>JAEEGL011723271.1_pt1 | contig 24401 bp, 24 predicted proteins | sample 9134231 | NCBI WGS metagenome assembly JAEEGL01 (sample SAMN16246548, study PRJNA631951) | gut metagenome | biome: gut microbiome; feature: rumen; material: fiber-attached | host: Bos | place: Iran: Karaj | collected 2018-10
CATCGCTTCCAGCCTGATCCTCATCACGTCCGCCGTCATGCCCTTCCACGCCTACACCAACGCCTGCTATTTCACCCTGCGGTCCGGGGGCCTCACCCGGCTCACCATGGTCTACGACTGCTGCTTCGTCTGGTGCGTGTGTATCCCCCTGGCCTTCGGCCTCTGCCGGTTCACCGGCCTGCCCTTCGTGCTCTGCTACGGCGCCGTCACCGCCACGGAGGGCCTGAAGGCCCTGTTCGGCTACCACTTCGTCAAACAGGGCAAGTGGGTCCGGAACATCGTGGAAAGCTGACATATCCTTTCTTTGTCCCTTTTTTCTCTTTTTATAAAGAGACAAAAGGGACCGAAAAAAGAGAAACTCATCCAACATAATGGGAGGTACAGCTACGCCATACCTCCCGAATAAAACATCCCCGGACAGCTTTATATTTGGAACAGCTGCCCTCTTTCTATCCTTTCCTATCGCGCCGGCACGATCTCGATCCAGTAGCCGTCCGGGTCCTCGATGAAGTAGATGCCCATGGACGGATTCTCGAAGCAGATGATCCCCATCTGGTCGTGCTTGGCGTGGATGGCGTCATAGTCCGGGGTGCGGAAGGCCAGGTGGAACTCCCCCTCGCCCAGGTCGTAGGGCTCCGTCCTGTCCCTCAGCTCCGTCAGCTCCAGGGAGAAGGGCGAGCCCGCCTCGTCCTGAAGGAACACGATGCGGAAGGAGCCGTCTGCGGCCCGCTTCTCCCGGCAGGGGGTCAGGTTCAAGGCTTCCCGATAGAAAGCCAGGCTCCGCTCCATGTCCAGCACGTTGAAATTGAAATGGTTGAATGTCAGCATGATCCTTCCTCCTTGGCGATGGTGTATAAGTAGGCTTTGCCCTGGGTGCCGATGTGCACAATGGCTCCCATGTGGCTGAGGACGTTGGCGGCGGCGCTGCCCTGCCCCGCAGGCAGGCTCAGGGCTTGGGCCAGCTCCCGGGCGGTGAACTCTTTGGGCAGGTCCCCGGGCAGCAAGGCGGCGTAGTCCCGGGCGGTCTTCAGGCGGATTACGCCCAGGAACCGGGTGGGCGCGAACTCCAGGGGCGTCACGGGGCGGCGCTTCCGGCCGGTCAGCTTTCTGAGCTGCTCCCCCTCCAACCGGACCAGCAGAAAGGTCAGGTTGGGGTCCCGCAGCAGGGGCTTCAGGTAAACGAGGTCGGGGAGCAGATCGGCGGCCTTCCCCCGCTTGGGGCTCCTGCGGCGGTTCGTCAGCTCCCCCATCGCCGGGTCCATGGTGAGCAGCCACTTTGTCTCGATCACGGGCACCACCACGGTCACGGGATAATAGGGCAGCAGGGCCGTGAGCTTGGGCTTCAGCTTGTGAAGGCTCCGGGTCTGGGCCTCGAATACGCCCCGCTCGTTCAGCACGTCGGCGGTGTACCGGCCCAGCTTCACCTCGTGGCGGCTCAAATCCGGCTCGATCATGCGCTTGAGCACCGCGTGGAGGGTTTTCTCCCCTAACGTGCCCACGCCCTGATCCGCCCGGCCCATCTCCTGCACCGCCCGGCAGGCCGCGGCGAAGCTCAGCTCATCCATGCCCCAGTTCGTTTCCATATATAATAGTATAGCGCAAATGAGGAAAACAGTAAAGAAAAATCCCCCGGTAGAACCGGGGGATTCATGGTCAGGTGAGGTTAGATCAGGCTATCAGACGATGCCCTGAGCCATCATGGCGTCGGCCACCTTGCGGAAACCGGCAATGTTGGCACCGGCCACCAGGTTGTAGCCAAGGCCGCACTCCTCGGCCGCTTCCACGGAAGCGGTGTAGATGTTGTCCATGATGTTGTGGAGCTGAGCATCCACTTCCTCGGCCTTCCAGCTGAGGCGCTCGGAGTTCTGGCTCATCTCGAGGCCGCTGACGGACACGCCGCCCGCGTTGACCGCCTTGGAGGGGGCCACGGTGAGGCCCTGATCCATGAGGAAGTACAGCGCTTCGTTGGTGGTGGGCATGTTGGCGACTTCGATGTAGTACTTGATGCCGTTGTCGACCATCTGCTGGGCTTCCTTCATGCCGATCTCGTTCTGATAGGCGCAGGGCATGCAGATATCGACCTTGCGGCCCCAGGGCTTCTCTTTGGGGAAGAACTCAACGCCAAACTTGTCGGCGTAGTCCTGAGCCCGGTTCCGGTTGGAGGAACGCATCTCGAGCAGGTACTCGATCTTCTCATCGGTGACGACACCGTCGGGATCGTAAACATAGCCGTCGGGGCCGGAGATGGTGACCACCTTGGCGCCCAGCTGAGCAGCCTTCTTGCAGACGCCCCAGGCCACGTTGCCGAAGCCGGAGACCGCGATGGTCTTGCCTTCCATGGTGAGACCGTCATGCTTGAGGACGTTCTCGGCATAGTAGATGGCGCCGTAGCCGGTGGCCTCGGGACGGATCAGGGAGCCGCCGTAGGAACGGCCCTTGCCGGTGAGCACGCCGTTCTCATAGGCGTTGCGGATGCGCTTGTACTGGCCGAACAGGAAGCCGATCTCCCGGCCGCCTACGCCGATGTCGCCGGCGGGCACGTCCAGGTTGGGACCGATGTGGCGATAGAGCTCGGTCATGAAGCTCTGGCAGAAGCGCATGATCTCAGCGTCGGACTTGCCGGTGGGATCGAAGTCAGCGCCGCCCTTGCCGCCGCCGATGGGCAGACCGGTCAGAGCGTTCTTGAAGATCTGCTCAAAGCCGAGGAACTTGATGATGCCGGGGTAGACGTTCTTCTGGAAGCGCAGGCCGCCCTTGTAGGGGCCGATGGCGCCGTTGAACTGGCAGCGATAGCCGGTGTTGGTGTGGTACTCGCCCTTGTCGTCCTGCCACACAACGCGGAAGGTGAACATACGCTCGGGCTCCACGATACGGCCCAGCAGATCGACCTTCTCGTACTCGGGATGCTTGTCGATCACGGGAGACAGGGAGGAAAGGACTTCCTCGATGGTCTGCACGAACTCGGGCTCGGAAGCATGCTTGGCCTTGACGTTCTCAATGACTCTCTGGACATAAGCGTTCATAGTTTTTTTGACCTCCAATGTTTTTTATTCGCAGATTGCTTTCGCAATGGGAATACAGGATTTGATATGGATCAGAAGTTCTCAATAATAGAGACGATCTCCGCGCCGATGCGCTTCTGGGCCTCGCCGGTGGCGGCGCCAATGTGCGGGGTGCAGGAGACGTTGGGGTGATTGAACAGAGCGCTGTTCTGAGAGGGCTCCTCCGCCCAGACATCCAGACCGGCGGCCCGGACCTTACCGGACTCCAGCGCGGCCAGCAGAGCGGCCTCGTCCACGTTGGTGCCGCGGGAGGTGTTGATAATGGTCACGCCGTCCTTCATCTTGGCGATGTTCTCCGCGTTAATCAGCGCACCGCCGTCCACAGCGGGAGCGTGGACAGAGATGAAGTCGGACTGAGCCAGCAGCTCGTCCATTTCCACATAGGGGATGCCCAGCTGCTCTTCGATGCCGGGGATGTGGAAGATATCAAACGCCACAACCTTCATGCCGATGGCCTTGGCCATGACGCCCAGGTGCTGGCCGATGCGGCCGAAGCCCACGATGCCCAGGGTCTTGCCCTGCAGCTCATAGCCCTTGCCGTAAGCCTTCTTCTCCCACTTGCCTTCCCGCATGGTGTGGCCGGCAACGGAGATGAAGCGGGCGCAGGCGAACATGTGGCCCAGCGCCAGCTCGGCAACGGACTGAGAAGAAGCTCTGGGGGTGTTCTTCACGGTGATGCCGTTGGCCTCGGCGTACTTGACGTCGATGTTGTCCACGCCGACGCCGCCGCGGATGATGAGCTTCAGCTTGCCGCCCTTGGCCTCGTCAATGTGGTTGGCGCGAACCTTGGTCTTGGAACGGACCACAACGGCGTCAAAATCCCGAAGGGCCTTGCCCAGCTCCTCGGGCTCATAGTACTGCTCTACAACCTCATGGCCCTTCTCGCGGAGCGCGGCCATTGCGGACTTATCCATTCCGTCGGTAACAAGAATACGCATGATTTTTCCTCCAAATTATCACTTATTGCGGGCGCACAGTGTGCGCCCCTGCAGGCGATTCAGATGATTACTTGTGCTCGGCCTCGAACTTCTTCAGGCAATCCACCAGAGCTTCCACGCCTTCCTTGGGCATGGCGTTGTAGATGGAGGCGCGCAGGCCGCCAACGGACTTGTGGCCCTTCAGGTTCTCAAAGCCGGCCTTCTTGGTGTAGGCAATGACCTCAGCGTCCAGATCGGCGTTGCCGGTGACGAAGGGGATGTTCATCAGGGAGCGGTCCTCCTTGCGGACGGTGCCCACGAACATCTTGGACTGATCCAGGAAGTCGTAGAAGACCTTGGCCTTGTCGATGTTGATCTTCTCCATGGCCTCCAGGCCGCCGATGGACTTCAGATACTTGAAGACCTTGCCGCAGACGTAAATGGCCCAGCAGTTGGGGGTGTTGTACATGGAGCCGTTGTCGGCGTGAGTCTTGTACATCATGTAGATGGGGGTCTTGGGATCCAGGTCCTCGCGAATGAGGTCCTCGCGGATGATGACGATAGCCAAGCCCGCAGGCCCGATGTTCTTCTGCACGCCGCCGTAGATCATGCCGTAGTCGGACACGTTGCAGGGCTTGGACAGGAACATGGAGCTCTGGTCAGAGACCAGGACGTGGCCCTTGGTGTTGGGCAGCTTGGGCCAGGTAACGCCGTGGATGGTCTCATTCTCGCAGATGTAGACATAGTCGGTGTCTTCGAGAATGTCCAGGTCGGAACAGTCGGGAATATAGGAGAAATTCTTGTCCTTGGAGGAAGCGGCGACAATGACCTCGCCGTACTTCTTGGCCTCGGCAATAGCCTTCTTGGACCAGGCGCCGGTCTCGATGTAGACGGCCTTGCCGTTCTTCATCAGATTCATGGGGATCATGGCGAACTGCAGAGTGGCGCCGCCCTGAATGAACAGAACCTTATAGTTATCGGGAATGTTCATCAGCTCCCGCAGATCAGCTTCCGCTTCATCAACGATCTGCTGGAAGACTTTGGAGCGGTGAGACATCTCCATCACGCACATGCCGCTGCCGCGGTAGTTCATCATCTCGTCGCGGATCTCTTCCAGAACAGGCTCCGGCATGGTAGCGGGACCGGCGGAGAAGTTGTAGGTGCGGCCGTATTTCATAGTATTACCTCCTGGTTGCAATCACTTATCATTTTGTGGATTTTCCATAAGAGGCAGACTGCCTCTTGTCCCGATTGTTAGTATACATGACAAACCTGAAATAATCAACCGCTTTTCCAAAAAAAATCTTTCTATTCTTCTTTCGGGCGGCATAAGATTGTCTTATGCCCCTTCTGTTTTTTGATTGTTTACAGTTTCTTTCTTGAAAACCGCCTGGAGATGGTATATACTGTGTCTATTCTGTTTGGAAGTGATGCTATGACAACCCTTCGCAGCAAGATGAACCGGTACTTTTACAATCACCGGGATAAGGGCATCAAAAACCTGATGCTCTATATTGCCATCGGCAACGTCATCGTCTACGTACTCACGCTGCTCAACGCGGAGACGCCTTTCTTCTACAATTTGCTTCGATTTGATTTCGATGAGGTGTTTTCATCCCTTCAGCTTTGGCGGCTGATTACCTACCCGCTGTGCTATCTGACAGAGATGAGTTCTCCCCTGCTGGGCCTGATCAGTCTCTTTTTTTACTACTGGTGCGGAAGCGTCCTGGACCAATACTGGGGCGCGCTGCGATTCAACCTGTATTACCTCTGCGGGATCGTGCTGACCGACCTGGCCGGCATTCTGATCGGCGTAGTGGCCCGGGCGGAGTTCGGCTTCTTCGGCAGCATTTTTTCCGGCGCCGTCAACGCCGATTACGTCAATATGAGTCTGTTGCTGGCAATAGCGGCCATTATGCCGGACCAACTGGTTCGCATCTACTTCGTCATCCCCGTGAAAATGAAGTGGCTGGCCTGGCTGGACATTGGCCTGACCCTCTACGGCATCATTGACTGGACGCTGCGGCTGATCCGGTACCGGATGCTCTATTTCTCCACGTTCCTGGTCCTTCTGATTCCCCTGGTGGCGATTGTCAACTTCCTGCTGTTCTTCGGCAGGGACGCCGCCGCCATTCTGCCGGATTTCATCCGCTATCGTCCCACGCGGAAGAGCTGGAAACGGGCCGTAAAGCAAGGGACTGTCTATGACGCCGATTCGATCAGGCACAGCGAAAAAAAAGCTGCCGTCAGTAGCCGGGCTCCCGGCAGAGGCGACAACGCCCGCTTCCGCTGCACCGTCTGCGGCCGGACGGAGCTCACCAACCCCAAACTGGAATTCCGCTACTGCTCCAAGTGCGCAGGGTATCGCTGCTACTGTGAGGATCACATTCAGAATCACGTCCACATCACAATCCAGTGATTTGCGGTTCGCGGTGCGGCCGGCTCCCCGGCCGCGCCGCCTTTCCCCCATAAAAAGCGGCAGACCGGGCACAGCCTGTCCTGCCCGGAAAGGAAGCACGCTATGGCGCGATTTTTTGTAGAGCAGCTGCCCGCGGAAGGCGGCAGCTGCACTTTGACCGGGGAAAACGCGGACCACGCCAAGGTGCTGCGGCTCAAGCCCGGGGAGACGGTCACCCTCTGTGACGGCAGGGGCACGGACTGTCCCTGCACGGTAGAAGGCGGTCTCACCCTGCGGGCGGGCGCTTCCCTGCCCTGCCCCGGGGAACCGTCGGCCCGGGTGGCGCTGTATCTGGCCTTTCCCAAGGCGGACAAGGCCGAGCACGTGATCCAGAAGGCCACGGAGCTCGGGGCGACGGAGATCGTTCTCTTTCCCAGCCGGTACTGCGTCTCCCGGCCCGACGACAAGAGTTTGGCAAAAAAGCTGGACCGCTGGCAGAAAATCGCCCGCTCCGCCGCGGAGCAGAGCCGCCGGGGCGTGATTCCCGCTGTCCGGGCGGCAGATTCTTACGCAGCAGCAATCGAAGAAGCGGCAAATGCCGACGTGCCGGTGCTGTTCTATGAGAATGAGGCGCGGGTGACGCTTCGGGAAGCGCTTTCAGAAACCAACGCAGAGGCGAGCGTTGCTCGTCCGCGGACAAGCAATGCTTGTCCCTACATTCAGATCACCCTGATGACCGGCGCCGAGGGGGGCTTCTCGGAGGAGGAGATTGCCCAGGCCAAGGCCGCCGGGATGAAGATCTGCACCTTGGGTCCCCGGATTCTCCGCTGCGAAACGGCGCCGCTGGCCGGGCTCACGGCAGTGATGTACGCCCTCGGTGAAATATAACGCGCAACGCAAAAAACAACCCATAATGAATGGAGTAGAGATATAAATGCAGTACAAATTCTATGCTTTCCTCTCCCGGATGCGGTACATCACCCGCTGGGGCCTCATGCGGAACACCTTTCCCGAAAACATCCAGGAGCACAGCCACCAGGTGGCGGTGCTGGCCCACGGCCTGGCCCTGATCCGCCGGGACATTCTGGGCCTGGAGGCCGACCCGGAGCGCTGCGCCACGGCCGCCCTCTATCACGACGCTTCGGAGATCCTCACCGGAGACCTGCCCACCCCCATCAAATACTACAACCCCGAGATCAAGCACGCCTACAAGCAGGTGGAGCGGGTCAGCGGGGAAAAGCTGCTGTCCATGCTGCCGGAGCAGCTCCGGGACTCCATGGCCCCCCTGATCTTTGAGGAGGACCCGGTCAGCCGGGACATCGTCAAGGCCGCCGACAAGCTCTCGGCCCACATCAAGTGCATCGAGGAGCTGAAGGCCGGAAACCTGGAATTCGTCTCCGCCGCCCAGCAGACCTGCCGGGCCCTGAAGGAAATGGCTCTGCCGGAGGTGGACTGGTTCATGGCCAACTGTCTGGAGAGCTTCGGGCGAAACCTGGACGAACTGGAATAACGAAAAGACCGCCGAAAGCTCGGCGGTCTTTTTCGTTCAAATTTCCAGCACAATCTGCTTTTCCGCGCCGTCCGATTGGTAGGTAACCGTGACGGTGCGGAGCTTCTTCGTGATGGGCCCGTTCTCCACGGCCAGGACCTTCGCTCCTTGCAGGGCGCAGAGGGCAGCGAAGAGCCGCCGCTTTTTTTCGTCGTATTGGCCGAAATCGTCGGAGGCAAAGAGCACGGACCCGAAGAGGGCGTTGACAACGGCCAGGGTGTGCTTTTGCTCGTCGGACAGGGTCGTGTTCTCCTCTCGGAGCAGGAACACGTCCGGGTCGTTCCGGAAGGCTCTACCGTCCAGTTGGCGGCGGTAGACGGTATTGCGCTGGGTATGGAGGGTGGAGGGCCGCTCGTTGTGGAGCCAGCGCATAAAGAGCTTGTCGTCAAAGTCCAGAGACATATCCGGCCCGATGCGGCAGTATTCCACCCGGCCGAAGGCGGAGGCCAGAGGCACGCCGCAGCCCAGGATCTGGCAATCCCCGCAGAGCTCCCGTAGGAAGTCCATGGAATCGGCCATGATCTCGCCCCGGGTCTTGTCCGGCCGGGAGCTCATGCAGGCAGCATAGAGGAAATCCAGCTTGAACAGAGTGACGCCCATAGCCTTGAAGTGCTCGATACTCTTTCGGATATAGTCCCGAACCTGGGGATTGTAGGGGTCCAAGGCATAGTGGCCGGACCAGTTGACGCCGGTATAAATCCGCTCCCCGTCCTTATACTGGAACCAGTCGGGGTGATCCAGATAGAGGGCGGAGTCCTTCTCCGCCACGAAGGGCGCCAGCCAGATCCCCGCCTGATAGCCGTCGTCCAGAATTTTCCGGATGATGGGCTCCAGGCCGTTGGGGAATTTCTCGGCATTGACCGTCAACCAGTCTCCCACGAAGGGCTCGTACCCGTCGTCAATCTGGAAGATATGGGGCTTCACCGGAAGGGTCCGCATGCCCTCCAGGTCCCGGAGAATCTGGGCCTCGGAGATATTCTGATAGCAGTTATACCAGCTGGTATAGCCGATCTTTGGCTCCGCGGGCAGGGCCTTGACGCCCATGGCTTCAAACCAGGCGTCAAAAACCGCGTTTTCCTCGCCCACGGGGAAGATCAGATCCAGGCCGGTGAACGCCTCGCCGGGCTGAAGGAAACGGTGGTGGCAGTCCTTCTTGAACAGGACGCTTTCTTCCGTCGGATTGATGACGATCCGGGTAAAGCCCGTATCCTCCGCCAGGGAGGCAAAGAGAGAGTAGGTGCCGCAGCGGCGGATATAGGCGTAGGAATAGCCCTTCTTATAGCCCTGCCGCAGGTCCTTCCGGTAGACGGCGTCGGCAAAGTAGCCGTCCCCGTACTGAGACAGGCCGAAGCGCCTGTCCAGGGCCTTGGGCACGTAGCGCATGGCGGCATCGTACTGCTTCCGGGTCCGCTCCGGGCTGTAGGTCCAGCTCTGGAAGCCGTTCAGGAAGAAGGCGTCCGCCAGGCCGCAGTCCACGGAAAACATGGCGCTGACCTCCTCCAGCTCCACGGCCTCCTGGCCCGGATTCCGGAGCGTCAGGGTGTAACGGTCATTCTCGAGCCGCTCCTCCGCCTCTACGAAGCCGGAGGCCTTCACGGTGTTGTGCAGCAATTCCATATCAGTTCTCCCCTGCATGAAGCCGCTTCACTTCCTGAGAAATCTCCTCCACCTTCCTGTCGGTGAGCTGGAAGCGCTTGCGGAACCAGAAGAAGGCGATGATAAGGCCGATAATGGGAATGACGGTCATGGTCATGCGCAGACCGGTCTTGGCCGACTGGGATACGTTCAGGGACCAGTCGATCTTCTTGGCCTCCTCGGTAATGGCCTCGTCGGAAAGCTTGTTGATCTTCAGGCAGACAGAGGCGGCCAGAATGGCGATGCCGGAGGCCAGCTTCACCACGAAGGTCTGCATGGAGAAGATGACGCTCTCGTCCCGGCGGCCGTTTTTCAGCTCGCCGTAGTCCACGGTATTGGCCAGGAAGACGGTGGTGATGACCGTCAGCATACCGTTGGCGGCAAAGATGCAGAAGCCGGGGATGAAGAGCAGGTAGACGCTGCTCATGTTGGTGAAGGCCAGGCCCAGCAGCACCAGGTAGCCCACCGCCGCCATACCCAGGCAGATATAGAAAATCTGGAGGCTGGAGAATTTCTTCCGCAGCATGGGATAGAAGGCCATCATAGCCACCACCTGGACCGCGCCGCCGAAGGTGTTGAACAGCACGTAGGCCCCGTTCCAGTCCACGGTGCCGAAGTCATACTTGAAGAAGTAGATCACCAGGTTGGAGGTGATATAGACCGCGCAGTTGATAAGCACGATGGCAATGGTAACGGTCATGGCCTGATCGTTCTGCACCAGGGCCCGGAACATTTCCTTGACGGAGGCGGATTTCATCTCCGCGGTGGATTTCTCCTTGATATTGATGCAGGTCAGGGTGATGAAGACCACGAAGAGCACGGCCACACCCAGGGAGAACCACTTGAAGCCCTCCACCTCGATTGCCTTTTCTCCGGCGCCCTCCGCGGCAAAGAGGCCGCCCAGCCAGGGCACCGCCATCATGGTGGCAACGGTGATAATCGCCGCGCCTACGCCGGCGGCGGTACGGGCCAGGGTGGTAAGGTTTTCCCGCTCCCGGCCGCCCTCGGTAAAGGCGGGGATCATGGACCAATAGGGAATGTCCATCATGGTGTAGGTGACGCCCCAGAGAATGTAGAAGACTGCGGCGTAGGCCACCAGACCCTTGCCGTCCAGCGTGGGAGGCGCGGCAAACATCAGATAGAGCACCACGGCATTGGTGAGGGTGCCGATCATAAGCCAGGGACGGAATTTGCCCCAGCGGGTACGGGTCTTGGCCACGATGGTGCCCATGATGGGATCGTTGAAGGCGTCAAAGACCCGGGCTGCCAGCAGGATGACGCCCATGGCAATGGCGTCCACCCCCAGCAGATCCTGGAAGTAGTAAAGAACGTAGCTGGCGGAGAGCATGTAGACCATGTCCTTGCCCACAGCGCCCAGCGCGTAGGAAAGCTTCGACTTTCCGGAAAGCTTTTGCGTACCCATAGTTCTGACTTTCTCTTCCTTTCACTTTTTTGTAGTTTGCGTCAAGAGAAGCGATGCGCACTTGACAAAAGGCCCCCTGAATGGTAGCCTGAAATCAACATTATTATCATATCGGAATCTGCTTGGATTGTCAAGAAAACCGCGAGACTACACAAAAACAACACGAAGGAGGATTCCACCATGTTAGAGAAATCCAAAGAGATTTTCGGCAATCCCATGTCCGAAAAGGACGTGAAAAAAGCCGAAAAAACCCAGAATAAATTCCTCAAAAAGTACGGCGACGACAGCGAGACGGACTACCGCTTCGCGCTGAGGGACAACCCGGTGCTCTCGGAACTGGGAACCCGGGAGCTGGTCTCCGGCGAGGGCGCCGCTTTCTCCGACAAGACGGTTTTCGTGGGCAACATCCGCATGGGCTTCGGCCACTACCGGATCTCCATGGCCATGGCCTCCTGCGCCCGGGCGCTGGGCTATGAGCCCGTATGGGTGGATCTCAATTCCTTCCGGGACTCCACCTGCACCAAGATCATCTCCGGCCAAAACGAGCTCTACTCCATGGGCTCCCGGCTGAGCCAGAAGTCCAGGCTCTTCAACAAGCTCTACTGGGAGCCTCTGAATTCCGAGGGCTTCCGGAAGCTCAGCTACAACTGCGCCGACCAGGCCAGCGCGGAGCTCATGGCGAATCTGCTGAAAAATTTGCCCAAGGCTCTGCCCTACGTGGCCACCCACGTCTGGCCTGCCCAGGCCGCCATCCACGCGGGCTTCACCAGGGTGGTGAATGCCATTCCCGACAACTGGCCCATGGCCCTGCACCTGGCCGAAGGAGCTGTCCACACCATCCAGACCTACTCCGCCTGGCTGGGCTACAAGGCCCTGCGGGGGATGGACAGGTCCCGCTCTCTCAAGCCCATGCCGGAGGGAGACATCGTCTACACCGGTCACTACGTGGATCACGAGCTTGTAGTCAATCTGGAGGACGACACCGGCCGCCGGGCGAACCGTTTGCAGAACGGCAAGGCCAAACGCTATCTGCTGACCGTGGGCGGCGCGGGCGCCCAGCAGGCCCTCTTCGCGTCCGTCATCAAAGCCCTGCTGCCGGACGTCAAGGCCGGGAAGGCTGTGCTGTTTATCAACGTTGGCGACCACAAAAACGTCTGGGAAAACCTGAAAAAGGCCGTGCCCGCCCTGGGCTCCGCCCAGGTTTTCCAAAACGACTACCCCAGAGCCCGGGCCTATGCCGAGGCCGCCCGCACCGGCGAGGCCCAGGGCATCGTGGGCTTCTGCCACGAGGACATCTTCGCCGCCGTCTATATTACAAACCTGCTGATGCGGGCCAGCGACGTGCTGGTCACCAAGCCCTCGGAGCTGGCCTTCTACCCCGTTCCGAAGCTCTTCATTCAGCATGTAGGCGGCCATGAGATCTGGGGAGCCATCCACTCCGCCGAGCTTGGCGACGGCAGCTACGAGGTCGCCCCCGGCCGGGAAACCGCCGATATGATCCGCCTGCTTCAGCGGGAACCGGAGATTTTGCTGCGCATGAACGACAGCATCCTCAAAAACAAGACCGCCGGGCTCTACAGCGGCGCCTATGAGGTGATAAAGCTGGCGGCAGGCGGTGAGAAGTGAGAAATCGTCTACCAGCCTCCCACCGACTGCCTAGCTCCCTGAAATCACCCGAATTGCCTGAATTTTTCTATTGAATTTCGCTCTCCAGCGTGATATAATATGTAGGATTTTGACAGAAAATATCACTGGGAGTCGATTCTATGGTTTCCAAAATGAAAGATAACCTGCATCACGCCACCCAGGCCGTAAAGGGAAACCTCCACAGCGCGAAGGAAAACCTCCAGGCCACCCGGGCAAACGTGATCGCGGCAAGAAAGTGCGAAAATATCAACGACCCCGTGGATACCCATTTTGTGGACTACGTGGGCATGTTCTGGTCCAGGATCTTTATTGCCCTGCACATCATCCCCAACGTGGTGACCCTGCTCTCCGGGCTCTCCGGCGTGACGGGCGGTATTCTGCTGGCCATGAACCGTTCTTTGGGGATGGACATTCTCGGCGCTGTTCTGGTCTTCCTCTCCGCTGTCTTTGACGCCAGCGACGGCCAGGTGGCCCGGCTGACCAAGCACTACAGCCGCCTTGGGCGCATGCTGGACGGCATGGCCGACGCTTCGGTGTACTTCACCCTTTACGCGGCCTGCGTCTGCCGGCTTTGGAACACAAAGCTGTTCCTCGGCAATCCCACCCGCCACGGGATTCTGATCGCCCTGGCGGTATTGACCTACGTGTTCTATGTGGCCCAGTGCCAGCTGCCGGACTACTTCAAGAACCTGCACATGTATATGATCGACAACTCCCGGGGCAACGAGCTCTCCCGGGGCAAGCATATCAAGGCGGAGATGGCCCAGGCCAAGGGCTTTGCCCGCTTCTCCCTGTTCTGCTACTGGTTCTACACCAGCGCCCAGGAACGTCGGGCGCCCAAAACCCAGAAGCTGCTGGACGCCATCGAGGTCCACGGCAAAAACGAAGCCCTCTGCGACGCCTTCTACGCCGAAAGCCGGAAGCTGGTGAAGCTCACCAATCTGCTGACCTTCAACCTGCGGACCGCCGTGCTGCTGCTTTGCGTGTTCCTGCACTTTGAGCTGGGCGCTCTGGGCTTTGTCCTGCTGGTGCTGGAGCCCATCCGGCTGGTGCTGCTGCACCGCTACGAAAAGCTGAGCCGGGACCTGCTGCCCATGGTCAGCAAAATAGCCGTTCCCGTTTGATCTGCCCGCTCCGCGTTGGATTCAGAACTATGGGAACTGAACTGGAATGGAAATACGCCGTGCCGGACCCGTCCCTGCTGGACAGGGTTCTGGCCTGGGAGGAAGTCCGCAGCCGGATGGTGGAGGAGCCCCGGCGCTATCACATGCGGACCGACTACTACGACGCCCCGGACCGCCGCTTTTCCAGGCACAAAATCACGATTCGGCGCAGAATGGAAAACGAACGCTCCGTCGTCTGCGTCAAGGCGCCTCTGCCGGAGGGCTCAGATCCCCATCTGCGGGGGGAGTGGGAGCTGGAAGCGGAGGATCTGCGCTCCGCCCTGCCCCGGCTGGTTAACCTCGGCGCGCCCGGGGCGATACTGGAGCCCGTCTGTCTGCAGCGTCTGTGCGGGGCGGACTTTCTCCGCCGGGCCGTGCTGCTCCGCTTCGCCGACGGCAGCGCCGCGGAGCTGGCCTTGGACTGCGGTTCCCTCTTCGGCCCCACCGAATCCGCTCCCCTGTGCGAGCTGGAGCTGGAGCTGAAGGAGGGCGCGCCCGGAGCTGCCCTCGCATTTGCAGAAGCCCTTGCGGAAGGGTTTTCTCTGCAATTGGAGCCGTTGGGCAAATTTACCAGAGCATCGGCACTGGAATAACGCTCGCAACGGGCGGCCTGCGCCGCTCCTGCGAACTTTGAACCCGTCCCCTACGGACTCTGCGCCATGCGCTGTAAGCCGAGAACTTTGACCCAAACCCGACTGTTTTTTCACGTCGGATGGTATATGATTCATGAAAAGAATTCTTGCATTTTATGATTGGCTGATCCCTCGCTACGCCCGGCGGCCCTTGCTGGCTGTGGTCCTTATGAACTTTGTGTGCTACTACGTTCCCAAGGCCTTTGAGAGCCACCGGACCGACCTGCACATGATCTCCACCTCCCTGGACGACGCCCTGCCCCGAATCCCGGCCTTTATCTTTTTCTATGTGCTGGCCTACGTGCAGTGGGTCGTCGCCTATATCATCATCGCCCGGGACAGCCGGGAGCACTGCTGCCGCTTTGTATCCGGCGAGCTGACCTCCAAGGTCATCGCCATGGCGATTCTGTTGATCTATCCCACCACCTTTGCCCGTCCCGCTTTGACCGTTACCGATTTTCCCACCTGGGTCATGTCCCTGATCTATCAGTCCGATACCCCCACGAATCTCTTCCCATCCATGCACTGTGTGGCAAGCTGGTTCTGCTTCCGGGGCTCCCTGGGACTGAAAAAGATGCCGAAATGGTATCCCTGGGTTCAGGGCTTCTTCTCCCTGCTGGTCTTTGCCTCTGTGGTGCTGGTAAAACAGCACGTCTGGCCGGACATTCTCGGCGGGATTGCCGTGGCCGAGCTGGGTATTCTCCTCGCCCGCCTGTTCCATTTTGAACGGCTGGCGGATAAACTGTCTTCCGCAAGGAGTCATGCATGAAAACATTAACCGATAAGCCAAAGGGCGGGGGCAAACGCTTCCTCTGGTCGCTGCTGTTCCTGCTGATTGCGGCGCTCTCCGTCTATGCCGTGGGAAGCCAATCCAAGGGCTTTTCTCCAAAGCATTTTTTGGAATATATTGACAACAATAATCCCTGGTGGTTGTTGGCTGCCGTTCTGGCTATGCTGGCCTACATCGGCTTCGACGCAGTCATGGTGGGCACCCTGCTTCGGGGCTTCGGATACCCGAAGAGTCATCCGAAGTGCATCTCCTATGCGGCGGCAGACCTCTATTTCTCCGCTATCACCCCCTCTGCCACCGGCGGGCAGCCCATGGAGGCCTACTTCATGACGAAGGACGGCGTGCCCGGCGTGATCTCCACGGTGGTTATGCTGACCTACCTGCTGCTCTACACCCTGTCCATCGTCATCATCGGTCTGGTGTGTCTGCTGGTGTTCCCCAGCTCCTTCATGGCCTTCGGAACCGTGGGCCGGATCTTCATTGCGGTGGGCGCGGTCATCCAGCTTGGCCTGGCCGTGTTTTACGCCCTGCTGCTCTGGAAGAAGCGGCTTCTGCTTCGCCTCTGTGATTTCGGACTTCGGCTGCTGGCCAAGCTCCACATCATCCACAATCTGGAGGCCCGGGAGGACAAGCTCCGGGAGACGATGGTACAATACAGCCAGGCCACGGAGCTGCTGAAGGGCAAACGAAAGCTGCTGGTAAAGACCCTGCTGCTGAATCTGGCCCACCGGGTCAGTCAGATTCTGGTGACCGTCTTCTGCTTCCTGGCGGGCCACGGTTCCCTGGGCTGCGCCCCCAAGCTCTTTGCCATGCAGTCCAACGTGGTCATCGGCGCCTACTGCATCCCCATTCCCGGCTCCATGGGCGTGACGGACTTCCTGATGCTGGACGGCTTCTCCACTCTCATGTCCGAGCAGCAGGCCGCCAACCTGGAGCTGCTGGCAAGAGGCCTGTCCTTCTATATCTGCATTCTCCTCTGCGGAATCATCGTTTTGATCAAATTCGCGCTGATGCGAATCCGGGAAAATCGGATGCTGCGACATCAGGCGTCTGAATAATATTCATTCCTTTTGATTTCCTCTCCCCTGCCGCGTTTTTCTGACTGCGGCAGGGGAGTTCTGTTCCAAACAGCAATTTTTTGTTGCATTTTGGAACAGTTGTGTTATACTGGTATTTGATAAAAAGTTGAAAATTTTTATCCGGCATCCATTTTCTGTGGATGCCGCCCCGGGCAAAGCCCAGGGAAACATGCAGTAAGGTATCTGTGCTTGCAAATCCAGACGGATTTGCAAGCCGCAGTTATGCTGCGGTTGATGAAACGGCTTATAAGCGTTTCATCAAATAATGGTATTCTGTTTTTGAGCAGGGATTATTTCAAAATGAAAGGAAATGCTTATGGAATTGACCAGAAAACAATTCGACATTCTCGTCGCTATGGCGGAGGCTAAGACGCCCTTGAAGCAGCGGGAGCTGGAAAAGCTCACCGGTCACTCCCTGGGCACCATCAATCGCACCGTCCGGGAGCTGAGCGAGGCCGGTCTCGCCGCCGAAGGCGCCATTACCAACAACGGCATCGCCGCCCTGGAGCCCTATCGGGCCAAGCGGGTGATTTTCATTGCCGCGGGCTTCGGCTCCCGGCTGGCCCCCATCACCTTCAACACGCCCAAGCCTCTGGTCCGGGTCCACGGAGTCCGGATTATCGACCGGCTGATCGACGCCTGCCTGGAAGCCGGGATCAACGAGATCTACGTGGTCCGGGGCTATCTGGCGGAGCTCTTCGACCAGCTGCTGTACAAGTATCCCATGATCAAATTCCTGGAAAACCCGGTCTACAACGAGGCCAACAACATCAGCTCCTCTCTGGTGGCCCGGTATATGCTCTCCAACGCCTACGTCTTCGAGGCGGATCTGCTGATTAACAACCCCAAAATCATTCGCAAGTATCACTACTGCTCCGACTTCCTGGCCATCAAGAAAAACCGCACCGACGACTGGTGCTTCCGGGTCAAGGACGGGGTCATTGCGGAAGAGAAGGTCGGCGGCGAGGGAGACGACATCTGGCAGATGGTGGGCATCTCCTACTGGAACGAGGTGGACGGCCACAAGCTGAGCCAGGACATTGCCGAGGTCTACGCCTCTCCCGGCGGCAAGGAGCGGTACTGGGAGCAGGTGCCCCTGGTCTACCGGAAGGACCACTACGCCGTGGAGGTCCGCCCCTGCCTGGAGGAGGATATCGTGGAGATCGATACCTTCAAGGAATTGAAGGCCATTGATAAAACCTACGACGTATAAAAACATCAGAAAGGAAGTCAGAAGAAATGAAAAAGCAGCCTGTGAAACAGAGCGCTCCCGAGGGCTCCCTGCAGCGGCAGCTTTCCCCCATGCACGTCTGGGCCATCGCCTTCGGCTGCGTCATCGGCTGGGGCTCCTTCATCAACCCGGGCAAGAAGTTCCTGGCAAACTCCGGCGTGGCCGGCACCGCCATCGCCATGATCCTTGGCGCGGTGGTTATGATTATCATCGCCTTCTCCTACGCCTACATGGTTCCCAAATATCCCAAAGCCGGCGGCGAGTTCACCTTCACCAAGAACTGCTTCGGCAAGCGCATGGCCTTCCTCTGCGGCTGGTTCCTGGTGGCGGCCTACCTGACCAACGTTCCCATGAACAGCACCGCCATTGCCCTGATTATTGACGGCCTCACCGGCCACAAGGGCATTTTGAACTTTGGCTTCCACTATACGCTGGCCGGAACGGACATCTATCTGGGGCAAATGCTGCCGGCTATGGCGATTTTGATTCTCTTTGGCTGGCTGAACATCATCGGCGTCAAGAAGGCCGGCTTCGTGCAGACCATCCTGGCCTCCCTGCTGGTGCTCTGCGTCCTCACTCTCTTCATTGCGGCCCTCGTCAGCGCCAAGGCCAAGGGCGTCAACATGGCGCCCGTCTGGGGCTTCGACAAGCAGGCCGCCATGGCCGCCAACGCCACCACCTCGGAGATCGGCCAATTTGCCCACAAGGGCACCTCCGGCATCCTGAGCGCCGTTCTGGCCACCTTCGCCATCGCCCCCTGGGCCTACGTGGGATTTGACGCCATTCCCCAGGCGGCGGAGGAGTTCAACTTCTCCTTCAAGAAGGTCAGCTTCATTATGATGATCGCCATTGTCTTCGGCTGCTTCGTCTACACCTCCAACAACACCGTGGCCGCCGCGGCCCTGGCCAACTGGCCCGACCGGGTCATGGCCGGCGAATGGGTGGTCCTGGTGGCCGCCGAGGAGCTGCTGGGCACCTTTGGCAAGGTGCTGGTGGGCGTGGGCGTCTCCTGCGCCGTGCTCTCCGGCATCATGGGCTTCTACCTGGCCTCCTCCCGGCTGATGTACTCCATGGCCCGGGACGGCTATCTGCCCCAGTGGTTCGGCAAGGTGGACAAGAAATACGCCACCCCCAAGAACGCCATGATCTTCTGCATCATCGTCAGCCTTTCCGGCCCGGTGCTGGGCCGGGAAGCCCTGGGCTGGTTCGTGGATATGTGCGCCATCGGCGCCTCCATCGGCTATTTCTTCACCTCCGCCGCCACTTTGAATACCGCCCGCCGGGACAAGGACGGCTCCCGCTTCCTGAAAATCATGGCCGCCCTGGGCGTGGGCTTCAGCGTGATCTTTATCATTCTCCAGCTCATCCCCATCCCCGGCCTCAACGGCGTCCACTTCGGCACGGAGAGCTATATCATGCTGGCGGTCTGGATTGTCATCGGTCTGGCCTTCTACGCCAAGCAGCGGAAGTTCTTCTCGGATCGGGATTAGCCTCGCGTTCAAATTTCGATTCACGGCACGGGCCGTCGAAGGCGCCGGCCCCTACATGTGTAACAGGGACGGGATCAAATATGTTCAACGTCACCGTGCTTGCCATGGGCAAGTTGAAGGAAAAATTCTATATTCAGGCGGTGGAGGAATACGCCAAGCGGCTGGGGGGCTTCTGCAAATTCCAGCTGCTGGAGCTGCCGGAGTATCGGCTGCCGGAGGACCCCTCCCCTGCCCAGATTGCGGAGGGGCTGGCCCGGGAGGGCCAGCTCATCCGGGAAAAGCTCCCCAAGGGGGCCTGGTTCTGTGTCCTGACCCCCGAGGGGAAATCCCTGTCCTCCGAGGACTTCGCCCGGACCCTGGCCGAGGTCAAGAGCGCCGGGCGCTCCTCCGCCTGCTTTCTGCTGGGCTCCTCCTTCGGCATCGCCCCGGAGATTAAGGCCCTGGCAGATTTCCGGCTCTCTTTCTCCCCCATGACCTTTCCCCACCATCTGGCCCGGGTGATGCTGCTGGAACAGATCTACCGGGCGGAGAGTATCCAGGCGGGAAGCAGATACCACAAGTAAATCTCAGCCGAAGCGGGCCCCGCCGGCGGCGGTTTTGTCTGTTCGCGCTTTTTTGAAGAAAAAGCGTGAACAGACCTTATTTTTTTCACCGCGCCGAAGTGGGTTATACCGTACCCGTCACCACCAGCACCGCTTCTCCCGGGGTGACGGTCCAGTTGCCGGTGGCAGTGTCCTGGGCGTAGACGGCGGCGGGGACGGTGATCCTGCCGGGCACGGTGTTGAATTGGCCGGTGGCCTGGTTGTAGCTGTAGTCTGTGGTCAAGGCCAGGGGCTGACCGTTCAGGGTGGCGATGAGGTTGGACAAAATTGGGTTGAAGAGATCCGAAATTGCAATCATTGCGTCGGCCCCGGCGGGCTGGTTGCCGGTATTCTGGATCAGGAAGGTGTAGGTGAGCTGACCGTTTTCACCCACCACGGCAGGAGAGAGGCTCTTCACAATGCTCAGCATGGGCCCGTCGCTTACCGTTACCACTGCTTGGGCCGTCAGCGGGTCGGCGCGGCCCGCGCCCACCAGGGTTGCGGTGTTGGTGATCTGGCTGCCCACGGTCAGCGGTGCGGCGGCGGTGACGCTGGCCTCGTAGATCAGCAGGGCGTTCCCACCCGCCGGGACGGAAATACCCGTCACCGTCAGCGGCGGCCCCGGGGTCACCGTGGGAGCGGGCTGCAGCACTCCGTTTACATAATATTGGATAGAGTCCGCCGTATAGGCCAGGGGATAGACGGTCTGACCGCCGCCGATCTCGTAGCCGCCCAGATCGTCGGTCAGGGTTTGGCTTGTCACGGCCGAGCTGCCGCTGTTCACCAGAGAAACCACGTAGGTGATGATGTCCCCGGGACTGTAAATCGCCCCCACAGGGGTCTTGGTCATGGTCAGGGAAGACGAAATTTCACCCGTGACCACGTTGGAGTTGACCTGCCGGCCGTTGTAGCTCAGGGTGGCCTGGTTGGTAAAGCTTGCCATTGGAAATCCTCCTTCCGCACGCGCCTGCGTGCGTTCCATCCTATGCGAAAGCTGTCGAAGGGGTGCGGCTCTCCCGCGGTGCTATGGTATGGCGGCAGAGGAACGCATAGTTCATTTGCAAATGCATTTTTTTCAACTTTTATTGACTATTTCCAACTGAAGTTGTATAATCACACTCGTGTTAAACCATATTTCATCACATGGAGGTTCCTATGAAAAAACGCTCTTTCGTTCTGGCAGGGTTGATTGGCCTCGCTCTGATTGCCATGTTTCTCCCCTGGGCTTATTTGTGGGCAGAATACACCAACGGCCCGAACTCTCCAATGTGCTATTATCCCAAATTTGGCCTATACGCGCTCGGCGCACCCGTTGGTAACCTTTATTCAACATTCTCCTTTTTTCTGGCATTAGCTGCTTTTGTATTCTCCTTCTTCAGCGGAAAACGCCCCGCCTGCCGAACGCTCTGTGGAGGGCTGCTCCTCGGTTCTGCCGGATTTTGCTTCTATGAGGGCTATCCCAGTTTCCATTGTTTCACCGCCCTGACCTGGTGTATTTTCGGCGCGCTGGTGCTGCTGGGCCTCTGGACGCTGTTTTTCTTCCGCACAAAAGCAACCAAAGAAACCTGATTCGTTTTAAAACAAAAAAAGCTCCACACCGTCGTGTAAGCCCGGTGTGGAGCTTCGTTTGTGCGGAGAGAAGGCGACACTGCAGGCCCGGCAGGATTTGACTGCGGCAAACTGCGTTCGTACAAACACCGGGACGCTCACCCCTTGCCGGGGTAAGAGCCTCCCCTACGGGAAACTGCGGGCTAATCGCCCGCGCTGTGGGGAAAGCCGCGTCCCCTGATGCCTAAATAAATTTTTTCACAAACTACTTGACAACCGGCCCGGGCGTGATATAATACTGCTACAAGTTCATACTGCCCTTGAGGGAGTAGTACCGCGGCGGTGCCGTGGAAGCAGTTCGTCAACACGCGGGGTTCCCCGCCGGATTGCTTTGAAACGCGAGACTCATGTTCAGGCCGTTGCCTGTGCATGGGTCGTTTTGTTTATTGTCGGAATCATGCGGGGCTGCAAACACCCCGTCCCGCACACGTCCCACGCGGAAAACGCGTGCAAAATGAAAGGAGTAACACCATGGAAAAGAAGCTGCGCAAATCCTCTGCCAACCGCATGCTCGCCGGCGTCTGCGGCGGCGTTGCGGAGTATCTGGACGTGGACCCCACCGTGGTCCGGGTCGTCTGGGCCATCGGCTCCGCCTTTGCAGGCGCGGGCGTCATCGCCTACATCGCCTGCGCCATCATCATGCCGGAGGCTTAACGCCTCCGGCCCCGTTCGGGGCGGCCGCATGTCGCCCCCGGCACGGGCAATCTGCCCGCCGTTCCCTGCTTTGTTGGATTTTTAACACAGAAAGGAAGAATTACATTGACCAAGCTCATTTTTGCTGTTATTATTCTCTTTGTCGGCATCACCGCCTCTCTCAGCCTGAAGGCGAAGGCAAAGAAGTCCCTGGCCTCTCTGATTCTGGCGGCAGCCATTCTGGTGAGCGCGGGCTCCCTGGCCCTGGCCTGCTTCCAGACCGTTCCCACCGGCCACACCGGCGTGGTCACCACCTTCGGCAAGGTGGAAAACACCACCCTGGATTCCGGCGTACACTTCGTCCTGCCCTGGCAGCAGGTGGTGAAGATGGACAACCGGGTCCAGAAGGAAACCGTTGAACTCCCCTGCTTCTCCTCCGATATTCAGGAGGTCAACCTGACCTACACCATTAACTACCAGATCAAGAAGTCCGACGCCCAGACCATCTACCGCACCATCGGCGTGGACTACTATGCCACCGTGATCCAGCCCTGCATCACTGAGTCCGTCAAGGTGGTCACCGCCCGGTACACCGCCGAGCAGCTGGTGGGCAAACGCAACGAGCTGGCCGCCGCCATCGAAGACGATCTGGCGGATAAGCTGCTGGCCTACAATATCGAACTGGTCTCCACCTCCATTGAGAACATGGACTTCACCAACGCCTTCACCGACGCCGTGGAGGCCAAGCAGGTGGCCCAGCAGAACAAGCTCCGGGCCGAGACCGAGGCCGAGCAGAAGGTCATCGAGGCCAATGCTCAGGCGGAGGTCCGCAAGGTCAACGCGGACGCCGCCGCCTACGAGCTGCTGGCCAAGGCGGAGGCCGAGGCCGAGGCCAACCGCAAGATCAGCGAGTCCCTGACCCAGGAGCTGATCAACTACACCTACGCGCAGTCCTGGAACGGCAAGCTGCCCACGGTTATGACCGGCAGCGGCGACAACAGCATGATCCCCGTGCTGGACGTAAACCAGCTTCTGCCCGCCACAGAGCCCACGGAGGCCGCGGAGTCCACCGAGGCCATCGAGGACTAAACCCCGCAGCCTTCCCCGTAAGCCTTCCCCTTGAGGGGAAGGTGCCGAGCGAAGCGAGGCGGATGAGGTGGAACCGATTGCATAGACCGCTATATGAAGCCGACAGCTTATCGAAAGTCCACCTCATCCGTCCTCCGGCTTCCGTGAGACGCCGGAGTCCACCTTCCCCTCGAGGGGAAGGCTTTGGCCCAGAGCTGGAACGGCAAGCTGCCCGCCACGGAGCCGAATGACAGCGGAACACAATAACGAAAACATGAAAGAGGAAATACAAAATGGCAAAGTATGAAGTGACCTTGAAAGGGTCCATGGAGGAATGGACCAAAAGAATCCAGGAAGGAATTCTCTCCGGAAGCGTCTCCGCCTCGCTGGAGGACGGCAGCGATTTCCTCTCCCCGGACGGTCAAACCCGGTGCTGCGTCAGAGTGTTTGAACGCTTTAGCTGGGCGGGGAGCAACCGCGTCAGCCTGAACGTGACGCTCTTTCAAACGGAGCCCGGCGTCGTGCTCTGCTCCGCCATTACCTCGGGCGGCAGCCAGGCAAAATTCTACAAGATCAACACCATCGGTGAGGAAACCTTCCTGGATTGTCTGCGGGAAATCGTACACCCTTGACCCCACGTCCACCGAGGCTCCCGAACCCGCGCAGAACAAAAAATGTTGTGAGTTGAGTATGAGAAGTATGAAAAATCATTTCAACAGGCTCGATGGCTTTTATCGCCGCATTGCCATCGCCCTGGCCCTTATGAGTCCGGCATTTCTGATCGTCTACCTGTTCACAGAGCACTGCATCTGGATCTGCTGGTTTCTTGGCCTGTTTTTCTGCCTCGTGGACGCACACGGGATCCTCTACGCGGATGAAAGCTTCCGATGGATCATGTCCTGGCGTGTCCGAAATCCGGAGCAGGTGAAGCCCAGCCAAAACGAATTGGAAAAGCGCGAAATTCAAGCCGTTTTTGGCCTGCTGTGCGCCCTGGCGGCTTTCCTGGCCGGACTGCTGGTTGAATTGTCTTAGGCCACTGCCGCATAAAAATCCCCTGGGTTCAAAACCCAGGGGATTTTTCTATGCCTGCCGCTTGGCGGCGGCTTGTTTTTAGTTGTTGCGGTAGTAGTTGATCAGGCAGCCGTCCACAATGATCTGGCGCTCGTCGGGGGTCAGGCCGCCCAGGGAGACCTTGATCTCCTTGACGGTGCCGTCGGCCTTGACGACGTAAGCGGAGAAGTTGTCCTTGGCTTCCAGAACGGCCTCGCGGACGCCGGGGATGAAGACGTAGTCGCCCAGCTCGAAGGCCTCGGGATCCTCTACCAGGAAGGGAACCATGCCCCAGTTGATGCAGTTGGAGCGATAGCGCTTGGTGGCGTAGGAGCGGGCCAGGTTGGCGGAGGCGCCCATCACGCGCTGGCAGGAAGCGGCCTGCTCACGGGCGGAGCCGTCGCCGGGGCAGTTGGCGTAGATGGTGGAGCCGATGTCGGTGCCC
>JAEEGL013311902.1_pt1 | contig 24401 bp, 20 predicted proteins | sample 9134231 | NCBI WGS metagenome assembly JAEEGL01 (sample SAMN16246548, study PRJNA631951) | gut metagenome | biome: gut microbiome; feature: rumen; material: fiber-attached | host: Bos | place: Iran: Karaj | collected 2018-10
CGGGTTCCTCGTAACAGACTGGGCAGACATTAATAATCTGTACACGCGTGAGAAGGTGGCCAAGGACAAGAAGGACGCCATCCGCATCGCCGTCAACGCAGGTATCGACATGTCGATGGATCCCTACAGCGTGGAGTTCTGCGTGCTGCTAAAGGAACTGGTGAACGAGGGCAAGGTGCCAATGTCACGCATCGACGATGCCGTGCGTCGTATCCTCCGTGCGAAATACCGTCTGGGACTCTTCACAGAGCCGAACACGGGCGGCAAGGGCTTCGAGAAGTTCGGCTGCGACGAGTTTGCCGCCGCCTCACTGAAAGCTGCCGAGGAGAGTATTGTCCTCTTGAAGAATGAAGGTAATCTCTTACCTCTCACCTCTCACCCCTCACCTCTCAAGAAAATCCTCCTCACCGGTCCCAACGCCAATCAGATGCGCTGTCTGCACGGCGGCTGGAGCTACACCTGGCAAGGCTCGAAGGCAGAAGACCTCGCAGAGAAATACAACACCATCTACGAGGCACTGTGTAATAAATATGGTAAGGAGAACATCATCCTCGAACAAGGCGTGACCTACAACGAGAACGGTGCCTACTACGATGAGAACGCGCCGGAGATAGACAAGGCCGTGGCCGCTGCCGCCCAAACTGACATTATTATCGCCGTCATCGGTGAGAACTCATACACCGAGACACCAGGTAACCTAACAGACCTCTGGCTCTCAGAGAACCAGCGTAACCTCGTGAAGGAACTCGCAAAGACGGGCAAGCCTATCATTCTGGTACTGAATGAGGGGCGTCCACGCCTGATTGCCGACATCGAACCGTTAGCAAAGGCGGTTGTGGACATCCTTATCCCAGGCAACTACGGTGGCGATGCCCTCGCCAACCTCCTCGCCGGCGATGCCAACTTCTCAGCAAAGATGCCTTACACCTATCCGCGTGAGATCAACTCGCTGAACACCTACGACTATAAGGTGTCTGAGGAGGTGGGTACGATGGCAGGTGCCTACAACTACGACGCGAAGGTATCGCTGCAGTGGCCCTTCGGCTATGGCATCAGCTATACCACCTACGAGTATTCAAATCTGAAGGTCGACAAGGCCTCGTTCACTGCAGACGACGTGCTGACAATCTCCGTCGACGTGAAGAACACAGGCGCACGTGCCGGTAAGGAGGCCGTACTGCTCTATTCCAGCGACCTCATCGCAAGCATCGTACCCGACAACAAGCGTCTGCGCGACTTTACGAAAATAGAGCTGCAGCCGGGCGAGGTGAAGACCGTCACCTTCCAGCTACCTGCCAAGAACCTCGCGTTCGTAGGTGCCGACGGCAAGTGGACGCTCGAAGAAGGCGACTTCATCTTGAAGGTAGGCAATCAGACCGTTCCTACGGCTTGCGCAGAGACGAAGGTGTGGGACGAACCGAACATTTGAATGGAGCGCTCGACCTCTAGTCGCTTGCTACCGAAGGGACGCAAGAATTGAGAATGGAGAATTGAGAATTAAAATTGAGAATAATGGAAAAGAATGACAAGCAGCAAGGGCTGCAGATAGAGTTGCCAGCAGATGTGGCACAGGGTGAGTATGCTAACTTCGCTATCATCACCCACGGATCGAGTGATTTCGTCATTGACTTCGCACGTGTTCTCCCCGGTGTCCCCAAGGCACAGGTGAAGAGCCGTGTGATCCTGGCCCCAGAACATGCCAAGCGGCTGTTGGGGGCGCTACAGGAGAATGTCTATCGTTACGAGCGTGAGTTCGGTGAAATAAAGATTCCCAACCAGGAGCCCCGCACCATCTCACCCTTCACACCCAAAGGCGACGCATAAACAACAGATAATTACAAAAGACAATTATAAAGGTATGAAAAAAAGTGCATTTATCCTTGGTCTGTCCCTACTCATCACTGGGTGCTCTCATGATGATTTTTTAAGAAGTATGACGTAACAGATAAAGACCGAGTTTCCTATGCAGAAAGCAATCTTGGTGTAAAGATCGACCCCAATCAAGACTGGATTCTCACCAAGAAGTACAGTGTGAAGCTGACTGCCGATGCCAACCTCGACAACATCAAGGAGGTCTTGATACTCAGCAGCAACCCTTATGCAGGCGCGACCTATCGCCTGGCCCGTCTGGAATTGACCAATGGCGGTACTGCCACGCTCGATTTCACGGCCCCCCTCTCCAGCACAGTGCTCTATGCAGCCTGTCTGAATGCCAAAAACGAGTGCATTGCACGCCCTTTCAGACCTGGCACTGACACCAGTGTATCGTTCATCGACACATTTGACGAATCGGATTTTGATGAACCAGCAGGAACGCGTAGCGGTGTTGCAGATGTGACGACTGTTACTCAGATCACTGATCAATGTGCAGAGGAAGACAATCCTGCAAATGGTGGTAAGGTGACAAAGAGCACGGCCCTGTTTGTGGCCACAGACCGTCACGAGAAAGGCAATGGCAATAACCTTGCGGCCATGCTACGCATAGCTGTCGACGGTTCAGAGGTCATACTGGGCGGTGACTACGTAGGTGGGGGCGGTAAAAGCAATCCCGAATTCCCTATCAGCGACCTCTATGACGAGATAGACTCAATACTCGCCCCACCATACAGGGACGTGGTCATCACCTTCATAAGCCACAATCCTTCAGGCCAGTATGATGCCATGACCATCCGTCGTTACGCCCTCACCCCCGACAGCACGGAGACGACCTTCGGATTCACCAAACATCCCAACTCCTGCACGCTACCTCTACAACACTAAGGGCTTCGATGTCAGTTTCTCCAGCCGGCGACGGACATCGCCGGCATCGGGATAGATTTCGAGGGCTTAGAGGGCGAAGAAACCGAAGAAATACATCACGGCGACTTGGCGCTTGTTCGACATATTTTCAACCTTGCCGATGATGGAGCCGTTCTTGCGGATATTGCCGTTGTCTTCGACCTTGCCGATGATGCTGCCATTGAGGCGGATGTCACCGTTGCTCTCTACACGCCCGATGATAGAGCCACGCTTGCGGATGTCGCCGTTGTTCTCGATCCTACCCTCGATAGAGCCCTTCACACGGATGTCACCATTCGACTCAAAACGGCCTACGATAGAGCCATTGAGGCGTACGTCGCCATTGGCCTCGATCTTTCCTACTATAGAACCGCCCAGTCTGAGGGTCTGCACATTACCTGCGTTTGAATTGACACATACGCCCATAAGCAGCAGCACTGCCACGAGCCTCAAGATGTTTTTGATTTTTCTCATTTTTTGATGGGTTTAATGGGTTATATTATAGGTTGAGTGATTGCGAAGTGCCATCGTATGAGATGGTTTGAGATGTGCCGTCAGGCAGTACGATGGTGAACTGGCGAGACTGGAGCATGCCTGGATATGAACCTTTACGCTCACCGATGGTCAGTGTGCGGGTCTTGTTGTTCCAGTGGAAGGCGATGGTAGCATAGATGCCCTTCTCGTAGTTATAACCGTCGCCCTCGTCCTCATAGAGCGTGAAGTCACCGTCGGCACCGGGATAGACGCGCAGTTCGAGGTTGTCCCATGTCTTCTCGCCCACATACTGCATCTCAGGACCGAGCGGCAGGATGCTACCGGCACGTACGAACATCGGCACACGGTCGAATGATGTCTCAAGGGTGACGCTCTGTCCGCCCTTATAGGTCTTGTTCGTCCAGAAGTCGTACCATAGCGCACCCTTCGGCAGATACTTCACTGCCGACTTCGAAACCGTCCAGTCAATGGCACCGGCAGACGGTCCGTCTGTGGCATTCTGACGATCCCAGCCCGTCATCGCATCCGTACGGATGATCTTCTCCTCCGTGTACTGCGGATCGACGATCGGGGCAGCGAGGATGCTGCGGCCAAACATAAACTCATCAGTCATATTCCATACCTTCTTGTCTTGTGCGAAGTCGCTGAAGAGCGGACGTAAATAGCTGTCGTTGTTGTTGGTCACCTGCCATGCCGTGCTGTACAGGTAAGGCAAGAGACGGTAGCGCAGACGGATCTGCTTCTCGATGGCATCGTAAACAGGCTCGCCTTTCTTGCCGAACTGCCATATCTCACGGGGCGCATCGGCACCATGACTGCGGAACACAGGACAGAACAGACCGTACTGCATCCAACGCACATAGAGCTCCTGGAACTGCGGATTCTGAGGCGCAGAGCCAGGACCCTTGGTGTTATACGAGCCGCAGAAGAAGCCGCCGATATCGGTGTTGAAGTTCGGATTACCCGTCAGCGAAAAGCTCAGACCTGCCGGCACCTGCTTGCGCAGCATGTCCCATGACGAGTTGACATCACCGCTCCACATGTTTGAGCCATAGTGCTGCTGTCCGGCAAAGCTGGAGCGGGTCATGATAAAGACTCTTTTGTCTTTGGAGGAAGGAGGAAGGAGGAGGGAGGAAGGAGTTTTCTCGGCACGCTGGACGGTGTAGATGCCACGAACGGTCTCCAACGGGAAAGCATTACGCTGTGAGCGCCAGGTGCCGCCATACACCTTATGGGCATAGTCGCTCTCACGGGGATTGAAGAAGTCAGGATCGGTAGAGTCCATCCACCAGGCATCACATCCGTAGTCGTAGAGGGTCTTCAGATATTTCCAGTAGATGGCACGCGCCTCGGGGCTGAAGGCATCATAGACCTTTACGCCAGAGGGATATTTCATGACAGGAGGCCAGATATGCGAGATGCCGCTCTGCGGCCACGTCTCGATGGGCAGCAGAAGACCCTTCTCGTTGAGTTCGCGGAACTGCTGTGTCTGAGGACCGAAGCTCGCCCAGATAGAGATCATGAAGTGGGCATGCTTCGCGTGAACGTTCTTTATCAGCTGAGGACCATTGGCAAAGTCTTCTGCGAGGAAGTCCATGGCGTTCCACAGATAGTTGGAACCCCAGTACTGCCAGTCCTGGATAATGCCATCGAGGGGCACCTGCAACTCACGGTACTTATCGACAATGCCCTCCGTCTCGGCAGCAGTCTTGTAACGCTCCTTCGACTGCCAGAAACCGTAGGTCCAGAGCGGGAACATCGGCACGTCGCCAGTAAGATGGCGCACCTGTGCTATCACGCCATCGGCAGAACCGCCATACATGAAGTAATAGTCGATGCCTTGGCCTGCTTCGGAGGTGAAGGTCATGCCATTGGCGTTGTCCTCAAAGAGCGTAGGAGAATAGTTTTCCCAATAGAGGCCCCAGCCCTTGATGGACTGGAGGACGTTCTGGAAGTCTTCGAGGTTCGACTGCTCCATACGCTTCTTCTCGCCACGACGGTTCATCTTGCCGTTCTGGATGGTGCCGAGACCGTAAATCGCCTCATCCTTGTCGAGGGCGAAGGTCTGGCTCACCTCAAACTCATCCAGATTCTTCCGTATCAGGCTCCAGCCTTTTTCCTTTAAGAGCACCTTGCCCTTGGGTGTCATAAAGGTAAGGCTTTTTGTTGCCGGATCCAGCTTTACTGTCAGCTCACTGCTCTGCCATGTGTTGCCTTTCTGAGTGACAGCAACATTTTCGGGCTTTGCCGTGATGACCAGCGTCTTTGTGGGCTGACCTTTTACGACGTGTACGATACTGGGGGTGAAGAACTCGATCTTCACGTCTTGGGCGAAGGTGGATAGCGAGGCGAGGAGCGCTATGACGAGGAGGAAGGACTTTTTCAAGGAAGGAGGAAGGAGAAAGGAGGAAGGAGAATACATAATGCTATTGTTTGAGGGTTATTAATCTTCTATTATCTTGATACGGCCCTGTGGCTGGGCGTATGTCTTGCCTGTACTGCCACCAAGCACCTTGCTCAGATAGTCGGCCAATGCCTCGTAGTAACGAATCGAACTCTCGAAGAGTACAGGACATTTCTTGAAGCACTCAAAGAAGCCACCAGCATCGTGGTTATAGTTCGTAAGAGCTACGCTATAGGTGCGGTTCAGATGGAGAGGCGCATAGCTGCCATCCTCCTGCAGGATCTCAATGTCGCTCACCTTATGGCTCTTGCTGTGGATGGTGAAGCGCAGGCCCGAGCACTGTGGGAAGTTGCCGTCGAGCACTGGCACAAGGGCTGTACAGCGTGTCAGCATCTGCTGAAGCTGTTCGCCAGTGACAGAGATGCGACGCAGGGTATTGTCATAGGGCAGCATGCCGATGATGTCGCCGTAGGTGATGTCGCCGGCAAGGATATCGTTGCGGATACCACCACCGTTCTCGAAGCCGATGTCGGCCTTCAGGGCATAGCGATAGGCGTCGGCCACGAGGTCGCCAGCATTCGTCTCCTCGCCACGTACCACCCACTGGGCATTCTCGTCGCTCACCACAAGACGGTAGTCGCTATGGGCTACCACAGCAGAGGTAACGGCCTTCACCATATTACGGATACTGTCAGTGGTGGCTGAGACCTTCGCATTCTCGTATGGGATATCCTTGCCCTTGATCAGTTTGGTGATGAAGCGTCCGTCAGGAGTGATAAGCAGCTTGCCGACATTGGCAAACTGAGTACCTGTCTGGGTGACGATAATCTCCTTGCCATCGAGGTTCTTTACCTTTTCACCCTCGAAAATCTCATGCGAGTGTCCGTCGAGCACGATATCGATGCCTCGGGTATTGTTGACGAGACGGTGCGAGCTGAAGCCCATCGACTGTGGTGTCTCACCAACGTGTGAGAGCAGAATCACATAGTCGGCTCCTTCAGCACGGGCATTATCGACAGCCTGCTGGATCAGCTGATAGAAGGTCTTCGGCTTCAGGTCGAAGAGCAGGATGCCGTTGGTATCGTAGAAGGAGTAACCCTCAAGAATCATCGTCTCTGGGGTACAGGCACCGACGAAGGCTACTTTCTTGTTACCATACTGATGGATGACGTATGGGGCATAGACAGGCTGTGGCTCGCCTGCTTCGTAGAAATTGGCACAGACGACAGGTGTACCCACTTGCTCCAAAAGCTCCTTCAGACGAGGCACGCCATAGTCAAACTCATGGTTGCCCAGCGTCAGGGCGTGATAATCCATATAGCGCAGGATGTCAGCGATGTACTGCCCCTTGGAGATGGCACCTGTGGTGTTGCCCTGCAGGAAGTCACCCACACAGACGGCAGCAGCATAGGCTGTGTCCGCCTCGTTGATCGCATCGCGCAAGCCAGCAATCTTGGTATATCCATCGATGCCGCAATGTACATCGTTCTCGTAGAGAATCACGATGCTCTTGTCTTGAGCTGTTATTGTCTGAAAGCCCAGCGTCAGGGCCAACATACTTAAAAAGATTTTCTTCATCATCATTAGGTTTATTATTAATTCGGAAGCAAAGGTACAAACATATTCTCTAACCACCAAATATTATCGCAGAATTCTAAATAATTCCAACTTTCTTTGCAAGAAATTTGGAACTTACGAATATAATTCGTATCTTTGCCACGAAATCAATGACATGTTTAACTTAAAACGCAATGAATATGAAAGTAGGAGTTCCAAAAGAGATTAAGAACAATGAGAACCGCGTGGGCATGACCCCGGCGGGAGTGGCTGAGATGACACGCAGAGGCCATGAGGTGAGTGTACAGCACACTGCCGGCGAGGGCAGCGGATTCGCTGACGACGACTATGTGAAGGCGGGTGCACGTATCCTGCCCACCATCGAGGCCGTCTATCGCGAGTGCGACATGATTGTCAAGGTGAAGGAGCCAATCGAACCAGAGTACGACTTGGTGCGCAAAGGTCAGTTGATCTTTACGTATTTCCATTTTGCCTGTGAGAAGGAACTGACAGATGCCATGCTGAAGAGCGGAGCCGTGTGTCTGGCCTACGAGACAGTGCAATTACCCAACGGTTCGCTGCCACTGTTACAGCCTATGAGTGAGGTGGCAGGACGTATGGCTGCACTCAATGGTGCCTACTATCTGCAGAAGACAAAGGGTGGCAAGGGCAAACTGATAAGTGGTGTGCCAGGCGTAAGCCCTGCACGCGTACTGGTACTGGGAGGTGGTGTTGTAGGCGAGGCCGCCGCCCTGATGGCTGCCGGTCTTGGTGCCGAGGTCACCATCACGGACATCTCCCTGCCCAGACTGCGCCAGCTCGACATCGAGACACCTGCGAATGTGCATACGCTCTATTCCTCAGAGCACAACATCCGCAAGATGCTGCCAACGGTGGATATCGTGGTAGGCAGTGTGCTGGTACCTGGTGACAAGACGCCTCATCTGATTACCAAGGAGATGTTGAAGCTGATGGAACCGGGAACGGTGCTGGTGGATGTGGCCATCGACCAGGGTGGCTGTTTCGAGACCTCAAGACCCACGACCCACAGCGATCCTGTCTATATTGAGGACGGCATCGTACACTATTGCGTGGCCAATATCCCAGGTGCTGTACCCAACACCTCTACATTAGCACTCACCAATGCCACATTGCGCTACGCCTTAGCTCTTGCGGATAAGGGATGGCAACAGGCGTGCAAGGATGATGCGGCTTTAGCAAAGGGACTTAACATTGTTGAGGGCAAAGTGGTCTTCAAGGCTGTAGCTGATGTCTTTGGCTTACCCTACGAGCCTCTGGCATAACTATAACAGGGGCACAACGGGCTGCCTTTGTGCCCTGTTTTTTATTTCGAAAGATTCCATCGCACTCCTATTTGGAGGTTGAAGTTCGTGGGCTTATCTTTAAAGAAATTCTCTATCCTGCTTCCATTATCAAAATAGTGCCTCAAACCAGGTTCCACATAGAGACCCAACTGAGGGATTATATCGTATTCCATACCAACGCTGCTATTGACTGACCACTGCATACGGTCCTTGTCCAGTTTCTGAGTAATACCATTACTCTTTAGACTGGTACCGATGTTCCAATCTGTCTGTATACCAACAGACAGATATGTCTTCAGACCTTTATACGACCATAGCTGTGCATTAAACTGAAGTGGAATGCCAAGATAGTAGAGCGTCTGTTCTTTATCGATCTGCTGAGTCGGAGTAATATACAAAAAGTCGGAATGCAGCCTGGTAAAGACCGTTCCTGTAGTTATCGAGAACCATTTATTAATCGGATAACGAAGTGAGAGTCCCCACGACAAAGGCTGGTGATGCTTCTGTCGTTCCTCATAGCCGGCAAGATATACTGGCATCTTCAATCTTGCAGAATAGCCTTGGGAATTAGCGTTGGTAAATTTCTGGAGCAAAGCATCCGACATCAAGACACCATTGCTATTTGTCTGTTTACCAAAACCGTTCATCGCATAAAGGTCAAGGCTGAGTGAGGGCTTACGACTCTTAGAGAGTTCAAAGATCGCCTTATCCAGTTCTCTGATGACTTCCTGTTCTTCTTGTCGGGCAGATGGTATCTCTGCTGGTAATTCCTGGGCAGCATCCTCATTTGCCAAATACTGTATAGTATCTTGAGGTGCATCAGCATCATTGTTGCTGTCTGTTTCGGATAGTAAAACGGGATGAATCTGCCCTGTCTTCTTTGCCAACTTCACTGAGACACATTCTTCATGACTCCGATCTTCATCCAGGATTGGCTCAACAGGGTTGGGATTCTCTTGAGAAATTTCAGTCTTTCTTTCCACTTCTGCAATGACTGATGGCTTTCCAACTTCCTTCGAACCAACATTCGCCTGATACCACCAGTAGCCGCCTGTAGCGAGGAATGATACGAGACAAGCTGCAGCGGCCCATCGGTGCAGCATAACGAAACGGGACCTCTTGGGCTTGGCTTTTGCCTGAAGAGTGGCCTCGATATCCTCCCACAGTCCCTCTGGCGCATCAGTCTGATAATCCGCCAGTTTGTCGTGCAGTTGTTGTGTCCACTTGTCCTGTTTCATGTTTCCTGTTTGTTTTGATAGTCCCTTATCATTTTTGCCAACATCTTCTTTGCCCGATGGAAATGCGAGGTGGAAGTGTTTTCCTTGATGCCAAGTTGCTGGGCTATTTCCCTATGAGAGTACTGCTCATATACGAAGAGGTTCAGCACCATTCGATAATTGGCAGGTAGTCGTCCAATCATCTCTGTGAGGATCTCTGGAGGCAGCTTTTCTATGTCGGGCGCCTCCTCGTCAGCCTCATCAGGGATGTTGCTGACGAACCTCAATCGTTCGTGTTTGCGCAGATGGTTTACGGCTCCGTTGGCCACTATCCTCGAAACCCATGATTTCAATGATCCCTCGCCACGATATTCGAAGCTGTCAATAGAAGTAAGAATCTTTACGAAACTGTCCTGAATGACATCACGCACCTCTTCACGCTGTGGGATATACCTCAACCCGATGGCCATAGCATATCCAGAATAGCGGTCGTAGAGACGTCGCAAGGCTGTTCTGTCTCCACTACGTATGGCACCCAACAGTTCCTGTTCAGTCTCCATTTCCTGTTGTTTTCGTCTTGTTGGTGCTGGTGAACGACAGTATCAACTCTGGTTTTTGTTCTACGATGGTTTTTTTGCCATCCGAGTCATATAATTCTATCTGTGGAATGTTACAAACGAAGGTCATCGTCCTTGTGGAATAATCTATGGTGACAGTCGATTTAGAGGGTACTACATCCAAAACAACGGCAAAATATTCTCCATCAGGAAACGACAACGCATACGGATAGCGCAGATATGAATAATTCTCATAGGGCTCCAATTCGAAGTATACCAGATTCCGAGAGTAGCCCACACAATCTAATTCCGTTGCTGCAAGCATACGTGTGCTCTTATCCTCTTTAGCATTCTCTAAGGAATAACCGTCATTAAGGAAACTGTCGTCAAAGAAAATTGTCTTATACAAAAGCAACTCTTCGTTTTCCAGTTGCACACCTAATGATGGTACTGTAGTAATTTTTGGAATGCCATTTGTTAAATTCTCCTGGTGAAAGAATTGCGAGGCTAGGGCCTGAAATGGAAAAGTATTAAAGTTGAAGAAATACTGTCTGTCTACGGATAATGAAAAAAAGGAATTGGCAGGATCTGCATCTACCTTCTTACCATTCAATGTCCATTCGCCAGAATAATCTCCTGCCATATCAATGATGTAAGCGACATTTAAACCATCCATATTTGATTGGTTAAATTTGCTAATGTCATCCTCTTCAAAATTCGAACAAGCCGCAAGCGCAATCCCTGCCATCAGAAGCAGACCAATCTTTAGCGATATCTTTCTTATAATCCGACTCATTTTCATACCTTTTTATAGATATAACGGAAAAAACAAGAAATCTTGCACCTCAAGAGCAACTTTTTTATCTCCAATCTTAAAAAGCATAGCCTATGCTGAGATATGGATAGGGGTAATGAGTGATAGCATACTTATCGTCAAACCCAAAATTAGGTATGACTCCCACACGCAACGTTATGCCATGAGAGGGCTGGAGCCTAAGGGCTGCATTTCCAAAGATGAAATAGCCGAATTCATTATGCTCTATGGTTTCACCTGGGCCTATCGATTCGTCCTTTATATGGTAGTATCCAAAGCTTGTTCCAAAACCCAACTCAAACTTAAACGTTCCAGTACCAATGAGATAATTGACCTCTAAGGGGACTGCTACACCACGTATATCTGCATCCTGGGCAGGAAACAGGTAAGCATAGCTTAATCCTACACGGTAGCCAAAGCCCTCATTCCCTTTAAGGCGCGAATCGTAATTGACTCCAAAACCATTATGCGCTCCGAGGAATTCCAAAGAGATGTTTTTTACAGCCTTCTGTCCTGTTTGTGCACTTGCAGAAAGTGATATAGCAAGCAGTGAAAACAATACTAATCTTTTCATTTAAACACAATTATTTGTTCTTTCTTGTAGAACACACTTACAGGCGAGAACTTGCATCAAATTGCGTTAATTAATCTTAATATAAATGCTTACCCTAAATACTCTTCATGGTCATATCGCGGTATGTGACGAATCAGCTTGTGAACAGCAGCCTGCGCCATTGCTTCATAGGCACGCTCGCTTGGATGCAGGTGATCACCGCTGTCATAGCCGTCGGCAAATGCCTTCGGGTTGGTAGTGCTGCGCACAGCGGCATCGAAATCTATGCAGCCGTCGAAGATGGGTGATGTACGCAACCACTCATTAAACTTCTGCCGCATGGCGTCGCGCTCTTCATTGTAGGTGCGCCAGCCGAAGATGGGCAGCAAGGTGCCGCTCCACACTTTCAGTCCCATCGCTTTTGCCGGCTTGACATAGATATCCTCCACACCACATTCCATCTCTTCCACCGTAGGCAGGTCGCTCCACGGTCGGAAGGGGTTGACATCGGCACCAACAGGATGGATGATGTCGTTGATACCGTGCTGAATGATGACATCTGTAGCACCAGCCACATTCATCTCTATCGGGAAGCGTGTGGCACCCTTCAGACCATAGGCCTGATAGGTGATACAATCATATTGACGAAGGATGCGTGTACCGCTGACAGCACGTCGTATGACAGCAACATTGGAGCCGAAAGCCTGCTGGGCCATATAGTCAGGCCATGACTGGGCAGTGATGGAGTCACCGTAGCACACTACCGCATGATGCTCTGCCGATGTCAGCACGTCGATGGTGTTGAGGAAGTAGAACCAGTTGGTATTGCGTGTCTGGTCGAGAGGCAACTCGTCGGCCTCAGCAAAGTCACCATAGGCATAGAAGCCCTTGGAGAGCGGACCTGTGATGAGCGTACCGCTGTTCATCTGTGTGTAGCCTGCCAGATAGAAACTCACTTCTATCGTGTCACCACGGTTCACGGCATAGCCGATAGCGTCGCTCTCCGTCTCCTTGCCTGGCATCAGACAGACACTGGGCTCACCGCCAAAGGTGATTGGGGTGTGGTTTACAAAGACTTTGGAGAGTGTGACAGGCTCTGTTCCCGTGAGGTTAGAGAAACGGAAACGCAGCATACTGCCGCTGAACGGCATCCTAATGGGATAACGCAAAGTAAGATCTTTGGCATAAATTGCTTCACGACGGTTAGTGATAGAGGTGGCATTGCCCCAGCAGGCCACCCATTTGCTGTTGTCTGTCATATTATTGAGTTTTGTGTGTCGACAGTTGGATTCGAACCAACGACCCCCACCATGTCAAGGTGATACTCTAACCAGCTGAGCTATGCCGACAAATCGAGAATGCGGTTGCAAAGGTAATAATTATTTTTTAATCAACCAAAAAAAGTTTGATAGATTTGTCAAAAACGCTTTAGAATAAACAAAAAAAGCAAAAACAAGGCCCCATACGGTATCATTCTGACCGAAAATAGCTACCTTTGTCGAAACAACAGAAGTAAATAGGAATATCGTATGCATTCGAAAAGGATATTGAAATACCTGTGCCTACTGACGGCTTACAGTCTGATGATTGGCGGGATGGCACCCCTCAGCTCTTGCCGCCAAGAGAAGGCTGCCAGTTTCTATGGGACTAGTACTGCTGCTGCAACTGCAACAACAGCAGAGCGCAGTCAGGCCACTAAATCCACAATTGTCTATTACGAACTGCCGGCAGCACTAAAGGACCGTCCGGAACAGATTATCAGGCGAAAAGGCTATACCACATCATATAACAGCGACACCCGATGTCCCAACTGGGTAGCTTGGCACTTGACAGATGCCCACACCCGAGGCGCTGCCCAACGCGGCAGCGAGGTGTTTACTGAAGACACGAGCGTAGCTCGTCCGCGTGCCACTGACAGCGACTACTATAACTCACGCTACGACAGGGGACACATGTGTCCTGCAGGCGACAACAAGTGGAACAAGGAGGCGATGACTGAGTCGTTTCTCTTTACCAATATCTGCCCACAGAATCACGGACTGAACAAGTATGAGTGGAACGATCTGGAAATCCTCTGTCGCGACTGGGCCAGAGAGTATGGTGCCATCGACATCGTATGCGGTCCTGTTTATTCTGGCACTCCCAGGCAAATCGGCAAGAACAAGGTCTGCGTACCAGAGGCTTTCTATAAGGTGGTGCTCTGCCGAAAGGGACAGCCAAAGGCTATTGGATTTCTCTACCAGAATGTTGGCAAGAAACAGCCGATGCAGGCTGCAGTACGCACTGTCGACGAGATAGAGGCACTTACAGGCATCGACTTCTTCCCTGCCCTCGACGATAAGACGGAAAACCGCATCGAAGCTGTGGCCCGTCTTGAAGACTGGTAGATTTTTTATTCACTTCCTTCCTTAAACGCTTTTATCGCACTGATGAGCGCATCGTTCTCCTCTGGTGTCTGGGCAGCAACACGGAAACAGTGTTCGTCGAGACCGTGGAAATTGGAGGCATCGCGTATCAGGATGCCATGATTCTCGACCAGCCAGTTCTTCAGTTCAAGACTTGTTGTCCAGTCGATGTTCACAAGCATATAGTGCGTCTGCGTGTCCATCACCATCAGTCCGTCTATTGCCTGTAGTTCGTTTCTCAGACGCTGGGCTTCAGCAAGATATCCCTTAATATCGGGAAGTACCTGTGGGTCGTTCTCTATCAGCCATCTGCCTGCCTCGATGGCCAAGGTGTTGACAGTCCAAGGCTGACGGATGTCCCTCAGACGCTCTATGATGATTGGCGATGCCGTTACATAGCCAAGCCTCAGGCCTGGTATACAGTATTTCTTCGACAGGGAATGAAGTATCATCACATTGTAACAATCCAACAGTTCCTTTGGCTGGAGCATCGGTTGCAACGTATAGTCGGCATAGCTCTGGTCTATCACATGGAGGTAGCGTGGGTGCTTTTTTACAAGATAGGCAAGGAGCTGTTTCAGCATCACGTTTCCCGTAGGATTGTCAGGATTACAAATCCAGTAGATACGGTCGTCGGGCAATACATCCAGATGGTCAGAACTTTCGTAAGAGATGACATGGTCGAACATACGGCATGCATCCGCATATTCCGTATATGTAGGCTGTGGGATGATAGAAGCCCATCCACGATACAGCTGTGCAATCAGATAGATGGCCTCGTTGGCGCCGCTGGTGACCATCACCATCGAGGCCGGTATCTCCAACTTCTCGGCAATCATCTCCTCCAGTTCCTTTGCCTCTGGCTCAGGATAGTTGCCAATGGCATCCAGACGTGTGGCGAGATATTGCTTCAGTCCAGCAAGGTCTGCCTTCTGGTAGATATTAGAACTGAAGTTCATCTTTATCTTATCACCGTAGCGGTATGTATCGTCTCCGTGTCCGTATATCATAATTAGTGAATAGTGATTAGTGAATAGTTATTTGGCAACGCTGACAGAGAGGGTTTGGGGATCGAAGGTGATGCCCGGCCGCTCCACGTAGCGTGCCAGCGATCCGTCTGAAGCCAGTTCCTGAGAAGTACCGATATGGAGCCTGGGCTGTTCATCGCCCACTTTCTCCATCAGCCAGAGCGTGTCTGCCACCTGAAGGGCGAGTTCGAAATCATGCGTAGAGAGGAAAATGGTCTTGTCGTTTTCCTGGGCGAGCCGTCTGAGCAGCTGCATCATCTCCACCTTGCTGGGGAAATCGAGGAAGGCCGTTGGCTCGTCGAGATAGATCACTGGCGTCTGCTGGGCGAGGGTCTTGGCTATCATCACCTTCTGGCGCTCTCCGTCAGAAAGGGTATGTATCATCCGCTGGCTGAGACTGCCGATACGCACAGCCTCGATGGCCTCATCTACCATCTTCCAGTCATCGGCATGGAGTGTTCCCCAGAATCCCGTATATGGTGAGCGTCCCAGTGCCACCAGTTCGCGGACAGACATATTCCTGATGTCAGGCTTCTCAGTAAGCACAACGCCAATAACACGACTCAGTTCCTTATCGCTGAAGGTCGAAATCTCGCGACCTTCTATCAAAACCTCTCCCTCCAGTTTGGGCTGGAAGGCTGAAAGGGTTCTTAATAACGTAGACTTACCAACACCATTAGCTCCTAAAAGACAGGTCAACTCACCTCTCTTTATACATGCGCTGATACCGCTCGCCACAACCCTGGTGTCATGGTTCTTAACACGATATCCGATGCTTAGGTTCTGTAATGTTATTGTCTCGCTATTCATATCTTTGGTGCAAAGATACACCAAATCAATTAAATAGCCAAATTTTCAGTAAACTATTTTTTACGAGACGGTATTTATCAGCCAAGCAGACGGTGACCCAAGTCTTTTTCCTCGCAAACGGAAACAATTTGCTGTATGACCTCATCCATCTTTGGAACAGAGGCAACATAGTAGGTGGAATAGTCAGGACAGAGCACCACCAGGTTCATCGCCTTGACACGGATGCCATAGTGAGTCTCAAGCATATAACGGTAGAGATTCTGCTGGACACAGTAGTGGTAAAAGGCCGTATCAGGCAGGTTGATGCCATTGAAGCCCCGTTTGCCTCCAAAACCCTCTACGATGGGAGCGCCCTGGGTGTTTACCACCTTACCGCTGCGTTTCCAGTCGTAGATCGTAAACTCCCCGTCATTCTCGCGGCAGATAAGGTCGATGGTGCCTGCGATGTTCAGGGCCTTGTCGTACACAGGCCACTCCTGACGATAAGGACGTATCTTATAATCCTCAACGAAACGGAGGAAATGCCGACGCTCGCGCTCTACGCTGATCGCTTCCGTCTTGCCATTATATGTGAAAGGACAAACGCTTTCGAAGAACCCGCGCTGGAACCAGTTCTCTGTCTGAAGATGGACGAATGTGCCCACCTCGCTGGCAATACGGCCGATACGGTCCCACTGGTCAAGACTCTCCTCCACAGGAACATGGTAACGGGCGAATTTCCGTTCAGCAGCAGCCAAAGCATCAAACTCCTCGAAGAAATAGGCTATCAGCGAACTGACGGGAAGAAAGCGTTCCCGACCAGCGTAAGTATAGATATGCTCCTCCGGCTCGAAGTCGATGAACTGATCCTGGGCATATACGCCAGCATCTGTGAAGGTCGCCATCTTCTCTGTCATATCCTCTGTACGGGGAAGGGCTTTCACCAACGGCTTGTATTTCTTTTCCTCTTCAGAAAAAGGCAGGAGCCTGGTTGGCGAAGGTACCTCCTCTGGAAAATGCTCGCCCCGCGCAGCCATCTTCAGGGCCTCGCTACGGGTCCAACGGGGGATTACAGGAATAATATCTGTGCCTGTCAGGTAATCATCATTCCTCATGATCCGTTCCAGATACTCAGCACATGCCAGAGGCGCTCTCTGTATCTGCTGGACGGCAAAGCGTACCACCGTCCATCCGTGCCGGTTCAGAAGACTGTCTCGATACTGGTCACCACAAGACAGATAATGAATCGGCTTGCGGTCAATGGTATATGGCTCGTCAATCTCTACATCGATACGGATCTCCGGACGTCCGTCAACGAAAAGCGCGATATCCGGATAATAAGGCGGCAAGGACTCAGACACGTTGATACATACATCCTGAAAAATCTGAACCTGCTCAGGCATCACTCTCTGGAGATGCTGGATAAAGAAAGCCTCCAGACGACCTGTACGAGGGCGCTGGATGCGGCGATATGGATAAAGGACCGTTCCCGCTTCAGGACGGCTTACAATAGGATATGCTTCTGATGCCATCGCCTACTTTATCTTCGAAGTCATAGGACTGCGCACACCCGTATAGTTCCTCAGGAATGCCTTGGCAGAACCAAATGAGAGGAACATATCGAGACGCATCGGAATGTGGTTCTGATCGTCTGTGACATAGAATCTGACGAGTTCGTGGCTCTTGTTGTTCTCTCGCTCGTAGAACGAGAATACCAGGCAACGGAACTTCTCCTTGGTACCATTCATCTTGAAATTCTCCTTACCACGATACTCAAGCCAGGAATTATTAAGACGGCGTGCGTCGCTGACAGGCATCGAGATGGTCTGGTGCTTCTTCATCTTCGAGGCATCAAAGTTTCTGGCACGCAGGAATATCGACATCATATCATAGATGCAGTTCCTGTATGTACTGGTCTTCCAATGCTGTTCGCCGTCGGCATCCACACGGTGCTTCTTCAGCTGGCAGTTGCCGTTAGGATATGAATACCATATCTCATCGACGTAGTATCGGTCACCCTCACGTGCGCCCTTGCGGAAATAGAGTGGAGAAAGGTCTGGGTTACAATAGCTCAACAGGGTATCACGCATGGTGAAATACTTATCGAGCTTATTGTTGCCTCGGGTAATGAGGTATGACTTCCAGGCGTCCTTGCCTTCAAACTTCGTCATCTTGGTGTCCATCTCGGCAGAGCCGACCTTTACCCAGATAAACTGCCAGTTGAAATACAGGTCGTATTCCAGCATCTCTCCCGACTTAAATGCGGTATTCTCAATCCCACACTGCGCAAAAGAACTTAAAGGTGAAAAGGCGAACAGATAAAAAAGCAAAACGCCGATTACCCTCCCCCTTAACTTCATTAGTGTTCCTATCATCTTCATTGTAACTTACTTTTTTCCTAAATTAATACCTTTTGATTTCATATATTCTATGCCAAGCTGCTTGGCACGCTCTATATTACGGTTTTTCAGTTTCTTTGCCTGATCAGGCTTCTGCTTGGTGATAGCCTGCGGTTTTTGACGGAAACGCGGGGTGGCTGTGAGGTTCCACGACTCAGTGACATCCCACTTCTCCTTGCACTCCATTTCCTTGGAATAATAGTACACCGCCTCAGCCTGTGTGTCGGCATTATAGTCGCCGGTGTCCCAGATGCCGTTGCCGTTGGCATCGATAAAGGCACGCAGATAGTATTTTCCTGGTGTGACATACTTGAATTCTGCCTTGCCTTTCCTTGCCCTCACTTCTTGCACCACAGCATCCTGTGAAGAAAGTATCTGAACGATGATAGCCGTGTCGACAGCCTCAACACCACTGATATTCAAGGTGAGCGTGCTGAATTCGTCCTGTGTCTTCACCTTTATGCCTTGTTTATACGCGTTAGAGACAAGACCATAGATATCCACGAATGCTGCCGAATCGACCTCAAGGCTATACTCCACCCCAAGCCGCCAGTCGGCCAAGATCTCATACTGGCGGATATTGTTCTTCACAGGACGGAACACACACGCCGCATCATACCATAGGGAGTCTATCTGGGAATAGAGATGGACGGCCGATGGGTCGCAATGCTTCAGTGGCGTCGGCATCTCAACCATAATCTTCTGCCCAGGAATCATGGATGAGGGAACATTGAACTTTACCTCAAGAGGCTTTACTGGATAGATACTGTCGTACTTCTCCTCGCGCTTCTTTTTCTTTTCCTGTTCTTTCTGCCACTTCTCCATCTCCTTGGCTTTTTCTTTCATACGTCGCTCGTATGACACCTTGGGGACAACGTCTAAAGCCGAGTCAGTCTGTAACACCAGATTGCCAAGTGTGTCAGTGACATGATAGCTGAGATCCATACTGAGCGTATCCTGATTGACCAGTGTCGTATCTCGAATCCAGTAGTGGATAGTGTCACGCTTCTCATTAGCCTCAATGACAAAGGCACTGTCAGCATTGAAGTTCAAGCCCTTAATCTGCGGCAGCAGGGAGTCGCCGTAGGTGAAATACATCGAAATCTTATTCGGCTCCACACGCTCCATCTTAAGCAGCGAACGGTCTGTCTGTGTCTGCGTGAAGGCAAGCAGCGTGATATCGTCAGGCAGGAAGTGGGTGTATGGTATCTGCAACAGGGCATCGATGTGCAGCGAGTCGCGCCATACGGTATCCACTCTGGTATCGGGCTTCGATGACGGCTCAAACGTATCGTGACTGAAAGCTATCATCTCGCCTTTCTGGGTAAAACGGAAGTCTCCGTCGGCATCCTGAAGGGCATAGGCACGATAAGTGCCAGGGGCCACACCCTTCACCACGAAATGACCGCTTCCGTCGGTTCTGGAGATTCTCATCATAGGCTTTGTCTTGAAAGCCGAGTCGGCCAGATCGTCATAAAGACCAACGGCAATACCCTTTATCGGCTCCAGATTACTGGCATCAAGCACATAGCCAGACATCTCGAAGGTGTCGATGCGCTCTCCTGTAGAGAAACTATAGGTATAGTTACCCATCGGATTGCCTTCGTTGTTGTCGCTGATAGCATCGCTGAAGTCGATGGTATAGGTAGTGTTCTCCTTGAGCGAATCCAGCAGCTCAACGATGATTTTCTTTCCTGCGGCCTTAATCTCAGGCGTTTCCAACTGTGGTGGAGACACGATGACCTTGTTTGTGGCATCTTCCAGCTTGATGAATTCATCGAAGTAAATCGTTATCTTCTTCGACTTCACATTCGTAGCTTTATCTTCTGGGGAGGCACCAATGACTCTTGGAGGGTCGTCGTCATACCATCCGCCGTCGGGCTGTCCCATTCTCGCACAAGCGATGAACAGTAAAAAAGCAAAAAGGTAAAAAGGTAAGTAAAGTCCCCTACCCTTACACTTCCTGTATATCATCATAACTATCTTTTTCATCCTACACCCTTTTACTTGTTTAATGCCATCAACTGTTCTATGGTGTCACGGCTATTGCTCAGACGAGGTACCTTATGCTGGCCACCTAACTTGCCACGCAGCTTAAGCCAGTCGTTGAACAGGTTCTGGCGCGCCACGATGATTTCGAGCGGCTGAAGGGTGATGTTCTTATAGCGCTTTGCCTCGTAGTCGCTGTTGATCTCCTGAAGATGCTTGTCGAGCAGTTCAGCAAACAGACTGATATCCTGAGGAGGCTTTGCAAACTCTATAAGCCACTGATGGCGACACTTGGCATTGGCATCCATGAACACTGGTGCAGCCGTATATTCCGAGATCTCGGCTCCTGTCTGCTCACAGGCATACGCCAGGCCTTTCTCTGCATTGTCCACGATCAGCTCTTCACCAAAGGCATTGATAAAGTGCTTTGTACGGCCAGAGATAATAAACTTATAGGGATTGGTCGATGTGAACTGAATGGTGTCGCCTATCTCATAACGCCACAGACCGCAGCAGGTAGAGATGACCATCGCATAGTTCTTGCCTGTCTCCACAGCCCAAAGGGGAACTGGATCACCTCCGTCCATCGGAATGAACTCATAGAACACATCGTAGTCGAGCATCAGGAGCATGGACTTGTCGGCTGGGTCGTCCTGCAATCCGAAGAACCCCTCACTGGCATTATAGGTCTCCATATAGTGCATATTCGGCGAGGTGATCAGCTGCTCGTACTGCTTGCGATAAGGCGTGAACGCCACACCCCCATGGAAGAACATCTCGATATTCGGCCACACCTCTTCGAGATGGGTCTTTCCCGTTATCTCCATCATACGGGTAAGTACGGAGAGCATCCAAGAGGGCACACCAGAGATGTTGGTCACGTTCTTGTTCATCGCCTCACGGGCTATCTTGTCGCGCTTGATTTCAAAGTCAGAGATCAAGGCCGTCTTCTTCTTCGGCACACGTACAAGATTGGCCAGAGGGTTGATATTCTCGATAAGGATGGCACTGAGGTCGCCCACAAGCGAATCCTTCACATTGTAGTTGGGTGCGTGGCTGCCGCCAAGTATCAGTGCCCGTCCGTCGAAAAGTCTCGACTTGGGATTGTTCTTCAGATACATCGCCACTGCGTCGAAACCGCCTTTATAATGCATCCGCTTCAGACCTTCCTTACTTACAGGGATGAACTTCGACTTGTCGTTCGTCGTTCCCGATGACTTTGCATACCATATCACCTTGCCCGGCCAAAGGATATCAGCCTCACCATGCCGCATACGGTCTATCGACCCTTTCAGCTCTTCATAAGTGTTTACAGGGATGTGTTTGACGAAGTCATCATAGCCTTTTACTGCTGAAAAGGCATGGTTTCGTCCGTATTCAGTATCTTTGGCCTCATCAACGAGCCGAGTAAGCACTGCCCGCTGCAGTGCCTCTCCGCCGTTATAATGATTCTCCAATTCCCGCTGACGAGGTTCAAAGACTTTTCTTACTATACCAGTTAGACTCATCTTGTTAAATTGCGCAATTTGCGTGCAAAATTACGCAATTCCCTCGTAACTGCGGAATATTTTACGATTTTTTTATTTAATAAGGTATAAATACCTACTATTCGTCTGCAAATGCAGCAGCCTCAGCCTCGGCAATGATATCCTCACGCGACTTCTCCTTGTGGGTGATGTCAGAGAGGTCGAATTCCTCTTCTTGTGGAGTGTGGAGTGTGGAGTGTGGAGTGAGATTACCTTGGAGAGAAGATTCAGAAGCAGGAGTATCCTCACTCCTCACTCCTCGCTCCTCGCTCCTCGACTCTATCATAAAATCCTCCTGTTCCTTCTCCGGATCAGGCACCAGCATCGTAGGCTCTTCCTCCATCTTCGTGCGGTCAGACTTTGCCTTGAAGATGGCATCCACAAACTGAGGCTCACGCTTCAGCCGCTGCAGCGTATCCTTCGATGCAAGCTGCTGGGCTTCCTTCTTTGAAAAACCTGAACCTTTCTCGCCCTCTATCCCTTCGAGCATCACCTGGAAGCTGAAGATCGGACTGCCATTATCGTCCTTCTTCTGCTTCAGCATGCGATAATCCATGCGGACCTTGTTCTTCTGACTCCATTCAAGCAGCTTCGACTTGAAATTGACCTCCTTGAAGGCCACCTTGTCGAGGTCGATGTACTTTCCAAGTACACGATTCTCCCAGAACCACATGCATGCATCATAGCCACGATCCAGATAAATCGCTCCCACAAGGGCTTCGAAGGCGTTGCCTCCTACGTAGCTGTTGTGTGAATTGCTGTGGCCGGCAGAGAGTATCAGTTGTGAAAGCCCCATCTCGTTGGCAAGCTTGCCCAGTGTCTCACGAGAAACGAGTTTACTACGGGTATTGGTCAGGAATCCCTCACGCTTCCCTTCATAGTGACGATAGACGATATCGCCAACAGCGGCATCGAGAATGGCATCGCCAAGGAACTCTAGCCGCTCGTTGTTCAGAGGCTTACCCTTGTCGTTACGTTTTCCGATGCTCTTGTGCATCAGCGCCTGACGATAATAGTCGATATGACGGGGATAGAACCCCATTATATCGTAGAGAGCAGAAAAAAGCTCCTTCTCCTTGCGGAAAGGGAGCTTTATATAATCAATAATGTTATTAATCCACATACTTCTTGAATACTACACAGGCATTGTGACCACCGAATCCGAAGGTATTGCTGAGTCCGGCACGTACCTCACGCTTCTGAGCCTTGTTGAATGTGAAGTTCAGATTGTAGTCGATCTCAGGATCCTCATCGCCTTCCTCGTGATTGATTGTTGGAGGAACGATGTCGTTCTTCACTGCCAGTACGGTAGCCATTGCCTCAACGGCTCCGGCAGCACCCAGCAGGTGACCTGTCATTGACTTCGTAGACGAAATGTTCAGCTTGTAGGCAGCCTCGCCGAAGACATCCTTGATGGCCTTTGCCTCAGAAATGTCACCCACGTGGGTAGAAGTGCCGTGAACATTGATATAGTCGATCTCGTCAGGCTGCATGCCGGCATCCTCGAGGGCGTTCTGCATCACGAGTTTGGCACCCAGTCCCTCAGGATGAGAGGCGGTGATATGATGCGCATCGGCACTCATGCCTGCACCCACCATCTCAGCATAGATCCTCGCACCACGGGCCTTTGCATGCTCTAACTCCTCAAGAATAAGGCAACCAGCACCCTCGCCCATGATGAAACCATCACGAGTGGCACTGAACGGACGGCTTGCCTTCTCCGGCTCGTCATTACGTGTAGAGAGTGCCTTCATGGCATTGAAGCCACCAACACCTGTAGCGCAGATGGCAGCCTCGGCACCACCGGCAACGATGGCATTGGCCTTTCCGAGACGGATGAGGTTGAATGCGTCGGCAAGTGCGTTTGATGAAGAAGCACAGGCAGAAGCGGTGATATAGTTGGGGCCGTGGAAGCCGTACTGGATAGAAATCTGACCTGCTGCGATGTCGGCAATCATCTTCGGAATGAAGAAGGGATTGAACTTAGGACCATCGGCCTCGTGCTGACCGTAGTACTTCACTTCGTCCTCGAAGGTCTTAATTCCACCGATACCTACGCCAAAGACCACACCGATGCGGTTTTTGTCTTCAGTATCAAGATCCATCTTGCTATCGTCTACAGCCTGCTTGGCGGCGATCATGGCCAGCTGTGTATAGCGGTCCATCTTACGTGCCTCCTTGCGATCAAGATACGCGTTCATGTCGAGGTTCTTCACCTCACAAGCGAACTTCGTCTTAAAATTGGTTGTATCGAAAAGTGTAATAGGTGCTGCGCCGCTAACGCCGTTGATGAGATTATTCCATGTCTCTTCTGGATTATTTCCCACAGGAGTCACTGCGCCCAGTCCTGTTACAACTACTCTTTTTAATTCCATAAGCTAATTTTAAAGCATAATGGTTGCTTCGCGACACGAAGCAACCATTATGTTATCTACAAATTTATTTTGCGTTCTCCTCGATATAAGCGATAGCATCACCTACTGTACCGATCTTCTCAGCCTTATCGTCGGGGATAGAGATACCGAACTCCTTCTCAAACTCCATGATGAGCTCAACGGTATCCAG
>JAEEGL014254063.1_pt1 | contig 24401 bp, 20 predicted proteins | sample 9134231 | NCBI WGS metagenome assembly JAEEGL01 (sample SAMN16246548, study PRJNA631951) | gut metagenome | biome: gut microbiome; feature: rumen; material: fiber-attached | host: Bos | place: Iran: Karaj | collected 2018-10
GGAACAACGCCTCTTACACAGGATGTAGGATAAACATTGCTGTTTCTTCCTATCACTGTTCCGGGGTTGCACACTGCATTGCATCCCACCTCTACGTGGTCACCAAGCATAGCGCCGAACTTCTTGATGCCGGTCTCCATACTCTCTGTTCCGTTATGAACAACAACGAGCTTCTTATCACTCTTAACGTTGGAAGTAATTGAACCTGCTCCCATGTGTGAATAATATCCGAGGATACTGTCACCAACATAGTTGTAATGAGGTGTCTGAACATGGTCAAAAAGAATTACATTCTTGAGCTCAACGCTGTTACCAACTACACAGTCAGCACCAACAAGAGCGCTGCCACGAATGAAAGCACCGTGACGAACCTCGGTATTAGGTCCTATGATACATGGTGCGCCAAGATATGCGCTCTCAAAAACCGTAGCGGTCTTGTGTACCCAAACATTCTCCTTAACCTCTGTATAGTCATCTCCAAGGCCTTTTCCAAGTTCGATGATCATGTCCTTGATGCCCTTTAAGGCTTCCCAGGGATAAGTAAATCCGCGAAGATAATCTGCTGCCAGTGTGTGGTCCAGATCATATAAATCGTTAATTGTATACATAGATCAGAGCCTCTCTTTCTTCTCAATATCAAGGAAATACTTGTACGTATCAACAGTCAGCTCACCGCAGGCAGGCTCATCGCAGGCGATGATGGCGCCGTTGTGAAGCTGAAGTGCGCTGCAGGTCCACTTTGAGCTCACAGCTCCCTCTACAGTAGCAGCAAGGGCTCTGGCCTTATTATGGCCGTTTATAAGTATGAGAACCTCTTTTGAATCTGTTACGGTTCCAACGCCTACAGAAAGTGCCTGTGCAGGAACCTTCTCAGGGTCATTGCCAAAGAATCTTGAATTGACGATCCTTGTATCAGATGTAAGATCTCTTACTCCCGTGCGGGATGCAAGGCTTGTGAATGGCTCATTGAAAGCGATGTGGCCGTCTACTCCGATGCCACCCATGAACAGATCGATGCCGCCGTAGGATTTGATCTTCTCCTCGTAGGCTGCGCACTCTTTTTCAGGATCATCGGTCATGCCGTTTAAGATATTGATATTCTCGCTCTTCATGTCCACGAGATGGTCAAAGAAATTGTCGTGCATAAAATACCAGTAAGACTGGTCGTGCTCTCTCGGAAGTCCAAGGTACTCATCCATGTTAAATGTTACAACATTGGCAAAAGAGATCTCTCCTGCCTTGTTCATCCTTACCAGCTCCTTGTAAACTCCGATAGGGCTTGAACCTGTGGGAAGTCCCAGTACGAAGGGGCGGTCCTTATCAGGTCCCTCATTGTGTTCCTGGATACGCATTTTGATGTAACCTGCTGCCCAAAGACACATCTTTTCATAGTTTTCCTGGATAATCACTCTCATACTCTGTTCTCTCTTTCAGCGGTTCTGCCGCATATATGTGTTTTTCACAAAAATATTATATGGTTTTGGCTCTTATACGTCAATTAAATGTGAGTATTGATGCATCTTTGGCTTACGTTTCCACCATTCTTAATAACAAAAAAATCCCGGATACCTGGTGCAAAATCACACAGAGTATCCGGTACTTTTTGCTGTTTATTTTTCCTTCATATCACCAAATGCCAGTTTTTCAAACCCTTCAGCCGGCAGGGCAGGTGAGAAATAGTATCCCTGAACCATCTCGCATCCTCGCTTTTTCAGGAATAACAACTGTTTTTCATTCTCTACACCCTCAGCCACCACTATGAGTTTCAGGCTCTTGGCGATATCCAGTATCAGTTCCACAAGACGGATGTCTTTTTCTTCCTTTCCACCTGTCTTTTCGACGTTATCAATGAAGCTCTTGTCCAGCTTAAGGACGTCAACAGGCATTGCCGAGAGCATATTCAAAGATGAATAGCCGGTTCCGAAGTCATCCATTTCTATAAAGTATCCGAGGCTTCGAAGGTTCTTTACAACTCCGATTATCTGCTCAGCATCGTCGGTATAGGCAGATTCTGTAACCTCCAGATGCAGATCTGACCTTTCAAGCCCATTTTGAGTGATAATTTCATCTATGGTCTGTATGAGGTTCTGGTCAAAGATATCGATTCTGGACAGATTCACCGAAACAGGAATGGTAATGCCATATTTCTTTTTCCATTCACCTATCCGATTGGCAGCCTCATGCCATACGTACTTATCAATGATTCCTATCTGTCCCTGCTTTTCAAAAAGATTTATAAATTCACCCGGAGGTATCATTCCCAGTTCATGATGTTTCCACCTTACAAGAGCCTCTGCACTCTCAAGAACAGGCGGATCAGTCTGAATATTGTACTTGGGCTGATAATATACCATGAACTCATCATTATCAATCGCGTTCCTAAGATCTCCCAAAAGGCGCTGCTCCAGGATTTCCCTTTTCCTCATCTCTTCATTGAAGACCATGAGTTTTGAGTGATGACCGCCCCTTACCATGCTGCAGGCTGTTCTGGCTCTGTCAAAGAGTTCTATCGGTCCCAGATCCTTCTGATATGGCATGACGCCCATCCTGATGCGGATGCTGACATTGTCGGAGAAACTATCCAGTGCCCGCTGCAGACGGTCATAGATTGCCCTGTGATCTTCAGTGTGAGCACAGTACACATCGAATCTGTCAGCCTGGGATCTGCATGCGATTCCGTCAGTCTCGCCTATGTAAGCCTTTATCTCATCTCCCAGTGTCGTTAAGACCTTATCGCCAAAATCCCAGCCATAGATTGCATTTACAACATGGAACTGCTCGATGTTCATAACAATGGCGTCCATTTTCAGGTCAGGATTCAGCTGATACATTCTCAGTGCATATTCAAAGAAGAAGTTCCTGGCGTAGAGCCCGGTAAGCTGATCATGCTCCGTGGCTGCAATAAGTTTTTGTCTGTCCTCAGCTTTTTTATCTGAACGGATCTTGGTCAGCATCAGGAAAAGAAGCAGAGAAATAAGTATAGCTGCTATTGCTACAAAAGATGCTGCATTGTCATAGAGATAATCCACAAAAGTGACTCTCTCACTGACACCTGCGTATCGGGACAGATTAGTTTCAGTTTCAGCTTCATCAGTAAGATAAATTATCTTATTGAGGACAGAGTACAGCTCTTTTTCATCTTTTCTGACTGCCAGCGCCAGGTCCATGTTATGTCCGGTGGCCAGAAGCGAGAGCTTGTAGCGCCTCCTGAGTCTGTCATTGCTATTGATGCGATAGCTGTTGACCATGGCACAGTCCGCCTCGGCTCTTGACACTGCCCTGTAGCAGTCATCGAGAGTTGATTTATGATCAATGGTCCACAGCGGATAGTAATCTCTGACAAAGCTGTCAAAGTTCACGTTACCTGCCAGCAGCGCTGCCGTGACATTCTCATCATTGAAGATATCCTTGGGATTACCTGCTCTGACAACCGCATATATCTCCGTGTGCATGAAATTCTCTGTGCTTAAAAGCCCCATATTCTCCATCTCGTATGGACCCATATTGATGGGGAATACAACATCTATATCACCGTCCTGAAGAGCTTTTATGCAATCCATGGTATTGTGATATGCAATGGCTTCAAATTCTATATCAGCATTTTTGACGGGCTCGGAAGCCTTTTCAAGGAAATCACCCAACGCTCCGGTGAGCTTTCCATTTTCTTCGGTGCAGAATGGCATATAGTCATTTCTGTAGCCAACCCGGATCTTACCATGGTCTGCCAGCCAGCTTGTCTCTCTCTCCGTAAGGTAAGCATTGGTATTTGCAGACCAGATATACTGTTGTGAGAGCCTCTGATTGTAGTAAGGATCCTCGTTTTGGATATTTGTGAGGGCCCAGTTCAGCTCTTTTAACAGATCAGGTCTGTTTTTATTCACAGCAAAATAATAGTCCGAAGAACCAACCGAACATACGGGCACACAGCTCTCCCTGTTTCCATAGGATTCTACTGTTACATAGGCGTCTATCTCGCCAGCTTTCAGCATTTTAAAACATTCATCAACCGACTTCTCGGTAAAGGGTTTCAGTATAATACTAAGGCCGTTGTTGCTGGCCCAGTCCATGGTGAGTTCTTCCATGAGAGTTCCTTTATCAACAGCAAAGACCTTGCCGTTAAAGGAACTGATATCTTCCAGAGACATGTCCGTTCTGCCTGCCCTGACAAAGATATAATATGACTCTGTGCCCATGGGAACACTGGGATAGAGAACCTGTTTTGCCCTGTCCTCTTTATAGGAGACATCACTTAGAATATCTATCTCACCATCTATCAGCATCTGCATCAGTTCAGGCCAGGTACCATCCACATATTCGTAGTTCCATCCTGTGTAGGCCACAAGCTTTTGCTGGTACTCATAGGCAAGTCCGGTCCGTCTTCCGAACTGATCTGTGTAACAGTAGGTGGAGTCATACCAGCCCACCCTCACTACTTTGTCATCATTCTCCTGAGCTTTTGAGGGAAAAGACATAAAGACAAAGCTAATAAGAATGCCTGCCAATAAAAGAAATGCAGTCATCCCCTTAGCCAGTTTAAGACTAATATTCACATGTCCTGTTCGACGCGGATTGCCTCTGTGAATATTCATATCAACCGGTCACCTTAGACAAAATAATTGTTTTCATAAAATTATCATTATTTCGTAACCAAAGTTCTGTTTCTTTAATTATACACTCTTACTGCAACAAAGAGACGATTTTTCTTGGTTACTGATACAATTCCGTCATATATGAACTTTCCACGCCCCCTGACGGAGACCCTTGCGCCCACCTTGAGGTCATAACCTCCGCTTACCGCCATGTGACCATCAATGGAAACTGCTCCTTCTTCGATGATCCTTGATGCCTCATTTCTTGAAAGCTTATAGACGTATGCAAGGATAGCATCCAGTCTCTCTGAAGCCACAGTACCGGTTATCTCCTTGAAGGAGGGCTTAATGTCACATTGCGAGCGCGGAACTTCTTTGCAGCTTACAGTGGTGTGCTTTATTCTCACCAGTTCACTGCAGATAAGCTCTGATACATCCCCGGTCACCATGACAAACGCTTTTGTGTGATCAGTCCTGATATCACCAATTCTGTCTCTCTCAACTTGCAGATTCATCAGGCTCCCCAGAAAATCCCTATGGGTGAGTTCATCTGCAAACCTGGCATTAACCGGGGCTATACAGATGCACCTGGCAATATCGGCATTCTCTTTTTCCTGCTGAAAGAAATCCTCTACAGTCACATAATCCGGCAGAAAGACCATCATCATGCGGTCGGGATCCTCCACACCGCCGTACAGACAGTATTTCGATCCCAGTATCTCTTTTTCACCGGTGTATAAACCGTCTTTTTTGCACATAAAATCTATCTGCGCCTGTTCTGACGCAGACAGAAAATTTGTATGTGTTATGAAGTTGTTGTCATAGGCTCTCCCGGCCAGATCCTTTATGTGTCCCAGGAGAATCTTATCGCTATCACCAGGCATAAACCCGGCCTCCTGCAAAATAATGTTTACCCGGCAACTTCGTCGATGGCAAGCTTTATTGCGCCCATTATACCCTGGTCATCATTGAGGCTGGCGGGAACAATGTACTCATCCAGATTCTCAAGCTCTTTTGTCTTGATGTATCCTGCCATGTTTGTCTCAAACGACTTTCTGATCAGCGGGAAGAGCTGCTGCTGATGCATTACGCCACCGCCAAGGATGATCTTCTTGGGGCTTAAGGTCAGGCAGAAGTTCACCAGGGCTCGTCCGATATAATCGGCTTCCAGTTTCCATACGTCGTCATTGTCCGCTAGCTCTATGGCCTTCTTGCCCCATCTTGCTTCAATGGATGGTCCGCAGGCAAGGCCTTCGAAACAGTCGTCGTGGAACGGGCAGATCGATCCGCCCTTGTCGTAATCTCTTTTGCCGATCCTGATGTGTCCCAGCTCAGGATGAAGCATTCCGTGGAGGAGCTTGCCGTTTGTCATTACGCCGCCGCCAACGCCGGTGCCTATGGTGAAATATATAACATCAGATATTCCTTTTGCACAGCCGTAGGTAGCCTCACCAAGAAGAGATCCGTTTACGTCGGTGTCAAAACCAACAGGTATTTTTAGCTCATCCTTTATCTTGCCCACTATATTGTAATTGTTCCACCCCTTCTTAGGCGTGGAAGTGATATAACCGTAGGTCTCGGAGTCCTTATTCAGGTCGATGGGACCAAAGCAGGCTATTCCGATAGCCTTAATGTCTTTTCCCTTAAAGTATTCAACAACCGGCGGCATGGTCTCTTCGGGGGTTGTAGTGGGAATTGAGATCTGCTCAAGGATCTTCCCGTTCTCATCGCCTATAGCGCATACCATCTTTGTTCCACCAGCTTCAAGTGCTCCATATAGCATATTCAGATACCTCCTGTTATCATCTCATTAGTAGGCCAGCCAGAAAAAGTCATGGGCCGGAACAGTTACATTCTTTGCATCAAACCTCTTGCCTGTAAGCAGATTCTTGTAGTTGCCCTCTTCGTTTATGTAGGCCACCTCATCATAGTCTCCAAAGTTGAAAAGAGCTATCAGCTTCTCGCCGTCGTAGTACCTGCCGATTCCCAGGATGCGGTCGTTGTGGGCTTCCACGATCCAGGCGTCTGCGGCGCTGTTAAATACCTTGTGTTTTTTCCTTATCTTGGAGAGTTTGGTTATTGCACTGAACAACTGCTGTTCTCTGGTGCCTCTCTTCTTTCTGTTCTTGGCGCTGTCCCAGTTGAAATTACCTCTGTGGAGGTATCTGCTGTCAGCTGCCTTGTCGGGATCTTCGTGATAGGTGTAGTCGTTCAACTGTCCGATCTCGTCTCCGCTGTACAGTACCGGGATGCCGCTCTGGGTCAGAAGGAAGGCGTGAAGCATGATGTCCAGTTTGATGGCCCATGCCTCTTTTTCCATGTTCTGCTCATATTCAGCGGCTTCAATTCCGCATAGGGACGCCGTGGTTCCGCAGAGTCTGGCATCTCCAAGAGCCGGGTCATCGTTGTAGAGTTCTCCTCTGGAGGAAGACTCGTACATGGCGCCCTTGAGGTAATCATTAAGGTATTTCTTGTGGGCTATCTGATTGACGCCAAACTGTCTCAGGAAGTCGTAGTCAAGGCCCCAACCGATATCGTCGTGACATCTCAGATAGTTCAGGAAGATATACTGCTTGGGTAGTGCAAAAAGAATGCCCATCTGATGCTTAAGTAGCCTTACATCTTTAACCGCAACAGTATGCCAGGTGCTGGCCATGGTGGTTACGTTGTATAGCATCTGACATTCGGGCTTCTCCAGAGTTCCGAAATATGGAACAACCTTGGAGGGTTCCATTACCACTTCACCCAGAAGCAGGGTTCCGGGACAGACAATCTTGGATGCGATATGCATCATCCTGACAAGTGTATGTACCTGTGGAAGATTGCGGCAGCTGGTGCCGATAGTCTTCCAGACATATGGAACTGCATCAAGGCGGATTATATTGACGCCCTGATTACAGAGATAAAGCATATTAGCCGTCATATCGTTGAAGACGGTGGGATTTCTGTAATTGAGGTCCCACTGGTATGGATAGAATGTCGTCATTACTACCTTACCGGCTTCATGGCACCAGATGAAATTGCCAGGTGCAGTCTGCGGGAATACCTGTGGAACGGTCTCCTCATAGTCATTAGGCTCATTCCAGTCGTCAAAGAAGAAGTACCTGTCCTGAAACTCCTTCTCTCCCCTTCTGGCTCTGACTGCCCACTCGTGGTCCTCACTGGTGTGGTTCATGACAAAGTCAAGGCAAAGGCTCATGCCTCTTTTCCTGCATTCTTTTGCAAGGTCAGAGAGATCCTTCATGGTTCCAAGCTCAGGCTGCACTTTTCTGAAATCTGAAACTGCGTATCCACCATCGCTCCTGCCCTTTGGGCTCTCCAGCAGAGGCATCAGATGTATGTAGTTGACACCACACTCCTCGACATAGTCCAGATGCTCTTTTACGCCCTTAATGGTGCCTCCGAAGCAGTTTGTGTACATCAGCATACCCAACAGATCACTTCCCTTGTACCACTGGGGATCCGCCTCTTTTTCCTTGTCCCATTCCTTCAGTTCTTTGCTGCGCTTTTTGTAGAAATCCTCAAGCATGGAAATGAAGTACTGGTAGGCCTGATCGTCACCATAGTAGAGCTCCTTGTAGAGCCACTCCAGCTCCGCACCGTACTGTTCCAGTCTCTTTTTAAAAACAGGATCCTTCTTACTCAATACATAACCCTCCTAAGAAAATATTTCAATTGGGAACAGCTTCTGATCCCCCACGAATCAGTAGTTTTCATATTTACCCAGTGCATCCACTGAGAGTAAGACATACCTATTTATAATTATGGTATATTAACAGTTTTTCATCAAGATAGTATTTAAATTGCGGATATTTATCATACAATTGCCCCAAATCAAAAAATTGAGGTCACACCACCAGAAGGTAGATGACTACGATCATTATTCCGATGGCAAACATCATGAAGGAGAAGGCGCTGCTGGCACTGAGAACTCTCTCGCTCTGGCGAATGACTGCCTGACGCCTTGCTATGGACAGGACGTAATCCTTGTCGCCGGGTTCTCTGCCTGACAGACGACGCCAAAAAGCTGAGATCCTGTTCATCAGTCTGCCGGCATGCCATGCCAGGTGATAGCCTGCAGGAATCTGTGCCTGTTCACGGAGCTGTTTGTGGGTGGTTTTCTTGAAAAGAAGTAAAATGCCATCCATCAGGAAATCTGCCACTCTGCACACGAAGCCGCACACAGCTGGGAGTGCCACCATCAGCACAGGCTCATAGATAAGTATCAGAAGGTCCAACTTCTTTGGCCACAGATCGACATAGCTCGATGAGCCGTCTTCGTTTTTCCTGATGAAGATTTTTCTCACAACAAACAGATATAGCAGAGCGCCGATCACTATGCTGATAATTCCGCCCTTGAGGTTTTCGAAAGAGAAATAATGTATGCTGTGCTCAAGCTCTGCCCCATGTAAAAATTCATTTGCGCTGTCTGCTAATCTGTTCAGAGTCAAACCCGATAGCAAGCCGAAAACCGGCATAACAAGGGCAGAAATGGCAAGCACTAAAGCTGACAGAGGTGTCACATACTTGTTCTGAGCGTCGTATTTTTTCTGAAGATCCTTGTCGCTGTTCTCCTCCACAAAGACACATATAAAGAGCTTGGTCATATAGCAGACCGTCATGCCGCCCGTCAGCAGGAAAAGATATTCTATCACCTTGAACATACCGTCGAAGGCTGCATATTCCACTACTGCCTCATGGAGCAGGGTCTTACTTATATATCCGTTAAAGAGTGGAATTCCACCTATTCCCAGAGCTCCTGACAAGAAAACCAGCTTCAAAAGCGTCTTCTTTCTGCCATAGCCCCTTATCTCATTTAAGTCAAGTTTATGAAGGTTCATCACAATTACACCTGCTGCCATGAAGAGGACAAGCTTCAGGTTTGAGTGATTGACCATATGAAGGACAGTTCCCCTGACTGCCAGGGCATTTTCTTCTCCAAGCAGTGTAATCAGGCCTGCTCCCAGAATTATCATTCCCAACTGTGACATTGACGAACAAGCCAGCGTTCTCTTGATATCTATTGAAAAGATTGCCAGGATACCTCCAAGCAGCATCGTCACTGTCCCAAGAATGCTGATTGCCAGCCCCCATTTAGGGCTTTCAGGAAGAACATAGACTGCCAGAACAACAATCCCGAATATTCCAGTCTTGGTGATGATACCCGACAAAAGAGCTGATGCCGGTGCCGGAGCAACCGGGTGTGCCATGGGAAGCCATATATGAAGAGGGAACATTCCGGCCTTTGCTCCAAAACCAAAGAGAATGCAGATAGCTGAGGCGTAGAGCTGCGTCACCTGCTCATTGGTGCCATTTTCATATACTCTTATACACAGATCCCTGAGCTCTCCAAAAGCCAGGCTTCCGGTGAGGTCGTACAAAAGAAATATTCCCATCAGGGATACAAGACCACCTATCACAGCAACTGCCAGGTATACTCCACCCGCTCTTAAAGTCTCTTTCTTCTCATCATGAATAACACAGACGTAGCTGGCCACGGACATGATCTCAAAGAAAACAAAGGTAGTGAACAGGTCATCCGATAAAAACACAAGTGTCGTGGCAAAATAAGTCAGGATCAGGAAGAAATAATATCTCTTCTTTTTGACTGCATGTGCCATATATTCCCTGGAAAACAAGGTTGTCATAAGCCACATATAGGTAGCGATCACGGCAAAGATAAGCCTGAAGCCTCCCAGGTAAAAACTCATTCCCATGCCGCAAATATCAGGTATTATTATTCTCATATCCATGATCAGAATCCTCCATTTGCGACTTTGCTAATCAGACTAATTACAGGTTGTGCACATATTCCAAAGAAAACAGTGGCTATTGAAAAGATTACAAGAGGCAGAGTCATCCTAAAGGTAGGATCTGTGATTTTCTCAGTCTCGATATCATGTTTTTCTTTGGCTGCGATTTCTTTTCCCGGAAGAAAAGCTCTGACAACTGTTGTTATCGTATATATTGCAGTCATAAGCGCTGAGTAGATAAGGACAAGAACTCCGGCATCTGCCAGCACTGAACCTCCGTCAAAAAGTGAGCGGGCAATCTCCCACTTGCTGATAAATCCTGAGAACAGCGGGAATCCGGCCAGCGCCAGCGCCGCTATAAAGAATGCGCTAAAAGTGATGGGCATTTTCTTCCCAAGTCCATCCAGCTCGTATACATAGTTTTTGCCAGCCTTGTGCATGACAGCGCCCACACAGAAGAAGCCGCTTATCTTCATAACTGCATGGAACAGCATGTGAAGCATTCCTGCCATCAGCCCAAGAGGCGACATCATCGCCAGAGCCAGCACAATATAGGACAGATTGCTGACAGTGGAGTATGCCATTCTTCGCTTAAAATGCGGTTCCTTGACACCCATGGTTGAGGCATAGACGATGGTCATCATTGCAAATACCAGCGCTATCACCTGTGCCCAACTGCCCTTTAATGTCTCAGCACCAAAGCAGTAGTAGGTGAATCTCATTATTGCAAATATGCCCGACTTGACCACAGCTACAGCATGCAAAAGAGCTGTTACAGGAGTAGGAGCCACCGATGCCTCGGGAAGCCAACCATGGAAAGGGAAGATTGCGGCTTTTACACCAAAACCAAAGAAGGCCAGAATATACACGAAATAGACAACATTCATTCCTCTGGTGAGCCTTGTCAGGTCCAGGTTTCCACCGTAAGTAAACTCAATCCCTTTTGAAAACAGGGCATAAAACACCATTCCGATAAATGCAAAAGCTGTTCCTCCGATCATGTAATACAGATATTTCCTTGCTGCTCTCCTGGCTGCATCCGTCATTGTATGCATAACGAGCGGTATGGTGACCATAGTCAGCATCTCGTAGAACAGATAGAGAGTCACGATATTGCCTGAAAATGCCACGCCCATGGTAACTCCGTAGGTGATGGTGTAGAATGCCATAAAGGTATTCACCCTCTCCTCGTGCTCCATGTACTCAAAGGCATACAGCGTTGCAAGAGGCCAGAGGCAGCTCACGATAAGGCCGAAGAATGTGGCCATTCCGTCAATCCTAAGAGTCATGGGGAGCTTGTCTCCCAGGGAAAAGAGCTGCAGGGTCCCCTCCGGGGCATGGGTCAGTAAAAACAGCGATACAGCTGTGTTTATCAGCGTGACTGTCTCCACGAAGATATTTCTTTTCCCGGCGTCCTTAAATGGCACGAACAGCATATATAGTCCTGCAATAACAGGAACAAGTATTGGCACTAAAATAAGATAAAGGCTCATCTCTTACCTCTGCATCAAAAAGTATCAGAACAGCGTTGCAGCAATTCCGCTTATTACGTCAATTAGCCCCTTGGGCATGATTCCTAAAACAACAGCCAGTATCGTCAGGATTACCATAGGAATCAGCATTCCGGCACCGGGATCGGTTATCTCTCCATGTGGCGATGTGCTGTCCATCTTATGATCGGGTGATGTGGCAGTTGCATCGCTCTCCGCTTTGTGATCGGGTGATGCTTCTGTTGCGCCGCTCTCCCTCTTATGACCAGCCTCCGTTGTGGTCGAAGTCGGCTCATCCGCGAAGAAGGCATGGAGTGATACTGTCAGAAGATATCCAGCTGTGAGAAGTGCGCTGACAAGAAGTACCGCCACGCCAAGCCACCTGATGATGGGGATGCCGCTGTTGAGAGCTCCTACTCCCAGATACCACTTGCTGACAAAGGCGCTGGTAGGCGGTATTCCAATCAACGTTATGGATACAAGGGTGAAGCACCACATGGTAACCGGCATTTTCCTGCCTATTCCATCCAGCTCTTTTACCTTCTTCCTGCCGGACTTCATGATCACAGCTCCGGCATTGAGGAACAGGGTATCCTTGACTATGCTGTGGAAAATCACATGCATAACTGCTCCCACAAAAGCTATAGGTTCCAGAAGTGACAGGCCGAACATTACATAGGACACCTGGCTCACTGTTGAATAAGCAAGCCGCTTCTTAAATATCTTTTCCTGATAAGCCATCATGGATCCCATAATGACTGTTATCATTGCAAGGACAATCCAGGTCTTCTGCACCCAGGTGCCTCTAATGGCCTCAGGGCCAACCACATAGAAAATGCATCTTATGATTCCCAGAACACCTGCCTTTGTAATAGTTCCGGAAAGAACAGCCGAAGCAGGCGCCGGAGCCACAGGATGTGCCGTGGGCAGCCAACCGTGCATAGGAAACATTCCAGCCTTTGTTCCAAATCCCAGAATCATAAGGAATACCGCAAATAGCTCTCTTCCACAAAGTGGCTCACTTCCCATGCTGCCACCTGCCCTGAAAACCAGGTCATACCCTTCTGACATGAACAGGAAGAATCCGAACAGCGTAAGGAATGCTCCTCCCACCGAGTAGAACAGGTACTTGAGGGCAGCCATAATCGATTCATGGCTCCTGTCGTGGAGCACCATCGGCATTGATATAAAGGTCATGAGTTCAAAGAGCACATAATAGGTAAAAAAGTTCCCGGCAAAGCATGCCAGCACCAGCACAAGGCCGGTTGGCACAAAGAGCGCATAGAACCTCCCGGCTCCTCCCTCATGCTTCATGTACTCCACTCCCGCGATGCCCACCAGGACAAAAATGCAGGAAAACAGCACAGCAAACAGCACTCCAAGAGTGTCCGCCTTAAACATAAATGTAATTGAATCAGTTATCGTATATGACATCTTCAGTCCTTTTATTCAAACAGGGCAAATCCGTTCTTTATAATATTTATGATGATTGGTGAAAAGGTTCCTAAGAGAATTATTAGAGCTGAAAGGCAGATGATTGCCACATTCTCCAAAGGTCCTTTCTTGACAGGGGTTTTCTTTGAGACCTTGTCCCCGGTGTTATCAACATCGTTCTGTGCTCCACGCTTTAGCTTGCCCATCTTTACCGCTTTTACCGGTGTGTAGATCACCAGCACCATCCTCATAAAGTACACAGCGTTAAGAACTGTACTGATGGCCAGTGCCGTCCAGGCAATGATCATCTTGTATGTGGGAGCTGTCGTTGCTGCAGACGCAAACATGAACTTAGAAACAAATCCGGCAAATAGCGGCATTCCTATCATGGACAGGCTTCCAACCGTAAATCCGACGCCTGCAACCTTGTTTCTATAGCCGGCGCCTGTAAGTCCCTTTCTGTCCAGTCTTCCACCTGAGCTGTCAATAAGTCCTGTCGCTGCAACAAACAAAAGTGCCTTCATTAGTCCGTGAGAGATCACATGGAAAAGAGCTGCATCTCCTCCCTCGTTGTTCCCAAGACCAATACCCATATAGATATAACCGATCTGGGCCACAGACGAATAGGAGATCATTCTTCTTATATTTCTATCTTTTATGGCATCTACGGAGCCTATGATCATTCCTATGACTCCAAAGAAAAACAGGATATTCACCATCTGTCTGCCCGGAACCGAGTCATAAGGCAGAACCCTTACGATCAGTTTTATCAGCAGGAAGATGTACCCCTTTGATACAAGAGATGACAGTATGGCCGACGCCGATGTAGTGGAATATCCGTAAGCATCGGGTATCCAGGTATGGAATGGATACAGTCCGCTCTTTATCCCCAGACCCACTGTAAGCAGCACCATGATAACCATCAGCGGAACCGTGTATTGCCCGGTCTTAACTATTCTGTCAAGGGCAACGCTGGCAGGGCTCATGAGGAGCTGACCCGTAATGGCGTAGAGCAAAGATAAGCCTATCAGGAAAAGACCTGATCCAATGAGGCTCATTACCATGTACCTGACTGCAGATACATACACTCTTCCTATCTTTCTTGCCATTATCAAGCCACAGGCAGCAATGGTACAGATTTCGATAAATACATAAGCTGTAAACAGATCGTTGGTATAAATAAGTGCCAGAAGCGATGCAAGAAGGAGATCCAGCTGTATGAAAAAGAGGCTCTTCTTCTCTTTTTCTATATCCCTGTCTATGTGGTATATACCGCCGAGGACCGAGAGTATCATTATCAGCGAAAAAGCTGTTGCCATGAGGCTCTCAAGTACGCCGATCCTGATCTCATTTCCCCAGGGTGCCGGGTAATGTCCCATCATATAGGTGTAGGAAGTGCCTGTAGTGTACGTGTACTGCAGCACAAAAAGGGACATGACAAATACAAGCCCGGTCATGCAAAGGTGCACCACCTTGGCATATTTTCCATTAAGCACAAAGGATATGATGGCCGAGAACATGGAAAGGATTATGCAAAAGAATGGAAAGTTCTGTACCAGCGTCATTCCTCATCCTCCACAGCACCATAGGTTAGCCTTCCAAGCTTTTCCGTCTCCTCCTTGCGGAGCTTCATCATGATATGGTCGAGATTCAGGGTCCCGTATTCCCTGTAAAGATTGATGGTCAGGGCCATCATAAGCGCGCTGACGCTGACAGATACCACAATACCCGTCAGAACAAGGCCGGAGGGAACCGGATTTATATAGTGTGATGCATCGGTGATGCCATCCACATAGATGGGGGCATGTCTGCCCTCAATGTATCCCTTCGCCGCAAGGAAAAGATATACGGCGCAATCCATGATATCCAGACCTATTATCTTTTTTATGAGATTTGGCTGAAGAAGCAGGTTCATCATACCGATGACAAAAAGTATTACCGATGCCACTTCTTCATAATTTGTAAAAAACCTTGAGAACATCAAAAACTTCCCCTTCTGAACGTGACGTAGAATGAATACATGGTACAGGCAACAACTATTCCCACACAGATATTTAAGTAAACGATAAGGCCCGCGCTCAGGATAGCACCAGGAGTTCCCGGTGTTATCACAGATTCAAGGTGGTTCGCTCCTGTGTAAAAAGAATAGCTCTTGGCAAAACAGTAAAATGACAGAGCACAGACCGTTATGATCCTTATGAACTTCTCCGACAGGAATCTTCCGGCTTTTTCAGAGCCAAAAGCCGTAAGATACAGTATAAATCCCGTACCTATGATTGCTCCTCCGGAGAAACCTCCTCCCGGCGAAATGTGGCCGTTGAGGATAACATATATTCCGAAAATTGTTATTATTGGCACCAGTATCCTGGCAGCAGGCTGGAGTATTGCGCTATGCGCCGGCTCAAAGTGTTCATCGCTGTCCTCAGGCTTTTTTGACTTAAGAAGCATCAGTACACAGCAGGAAGCCACAAATAGCACACAGGACTCGCCAAAAGTATCAAAGGCCCTGTAATCCAGGATCATACCGGCCACAATGTTCACCGCGCCGGTCTCCTCAAGTCCCTTCTCGATGTACCTTCGAGCCACCTCGTTATTCTCTGGTGCATGGGCATCTCCAAACCTTGGTAGATCTGCCACCGTAACAAGAAGAAGTATTGTCAGCAGAATTCCCAGCGCTACTGAAACGACTATGTAAAACCAGTTAAAAGTCTTAAGATGCCTGTCCTGCTCCGCCTCGTACAGTTCCTCTTCCTGAGAGAGGATGTGCATGAGTTTTCCCACGATGTTCTGCCCCCTGGGTTTTCCCGAGGGCTTTTTCATCTCAAACTTTCCCTTGGTGGGGTCATAGTCCCCGGTACACCATTTGGCGAATTTCTGCCATATGCTGTTATCATAGTCAGGATTTCTTTTGCTCATAACTGCCCCTTAAGTTTCTTTTCAGCCTTAATATCATCTGTCTTGTTCTCTTCCGCGGAAGCCATGTAATTGGATGGCTCTTTACCGGTAACCTCCGCATGTATGGACCTGATTTTCTTTAGGGTCACAAACAGAAGGATACTGGTGACCCCCGCTCCCACGGCCGCTTCCGTTATCGCCAGATCCGGGGATTCAAGTATCAACCAGATGATAGCCATGACAAGACTGAAGGCCATGTATATGACCATCGATACCAGGAGTCTCTTGGAAAAGCTCACTGAAATCGCGCATATTATCAAAAACAACAGCAATATTATTCTTAATGTCTGCATCACATTTTCCCCTGTTTCTTAAGCTCTTCAAACTCGGATATATCTATGATCTCACAGTTATCCTTTAAATCAGGATTCGTGGACACCTCCAGGGCGGTAAGAAGATGACTGCACACCGGAGATGCTATCCAGAACAGCGCCAGGATCAGCAGCAGCTTAAGGCTGTTAAAGGAAAATCCCTTGATGATGATAAGCCCTGTTGTTATTAGAAGAAGGCCCAACGAGTCAAGCATAGCTGCACTGTGAAGTCTGTTCAGTGCGTACTTTATCCTGAAAATTCCAATAACTCCTGATATGAATACCAATAGTCCTGCAAGGATAAATATGGCTGCAATTATTAGTCTGAATGTGTTCATGTCTTTTCCCCGCTCTTTACCAGTTTTTCTTCGTCCGTGTCGGTTTCAGCTTTTCTTTTTATATCAGCTTTAAGCTTCTTTTCATGGATGACTCCAACATATATCTGTGAAAGGACGATCACCGCTACAAAACTTATGACCGCATAGATCAGCGCCACGTCCAGAATGCTGTTCTCCTCAAGAAGGACAGACAGCAGCATGATCACCGCGATTGTCATAGTTCCAATCATGTTGACAGCCATTATCCTGTCAACCAGTCTGGGCCCCAGTATGGCCCTTATAAGGCAAAGAAGAGTCATTAGGGAAATGAATATTATGCATATGAGAATAAAAAGTGAAAAGCTCATGACTTGTCATCCCCCTCCAGTTTCAAAAGAAGTTTCACGAATTCAGATTTGTCTATCCCCTTTGCCATCTCTTTGTCGTAGCAGTGTACCTGATACTCCTCATCTCTTAGCCTGACAGTGATGGTACCCGGTGTCAGGGTGATAAAAGTTGCCAGCAGGTACCTGGTGAAGCCGTGTTTTAATGGCGTTTTGAAATGAACCACCGCGGGCTCAGGAATGTCTCTGAAGTTGAAGATATAGAAGATCATGGTGAGATTTGCCTTAATGATCTCTTTTATCAGAACGATGAATATCCAGAGTATCAGCGGTATTCTGGACAGAAAATAAATCTCTGTGTGGATGTCGTAATCGAGAAATTTCCAGGAAAAGAGATATACAGATGCACTTATTACAAGTCCGAAGATTACTATTTCAGTTGTGATCTTACCGTTAAGTATGATCCAGAATAAAAAGAAAAGAATTCCCATAAGTCATGTCACCTCTAAATAAAAATATATGGGAAATTCGCATGTTATGTCAAATTCACAGCTTAAAAAACAGCAAAAAAATACCCCGGACCAAATGGTTCGGGGTAAGCTGCTGACGAGAATCGAACTCGTGACCTCCGCACTACCAATGCGACGCACTACCGACTGTGCTACAACAGCATTAAACTACCAATGAGGCAGTCACAAAGCATATTATAACAATGGAGATACTGCTTGTCAATCAGAAAAATTCATACCGCGATGATACCGGAAAAACCAGGTTTCTGTTGACATCTACAGAATCATGCCTCGGTCAAAACTGACATGTAGTAGGAATAGAGGCTCTTGTAGGTATCTTTATTGTAATGGAGACCGTCTGGTGTGCTAAATCCGGTCTGAGTCAGATATGTATATCCATCGATCCACTTAACTCTTGGATCAAGCTCTGACTGAAGTCTTGTATTGAAGTTCTCTATCTGTGTGTTGGTAACGGAACTGCAGTTGCCTACCGGAGTTACAGCGGCATAATAAACGTTAATACCGGCCTCGGTCCAGGCATCTATATTGTTATTAACCAGTGAAATGTACTTACTTGCGTTAGCCAGATCATTCACTCCAAAGTTGATGATCATGTTAGTTCCGGGGCCGGCATAATCAGTTATCGCCGGAAGCGCTGTGTTCTTGAAATAGTTATAGCCCTCTCCCACCTGTGCAATATATGCCTTGTCTGTGGAACCAACTGCCATCTGGAGCTGAACTGTTCTGGAATCTCCCACGAAAACATATGGTGTTCCGGGAACTTCTAATGCCATATAATCACCCAGAATGAAAGCTTTGCCGCCGTCAAAAGCAACTTCAAACCAGCCGTTGCTGGTCTCACCAACCACGGTTGTTTCACTTCCCCAGCCCAGCTTGCCGACCTTGTCATAGTCCATGCCTGCGCCGGTCCTGACGTTTACGGTGGCTGTTGTGTACATTCTTTGGGGAGTCTCGTACTCTGCCACGGAATAAGCTGCCATTTCTGCTTCAGGAGCAGGTACTGCCTCCTCTGGTGCAGGTGCTGCCTCAGGTGCGGGTTCTGTTGCCTCGGGAGCTGATGCAGCCTCGGGAGCTGGTTCTGCTGTCTCGGGCGCAGGTGCAGCCTCGGGAACAGGTTCTGCTGTCTCGGGTGCAGCTGTTGCCTCGGGAGCAGGCTCAACTTCAGGGGCGGACTCTAATGCCTCGGGAGCCGGATCTGCAATTGAATCTACAGTAGCCTCTGTCTCCGGCGCCGGATCTGCAGCAATCTCTGCGACAACTTCCGTCTCTGTAAGCACTTCACCTTCCATCCTGTCAATGCCTATGGCAGGAATCGTAAAGAGTGCAAAACACGCTGAAAAAGCACTTAGAATTATTAAATTTCTTACTCGGATTTTTGATCTTTTCATTTGAGTTATATTACAATAGCCGTAATAATATGTCAAATTTCCGTCAAGAAAGTAGCTCGTTAAACAAGTACTGATATATCTCCTGGTTCTTCTTTTGCCAGTTGTTCACCATGTTCTCTGCCATATCCTCAGTGGGAACAGGGATCTTCAGATCAATCAGACTCTGTCCGTTCTCACGGGCTCTGAGGTGCACGGTGTACTCATTTTCTCCGGTCTTCTGGTAATCTCCCAGGATTGAGGCCTCATTCCTGAGCTTCATTCCATTTTCCTGAATGTATTCGTCGATCTGGCTCTTGATGGAAGGGTTGATCCTGTTTCCAAAGAACTCCAAAGTCTGAGCTCCATCATCCGTTATCTCAAGATAGGTCCTGTTGGCAACTGTCTTTTCAATGATAAGACCGGTCTCTGACAGGTCGCTGAAAACTTCCTGGAGCGTCAGGAAATTGGTGTAATCATTATTGAGTATAAAATCATAGATCTGGGACTTGCTAAGGGGCGAATCGCAGCGCTTTAGCATATACAGAACTATCATCTTGTATAACGTAAGATACTGCGAACTCAACCTTCTCCTCCTTAAAAAGTCTTGCCCACTATATCATAGGCAAAAGATACGACCTCATTTCGCTTGTCTGTATCGATATATTTAAATACGTTGTAGATCTGTTTCTTCTGACCTCCCGTGGTCTGAAGTCCAAGGGCCAGACCCAGCGCGGCTATCTCATCTGCGGCGTCGGTCTGCCTGGACAGCATCAGGGCATCTATGTGGCCATTGTTTACCATCTTGGTATATGCGTATGCAAAGGCCGCAGCCTGCAGTCCCTCACCGGACGTGGAGGAATAACCTACTTCACTTAAGATGATGGACCTGACGTTACCAGAGATATCCCTCATTGAATCCTGAGCCATATAGTTAGTCAGAACCTCAATGTTCTCCATAGTGATACAGGGCGTTGATACTGAATGTGTAACATATTTGGAAGCGTTCCAAAAAGCAGTGTTTCCATTGGGGAATGAGTATGGGTGAGCTGCAAGTCCCCAGTCAATATTACCGTATTCCTTAATTGAAGACGCAAAGATATCAAGCACATCCTTAGCATCATAGTCACCGGTCTTGTCCGTGTTGTAGGTCCAACGCTGATCCAGTGGCATGTAAACCTTGGCCTGGGCATTCTCGCCCTTAATGGCGTTGTAGAACACTCTGAAAGCCCTGGTATAAGCGGCCGTATAAGTTCCCACATCCACGTGAGACATGTAGTTGTACTCTTTTCTTGCATTGATCTCATTGGCAATTATCCACATGCTGACATTGCCGTGACCTGATCCTGAATAGCGGTTGGCCAAGAAACTTCCGATAGCAGCCAGAGCCTTGACACCACTCTCATCCGATGCGTTAAACATGTAGTAAGGCGCCGTGGATCCGCTTCTAGCACTGGGATGCGTGATCTCAGGGAAAGCAGAAGTGCTGGCGTTGTTGAGAATAATGGCAGCCACGTCAATTCCCATGTGATTGAGCCTGTCAAAGAGATGATCGTAGTTGGTCATTATCTGTGAGTTGAAATGATAAGTAACACCGCCATAGGTATATGGAATTCCGCCTGAAGTCACAAGGATGTGGCTCAGAGGAATATTGTAAGTCGCATACTGACATCCAAGATCAGCCAATTCGGAGATTCTCAGGGGATCCGGAAGAATTCCCTTTATCGACTTGTGGCTCATGCCTCCAAAGGAGTATTTTGCACAGGCTCCGGGATTTGAAATATACTTGGGATGACTGATGCCCACGTACTGGTCATCCATCTTGACAGCCACCTGGAACTTGGAAAAGAGCCTTGAGTTGGCCGAACCTTTATTGAGATCGATCTTAAAGGATGTGTCATCACTCTTATAAACCTTGGCAAGAGGCTCACTGCCTTCAGGTATGGAATCCTGATAAGTTGCCTGCTCAAAGAGATAGTAGTATTTGTCATCGCTCTTGGGAATCCCGTCAGATTTAACTGTAAGCTCTATTTTGCTGGATTCCACAATCTGGCATGTATCTATCTTGGCAAATTCAGCAGTGTTTTCCGGCGTCATCTCCACAGTCGCGGGGCGCTTTCCAAGAGCCTCCGAGACACTGACTCCGCCCTTTACGATGGAATCTATTGTCTCATTGCTGATGTACTCCGAATTCTTTTTCTCTTCTGCCTGAAGATTCTCCTGAAGCACCTCCTGAAGTACCTCCTGTGGTACTTCCTCTATAGTCTCAGTTTCCTCTACAAGTGCCGGCTCATTTGTTCCTTTAAAAAGCCATATCATAAGAGCTGCCAAAAGAACTATCAGCACACCGGAAGCAGCCAGGGCCACTATTACGATCTTTCTGTTGCGCTGCGCCTTCCGGCCGGTTTTCATCCTTTTGTTACTGTTGTTTTTCATCTATACCTCATCTGTATTGCTACTCTTGTTACCTTTGATCTTCTTCATGTGTTCCCTGATCTTCTGCTCATACCCGTTGCCGGTGGGTCTGTAAAACTCCCTGCCGGTGAGCTCATAAGGAAGATACTGCTGCTCCACATAGTGGTTGGGATAGTCATGGGCATATTTGTATCCTGTTCCATGGCCAAGTTTAGCAGCTCCCTTGTAATGAGCATCCTGCAAGTGGGGCGGAATTGAGAGATTCCCGGTCTCCCGCACAGCCTCAGACGCCTCATCCACTGACAGATATGCTGCGTTGCTCTTAGGCGCAGTAGCCACATATGTCACTGCCTGGGCAAGGGTTATCCTGCCCTCCGGCATTCCAAGTCTCTCTACAGCAAGGGAAGCAGCAACCGCAACCTGAAGCGCCTGGGGATCAGCGTTTCCCACATCCTCCGAAGCACATATCATGACACGTCTTGCGATAAACTTGGGATCTTCTCCGGCATTCAGCATCCTGGCAAGATAATATACCGCGGCATCAGGATCAGATCCTCTCATGCTCTTGATGAAAGCCGATATTGTGTCGTAGTGGTTGTCACCATCCTTATCATATCTGGCAACTTTCCTCTGTATGCACTCCTCAGCCACTTCACGGGTTATATGGATAAGTCCGTCCTCGCTGCGCTGCGTCGTCATGACGCCAAGCTCAATTGCGTTTAGAGCATGCCTTGCATCTCCATCTGCTATATCCGCTATCAGCTCTTTTGCATCATTATCAATTACTGCCTTATAGGCGCCCATTCCCCGTTGGGTATCGGTTATTGCCCGGTCGATCAGAGTCATTATGTCATCCGCTGTCAGCGGCTTGAGCTCAAAAATTACCGATCTTGAAATAAGAGCGCCGTTGACCTCAAAATATGGATTCTCAGTTGTGGCACCTATCAGCACCACAGTACCATCCTCCACAAAAGGAAGCAGATAGTCCTGCTGACCCTTATTAAACCTATGGATCTCATCTATGAAAAGAATGGTCTTCTTGCCATACATGCCAAGATTGTCCTTGGCCTTATTCACCACCTCTTCCATATCCTTCTTGCCGGCGATGGTGGCGTTTATCTGGGTAAACTCAGCCTTCGTTGTATTGGCGATCACTTTGGCAAGAGTGGTCTTGCCTGTTCCGGGAGGCCCGTACAGTATTATGGAACTCAGCTTATCTGCAGCGATTGCACGATAAAGAAGCTTGTCCCGTCCGATGATGTGCTGCTGTCCCACAACCTCATCAAGAGTTCTGGGGCGCATCCTGGCGGCAAGCGGTGAGTCTTTTTCCATATTGCTTTCTCGCATATAGCTAAATAAATCCATAGTATTTCAATTTTACTATTTTTGGTTATCATTAACAAGGAAAAAAGTCTGTTAGAATAATAACGGATTGGACATTTTGAAATCAAGTCGTATAATAGCATAAAAAACTTTTTACATGAGGAAAATATTATGAAACAATTAACAGCATTTTTAGGAACACTTATAGTGATCGTTGCAGTCGGGATTGGCGTACTGTATGCGAAGAGTTCAAATAAGGAAGAGATAAAGAGTCAGCTCAAAGACGAAGTGACAAGTACAGTGTCCACTGTAGTTGACCAGGTTGGGGACACCGTGGAAACAGGTGTTAATTCCGCAATCGAAGATATCACAGACATGGCATCTTCCAAGAAGACTGACAGCTCTGACAGTTCAAAAACTCCTGAAGTAGCAGGCAGCTCCAAAGATACAGGAAGCAATAAAGATGCAGGAAGCACAGTTACCCAGAGCACCACTTCATCCGACACTTCCACAAAAACCGAGAGCACAGAAACTTCCGGAACCTCCACCAAAGCAGAAAGCACGGAAACTTCCGACAGTGCCACCGCTGCATCATCGGAGATCATCATTAAGAGAGAATCCAATGCAGATCCAATTACAAGGGCAATCGTCGAAAAAGCCATGGAAGCATATATCAAAACATCCAAGGACAAAGATGTAACTGATGTTTACGGCTCCATGTCCAAAGAGGACAGAGACATAGTTATCGATATGATAGCCGAGAATGTCAGCCTCAGTTCGATATCTGAAATGCAGGAGATCATGTCCAGCGGCGATGAGGACGCATTGACAAAGTATGCTGAGAAAAATCTTTCCAAGGAAGATCAGGAGATATTCGCACAGATTATGAAAAAATATGGTAACTGATTTCTTAGTAGAATCAATTACGGCACATTCAGACCTGCCGGTCTGCATGTGCCTTTCTTTTTGAGAATAAATTGGTGTTATGGCTATGTCCGCCATCCTTGACACCCATAAATCAGAATGCTGGTTGTTCATCACCGATGGCGATAGACTTATGAGCAGCTGTAAAAATGGACTACCGAAACACTGCGCAACAACTTAACTTTTACGAGGTAAAGTATTAAACCACCATTTTATGTCACATTGTATTGGAATCAAAAAAGTGACATAAGGAAAAACTGCTTATTTTATGGCATTTTATTAAGAAATGGTCAAATAGCCATAAATAATTGCGCGGAAGCTTATGGTACTTTTCCCCAAAAGCAAATTAGTGCCATAATTTGATACGGATTTTCTTATGTCATTATATTCAGAAACAGGAAAAGTGACATAAATCGTACTCTGTACTGGTCATTGTGATCATCATCAATCTGCTTACCAAGAAAATTTCATGCCAGGTTGAGTCTATCGCCATCGGTGCATCGAATAAAACATGCATAGTTATGGGTATCCAGGATGGCGGAAACTGCCATAGAATTTCATATCAAAGAACAATTCACTCTACATTTGTGACCAATCTACTGTAGCCTCACAATCATTTCAACCTACCGAGTCTTGACAATGTTTTGCACCC
>JAEEGL010410370.1_pt1 | contig 24400 bp, 15 predicted proteins | sample 9134231 | NCBI WGS metagenome assembly JAEEGL01 (sample SAMN16246548, study PRJNA631951) | gut metagenome | biome: gut microbiome; feature: rumen; material: fiber-attached | host: Bos | place: Iran: Karaj | collected 2018-10
GAGATATTGCTGCAACGGCGGAAATTCTTGGGAGCCTGTACAACAGTATCTTTCATGCTGAGATTCTTCGTGTACCAGATACCTGCTCTGGCCATATCGAAGAGAGTGCAGCGCTGTACTTTTATATTGTTACAATACCAAAGGGGATATTTCCATCTGAAAAGACATTCGTCCAGTTCGATATCGGAGCTCTCTTTAAGGGGGCTCTCGCCGTTATCAAATACACATTCCGTAATATGTAGATTATCGGAATTGAATAATGCTCTCTCTCCGTATAGCAGTTCTCTCGTAATATTCTGCATAAATTGTTCCTCCAAGTAGTCATAGCGGGCTGCAACCCCGCAATTCCTTAAGTTAAATTACATTTGATAAAACCATTATACTATAAACAAACAATCGAAAACATAAATAAAAACCGCGGAAATATTATTTTTTTATAAATTAAAGAAGTTCCTGAAGTGATAAAAAGGGTGCCTCGAATCAATCGAAGCACCCTTGAAAAACTTATGCCTGTCCGTGCTTTATGCACCTTTCATTATTTGAAGAAACTCATATCCTGGTTCAGCTTTTCGGATACTGTCTTCAAGTCGTTTGCAGAGCCCGCAAGAGTGATAACTGTAGCGGAAAGTTCTTCCATAGATGCGCCGGTTTCTTCGGAGGATGCTGCATTCTCTTCGGAAATAGCTGACAGGGCATTCATGGTGTCGACTACAGCGTTCTTGGAGGATTCGCAGGTATCTGCACCCTGAACGATTACCTTTACGCCCTTTACGGTATCAGCGATATCGCCAAGCATGTTGTTTACGCTGGTAAGTGTATCACCCAGTGCCTGCTGCTGTGAAAGGTTGCTCTCTTTGATCTCCTCGGCTGCGTTAACTGCTGCTTTGGACTGGGTAAGAAGAATATCCATCTCGCGTCTGATCTCGTCAGCCATGTTCTTGGAATCGTCAGCAAGCTTTCCGATTTCCTCCGCAACAACCGCAAAACCACGTCCTGCTTCGCCGGCTCTTGCAGCCTCGATGGAAGCGTTCAGTGACAGGAGGTTGGTCTGGGTAGCGATGGAAGTGATACCCTCAACCTTTTCATTGATGCTGGTAACTGCATCCTGAGTAGCGGAGATGGTTGCGGAAATCTCGTCGATCTTTCCGGTCATCTGGTTGCTGGACTTCTGGAGATTTGAAAGTGAATTGGAAGAAGCTTCGGATGCTTCCTGCATCTTTCCTGCAATCTCCTCAAGATCTGCGGAGGAACTCTTAACATTTATGACAGCCTCTCCGATGTAGCCGACATTTTCAACGGCTACCTGGATATCTTCAGCCTGCTCAGTAGCGCCTGTAGCGATACCCTGTACTGCATTCGATACATCCTCGGCTGTCTGTGAGATCTGGTTTGCCATCTCGGACAGTTCATTTGATGAAGTCTCAACAGTAAGTGCGGATGTCTTGATATTTCCTACAATATCCTCAAGTCTGTCGATAACGGAGTTTGTATTTACAACCATCTCACCGAACTCATCCTTGCGGCCGGCAAACTTGTTTATCTTAGCGAATCTACCGTCTGCAAGCTGTGAAAGTGATCCATTGACAGCCTGAATGGGAGTGGTGAAGCTTAATGCCATTGCAATGCTGACGCCTACTGCGATAGCCAGCATGACAACACCGATGATCACACTGATGATAGCGGCTCTTCTTGCAGTCGACATCGTAGTGTTGTAGTCATCCGATACAACTACGGTGAAACCTGTAAGGTCATCTTTGCACCATGACATGATCAGGGGTTTTTCGAAGGAGTTCCTGTCTACCAGGGTGCCGGTTTCACTGCTGAGGTAAGGTGTGCCTGACATATCGTACTCGTCTTCTGCGGGGATGGAGAACTGCGCATGGGCAGCCATCAAACCGTCTCTGTCGAGTACGAATGCATCGTCAGTAATATTTGCAAGCAGTTCATGGAGTACTTCCAGATCGTAGTTTCTTTGTACTTCTCCTAAAACGGTACCGTCATTTCCCTTAATGGGAACGGCGATTGTGATCTGTCTTTTTCCGGTGGAAGCACTGACTATCACGTTGGATATATGGATATTACCCTTCATTGCATCTTGGAAATATTCTCTTGCGGAAACGTCAACGCATTTTCCGGAGGATCTGACGATCTGCATTCCGGTCTTATCGGCGATGGCCATAACGGAACCGTCCGCCAAAATAGCGTCTGCCGCCTGCATCATCTGTACCATAAGCTCATCCCCAAGTCCTGCGGTACCCTCCATATAAGCTATGGTGGTGGGGCTTTCTGCTATAGACCTTACCATGTCTACATTCTCTTGCAGGACACCGGAGTATTCTGCGGAAATGTACTGAGCCTGATTGGAAAGTGCATACTCAGCATCTGAGAGTGCTTTGTCCGTAGATGTCTTGTAGTTCACGATCATTACGATCAAAAGCGGGACAATGGCTATGGCCAGCATGACTGTAATAAGTCTTGTTTTGATACTGTTTGTAAACGAAATCTTTTTAGAACCATTAGTGTCTGCCATTTTTTTCCTCCTTGATATGTTTGACTGAAATACTAAACAAGTGAAAACAAAAGTACATCAAACATGATTATTATAACACTTTGTATGTTATTTTCCTATACCTCTTTAGGAAGATAAATTTAGCTAAAAATAGGCTAAATTAAGTTAAAAACGATAAAAATTTATCTAATTATTGTTAAATTTTTCCATATATTTGTTTTTATTCTCATGTTATCTTGAGGGTGTAGCCATAGATTTCACCCGAAAGGACACGGTCATGAATATTACATTTAATGAAAAGAACAGATCCTTTAAGATCGATACCGCAAATACTTCCTATATCATGGGCATTGTGGATGAGGAAGCATTTATCGGGCATGCATATTACGGAAGCAGGATAGAAGATGAACCTCTTTATCTTATGAGGACGGAGGAACCACCCTTTGTTCCCTCAAAAAACAACCGTGACAGGGGCTCTTTTATGGATACTTTCCCCTGCGAATTTCCGGGAAACGGATTAGGAGACTACCGGGAAGGCGCCATAGAGATAATAGATGCTGAGGGACACAGGGCTGTTAACCTGACCTATGACGGATATAAGATCTCCGATGGGAAACCGGCGCTTTATGGGTTCCCCGCCACATTTGAAAGCAGTGCAGGCAAGGCAAAGACCCTTGAGATATTCGCATCGGACAAAGTGACGGGTGTAAAAGCGGTTCTGACGTATTCCGTATTTGAAGACTGCGATGCGGTGATCAGAAGCACAAAGATCATAAACGGATCGGACAAAGATATTTTTCTTACGAAAGTAATGTCCGCTTCCATAGATATGGACAGTGAAGATTTTGAACTTCTGACTCTCCACGGTTCCTGGGCAAGGGAGAGACAGATAGATATAAGGCCTGTGGGATACGGAAAGACAAGTGTCGGTTCCGTAAAGGGAGAATCCTCACATCAGGAGCATCCTTTCATGGCGCTTGTGCAGAGGGGGGCAACACAGGAAAAGGGCAGGGTTTACGGCTTTTCATTTGTATATTCCGGAAATTTCCTGGCACAGGTTGAAAAGAGCCAGTTTGATTCCGTAAGAGCCATGATGGGTATCCATCCCGGGGGATTTAAGTGGCAGCTTAAAGCCGGCGAGAGCTTTCAAGCTCCCGAGGTGGTGATGGTATATTCGGAGGAAGGTCTTGGAAAAATGAGCCGGACATACCATGATCTATACAGGCAGCATCTTATCCGCAGCCCCTACAGGGAGAAGGAAAGACCTATACTCATCAACAATTGGGAAGCAACTTATTTTGATTTCAATACGGACAAGCTACTGGCCATTGCAAGGGAGGCAAGGTCCTCGGGCATAGAGATGCTTGTTATGGACGACGGCTGGTTCGGAGGAAGAAGCGATGACAACTCCTCTCTTGGAGACTGGATCGTAAACGAAGATAAACTTCCCGGCGGCCTTAAATATCTGGTGGATGAGGTGAACAAGATCGGGCTTAAGTTCGGAATATGGATGGAGCCCGAGATGATATCCCCGGATTCGGATCTATATAGGGCTCATCCCGATTGGGCTATACAGATACCCGGAAGGGTCGGCACCAGGTCAAGAAATCAATTTGTTCTGGATCTGTCCAGGCCGGAGGTTATGGAACACACCTGGAGCAGCATCAAAAATGTGCTGTCATCTGCCAATATCGAATATCTCAAGTGGGATATGAACAGACAGATCACGGATATCGGAGGTTTCGGATTGGGGAAAGAGAATATGGGGGAGCTAAGCCACAGATTTGTACTGGCTGTCTATGAGCTTCAGGAAAGACTCATAAAGGAATTCCCAAATCTTCTTCTGGAAAACTGTTCCGGAGGCGGAGCAAGATTCGATCCCGGAATGCTCTATTTCGGACCTCAGATCTGGTGCTCGGACGATACGGATGCCATAGAAAGACTGGGTATCCAGGAGGGTACAGCTCTTGTCTATCCCCTCTCTTCCATGGGAGCACATGTTTCCGACTGCCCGAACCACACGGTGGGAAGAGTTACTCCTTTCGAGACCAGAGGAAATGTTGCTCTTGCCGGAACCTTCGGATACGAACTGGATATCACAAAGATCCCGGAGGAAGACAGGGCAAAGATACCGGAGCAGACGGCTCTTTATCACAAGTACAACAAGTTGGTCAGAAGTGGGGATTATTACAGGATCGCATCGTATCGTGAAAACGGGTATTACGACTGCTACGGTGTTGTGAGCAAAGACAAAAGCGAAGCGCTCTTTACATTTGTGCAGGTTATGGGAAGGCCGAATTACCACAGCAGGCTTTTAAGATTTTCAGGACTCGACCCCGAAAAGAAATATCTTGTTGAAGAAAGTGGGGAAGTTCTGAACGGAAAAACCATCATGAAGGCCGGAATACTGATTCCCGGATTATGGGGAGATTACAGATCAAAGCTGATCCACTTTTGTGAGGTGTAAAGAGGTATGGCAAAAAATGTAAAGCTCGCGGATATAGCGGGTAAATTGGGCGTCAGTGTGGTGACTGTCTCAAAGGCGCTTTCCGGGCAGAAGGGTGTCAGCGAGGAGATGAGGGAAAAGATAATCGCTCTCGCCGATGAACTGGGATATGTGCAGCCCTCGGTGGCAAGGCAGCGGGCGCGCAGCGTCAGTTACAACATAGGTGTACTGATAAGGGAAAGCTTTCTCGGCGGATATGCATCTTTTTATTGGCAGATGTACCAGCAGGTGGCACAGGATGCCGTGGAGAGAGGATGCTTTTCCATGCTGGAGGTGATCACCGCCCAGATGGAAAAAGAGAATGTACTGCCTAAGCTTGTGACGGAAAATAAGGTGGACGGAGTCATCGTAATAGGCGAGCTGGCTCAGAGATATCTATCCGAACTTCTTGACGAGACACAGCTGCCCATCATCTTTATGGACCATATGGATAAAAAGCAGAAGCTTGACTGTGTGATACCGGACAGCTTTTACGGCGGGTATCACATGACCAACTATCTGTACAGTATGGGACACAAAAAAGTTGCGTACGTTGGAACACTGGGAGCCACGGGCTCCATCACGGACAGATACCTTGGATATATGAAGTCGCTTATAGAAAACGGCCTGACTCCGGTGAATGAATGGGTGATTGAAGACAGAAACGGAAGCGAAGGAAAAATAGATGAAGAAAACAAATTGAAGCTTCCGAAAAATATGCCAACGGCGTTTTTCTGCAACTCTGATCTGACGGCAGGTATTCTGATAAAGAAGCTGCAGAAGGCGGGATACCGTGTTCCGGAGGATGTATCGGTCGCAGGATATGATGATTTTATCTACCCCGGAGTATGTGATATTGAACTGACCACATATGCGGTGGATATTTCTGAAATGGCAAGGATAACCATAGAAAACCTTATCAGGAAGATTTCCGGGGAGCACTACAGAAAAGGCACCCTGGTGGTGGACGGAAGACTGATCACTCGAAAGAGTGTAAAGAAAATAAAAAACAATTAAACAGCAAAAAAAGAACGCAAAGGAGATTAAAAAAATGAGCGAAATTAAGATGATCGCACCCGCAGTACCCAATGTTCCTTGGCAGGATAAGCCTGCTGACCTTAAGCCCGGAGCACCTATCTGGAGATACACCGAGAACCCCATTATCGGCAGAAATCCCATTGAGGGAGTTGCTCGTATTTTTAACAGCGCCGTTGTTCCTTATGAGGGAGCATATGTGGGAGTATTCCGCGGTGAGCAGACCAACGGTATTTCATTTATCTACTTCGGAAGAAGTAAGGATGGTATCCACTGGGACTTCGAAAAGGAGAAGATCCACTTCAAGGATGAGAACGGAAATGACTTCATGCCCAAATATGCATACGATCCACGTCTTGTAAAGGTTGAAGATACATATTATGCTATATGGTGTCAGGATTTTTACGGCGCATCCATCGGAATGGCAAAAACCAAGGACTTCAAGACCTGGACAAAGATGGAGTGTCCCTTCATTCCCTTTAACAGAAATGCGGTACTCTTCCCCAGAAAGATAAACGGAATGTACAAGATGCTCAGCCGTCCTTCTGATTCCGGACACACTCCTTTCGGAGATATCTTTATTTCCGAGAGCCCGGATCTTGAATATTGGGGACATCACCGTCACGTTATGGGACGCAACGGAATGTGGTGGGAATCCCTTAAGATAGGCGGTGGAGCAGCGCCCATCGAGACCAGTGAAGGATGGCTTGTTTTCTATCACGGTGTAAGTGGTACATGTAATGGCTATGTTTATTCCATCGGAGGTGCTATACTAGACCTTGAGGAACCTTCAAAGGTTCTTTACAGATGCGAAAACTTCCTGCTCACTCCCGAGGAGTGGTACGAAGAGAGAGGCTTCGTTCCCAACGTTTGCTTCCCCTGTGCTACCGTTCACGACCCGGAGAGCGGAAAGATCGCACTTTACTACGGATGTGCCGACAGCTATGTAGGAGTTGCTTTCTGCTACTTCGATGAGATCGTACAGTACATCAAGGATCACAGCGACACAGACTGGAATGATACCGATCTTGGTAAGTGCTGATCTTGTAACTGACGCGCAGGAAAATAATTGAAAGCGGGTAAAAGATATGAATATTGAAAATTTGTCCGGTGAAATGAAAAAACATCTTCTTGAAACCATCATCCCCTTCTGGAAGGGACTTCGTGATGATGATTACGGCGGATACTACGGATGGCTTTCATATGACCTCGAGCTCAATAAGAGGGCTGAAAAGGGATGCATATTGAACAGCAGGATCACGTGGTTTTTCAGCAATGTGTATCTTCTTTACAAGAAGGGTATCTTAACCGACGGTGATTTTATCAAATACGGTTATACCGCTCTTGATATAAAGGATGAGGCAAAGCACGCCTTCAATTTCCTGTACGGAAAATGTATAGACAAAAAATACGGCGGTGTGTACTGGTCACTTAATTATGACGGTACACCCGCAGATACCACAAAACATACTTACAATCAGGCATTCTGCATTTATGCGCTAGCATCCTATTACGATGCTCTCGGAGACAGACAGGCATTGGAACTTGCCAAGAGACTGGTGGGCATCATAGAAGATAACTGTGCGGATGAAAAAGGATACCTTGAAGCACAGACCGTTGATTTCAAGCCGGAATCCAACGAAAAGCTTTCGGAAAACGGAGTTATGGCCGACAGGACCATGAACACACTTCTTCACGTGTTTGAAGCATACAGTGAACTCTACAGGGTTACAAGTGAACCCTATGTCGGAGAAAGACTTGAGTGGATACTGGATACATTTGCGGACAAGATCTACAATCCGGAGCTTAAGAGACTGGAGGTATTCTTTGACAACGACTACAAGACTCTTATCGATCTTGATTCCTACGGACACGATATTGAGACTGCGTGGCTTATAGACCGCGGAATTCAGATACTGGGTAAAAAGGAATACAAGGATAAGTTCGATCCCATTACAAGTGCCATCTCCGATCACATTCTTAAGGATGCGTTTGACGGAAATTCCCTTCCCAATGAATGCGAAAAGGGTGTTGTGGATGAGTCCAGAGTATGGTGGGTTCAGGCCGAGGCGGTACTTGGCTTTTTGAACGCCGCAAGAAAGGATCCTTCCCGCACGGATTTTGTGGATGCTGCAAACAAGCAGTGGAATTTCATCAAGGAATATGTCTGGGATAAGAGAGGCGGAAGTGAGTGGTACGGAATCGTTGACAAAAACGGCGTACCCAATACAAAGGTGCCCATTGTGGAGCCCTGGAAGTGCCCTTATCACAACGGCAGGATGTGCCTGGAGGTAATGCGCCTGGCGGCAGGAGAATAAAAATGATCCACGAGAAATACTACGAGTTACAGAAGGAAGTGGATGAACTCACTTCCAGAAAGAATAAAAAGACATCATTTTACAATGGTATCTATGACCGTTACGAGAATCCCGTGCTCACAAGAGAGATGATCCCCGTAGCGTGGAAATACGACATCTGCAAAGAGACCAATCCCTTCTTTATGGAGAGACTTGGAGTAAATGCCACCTTCAATTCCGGTGCCATCTATTTAAACGGCAAGTATTATCTTGTTGCCAGGGTTGAGGGAAATGACAGAAAATCCTTCTTTGCGGTTGCGGAATCCGACAATGGAATAGACGGGTTTAAGTTTTGGGATTATCCCATTCTTCTTCCCGATACATGCAAGGAAGAGACGAATGTCTACGACATGAGACTCACCCTTCACGAGGACGGTTATATTTACGGTGTTTTTTGCTCTGAAAGCAAGGATACCACTGTTAATGACCTGTCAGCGGCAACAGCTGCAGCCGGCATCGTGCGCACAAAGGATCTGAAAAACTGGGAGAGACTGGACAATCTTAAGACACTCCGCTCACCCCAGCAGAGAAATGTTGTGCTTCATCCGGAATTTGTGGACGGAAAATACGCATTCTATACCCGCCCCATGGATGATTTTATCGAGACCGGAAGCGGCGGAGGAGTCGGTTTTGGACTCTGCGACGATATAGAGCATGCGGTTATTGATGAAGAGAAGATGACTTCACTTCGCAAGTACCACACCATCACCGAAGCAAAGAACGGAGCCGGGGCTGTACCCATCAAGACCGAAAAGGGATGGATACATATCGCCCACGGCGTAAGAAACACGGCAGCAGGACTTCGCTATGTTATCTACGCTTTTGCCACCGACCTTAATGATCCTTCCAAGGTAATAGCGGAACCTTCCGGTATGCTCATCGGACCAAGAGAGTCGGAAAGAATAGGAGATGTATCAAACGTCGTGTTCACAAACGGTGCCGTGGTGAACGAAAAAAATGAAGTATTTATCTATTATGCTTCATCGGACACCAGACTTCACGTAGCAACCACTACCATCGACAGACTTGTTGATTACGTGTTTAACACACCTTCAGATCCCGGAAGGAGCGTTTTGTGCGTTGCCCAGAGATGTGAACTGATAAAGAGAAATATGGAGCTTCTTGGAAAGACTGAATGAAAGGCATAACGCAGTGTCCAGGACTGCAAGAAGACTAAATGGGGAACAAAAGCAGAGACGATTATCATAGCATAAATGAACTTACCGGAAGCATTCGTCTTGTGGTCAAGGGAAGTTTGAGCGAATTGGAGTTTGAGTCCACGGTATTGGAGGATTCACCCCAGGGGTGCCTTGACATTGAACCCATTACCTATGAGGGTAAGACGGTTTCATTTAAGGTGAAGGGACTCTCACTGACTCTTGTCGGCACTATTGATGGAATGCAGATCAAGTTCGAAATCGATAAAATCCTGCTCATAAAGAGAAATGACGGCAACATTGTACACCGAGTGTACTGTGAAACTCCCAGCAAATGTATAAACCAGAGGGAATACAAACGCTTTTCACTTGGCTGTGAAGGAACTGCAGTGATCGGAAACAGGATGAAAGCATCCTGCACCGTAAGGGATATAAGCTATGGTGGCGTGGGCCTGGGAATAAGCGGAAAGCTCCAGATACCTGTGGACCAGGTACTGAAAATATCGATTTTTCCGGATCTCCGGGGAAACAGCGATACTGTGAACGTGAGTGGCCGTTCGGTAAGATCACTGTATAACGAGGAAAAGGATGAAACCGACATTGGCATAAAGGTTACGGAAAACAGTCCGCAGCTACGTTCCCTTGTGACGAACATCCAGAGAGAACAGCTTAAAAAAATCAATCACGATAATAATCTACTTTGAGGGATATACCATGACAATGATATTGCCCGATTCACCGGATATACAGTATAGCGGCAGGATCGATAACTCTGATCCCAAGGCGCCGGTGTTTGTTTATGCCGCCAGCTTTTTCAAAGTGATCTTCAACGGAAATATATGCAGACTGCATATAAAAAATCACAGAGCCTGGGCGCAGAACAGGCTGGGGGTGATCCTTGATGGAGTGCAGGGAAAGATACTGCTTTCCGGAGATGATAACGAGCATATTTACGATATAAAAAAGGACTGCATCAGAACTGAGAAAGGGACCGATTTTGAGGAGGATCCCTTTTTTAGAGACATAAAACACGGAAGACATGAGCTTACTGTCTTTAAACGTCAGGATGGCGGTCAGCATTACTTCACATTTCTGGGAATGGAGATAGGTGACGGAGAAAAAATCTTTAAGCCCAATCCTCTCCCGAGGAAAAAACTTGAAGTGATAGGGGACAGCGTATCCTGCGGAGAAGTATGTGAAGCACTTGAGTGTGTGGCAGCTCCGGATCCGGAAAACAACGACGGAATTTATTCAAATAGTTGGTATTCGTACTCATGGCAGGTGGCCAGGGCTCTTGACATGGAGCTTCATGATACTTCCCAGGGAGGTATTTCTTTACTGGATGGGACCGGATGGTTCAATATGCCGGACCTTCGCGGCGTGGAGTCATGCTATGAGAAACTGAAGTATAATCCACCATTGGGAGAAAGTGTTTGGGATTGCAGTAAATGGATTCCGGATGTGATCGTTCTTGCTATTGGCCAAAATGATTCAAGCCCTGTTGATATTATGAAAGAGGATTATGACAGTGAAGAGTCTAAAATTTGGCGGGAGAGATACAAGGCATTCATACTTCGCCTGATGGGACTCTATCCGAATGCAAGGATCATTTGTGCCACCACTCTTTTGATGCATGACCCGAACTGGGACAAGGCGATAAATGAGGTGGTGGAGTCGGTTGCATCACCGATGGTTACACACTTTATGTATAAAAGAACCGGCGCAGCCACTCCGGGTCATCCCCGTATACCGGAGCATGACGAGATGGCGGAAGAACTGACCGGATACATCAGAAAATTCTTATAATAACAACAAAAAACGAGAGTCCCGGGACTCTCGTTTTTAATATCTTTCAGTAATTAACTAAAACTACTTTACAGCCTCAAGCTGACCCATAATGGTTGCCTTGTCTACATAGTCGAGACCGTAGAACTCAATGCCGGCATAGTTGTTTGTCTCGTTCTTTACATTTTCTTCATACTGCTCTGCACTTACTTCTTCAACATTCCAGAAATACTGAAGGTGTTCGGTGTCTTCGGGGCCTTCGTATCCTTCAAGAACCTCAGTGTATCCGTCTGCATATTCGAAAAGTTGGCCGTTATCAAGAAGATAGATCTTGTTGCAAGGATTTCCATAGGGAGCATAGCAAGCATCCTCATAAATGACTCCGGTGTAGGGAATGTAGTAAAGGTTTCCTCTGTATCCGCCTGCACTTGCCACACCGTCACGAAGTCCTTCTTCGTTGAGGTAAGCACCTGCATTGCTGTAGGTAAGAAGCATGTAATCCTGAAGATCAAGTGCGGGGTCCATCTCGGAACTGGTGATCAAAACTGAAGGGAATCCCTCAACCGTGACATCTATGAATGCGAACTTATCCCACTTGGGATCAAGGTCTGAAATGATATCGTAGTACTGCTCATAAAGGTAAGCATACTCTTCGTTTTCACTTATGGCCATGGGGGGAGTATCGGTATCATCGACCGTAAGATCCTCATCTGCAACTATATCGTTAACTTCTGCGGATACGTCGTCTGCGTCCACATCCACATTCACTTCGGCATTAACATCATCCACGTTCACATCCACGTCTACGGGCACATTTCCGCCGCAGCCGCTCATTGCAAGCATTCCGGCTATAGCAAGAACACCGGCGAATAACTTTGTTTTTTTCATATTTTTTCCTCCTCGATAAAAAGCAAAATGCTAATGTTTGGTTCAAACAGATAGAATTATATTATCCATCCGCAGGCAATTCAAGATACTTTAAGTATACAACCTTATAAGTGCTTGCGGTTGTAGATAAATAGGTGAAATGATATAATAGATAAGTACGTTTTATATAAAAAAATTTTGATGAACAGGAATTAAAAAACATGAATATTGACTTCAAAGCAGGAATAAAGAATTTCGGAAATATCGAGAAACTCAGGAAAGTTTTTCAGAGAGCAGAGAGAGGAGAATCCCTTACAATAGCTTTTCTGGGAGGTTCCATCACCCAGGGATCGCTGGCTTCAAAGCCCGATCTTTGCTATGCGGCAAGAGTTTTTGCATGGTGGGAAAAGACCTTCCCCAAGGCAAAGTTCACATACGTAAATGCCGGGATCGGTGCCACGGATTCACAGTTTGGATGCGCCAGGGCAGCAGAGGATGTTCTTTCCTATGAGCCCGATGTTATCAGCGTGGAATATGCCGTAAACGATGAAAACACGGATCATTATCTGGAAACATATGAGGGGGTTGTAAGAAAGCTTCTTTCCGCAAAGAATGCCCCTGCGGTGTATACATTTTTCAATGTATGCTACGACAGCGGAAATTCTGCGGAAGAAAAGCATCTGCAGATCGCAAAATATTATGATATTCCGGCATTCTCAATAAAGAGCACTATATATCCCCTTCTTACATCCGGAGAACTGAAAAACCGTGATATCACCCCGGACGATCTTCACCCTAATGATATGGGACACGGAATGGTTGCGGATGTGATCATCTACGGCCTTGAGAGAATAAGAGAGCACGAATGGGAGAAGGATAAGCTGCCCGCTCCTATCACAACCAATGGTTATGAGGATTCCGTCAGATACAGAAATAAAAATGCTGTGATCGTTTCAAACAGCGGATGGACCGCAGACGAAACACCCCAGGATCATATAACGGATATATTCAAAAACGGATGGACTGCAGACACAAAGGGAGCGAAGATCTCTTTCAAGGTAAAGGGTACTTGTATAGGTATCCAGTACAGAAGAACTGTGCAGCTTCCCGCACCCATTGCGGTTGCCAGGGTGGACGGGGAAACAAAGGCCGTTCTCGACGGAAATTTTGACGAAACATGGGGAGATAAACTGTGTCTTGCAACGGTTTTGGACCACGGAAACGGCGGTGAACATATAGTTGAAATAGAGATTGCGGAGACCCATAAAGAGGATAAGCTGCCTTTCTATCTGGTGAGTGTTATCGCTTCGGGAGATCCGAAGCCCATCTTCTTAAAGCCTGCCTTTGCTCACACCATCTGGGGCGGATCAAGGCTCCGTGAGGATTACGGTTATGATGAACCCGGTGATGATATCGGTGAGTGCTGGGGAATATCCGCACACGGATCGGGAGAATGTGTTGTTGAGAGCGGAACTTTTGAGGGAGAAAAGTTAAGCAATCTTTGGAAGCACCATCCGGAGCTTTTCGGCAATACGGAAGGGGACAGATTCCCGCTGCTTATAAAGATAATCGACGCCAAAGCGGACCTCAGCATACAGGTTCACCCGGATGACAGTTACGCTGCGGAAAACGAAAACGGATCCCTTGGAAAGACCGAGTGCTGGTATGTGCTGGACTGCCCCGAAGACGGAAAACTTGTCATCGGTCACAATGCAAAAGATAAGGATCAATTGGAAGAAATGATCCGCGGAGGAAAGTGGAAAAAATTTATCCGTGAGATTCCCGTAAAAAAAGGAGACTTCATCCAGATAGACCCCGGAACGGTACATGCAATAAAGGGTGGAATACTCCTGCTGGAAACTCAGCAGAACAGCGATATCACATACAGAGTATATGACTATGACAGGCTTCAGAACGGAAAGCCCCGTGAACTCCACGTGGACAAGAGCATTGACGTGATCACAGTGCCTGCCAAGTCCGCATCGGAGAGTGTAAAAAATTATTTTGACACTCCCGAAAATGCCATTACGGAAATGTATTCCTGCAAGTATTATACGGTATCAAAGATATGCGTTAACGGAGAGTTTTCTTTCGAAAACGATGCACCGTTTTTAAACGTGAGCATCCTCGAGGGAAGTGGAGAAATAGACGGATTTTCCATCAAAAAAGGCGATCATTTTATCCTGCCGGCAGGGTATTCAAAGCCTTGTTTTAAGGGAAAGATGGACATAATAGTATCGAGAATATAAGGCGGAAGTGTGAAATAAATGATCAAAAATGTGATATTTGACATCGGAAAAGTGCTGATAAGATTTGAGTGGATCGAATTCATGCAGAATATTTTTGACGATGAAGAGACCCGTTTGGGGGTCAGCAATGCTGTTTGGCAGAGCGGGTATTGGACCGAGTTGGACAGAAATGTAATGCCTGAGGAGGAGGTCTTTGCCAGGCTGCGGGAGAGCGCAGGAAAATACGCGGATGCTTTTGATACGGCAATGAGCAGGCTTGGTGAATTGGTACAGAAAACCGACTACGCGGTGCCTTGGGTAAAAGAATTGAAAGAAAAGGGATACAATGTTTATTTTCTTTCAAACTATTCGGATTTTATAGTAAGGAGTAATCCGGATGCACTGGAGTTTAAAAGATTCATGGATGGGGGAGTTTTTTCATACGAGGTAAAACTCATAAAACCGAACAGGGAGATATTCGAGTGCCTGTGCAAAAAATATTCCCTTGACCCGTCGGAGTGCCTCTTTACCGACGATTCCCAAAAGAACGTGGATGCTGCCAGAGAGTTTGGAATGAAGGCCATAAGATTTGACGGATACGAGAAAACATATCCCGCCATTATGGATTATTTAGCCGGACCGGACAATGGCCGGGATATTGCGGATCTTCCGGGAAGCGGGCTTCCCTTTGACGGAATGGATTTTTCAAAGTGGGTTAAATGATCTTTCATTGATGAAGGATGAGACAGCGAGGAGGTAATGGATGAAACTGACATCGATAGATGAAAGCAATTTGGATGCATTCAGTTTTCTGATGCCGGGTATCGAACTGGCGGAAGAAGAGTTGTATGTGGGAGCAATAGAGGATGACAGGGCTGTTGGGGCAGCGGTGCTATCCGGAAACTCCGAGCTTATTTCGGTTGAGTATATCTATGTACTGGAGGATTACAGAAAAAAGGGCATCGGAAGTGCCATGGTGACGGAATCCGCCAAGGCCATGGAGGCGAAGCATATATCCGCATGCTTTTCCGATGAAGAGAAAACTCTTTCGGATTTCTTTGGACATCTGGGGTTTTTGATGAGCAACGATGCTGAAAGCTACAGTATTCCGGTTAAAACATTCTTGGAATCCGCAAGCATAAAAAAGATGTTGAGTTCAAAAGCACCTTCAAATCTAAAAGCTGTTTCAGAACTTCGCAATGCTGAAAAACAGATCCTTTTCAAAAAACTTGAAGAGGAAAGAGCGGAGCATATTCTTACGGCTGCCGAATTCTGTCCGCAGCTTTCTTTTGTCACTTTTTCTCCGGATTCAAAGGAGATAACTTCCTACATTTTGTGCGAAAAAAAGGACGAGGTGATCACCATCATGTTCCTCAGAAATTATTCGGGTAATGTGGCGGAACTGATGTCACTGTTTAGTGCGCTGGCACGTGAGGGATCCGCTGAAAGCTATGCCGGGTGCGAGATCTGTTTTGTAACCCAGAATGAGGGTATCACGGAATTGATGAAAAAATTTGTCGGTGAGATCAAACCCGTCAGTAGATTTGTATACGCTATAAAGTGAGGGGGTGACGGATATGGAATCAAAAAGATTCATTACGGAAGAGGAAAAGCAGAAGGCATTATGGGCACAAACTCAGGAAGGAAAAAGTGCCATCAGCGAAAAGGTAAATTCCTTTCTGACAGAAGATTCTCAAAGGATTCAAAGCGAAAAGAAGATCGTAGATGACAGAGCCAAGTGGGCGATGTTCTTTGGCGTGAGTATAAAACCCAAGGAAGTGGCAGAAAACGCCATTGACAAGGCATACAGCAAAGTGTTCAGGGACAAGAGTCTCGGTAAATCCCAGAAGACCAAGAGAGCTGCATCATTTAACGAAAAAGAACGCAGACAGAACCTTGTAAATTCTGAAATGTCTCAATATCATACCGTCAGGGACCGGGCTGTGAATATGATAGCCGAAGACAGTATCGCAGGTGAGTCCCAAGAGGAATTTCTCGAAAGTAAGGATGTTAAAAAATCAAAGTATTCCGAGGCAACAAGGGATATCGCTGTGTATGCCTATATAAGCCGTCAGGACAGCATAGGAGATATGGCAAAGAAGTTTTATAAGTCCGCATCTTCTTCCGAGACGGAGGATTCCGCTCCGGAGTACTTGCTCAGAGAGATGGAGAAACTGGATCTTTCGGAGTTTGAGTATGAATCTGACAGTGAATTTGCAACCGATCTTTCTTTGAAAATGGCTAAACTGCGTGCTTTTTCACATGCTGAAGACTACCTTCGTGAAATAAAACTGGGTAGATTACAGATAGGTGGAGAACCGTTGGATATAACCGGACTTACGGCAAAGGCGCAGATGCTGGAGGCCATAAAGACCGACTATGAGAACAGAATGCTCCTGATGGAGTCACCCTATTATGTTCTTTTGGCAAAAAAGGATATGGATGGGCTTTCGGAGGAAGGATTTAACGATCTGGTAGATGATGTAAAAAATGAAGAACTGAAGACCTATGTGGATGCTTTCAAGAAAATTAAGGCAAACAAACTGTTTGGAAAAGGAGAAAAAGTATCCGAAAAAGAGAAAAAGATCAAGACTTCCCTGGAGAAGGAGGGTAAAAAGCCTGAGGGTGAGGCGGATCACATGGATGGTCTTCTGAAAGAATATGCCAAGAAAAAGGGATACAAGTTTGAAACAGGACACAAAAGAGCCGGCATTCTGGCTGCGTATTATTACGAAAAATATGGGGAAGATTCTGCTACAGATGTAAGAGTGTTCATCAATAAACATACCCCTCTGCTTGATGACAAAAAACTGTCGTCATCGCAGAAAAAGAAGCTTTCTCAAATGGTGGCGGATTATAATGAGACAGCCACCATGCTTGAATACATCAAGAGGCAAAATCTTTCGGAGGCGAAGAATGAAAAAGGTGGAGCACAACCTTCATTGGCGGTATTCAAAGATCAGAACTTCAGGATCCTTGCTTCACAGAGTCCTGCCTTCAGAGAACTGGCAGAAAAGCTTCAGTCTGAAAGGGATGGCAGAGCATATTCAAGGTACGTCTCCTATACTGACACTGTACTTAGAAACGTGATCACCGCTCCGGACAAGACCGGGCTTTTCAAGGACAGAAATGACAGTAAAAACAGTATTACCGAACAGGAAGTCTATAATAACGAGATAGAACTTATCAGGTACAAAAAGGAAAAAGGAATTGACCTGAGCGACGACGAAAAACAACTGCTTGGCAATACAACAGAGATAAATGAAGATGCTGTGGCACAAAAGAAAAAAGAACTTGAGTATAAAGCAAAAGAAAAGCTTCGTGTGGTTTCCAGCAGTTTCTTAAATACCGACAAACCGTTTATAGATATTGAAAGAGACTGGATGGCCGCTACTGAATCCACCATGAGAACTTACAAAGAACAAAATGACGGGCTGTATCGGAAAGATGTAGCCGGAATAGACCGCATGGAACATCACGCCAAATATAAAAAGGGCGGCTCCGGCATGGTAAAGGCCGCCGAGTCCGATGTGGAGAATCTTGTACAGGGAATCCTCATAGACAAGCAGCTAACCATACCGGATCTGAGCGTTGAAGAACCTCTTTTGACAGCACTTAAGGGTTATATGATGTTCATGATGATAGGTGAAAATGCCATCATGAAAAAGGCAAAGGAAAAGGATTTGGTCAAAGGAAAGCTTCGAATCCTGAGCGCGATCGTGGATGATAAGACAGCTGAAGATGATCCTAATATGGTGGAATTGACAGCCTTGAGAAAGGATATGGCACGGCTGGAAAAAGAAGAATCCAGAATAGGCGCCTTTTCTCTTAGATTCAGGATTTCGGTTCCCATCTCTCTGTCATATCTGCCCAATGTTCTGAAACTTCAGTCCTATATGGAAGCCAGACAGGTCATTTTGCAGGAGGAGGATGGGGCGTATAAGCAGCAGCTCTTGAAAACACTTGATGAGAAAGTGGCATCTCTCAAGGAAGTTGTGGAAGAGAATAAGATAAGCGCATATAAGACCACGAGCAACGGTGTTCCTATCGAGATTACAGATAATCAGAAAACCATGATCAGTAATCTTTCCGGAATATTTGACACTTTTACCGAACTCAGAAGAAGAAAAGCGGAAGGGGAAGACGCCGAAGATTTGGAAGACGAGGCACTGGAACAGCTTGAGAATGCGATGGAAAAAGTAATGGATTACAACAAAATGGAAGAGGCATAAATTATGAAAAGAGAAATCCGGATTGCTCATACTCATCCCGCCGTGGACTTCAATGAGGCCTTTCCCATAGGAAACGGACGGATCGGAGGAATGGTATACGGCGGAATAAAAAAAGATGTCGTCGGACTTAACGAAGATTCCATTTGGTCCGGAGGACTGCGCCACAGGGTAAATCCCGATGCTGTGGAAGGATTAAAGGAAGTGCGAAAACTCCTCTTAGAGGGCAATATTCCCGAGGCTGAAAGGGTTGCATTCGAAAAGATGCAGGGAGTTAATCCAAACAGCAGGCACTATATGCCCCTCGGTGACCTTCATATCGAATTCGAAGGCGGAGAAAATGCCGAAGCTTTCGGTAAATTTGGTGCCGGTGATTATCACCGGAACAAGGACAGCGCCGCGGATTATGAGAGGATCCTTGATCTGTCCGAGGCAGTTGCAAAGGTTTCATACAAAGAAAATAACGTGATCTTCACAAGAGAATACTTTGTATCTGCACCGGCAAACGCACTTGTTGTGCATATCGGCGCATCCGCGAGGGGAATGGTCAGCTTTAAAGCCGACATAGACGGAAGAGATGATTATTATGATGACAACCGCCCTGTTTCGGAAAACGCCATAATGTATAACGGCGGAGCAGGCTCGGGGAACGGCATAGGTTTTGCGGCTGTATTAACCGGCACATGCAAGGGCGGAAAGATCCGGACACTTGGGGGAAAACTCTGTGTTTCAAATGCGGATGAAGCCTTGCTGATCCTAACCTGCAGGACAAGCTTTTATGAATATAATCTTTCCGGAAACGGTGGAAGATTAAGGAGTGCAGCCGAACTTGCGGCAGCGAAAAAAGGCGGGGGAAGGGCGTACGAAGAAAGAGCCCTGGAGGATGCTGTAAAAGCTCTTGAGACAGGCTTTGAAAAACTGAAAGCCGAGCATATAGCGGATTATAAAAAGTATTTTGACAGGGTGGAGTTTGAACTCCGGGATAACAGCGAAGGCGCAGCTGATCTTCCTACGGACGAGAGGATAAAAAGGCTTGCTGAAAATGATGATGCCGAAGACAACAGGCTGATGGAACTGTATTTCAACTTCGGCAGATACCTGATGATCTCCGGAAGCCGTCCCGGAACCCAGCCCCTTAATCTGCAGGGAATCTGGAACAAGGATATGTGGCCAGCCTGGGGAAGCAAATTCACCGTAAACATTAACACGGAGATGAACTACTGGCCCGCGGAGAGCTGCAATCTTTCGGAATGCCACCGGCCGCTTTTCGATCTGCTTGACAGAGTGGCTGATCACGGGCACATCACCGCAAAGGAAATGTATGATGTGAACAAGGGATTTGTGTGCCACCACAATACGGATATCTGGGGAGATACCGCGCCCCAGGATATGTGGATGCCCGCCACCATTTGGCCCATGAGCGGTGCATGGCTTGCAATACATCTTTTTGAGCATTTCGAGTATACGGGAGATGTTGAATTTCTGAGGGAAAAATATGCGCTTCTGAAAGGTGCTGCGGAATTCTTTACGGAATTTCTGATAGAGGATCATGAGGGAAGGCTTGTGACCTGTCCTTCAGTCTCGCCGGAGAATACCTATGAGACGGAAAAAGGCTACAGAGGGTGTTTGTGCATAGGCCCATCCATGGATTCCCAGATCATAAACGTTCTGTTCAACGACGTGATAAAGGCTGCGGACATACTTGGGATTGATGAGGCTTTTACAAAAGAACTGAAAGCCATACTAAAAAAGCTTCCTGTTCCCGAAGTTGGAAAGTACGGTCAGATAAAAGAGTGGGCCGTTGATTACGACGAGGTGGAGATAGGACACAGACATATCTCCCATCTGTTTGCACTGTATCCTGCGGATCTGATCACACCGGAAAAGGATCCGGGGCTGGCAAAAGCCGCCAGGGCCACGCTGGAAAGAAGACTCTCTCACGGAGGAGGCCACACGGGCTGGAGCAGAGCCTGGATCACCAATATGTGGGCGAGACTTTACGACGGCGAAAAGGTATACGAGAATCTGAAAAAGCTTCTGGGTAATTCCACCAATCCCAATATGTTCGACAATCATCCGCCCTTCCAGATCGACGGAAACTTCGGAGGAACGGCAGCCATAGCGGAAGCGCTTTTACAGTGCAAAAACGGAGTGATATATCTTCTGCCCGCACTCCCGAAAGAGTGGAGATCCGGAAGCATAAAAGGCCTTCGGGCAAAGGGCGGTGTAACGGTTGATATGGCTTGGGAAGAGGGCCGGTTAAAGACCGCATCATTAACTGCTGACCGGGATATCAATGCCAAGGTCGTGATCGACAAAATGATGCGGGAAACAGAATTAAAAAAAGGGGAAACTATTAGGCTTTAGAAGTTGCCAAAGAGTAGATAAAAATAGAATTCTTTGGTATAATAATACTTTAAAAAGTTATTACTTGAAGGGAGTTATGGAAAGATGTTAAAGCAGGTTTCGATTTATGCGGAAAATACTAAGGGAAAGATGCTGGAGATCACCAGTATTCTTGCTAAAGAGGATATCAATATCCTTGGATCCGTCACCAATGATTCCGCAGAGTACGGTATCGTCAGAATGGTAGTCAGCGATCCGGTAAAGGCATGTGATGTTTTAAAGTCGGCAGGTATCATCTGCAAACTAACCGACGTTATCGGGGTAGAGGTAAAGGATGAAGTCGGAAACCTGAATCGTCTGCTTGAAGCTCTTAACGATTCAAATATCAATGTGAACTACCTTTATCTTTCATACAACCGCGAATCCGGATGTCCCATCATGGTTATGCATACGGGAGACGCAAAAGAAGTCGAAAACAGCTTAAAGAGCAAAGGATTCTCTCTTTGCTGATAAAACCGGGATCTTGACCGGGATTTAGGGGAAGGTATCGGATGAATTCTAAGATTAGTCTTGCGGGTGAATGGGAGTTTTGTCTTGATAGCGAAAAGAAGGGACTGGAGGAGCATTTTGAGAACGCCGAATACGACGATTCCATTATGCTTCCCGGCTCTGTTTCTTTTGCAAAAAAAGGCGAAGCAAACCGTGAAAGAGAGACAGGTTTTCTGACTGAGGTGTACAAATTTGAGGGATATGCCTGGTACAGAAAAACTGTCAGGCTTCCTTTTGACGCTTTAACGGAGCTTAAAGGGAAGCATTTTTTTCTTACGCTGGAAAGAAGCCGCATTACAACGGTGTGGGTAGACGGAACAAGGGTTGGAAGCAAAAACAGCTTTATTGCAAAACATGTTTATGACCTGACGGGATACATCAACAATCTTAATCCTGTAATAACCGTAATGGTATCAAATGTTGATTACATTGCCCCCGGCGGCCATATGACAAGCTCCGACACCCAGACCAACTGGAACGGCATACTGGGTGAGATGTCCCTTGAGATATGCGATAAATTGCATATTGAAAATGTGAGCGTAAGACCCGATCTTGCAAACAAGTGTGCAATGATAGATGTCCGTGCCAAAGCCTTTGAGGAAACGGATGTTGATATCGAGATCACAACCGATATGTGTATCCTGAAACCGGAGTATCTGCGGGAAGACTCGGAAATTTCCGCCTGGGAAGAACGGGCGACCACCCAACAGGCACAGGCTACGGATATGGACATCCTGGAAGGATATCTTGACATCAAAAAAGATGTCATTGATGCTGTTTGCTTTGATGCAAAATACGATGAGCAAACAAAGGGCAGCAATATCAGGATAGTATTTCCGGATGATGCTTTGACCTGGGACGAGGAAGAACCCTTTGTTTACCGGATAAATATTTGCTTTAAAGAAAAAGACGGGGAGATCCTTTCAAAGAAGAGCGTATGGTTCGGATTAAAAAGCTTTACTGCGGAGGGGGACCATTTCTTCATTAACGGCAGAAAAACTTTCCTTCGCGGAAGGCATCAGGGACTGCTTTTCCCGCTTTCCGGGTTTGCACCCATGAATGTTACGGGCTGGCTTAAGGATCTTAAGATAGCAAAGGATTGGGGCTTTAACCATGAGAGATGCCATACCTGCGCACCGCCGGAAGCGGCGTTCATAGCAGCGGATCTTTTGGGAATATATCTCCAGCCCGAGGTTCCTTTCTGGGGGACCTGGCATGAGGAAGGGGACGAAGAATACGAAAGCGTTAAAGCTGCTCAGGAATTTCTTTACGAAGAAGGTTTAAACATCTTAAGGGAATATGCCGGACATCCGTCATTTGTGATGATGTCTCTCGGAAATGAGCTTTGGGGAAGCACCAAGGCGCTTAACAGGATACTGGGGGAATATAAAGAAATTCGGCCCGATATACTTTTCACCCAGGGTTCCAATAATTTCCAGTGGAGCCCCGTCATTTTGGAAAATGATGACTTTTTCTCCGGAGTGCGTTTTACCAAGGAACGTCAGATCAGAGGCTCCTACGCCATGTGTGATGCACCACTTGGCAGGATACAGAAGAGTAAGCCTTCCACAAACTGGAGCTATGATGATGCCATAAAGCCCCCCTATCGGGAAGAAGCATCAGCAAAGAAAAGCCCTGACGGCACTGTGGAGATCCAGTACGGCACGGGAGTAAAAAGGGTAAAGCTGAGCGATGTGTCCGGAGAACTTGTCCCCGAAATACCCGTTATCTCCCACGAGATCGGACAGTATTTCATCTATCCCGATTATAATGAGATCACGGAATACAAGGGAGTCTGCCAGGCCAGAAATCTGGAGATCTTTCAGGAAAGGCTTGAGGATGTGAGCCTGTCGGCCAGAGCGGAAGGGTACTTTGAATCCTCCGGAGCACTGGCCATGGACTGCTACAAGCTGGAACTTGAGGCAGCACTTAGAAGCAAGAATCTGGCGGGATTTCAGATGCTGGACCTTCAGGATTATTCCGGTCAGGGAACGGCTCTGGTGGGACCTTTAAATGCGTTGATGAAGAATAAGGGACTCATCTCTCCTAAGGAGTGGAGAAGCTTTTGCTCATCCGCGGTTGTCCTGGGAGAATTTGATTCCTTTGTGGTGACTGCCGGAGACCCCTTTACATTAAAGGTCAAGCTGGCATATTACAGGAAAAAGCCGCTGAAAAAGGTTAAGCTTAAGGTAGCGCTTTTTGATGCGGATGCCGGAAAGCTTGTGTCAGAGGCCCAAAAGGATGTGGAGATCCCGGAAGAGACCGGACTGTTTACTCTGGCAGAGTTTGAAACCAAGGTCCCCGACGACAACGAAATGGAAAGATACGATCTTTCCTTAAGTGTCTGTGACGGAGAGGATATCATCGCGGAGAACCACTACAGGCTGTGGGCATACGAAAAAGCCGAAAAGCTAAAGGCTGATACGGATATTTTTGTGGTGGAGGATGAAGGAGGAGAGGAAGTCAGCTTTGAGGTAACGACCTCCGGAAATGTTGCCATCACCACGGACTGGGTCGAGACGGATGCCGCCATAGATACGGGCAGATCGGTGCTCTTTTACCTGAATCCTTCGGAGAACAGGAGCCTGCCGGGCGCGTATTGCACCGATTTTTGGAACTATCCCATGTTTAAGTCCATATCCGAGTCAATGGGAAAGCCCATTCCCGTCGGAACCCTGGGGACTTTGATAGCCAAGAATCACCCGGCCTTTGCACATTTTAAAACAGAAAGCTATTCTACCCCCCAGTGGTATGAAATAATTGAAAGAAGCAGATCGAGCCTTTTAAACTGGCTTGGTTTCAGACCGATCGTAACTGTAATTGACAATTGTGAATCAAATGACAACCTGGGTA
>JAEEGL011805109.1_pt1 | contig 24400 bp, 26 predicted proteins | sample 9134231 | NCBI WGS metagenome assembly JAEEGL01 (sample SAMN16246548, study PRJNA631951) | gut metagenome | biome: gut microbiome; feature: rumen; material: fiber-attached | host: Bos | place: Iran: Karaj | collected 2018-10
ATCGATCCGGACAAGGAACAGGTGCTGGTGCACCATCTTCAGGAACAGGAGCTCCCCAAAAGCTATACGTTCGACGATAAGGTGCCAATAGGGATCTCAGACGGGCTTTGCAGCATCGATTTCAGCAGCATAAAGGAAGAGCTGCGTCAGCTGAAAGCTCTTGTAAAGTAAAGAACTGGCCCGGTTTTGCCGGGCTGTTTTTTATTTCAGTGTAAGGGTGCCGGCGCGCAGTTCCGCGGTGTGGCCGGCGGGGAATTCTATCGTTTTGCCGCCGATGTTTTTCCGGACGGCGCTGTATAGGGCGTTCAGATGCACAGCGGAGATGCCCTCAGTAAGGCCGAGCTTGTCGAACTCCGAGACGATGACGCGTTTGAAGACCGCGGGGTCCATGGCGCGCAGTGCCGAGGCGTCCAGTGCTATGCTGGAGAGCAGCGGCTTTGGGGCGCGAGGATCGCGGGATCTTGGGACATTAGTCAGGTTTACGCTGAAGTTTCCGGGCGCTGCGGGCTCCTGCGGTCTGAAGGCTGCAAGGCTCAAAACCTTTTCCGCGTCCTTTGCGGAGGCTGCGGATATGCGCGCAAGAGCGGCGTCGTCTTCCGCGGCGTTGGCTGCCAGGCGCACCAGAGTCTCTTTGATGTTGGGGTTGTATTTTTCCGCAAGCAGGGGCAGCAGCTCCAGGCGTATCTTGTTGCGGGTGTACTCCGTTTCCTGGTTGGTATGGTCTGTTCTGGGCTGCAACTGTTTTTCAGTGCAGTAGTTTTCTATCTCGGTCCTGGGGACGTCAAGAAGCGGCCTGATTATTGAAATATCAAGGTCTTTGGCGTTTTGCTGAAGCAGAGGGTTACGGATGCCCCAGCCAACGCGCTGCAGGGCGTCCACGAGGGGGCTCTCGTACTGTATGCCGGTAAGGCCGTGCACGCCGGTGCCGCGCAGTATGCGCATCAGTACCGTTTCAGCCTGATCGTCCATGTTGTGGGCAAGCGCTATCTTGACCGCTTTGGGGGCAGCTTTGATGCCGCCGGGGCCTTTGTACGCGTTGCGCAGCGGCCACGCCGGGTGCTTTTCGTGGACGTTCTCCCCCAGCATACCGTAGGCCATGTACGCGAAGATCTCGCGGCGCACGCGGCGGCCGGCTTCTTCCTCGGTGAGGTGCAGCTTTTCGGCGTAGAAGGGCACGTTGGCTTCCACGCGTGTGCAGGAAACGCCGATCTTATTGCAGTAATTCACGACCCACATGGCGTCCTCTTTGGCTGCCTCGCCGCGGATACCGTGGTTGACGTGGATCGCGGACATCTCAAAGCCCAGCTCGTACCTCAGCTCCATCAGCACATGCAGCAGGCACAGCGAATCCGGACCGCCCGAAAGCCCCAGGAACACGTAGTCACCGTGTTCTATGAGGTGGTGCTCCTTAATGGTGTTCAGCACTGTTTTTTTTACGTTGGACAGATTAAGAATTGTTGCCATGGTCTGGTCCTATTTATAGTAGCGCTCCACGCGCAGGCCTATGGACGAGAGTATCTCGTGCATGCAGGTGCCGGCGGCGTCGGCCAGGTCGTCGGCAGTCTGGACGAGGCTTCCGGAGCGGCCTATCAGCACGGCTTCTGTGCCGGGGACTACGCCTGGGATGCCGCTTACGTCCACCATCATCTGGTCCATGCACATGTTGCCTATCATCGGGGCTTTGCAGCCGTTTATCAACACGAAGCCCTTGTTCGAGAGCGAGCGCATCATGCCGTCGGCGTAGCCAACGCCTATGGTGGCGATAGTAGTGGGGCCGCTGGCGATGAATTTGCGGGAGTAGGACACCGCGTCGCCTTTGTCTATTGTGCGAACGACGCTGACCTTGGTCTTCCAGGTCATGGCCGGCTCTACCGGAAGCTTTGCGTCCATGGCGGTGTTGTAGCCGTAGAGCAGGGCGCCGCAGCGGACCGCGTCGAAGCGCGCCTGCGGGTACTTGCCTATGGCGCCGGAGTTGCTGATGTGGGTAAAACCGGGGTCTATGCCGCGCTCCTTGAGATAGTTTATTACTTTTTCGAAGCGCGACAGCTGCATCAGAGTGTATTCGTCAGCGCCTTCGGATAGGTCGTCGGAGCTGGAGAAATGCGAGAACATGCCGCGGATCTCAAGGTTTTCGTGCTTTGCGGTGTATGCTGACGCGATGTCAGCAAGGTCCTTTTCAGTCTTGCACTCGAAGCCTATGCGGTTCATGCCGGTGTTTATGGCGATGTTGAGCTTTAAGGGCAACTCGCATTCCAGGGCGGCTTCTGAGAGCTCTTTGAGGTGGGCCGGGCTGACGCAGGCGACGGTGAAACCGCCTTTTGCCGCGAACAGAGCCTCCTGGGGGTCCGTGTAGCCCAGGATTATAAGCTCGCCGCCAACGCCGGCGTTCTTTAAGGCGAGGGCTTCGTCTATGCAGGCGACTGCGAAGCGGCGGATGCCGAAGCTCTGCAGCTTCTTGGCTGTGAAGATGTCGCCGTGGCCGTATGCGTTGGCCTTTACTACGGCGATCATGTCGCAGCCTTTGGGCAGAGTGCTTTTTACTATGTCTATGTTTTTCCTGATCTGGCCGAAATCGACCTCAAGCCATGTGCGCATTATCGTATTTCCTTATATATTTATTCCGTAGAACTCGCAGGCGTTGCGGAAGGTGGCTTCGGCAACTTCTTCGTAGCTGATGCCCTTGATCTCGGCGATCTTGCGGGCAACGTACTCCACGTAAGGGGGAGTGTTCTGCTTGCCGCGCATGGGCACCGGGGCCAGGTAGGGCGAGTCAGTTTCTATGAGAAGGTCCGAAAGATCCACAGCCTGGACAGTCTCGACGGTCTTTCTGGCGTTTTTGTAGGTGACGGGGCCTGCGATGCTGATCTTGGCGCCGAATTTTACGTACTGGCGGGCGAGCTCAGCGGAGCCCGAGTAGCAGTGCATGAGGACCTTTGTTTTGCCGAGGGCGAGCTCCTTGAGGATATCGAAGGTGTCGCCGTCCGCATCGCGGGTGTGCACGCACACCGGCGCGCTAAGGCGCGCCGCCTGCAGCAGCTGCTCGCGAAACCACTGCTGCTGCAGGCCGCGGTGCGGGTTGTCCTCCCAGTGGTAGTCCAGCCCTATCTCGCCCACAGCAACGACCTTCGGGTGCTTGTACAGCTCAAGCGTCTGCGCCAGCAGCTCGTCCGTAAGCCGCCCGACCTCCGAAGGGTGCCAGCCCACGACCGCGTAGCAGAACTCGTACTTTTCCGCAGCGGCCACGGCCTTCCTTGAAGTTTCAAGGTCCGTCCCTATATCCGCGATGAACTTCAGCTCCGAACCTCGGATCTTCTCCGCAAGATCTTCCCTGCATTCATCGAAGCCCTCATCTGTAAAATGGCAGTGTGAGTCAAACAGCATAATACTGATCCTGTTAAACCTCCGCTCCGTAGTTCTTTATAAGCTGCCCGGCCATGTCTTCTGTAAGCGTGCAGAAGAAGTGCGTCGCGTCGTAGAAGCCGTTTCTGGGCGCTTTGCTGAAGAAATCGTCGAACTTCAGGTAGCCGTACATCTCGTCGGAGACGTACACGTAAACGTACCAGCGGGGCGCTTCACCGTGCATATAGAAGGGCAAAGCGGGCTCAAATGGCATTATAGTATCCACTTCGACCATTATATTGTACACGCCCACGAAAAATCCGTCCGCTGGGTCCTGGAAGAACTGCGGCGCGGAATAATAGGCGTTAACCATCTGCTTGTTGTGCAGGAAGCTTCCGAACTTCTGGATCCTGCCTTCCATCTTCTCAAGATCGTTTCTGGACAGGGCTACCGGATTCAGCGCGCCGAAAACGTTGGCTACCTTGCCTTTCTGCGCCGCGAGCTTTTCGGTCATGTCTTTAAGTTCCGCCTCAGCCTTAAGGCAGCTCTTCCTGACGTTCGCTTCAACATCTCCGAGGCTTATCTTTTCTCCGTCCGCCTCGAATTCCTTTGTTCCGAGCTTCCTGCAGGCCCTTGCCGCTATCCTGTACGCGAGCGCGATCTCGTCCTTGCAGGCCGGGAGCGACAGTCCGATCTCAACTTCTCCGTCTTTTATCTCGGCGTGGACCCCTCTTCCTATGTGTTTGGGGTCGAAAACGATAGCTTCCGTGGTGCTTTCAGTCTCCTGCAGCCTGTAGGCGTCGTCGTACATGCCGTGTTCCGTTCCGGGCGGCAATATGTCCTTAAGACCAAGCCCCTTTGTATCCGCTGTAACCTTCAGTATGAGCGCCATATGATCCTCCTCACAAACAACTAAACAATTTATTATACCATATTATTCGCAAATATTCTTTACACTAAAACGGTTTTAAGGGGTATAATACTATCAAAGAAACGAAAACAGAGGAGAATACCATGAAAATAATCATTTTAGGCGGATTCCTGGGATCAGGAAAGACCACAGTGCTGCTTCAGCTGGCAAAATACATCACCAGCCAGCCCGGCAAGCCCCAGGTAGTGATACTCGAAAATGAGATAGGCGAGGTGGGCGTGGACAACCAGCTGCTGTCCGGCGCGTCTTTCGCGGTCGAGAACATCTTTTCCGGCTGCATCTGCTGCAGCGGAGCGGTGGATCTCGTCGAGGGCGTAAGGAAGATCGCCGCCGACTACGCGCCCGACTGGCTTTTGATAGAGGCCACGGGCATGGCTCTGCCGTCCACTATCAGGCAGACCCTGAGCCAGAACTTCAATTTCGGTTTTACCACGCTTACCATTGCGGATGCGAGCCGCTGGACGAGGCTTCTGAAAGTCTCCCCGGACTTTGTAGACGAGCAGGTCAGCTGCGCCGACACCGTCATCCTCACCAAGATCGACAAGGTGAAGGGCGAAGTGCAGCCCATAATCGACGACGTGAAGTCGCACGCCAACAACGCCGAGCTCTATCCGCTCTGCGCGCTGGAACCCATAGACGAGGCCATTTTTGCCGCAGTTATGGCAAAAGTGCAGTAAAGGAGCTATTATGACAGACGAACTGAACAATAAAGTGAACGAAGAACACGAGCATCACGATCACGAGCACGAGCATCACCACCACGATCACGACGATGACTGCTGCTGCGGCCACGATCACGACCATGATCACGAACACCATCATCACCATGATCATGACCACGAGCACCATCACCACGGCCACGATGACGAGTGCTGCTGCGGCCACGACCACGACCATGATCATCATGATCACCATCATCACCATGATCATGACCACGAACACCATCATCACCACGATGAGAAGATCGAGATCTCCACTCACGAGGACGCAACTATCGCTACAGTACGCATGGACCTCGGAACCGACCGCCAGGCCGCGGAAGAACAGCTCAGAAGCTTCATGCGCGCCGTCGCTGAAGGATCCGAGGCAGCAGGCGGCATGGTCGGACACATCAAGTTCTTCCTCAAGGAGAGCCAGGGCCGCATGCTGTCCATGACGGACCTCGAGGAGATCCAGGAAAAGCCGGCAGCCGCGGCGGAATTCACAGCCGAAGGCGTCGCCATCATCCTCAGCATAGACCCGGAAGACCTGGAAGACATCGTAAGGCTCCACTATCCCGGGGCGGTCTAAAACGATCCAGGGCGGGCGCGGTCCAGCGCCAGTCAAACGCGCAAGCAAAGCATCAAAATGGCCGGAAACTACGAAAAAATGGAGCAGGACGCGCGGGACATCTTCCTGCGCGCCGACCAGGACGCCATGATCAGGGTCTGGGATCTTGAAGCCGACGAAGAGCACATCTACGCCGACTTCTTTTCGCAGCGCCTTGCGATAGACCGCCGGACCGCAAAGATCACCGCCGAAGAGGACGGCACGCTTCAAAGCCCGCAGAACCGCCGCCACCGCAGCACCACCGTAAATGAGTCCATGATACTCTTCGATATTCTCAGCCGCACCGGGCAGCGCCCCAAAGCCAGCGGAAACTGGGCGTCGATCAGCATGCTCGGCGGAGTAATTGGGCAGGGCCACGACCGCATCCTCAACCACCAGGAAGAAGCTTCAAAGTTCGCCGGGCATACCGAAGAACTGAAAAAAGCCTGCGAGGCTCTTGGGGGCGTTCCCGAAAGCAGAGCGGACGCAGGCTATTCATTCACAGTATTTAAGGATTTCAGGATACTTTTCCAGTTCTGGGACGCCGACGAGGAGTTCCCGGCCAGCATCAAGTACCTTTTCGACGCCAACGCCCTGCAGTACATGCACTACGAGACCCTTTGGTACGTTATGGGCGCCCTGTACGACCGCATCTGCGGCTGCTACAGTATGGCTTTGGCGAAGTCTTCCAGATAATTTGTCTTAAGATCCTCTATGCGGCCCCCGTCGACGGCCTGGGCCAGCTCGGGGTCTATCGGCAGCTCCGCTGTGTGCGGTATTCCGTACTGCAGCGCGAGCTTTTTTATATGGCTCTCGCCGAAAGGCCTTAGGATCTTGCCGCAGTCGGGGCACCTTAAGTAGCTCATGTTCTCAACGAGGCCTATTACCGGGATGTTCATCATGTTGGCCATCTTTACGGCCTTTTCGACTATCATTCCGACCAGTTCCTGGGGGCTGGTGACCACGACTATGCCCTCAAGCGGCAGGCTCTGGAATATGGTGAGTGCCACGTCGCCGGTCCCGGGGGGCATGTCTATGAACATGACGTCCTCGTTTTCCCAGATGACCTCGGTCCAGAACTGCTTTACGACGCCGGATATGACCGGACCGCGCCAGACCACAGGGTCGGACTCGTTTTCCAGCAGAAGATTTAGTGACACGACGTCAATACCCTTCTTTGTGACCGCCGGAATGAGGCCTGCCTCGCTGCCGTAAATCTTTTCCTTAAGGCCGAAAGCCGTTGGAATAGAGGGCCCCGTTACGTCCGCGTCCATTATGGCTGTCTTAAAACCGTTCTTTGCCGCGGCGCAGGCCAGAAGGGCCGTCACCATGCTCTTTCCGACGCCGCCCTTGCCGGACATTACGCCGAAGACCTTCTTTACGCTTGATGCTTCGTTTAAATAAGCCCTGAAATCGGGCTCCTTGCGGTCGCCGCAGTTTTCTACGCCGCAGGACCCGCAGTTATTGTCACAATTTGCCATAATTGACCTCCCAAAACGCCTATACTCTGTTTTGCACTGAAAAAGGGGGGAGCTTTCAGTTCCCCGCGATCAGAATTATTAAATAGTAAGCGACGCCGAGTACCATGATCCCAGCAAGGATCAGCGCCATCACGCGTACCGCTATTTTCTGTCTGTTTGCTTTTTTACTGGACATCCTTTTTCCCCTCGTTCATTATTCTTCTGGTGAGCTGGTCCAGAAGATCCGTAAAGCTTTCCTCTTTTTCCTCAGGTTCGGGCGCAAGAGCTGTGGCCAGCACGTCCCGGTCCTCCTTGGAGAGGATCTCTATGTCCAGCTTTTTATCCGCGTCGAAGAGCCCCTTGAGGCTGATCGAGTAGTCTATCGACAGCTTGTCGCGCTCGTCGCTGGGCAGGTTGAGGCCGGAGATGCTGTTGGTGAGTATCTCCATGGCTATATTGCCGTAAGGCGTAGCGTACAGCCCGTGCATGCGGCGCCCTTTTTCAAAGACCATCTCGGTGTTGTCCGAGATCTTGTCTCCTGTGCGCTTCATTCGGACACGGGTGGGGGTGATGGTAAGGCTAGTGGTGCAGCCTTCCATGCCCGAAAGCTCCGTTTCCTCGTACTGGATCAGGGTGGTGTTGCCCTTGGCCCAGAAACGCCCTTCGGTGGTGAACTCTATGCCGTCGTTATCCTTTATTCTTAGAATTATATCTTTCATATCCTAGCTGTATGAGTCTTTCAACTATTTCCGTATAGCTCATCCCGGCGGCCTGGAACAGCATGGGGAACATGCTGATGCTCGTAAAGCCGGGGATGGCGTTGATCTCGTTGATGTAGATCTCCTGGGTGTCCTTGTCCATCAGGAAGTCCACGCGCGAAAATCCGCTGCAGCAGCAGGCCTTGTAGGCTCTTCTGGCCTGCTCTTTTATGGATTCGGCCTGTTCTTCGGTGATGTTTGCGGGGACCAGGGTCTTGCTTTCTGCGTTGCTGTACTTGGCTTCGTAGTCGTAGAACTCGGCGGCGGGGATGATCTCACCTACGGCGGAGGAAACGAGCTGCTCGTTGCCCATGACGCCGGTCTCGAGCTCGCGGGCGTTGATGCCCTGCTCTACGACGATGCGGGTGTCGTACTTTGCGGCAAGCACCAGGGCGTCGTGAAGGCCTTCGGGAGCCGCGACCTTAGTGATTCCAACGGATGATCCCATGTTGGCCGGCTTTACGAAGACCGGGAACTGAATTTCAGTTGCAATCTTTTTCTCTATTTCCGGGCCTATCTGGTCCGAGGTGAATGCCACGTAGGGCGCTTGCTTAAGGCCTGCCGCGTCGAATATCTCTTTTGCGACGATCTTGTCCATGGTGGAAGCGCAGCCCAGAACGCCTGACCCTGCGTAGGGGATGTCTATAAGCTCCAGCAGGCCCTGCACCGTGCCGTCCTCGCCGTTGGGGCCGTGAAGGACGGGGAATACGAAGTCGCAGATGTCCTTAAGGCTCTTTCCGCCGGTTCCGAAGATGGCGATGGAGAAGCGCTGCGGGTCCTTTGCCAGGTCCTCGCGGGCTTTGATCTCCCATTTGCCCGGCGCGATATCTTCCAGCGGGCCCTCATAAAGCAGCCATTCGCCGGCCTTGGTGATGCCGATCGTGATGATGTCGTACTTTTCTTTATCTATAGCCTTGATGACCGATGTGGCCGATACGCGGCTTACTTCGTGCTCGCCCGACTTTCCGCCGAAAAGCACCGCTATCTTTGTCTTGTTCATGGCAGTGTACCCCCGAAAAATCTAATTAATACATTATACCACAGAAACGGTGGAGAGGGACGGTTCTTCTCCACGAAATTTGGAAATCAGGGACCGCCCCCCGGATTTCAAAGAATTGTTCTGAACTGTCCTGTTTCGCCGATGGTGAAGTATGTGGGGCCGGCGCCGCAGAGCATGAGGCCGGCCGGGGCGTTTTGGCCCGCTTTCCGGCTATTTCCAGCTCTGGCCAGCAGCCTTTCGGCCGGAGCCTGCAGGTGGTTTCCCATCAGGGCGCGCTTTTCGGCAAGCGTTTGAGCCGCCAGGAAGGCGCGGATGTCGTAGACGGGACTGCAGTCCTCGGGCTTAAGCTCGCGGTAGACAGACGCGGTCTTGCTGGGGATAACGGCGTCTGAAAAGAACAGATCCACGCCGCAGTCGGTGGGCGGCACAAATTCCAGGTCCGTACCGCGTCCGCTGGCGATGGCTGCTGTGTGCCCAAGCTGCGAAGCGATACAGAACGGCACATCGGAGCCGAGCTTCGCGCCAAGAGGCGCCAGAAGCGCAAACAATGCATCATTTTTTGCGGCAGAAGCACCGGGATCGTTCGCCGCGAAGCAGTCCGGTCCTTTCATAAGGTCCCACAGTTTTGCTAGTCCTATCATTACTGACGCCGCGTCAGCAGAGCCTCCGGCAAGGCCTGCAGCCGCCGGAATGTGCTTTTCTATTAGAATGCGTACGCCGCGGATCGCATTGCCTTCAAGCTTTTGCGGGGCAAACGTTTCTGCCATCAGCACCGCAGCCTTCCATGCAAGGTCCTTTTCGCCGTACTCGAAGTCCGCGGGGCGAAGCAGCCTGCCCTCTTCGCCGGGCCCCCGGTCTGCCGGATCCCGGGCTTCTACTGTCACCACGTCGCACAGCGAGATCGCCTGCATCAGCATCAGCACCTCGTGGTAGCCGTCGGGCCGCTTGCCCAGAACGTTCAGTATCAGATTCACTTTTGCGTAAGCATTCAGTTTCATGCGAACATTATACCACAAGTCAGCTGATTTGGGGAGCAGGCGCCGCCGATTTGGGGAACCGGCGCCGCAGGACAAGAACATCTTGTTTTTCGCTCGGTATCCCCCCGCAAGGGTTTAACTGCGCGTCCAACTGTGGTAAAATATAAACAAAAACGGCCAGCCCTGCGCGCGGCCGCTCAAAAACGGAGGAAGACCATGCATATCAACGACGAAATGACCCATACCCACAGCCACGAGCACACCCACGCTGACGGCACCACCCATACTCACGAGCACATACACGACCACACCGAGGCCGGCCATACCCACGGCGCAGGTGAAGGTCACACCCACACCCACGACGGAAGCACTCACACCCACACCCATGACCACGATCACGGCCACACTCACGACCATGATCACGTTCACGGCGCTGCCCCCGAAGGAGTCACCGATCTTGAAAAGACCAAGGCGCTTCTTGCCTACATGCTGCACCACAACGAGCACCACGCCGAGGAGCTTGCTGGCCTTCTTGACGCGCTTCCAGAACCCGCAAAGTCCAGGCTCTCGCTGGCAATAGGCACTTTCGAGGCCGCCAACGTAGAGCTTAAGGAAGCCCTGGACTGCCTGGAGTAGAGGCATCCAGGCACCACAGCACAGGAGCACATCATGGAACTTAATCTTAAGGAACACACACACGCAGACGGAACGGTCCACACCCATTCCGGGGGCGGCCACCCGCACAGCCACGTGCACGATCCGGCCGAGAAAAAGCGCCAGATCAACAGGCTCGCGCGGGCGATAGGCCATATGCAGCACGTCAGAAAGATGATCGAAAACGACGAGGACTGTGCGCAGGTCCTCATTCAGATCTCCGCCATACAGTCCGCGCTCAACGGCCTTGGCAAGGAGATCATCAACGAGCACATAACGCACTGCATCGCGCACGCCATAGAAGAGGGAGACACTGCCGCGCTCGAGGAATTCCAGCGCGCGATACAGAAGTTTATATGAATAACGGAGGATCCGCAGATGGACATCGTATCTGAACTCAGGCGAAGACACGCCGGTCTGGAAGAGATCCTGAAGAACAGGGGCCTTGATGCCGCGCTCATAGCAGGAAACAGCGCGGTGGGGCCTCTTGCTTTCGGGGCTTTCCGCTTTTTCACCGACTGGCGCTGCTATTTCGGCGTGCAGGCTATGGTGCTTGCAAAAGGACGCGGGCCGGTAATGTGCATGGGCTCGATCCTGCACCGGCAGGGTCTTGAGGAGCGCGGTTTTTCCGACATCCGCGACGACGGTCCGGTGCTCAAAAACGTCATAAATGCCTTGAAAGAAAGCGGTTCGGTCCGCATAGGAAGCTGCCTCGACATGCTTCCGGCGGACTGGTACCTGACGATAGAAAAGGAGATCCCCGGGGCGCAGTTTACGGATATCTCGCAGGATATCTTTGCGCTGCGCACGGAAGTGAGCGACGATATAGCCGCACGCACCCGCAGGTCTGCCGAGATAGCAGACGAGGGTTTCGAGGCCGTATGCCGCCTCGCAAAGCCCGGAATGCGCATGATGGAGCTTCACGCCGCCATGGACCACGCCATGCTAAGATCCGGCGCCGAGGAGGTCTTCACCCTCATGTCCAACGGCCGCTTCAGCTTCACTGACAACCGTCTGCCGAGCCTTCGCAGCTTCAACTACCCGGACGATCGCGTCATAGCCGAGGGCGACAACGTCGCCATGGAGATAACGCCGCGCTACAAGGGCTACTGGTCGCAGCTGGTGCGCACGATCTGCGTCGGAGGACCCAGCGAAGATATTGTAACTGCACACCGGTTGCAGCTGGAATTGCTGTCTGAAGCGCAGAAAATGCTCACTCCCGGCACAAAACTGGGCGATGTGCTCAAGTTCCTGTGGTCCACCACCGAAAAGATGGGTTACGTGCCGCGCATGCCTTTCGGACACGTGCTGGGCCTGGATCTTGACGAAGCAGGGCGCGCTTCGCTGGAAAGCCCGCTGGTCTTGAAGCCCAACATGACTGTGGTCCTGCACCCGACCATGACCCGCCCCGAAAACAGCTACAGCATCTTCTGGGGCGACACCTTCCTCGTAGCCGAAGGCGGCGGGGCGCGCATCAACCGCAGCACCACGGATCTGACCGTACTGTAAGGAGGCGCCGCGATGTACAGCAAAGAAGAAAAAGCAAGAAGACTTGCGGCAGCAGCCGCACTCATAAAAGCCGAAGGCCTGCAGGCGATCTTCCTACAGGGCAACGGCACCGTGGGTGGAAACTCCCTCGGAAACTACAGGTATTTCGTGGACAACCGCACGAATTTCTTCATAGCCTGCGCCGTAATAACCTCCGAAGGGCAGCTTCTGGGCGTTGTAAGCAGCGTCATGGCCAGAAATCACCTGGTAAAAGACTCGTTCGTGGACAACGCCATCATCAGCCCCGACCGGCTGGGCGGCGTCATAAAATATCTTAAGGAAAACGGAATGGACAAGGGCCGCCTGGGGGTTCTTCTGGAAGTCCTGCCCGCTTCGTGGCTGCTGCGCCTTAGAAAAGAGCTGCCGGAGCTTCAGCTGGCGGACGTTTCCGACGCGCTGTTTTCCATACGCACCAGGCGCTCCGCTGAGGAGACCGGGACGCTCCGCCGCTGCGGGCGCATAGCCGACGAGGGCTGCAAAGCCTTTGAAAAAGCAGCGGTCCCCGGCGCCATGGAGCACGAAGTCGTAGCCGACACCATCGCCGCCATGCAGCGCTGCGGCTGCGACAATTTCTTCATGCTCATAGCTTCCGGCAGGTTTTCCGCCGAGGGCAGCAAGATGACCACCCTGCACAACGCCGGGGGCATAGACCGCCGCCTGGAGGATGGTGACACGGTGTCAATGGAGATAACGCCGTATTTCAACGGTAACTGGACCCAGCTGGTGCGCACCGTAAGCGTGGGCCGGCCCAACCCCGACGCGGACGAATTCATCCGGGTCACGAAGCTTGGTATCAGCGCCGCGGCAGCGCTCATAAAGCCGGGCGTATCCATCTCGGAGCTGGTAAAAGCCATGAGGGCGGCCGTCGAAGCCGAAGGATACAGGCTCGCCATGCCCTGCGGCCACATCTGCGGCGCGGACCTTAATGAAGAGCGTCTTTCGGAGGATAACGAGCGCCTGCTCCTTCCCGGAATGTGCGTCATAATCCACCCGACGGTTCTCAAAGGCGGCCTTAAGTCCGGGATCTACTGGGGAGAATCCTATCTGGTCACGGAAGACGGCTGCGAGTGCCTGATGCCGGAAAGTACAAAAGATTAAAAACTCCTCCGGAAAGCGTTTTTACTCTTGCAAAAGCGTTGCGCGGAGGGTATACTTCAAATAGAACTTTTATTAATCGAAGTGTTATTTGATGGAGGCGCAGCGATGGCGAAGATCATAAGACCCGAAAGACTTCCCGAATTGTATAAAGCGATCATGTCCCTGGAATCCGAGGAGGAGTGCCAGCAGTTCCTGGAGGACCTTTGTTCGGAGGCCGAGCTTTCCGCCATGGAGCAGCGCTACCAGGTGGCAAAGCTGCTGCTCGAGGACAAAGTCTACCTGGACATTCTGCTGGAAACAAAAGCCAGCACCTCCACCATCAGCCGCGTAAAGCGCATGGTCACCGGAGGCACCGGCTGCATAAAACGTGTCATCCAGCGCGTCAACCCCAAAGAATGAAACCGGGGACGGTCCCGGATCTCACACTTTTCAGCTGTTCAGCTTGCGGATGGCGTTGAGGTATTTCTGCAGCACGCCGATATTGACGTAATAGAAAGTATAGGACTCCTGCTTCCGGGCTTCCACAAGCCCCGATACCAGGAGTTTTCTCATGTGCTGCGAGATCGTGGACTGCGAATAGCCGAATTCCGTCACAAGGTCCTTGTTGCAGACGCGCCTTCTGGAGATGTTTTCAGTATAGATATAGCGGAAAAGCTGCACCCTTAAGGGGTGGGCGAGCGCGTCGGACGCCGCCGAGATTATCCCGATCTCTTCCTCATTGTATATGTCGTTGTCTTTTCTGATCCTCATGGCCATATTATATCACGCTTTTTCTACCAAAATCCAATATAATATGGTATAATATCGTGTCGAATTGTTTTCGTCGTTAGTTTTATATTGCAGCGAAAGGGAAAACTATGAATAAAAAGCTCGCCAGAGAAGTGGCGCAGCCCTTTATGATAATAGGCCTTGTGGGCATGCTGGTCTTAAGCATAGTCCTGCTGTGGCTCAATCTGTATGTGGGCCTCGGTGCCATGGTCTTAAGCGGCCTGGTGTATCTGTTCCACCTGCGCTTTACGCAGAACTACGTGGAACGCAGCATTGAAAAATTCGAAAAGAACGTTCTGCGCGAGCGCGAGGACTTCATGGACGCTTTCTCACAGAAGGCGCCCCTGATGATATGCGTCGTAAACCGCGCCGGTGAGCTGGTCTGGAACAACCCGGCCTTCGCCGAAGCCTTCCCCGAGGAGGACAGTGCCAAAGCGGTGCTCAACGTCAGCAGCCTGGCTCCGTTCTTCGAAGACCCGGACCACACTGAAGTCATCAGTACAGGCGATAAATTCTACAATGTTTCCGCGGCGGAAACGGATCTTCGCGGCCGCGAGCGCAGGATGCTCTTCTGGCAGGAAGTAACAGAGCTCAAGGGGCTCAAGACCTACATAGAAGACACCAGAGCCTGCCTTGCCTACATCAGCGTGGACAACTACGACGAGATGCTCGAGGCAAGCCCCATCGAAGAGCAGTCCAGCATCGCCGCCCAGATAGACAAGACCATACACAACTGGGCGATCTCCATGCAGGCGGCGCTTCTGCGCGCCAGGTCGGACCGCTATCTGATGGCCTTCGAGCACCAGTACCTGCCGCAGCTTCGGGAGACGCGCTTCCCCATACTCAACGAGATGCACGACATCGAGACCAAGGCGGACTTCCCGACATCCATCTCAATAGGCATCTGCACCGGCGAACCCACCCTGGAAGAGCTCCAGGAAAGCGCAGCCGCCGCTCTGGATCTGGCCCTCGGCCGCGGTGGCGACCAGGCCGTCATCAGGCGCCGCGGAGGCGATACCGAGTACTACGGCGGAGCCCTGCCTTCGGTAGAAAAGCGCAACAAGGGAAAGAGCAGAGTCATGTCGCACATGCTCTCCCAGCTCATAGAAAACTCCCCCAACGTCATAATAGCCGGCCACGCCCGTCCGGACATGGACTGCTTCGGCGCGGCGCTGGGCATATACGCGCTGGCAAGCAACATGAAAAAGCCCGTAGGCATAGTCCTGGAAGACCCCGGGGACGGCATAGAGCTCATCTACAAAGCCGCGCAGGCGCTCAACTCCTTCGAGTTCTACAGCCATGAAAAGGCCCTGAGCGAGCTTAAGCCCGAGACCCTCGTGGTAATGGTGGACCACCACAGGCCCGCCATCTCGGAGTTCCCCGAGCTGCTGAATTCTGCAAATAAGATAGCCGTTATAGACCACCACAGGCGCGCCAAGGACGCGGTGGAAAGCCCGGTCCTCTCCTACATGGAGACCTACGCAAGCTCCTCATGTGAGCTTGTGACGGAGCTTCTGCAGTACTCCGGCGACAAGGGCGAGATAAGCCGCTTCGAGGCCGAAGCTCTGCTTGCGGGCATCACCCTGGACACCAAGAACTTCACAGTAAACTCCGGCGTGCGCACGTTTGAGGCCGCTTCTTGGCTCAGGCGCAGCGGCGCGGACAACGCCAACGTCAAGAACTTCTTCAAGGTCAGTCTTGAGTTCTACCAGAAGAAGGCGGCCATCATATCCGCCGCGGAGATCCTGCCCAACGGCGTGGCGGTAGCCTACACCAGGGACCAGGATCCGGCTATGCAGATACTCGTGTCGCAGGTGGCGGACGAGCTGCTGGACATGAAGGGCGTAGACGGCTCCATCGTTGCAGGCCGCGGCGAAGGGCGCACCATGGTGTCGGCCCGTTCCAACGGCAAGATCAACGTCCAGACCCTCATGGAAAAGCTCGGCGGAGGCGGCCATCAGAACGTGGCGGCGGCGCAGGTGACCGTAGGCCCGGAAGAGGCCATCGCCCTGGCCGTACATATAATGAGGGACGAAGGAATATTGTAAAATACGGGCTTTCAGCCCTTACAGGAGGATAACACCATGAAAGTAATACTGCTCAAGGACGTAAAAGGACTCGGCAAGGCCGGCGAAGTGGCAAACGCTTCCGACGGCTACGCAAGGAACTTCCTGCTGCCCAAAAAGCTGGTCATGGAGGCCACCGAGGCCAATCTCAGGGAGCTCGAAAGGCGCCGCGCCGAGATCGAAGCCCAGCGCGCCATGGACAAGGCCGTAGCTGAAGACCTCAAGAAGAAGATCGAGGCTGCGGATCCTGTCGTCATCGAGTCCAAGGCCGGCGAAGGCGGAAGGCTCTTCGGCGCCGTCACCAGCAAGGATATCGCGGACGCGTTCTACAAGCTTTACAAGATAGAGCTGGACAAGAAAAAGATAGTCATGGATACCCCCATCAAGCAGGAAGGCCCCGCAGCGGTGGAGCTGAAGCTTTTCCAGGGCATCTCGGCTAAGCTCAAGCTCAACGTCGTCGCAAAGTAGGAGCATACAATGCCTCAGATCGAAAGGATACCGCCCCACGCGGAGGCGGCAGAAAAAAGCGTCCTGGGCGCCATACTCATAGATAAGGAAGTCTTTTTCAAGGTCTCCGAGCACGTTAAAACCGAAGACTTCTACAGCCCTGCCCACAGGGAGATATACGCCGCAATGGCGCAACTGAACGCCGGTGGCGAGCCCATAGACGTAATAACCGTCACCGAAGCCTTAAAAAAGCGCAAGAGCCTCGAGGCCGCGGGCGGAAGAGCCTACGTTTCGGCGCTCTCGCAGGAGGTCCCCACCACCGCGAACGCCACGCAGTACGCTAAGATCGTGGCTGAAAAGGCCATACTGCGCAGGCTCATCACGGCAGCCGGGGATATAGTTGAAAAGAGCTACTCCGAAAAGCTCGAGAGTGAAAAGGTCCTCGACCACGCGGAGCAGGTTATATTCGACATCGCAAAAGCGCGCCAGACCAGCGACGTGGTAAAGTTGCAGGACGTTTTAAGCACCAACCTCAGCACCATCGAGACTGCCCAGAAGAACGGCGGCCAGCTGCCGGGCCTGTCTTCGGGCTTCATCGATCTTGACAAAAAGACCTCGGGCTTCCAGAAGTCCGACCTCATAATACTTGCGGCGCGCCCGTCCATGGGCAAAACTGCGTTTGCGCTCAACATCGCGCAGAACGCCGCGCTCAAGCTTGGCAAGCGCGTGGTGATCTTCTCGCTGGAAATGAGCCGCGAGCAGCTCGGCATGAGGATGCTTGCCATGGAGAGCCGCGTGGACAGCAACAAGCTGCGCACCGGCGATCTCTCCCCGGAGGACTGGGAAAGTGTAAACGACGCGGTCCAGAGGTTTTCAGCGGCAGACCTGCTTATAGACGACACCCCGGGCATAGGAGTCATGGAGATGCGCAACAAGTGCCGCCGCATAGACCAGGAAAAGAAGATAGACCTCATAATCGTGGACTACATACAGATGATGTCGGCGGAGGAATCCGGCGACAACCGCCAGCAGGAAGTATCTCAGATTTCGCGCTACCTAAAGCAGCTGGCCAGGGAGATGAAGTGCCCTGTCATAGTGCTTTCGCAGCTGTCGCGCGCCGTTGAGCAGCGCCAGGGCGACAAGCGCCCGATACTTTCGGACCTGCGCGAATCCGGCGCCATCGAGCAGGACGCAGATATCGTCATGTTCCTCTTCCGCGAGGACTATTACAACAGAAACAAGGACAACTACGAGCCTAACAACCTCTGCGAGGTGATACTGGCCAAGCAGCGCATGGGCGAGACCGGAAAGGTCACCCTGGGCTGGCAGCCGCGTTTCACGAAATTCGTCAATTACCAGAGAGAAGAGCCGGTCCCCCCGGCAGAAGGATAAGCGCCGGGAACGCTCCTGCCGCAGCACAAAATGGATTACAAGAAGCAGAACGTACAGAACTATTTCTTATACGACACCCACGTGGAGAACCTTTTCCTCTCCGAATACCTGCCTTCGGCGCCCGAAAACGCCGTGAAGGTGTATTTACTTGCGCTCATGCACGTGCAGCAGGGGCTTCCGGCGGACAGCGCCTCCCTGGCTAAAAAGCTCCGCCTTAGCGCAGAGGACGTGGACGCTGCCTGGGATTACTGGTACAGGGCCGGGCTGGTGCGCCTCACGAAGAACAGCGCCCAGCAGGGCGGCGGCAGAAACGTGGAGATCCTCAACATACGCGAGATGGTGTTCGGAAGAAGACCCGAAGGAAGCCCCGCGGCAGCTGAAACAGCGCCCTTTGCTCTGGACGACGAGGTGTTCTCGCGCCTCCTGCAGAGCATAGAAAGCGCCACCGGACGGCTTCTTGAGGCCCGCGAGCCGGAGGAAGTGGCGTCCTGGATCAGCGAGTACGGCATGGACCCGGAGGTCATAATCCTGGGCTACAAGTACTGCACGCAGCGCGGCAAAAGCAACCGCTGCCGTTACGTTGGCGCCATTTTAAAGGACTGGCGCGCCAAGGGGCTGGTAACGGCGGACCAGGTAGAGGACAGCCTTGCGGCGTCCGACAGGCATTACGAATATTACAGGGCGGTAATGAAGGAGCTGGGCTTCCACCGCAGCGCCTCCGAGCCTGAAAAGCGCATCATGGACAACTGGTTCGACAAGATGGGCTGCAGCCTGGACGAGGTGAAGGACGCCTGCCGGGCAACCACAGGCATAGGAAATCCCAACATCAACTACGTAAACAGCGTGCTGGTGTCGAGATATAACGAAAAGAACAGCGCTCAGCAGGAGAAGATCTCTGATGAGAACCTGTTCGCGAGGGTGGACGCCCTCTATGAGCAGATCCGGAAGGACAACGCGCTGAAGACCGAGCAGATAAGATCCGAGGTCTTCACAAAGATTCCACGTTTGAAGAGTATAATGGAAGAGATGAGGGCGTGCGGCGTGGCTGCCTCAAGGGCCATGCTGCGCGGAGGTTCAGGCGCCGCAGAGGTGGCAAGGCAGAAGAAAAAGGCGGAAGAGCTGGGCAGTGAAAAGGCCGGTCTTCTCGCATCCTTCGGCTACGCTCCCGACGCGCTGGACGCGAAGTACAGCTGCCCGAAATGCAGGGACACCGGCGTCCTGGACGACGGAAGCCGCTGCAGCTGCTTTAAGGAAAAAGCGGAAATGCTCTTAAAAAAGCAGCCGGGCATATGATTTTGATTTATGAGTGATAATATAACAAACAAACTGAATACCGAAAATAACACAGAGAGCTTCGAGGCGCGTTTTTCCCGCATGTCGGAAGAGCTTGCGGCAAAGCGCGAGGCAAGGCTTGCCGAAAAGGCCAAGTCGGATCCTTCCGCCAAAGTAAGGGTGGACATGTCCGGCAACGCCATAGCGGTCTACCGCAGCCGCACAGCGCTGAGGAACTACACCCACAAGGTACGCGGCGAAGGCGCCATAAAGCGCACCATACGCCTCGTAAAAGGACTCAAGGCAGCCAAGGCAAAGGCCGATGCCCTGCCGTACTGCAGCGCGGAGAACCGCCGCGCCATGTACACGGAGGTCTACCGCGACGCCTGGGCACCCGTAGCCAACGGTATAGACAACGCCGCCGACACGCTCTGGGGTTTCCTGAGCAGCCTTGGGTATGATATATTAGAGATTTTGGTGTTTATAGTAAACGCTGTCATCAAAGGCTGGTACTACGCCGGCAGTGTGGGTCTGTTCATCTGGGACAAGCTCTGGGATTTCCGCCTCTGGCTGGACGTACACAAAAAGGGCCTGTTCCAGGTCTTCGCCACCGTCGTCACGCTGGTGGCCATAGGGCTCATCGGCGTCAGCTCCATGACGGGCTACGAGTACAGCTATTACGGAAGGACGCTGGGCATAGCCAAGTCCAAGCGCGACGTCTACGACGTAATAGAAACGCTGGGCGACAAGCTCTCCGAAAGCGCCGGCGCCAATATCAGCATCGACGTTGAGCGCGATATCATATTCGAAAAGATCTATGGCTTCAAGATGGACATAGATACCCCGGACGACATACTCAACACACTTACCTACATGAAGGATATCCGCGTGGAGGCTTACGCGGTATGCATCAACGGACAGCCTGTGGTCTACGTGGACAACGAAGTCACGGCTGAAAGCGTCATCACAAGGGTTAAGGACTCCTTCACACAGCCGCGCCCCGGCTACGAATACCAGAACGCATCCATAGCGGAAGAGGTCACGGTGCAGCCCGCCACCATCAAGCTGGCGGAGCTCTGGAACCCGGCCGTAGCCGTCCGCTACATCCAGACCGGCACCACAGAAGTCCTCAAGGAGGGCGAGGAAGCCCACCCGAAGGTAACGGTCTTCGCGACAGCCACAGTCACAGAGGATTCCGAGATCCCGTTCTCGAGAAGATACAGAACCAACAACAACCTGTACGTTACAGAGCAGATACCCGTCTCCGAAGGAAGGACCGGCGTCAGGCGCACCATCTCCGAGGTCCAGCTGGAAAACGGCGTGGAAGTCTCCAAGGTGGAGCAGTCCAGCACCGTCATCCAGAACCCTGTCGATGAGGTCTACGAGACAGGCACCAGGCCGCTGCCGGAAAGAAGCGGCACAGGCACCTGGCTGTTCCCGCTCAAGGGCGGCTATACAATAACGTCCCACTACGGATACAGAAACACGGGCATTTCCGGCGCGACGCACAACCATCAGGGCGTTGACCTCTACCAGCCCGCAGGATCCAAGATCTACGCCACAGACGGCGGCGTGGTGGCGTTCGCGGGATATGGCGGCAACTTCGGACTGTACGTCCAGATCAACCACGGCGGCCTTTACGAGTCCTACTACGCGCACTGCAGCAAGGTCCTCGTAAAAGCAGGCCAGACTGTTGCCCAGGGGCAGGTGATAGCGCTTATCGGCAGTACAGGCGTGGCTTCCGGTCCGCACCTGCACTTCGAGATGCACTTCAACGGGAAGTCGTTCGACCCGCTGACGCTCTTCAGATAGTTTATAAAAATATATTTACATACACCTACCAGGAGGAAAAAACAATGGAAAGATGCATAGGTGCAGTTTCAAGAGGCGTGCGCGCCCCCATCATAAGAGAAGGTGACGACATCGTCCAGATCGTTGTGGACAGCGTTCTTAAGGCCAGCAAGGAACACGGCATAGAATTCTGCGACCGCGACGTAGTTGCAGTCACGGAGTCAGTCGTTGCAAGGGCTCAGGGCAATTACGCCTCCACCCAGGACATAGCGGACGACATCAAAGCCAAGATCCCCGGCGGGGAATTCGGCGTCATTTTCCCGATACTTTCGCGCAACCGCTTCGCTATCTGCCTTCGCGGCATGGCCAAAGGCGCAAAGAAGATCTACCTCATGCTCAGCTATCCCTCCGATGAAGTGGGCAACCACCTAATCTCCGAGGACCAGATGGACGAAGCAGGCGTAGATCCCTTCAGGGACGTCCTCAGCGAGCCCCAGTGGAGATCGTTCTTCGGCTTCGAAAAGCACCGCTTCACCGGCGTGGACTACATCGATTACTACAAGGATATAATCCGCGAAGAAGGCGCCAACGTGGAGATCATCTTCGCCAACGACCCCAGGGCCATCCTTAACTACACCAAGAACGTCATCACCTGCGATATCCACACCAGAGTGCGCACCAAGAGGCTGCTTAAGGCCGCCGGCGCCGAGATAGTGCTTGGCCTTGACGAGATACTCAACGCACCCGTAAACGGCAGCGGCTGCAACGAGCAGTACGGACTTCTGGGCAGCAACAAGGCCACTGAGGACAAGATCAAGCTCTTCCCGCACAACTGCCAGCCCGTGGTGGACGGCATAGCCGAAAAGCTGCTTGAGGCAACCGGCAAGCACGTGGAGGTCATGATCTACGGCGACGGAGCATTCAAGGACCCCGTCGGCAAGATCTGGGAGCTCGCGGACCCCGTAGTAAGCCCCGCGCACACCAAAGGCCTCATCGGCCAGCCCAACGAGCTGAAGCTGAAGTACCTTGCGGACAACGACTACGCAGATCTGTCCGGCGACGCTCTTAAGGACGCCATCTCCAGCGCTATAAAGGCAAAGGAATCCGACCTCGTAGGCAGCATGGCCTCCGAAGGCACCACGCCCAGGCAGCTGACCGACCTGCTCGGCTCCCTGTGCGACCTCACCTCCGGTTCCGGCGACAAGGGTACCCCCATCATCTGGATCCAGGGCTACTTCGACAACTTCACGATGTGATAAGGACACAATTATGAAGAATTATGAGCTTATAATCGAACGCCGCCAGCCCACCTGCGGCGGCCAGCTTCCGGTAAAGTGCGAGATCCGAAGCGTCGCGACGGACGACCCCGTAGCCTACGTGCGCAAGGAGGAGCCCCACGGCGAGCTTAACACCTACACCACCGACGCCGGCGAATTCGTAGTAGAGCTGAAGAACTCACGCGGCCACGACGTAAAGTATATCTTTACAGAGGACTAGGCCCGCACCGCAGAAGCGCAAAAGCGCAGACCCGCAGCGCATACAAACGCACAGTTTTCAAGACCCCCGCAAGCCGTATATCAGGCCAGCGGGGGCCTTTGTTTTATCTGTTGCATAAAAGCTTCGAAAAGATGCAAATTTGCCGTATATTTATGCACTAACCTGTGTTATAATAAATCATTATTCATATAGAAGGCGGTGAAATGCATGAATACCGAACTTATCGTATTTGTTGTTTACATTATCTTCGTAATATGCATAGGCATATACTTCTTCATCAAGGGGCAGAACGCCTCAGATAAGGACTATTTCCTGGGCGGACGCAAGATGGGCGCCTGGGTAACGGCCCTTTCGGCCGGCGCCTCCGACATGAGCGCCTGGGTGCTGATGGGTCTTCCGGCCAGCATCTACGCCCTGGGCATGGGGCAGGCCTGGATAGCCATAGGCCTTGCGATAGGCTACGCGATCTCCTGGATAGTAGAAGCCCCAAGGCTCCGCCGCTTCTCCATAGTCTGCAACGATTCCATCACCATACCTCAGTACCTTACGAACCGATTCGTTTCCAAATCGAAGGCCCTGCAGATCATTTGCGCAGCGATCTTCCTTGTGGCGTACACGATCTATGCTGCCAGCAGCATAAAGGCCTGCGGCACGCTGTTCAACACGGTGCTCGGAATCAACGCAAACACCGCGATGTATATAGCGGCGGCGGTCATCATCGTCTACACCTTCCTGGGTGGCTTCTCGGCGGTCTGCTGGACGGACTTCTTCCAGGGGCTGCTGATGCTGGCGGCTCTGCTTCTGGCGCCGATCTTCGCGAGCTTCATGCTTAAAGGCAGCGCTGCTGAGGCCATGCCGGCGGGCTTCTTCAACATGTTCTCCAGCTGGAAGGACATAGTTTCCGGCTTCGGCTGGGGCATAGGCTACTTCGGCATGCCGCACATCATTATCCGCTACATGTCGCTGAGGAGCCAGAAGGAGCTCAAAAAGAGTGCCAGAATAGGTATTTCCTGGACCACCCTGATAGTGATCTTCTCCGTGGCGGCAGGCGCCGTTGGGCGCATGTTCCTGGGCTTCGACCAGGAAGTCGCTGACAAATCGCTGGTGTTCATCAATATGACTCGCAGCATTTTCCCGGCAGTGATCTCCGGCATCCTGCTTTCGGCTATACTGGCGGCAGCCATGAGCACCGCCGACAGCCAGCTGCTCTCCGCGGCTTCGGCCTTCGCCAGCGACGTGTACAAGCCGGTCTTCCGCAAGGACAAGGCGACCGACAAAGAAATGCTCTGGGCGGGGCGCTGGGTGGTGCTGGCGATAGCATTCATAGCGCTGATCATTGCTTCCAGCCCCGGCGCGGGCTCCATAATGAGCCTGGTATCCAACGCGTGGGGCCTGTTCGGCGCGGCCTTCGGACCGGTGATAATGCTGAGCCTGTTCTGGAAGCGCTTCACCTTCGCGGGTGCAGCAGCCGGCATAGTTGTCGGTGCCGTTGTTGACGCGCTGTGGCTGGCCGTACTTTCCGGCACCGGGATCTACGAGATAATACCCGGCGCCGTCTGCGGCCTTATCGCAGCCGTGCTTGTCTCCAAGGCTACTTACAAGCCGGCTCCGGACATCGAGGCATTGTTTGACGAAGCTGTCGCCAGCCAGGAGTAAAAACACCAGGCGGGATCCCGGCCGCATTGTTGCTATGCTGCTTAGCAGAATTGCCGGCGGTCGCCCCCTGTAAACCCGATCTTTCACCGCTCCGCAAATTACGGAGCGGTATTTTGCTGTTTTATCCCTTTATCCGCCGCCCGCAGCGTTGTAAAATATAATCACAAAAGGGGCAACGAGCCACGTTGCCGGGAGGTATCAGATGGCAAAGTACGAGATAACGGTAAAGGCGGACCTGGACGAACTGGTCCGTTACATAGACAAGTCGCTCGCGGAGCAGAGCACCACCCTCAGCACGGAGGAGCAGTGCGAGTATTCGGCAGATGGCGTGCGTGTCAAGGTCATGGGGTACGAGCGCTTCGCGTATTCGGGCGCCAGCCGCGTCGGCATGACGGTCACGTATGTGGCCAGCGGGGAGTTGGTGCGGGTGATAGGCAT
>JAEEGL010334449.1_pt1 | contig 24399 bp, 13 predicted proteins | sample 9134231 | NCBI WGS metagenome assembly JAEEGL01 (sample SAMN16246548, study PRJNA631951) | gut metagenome | biome: gut microbiome; feature: rumen; material: fiber-attached | host: Bos | place: Iran: Karaj | collected 2018-10
TAGGGGTTAAAAACCAAGTATTTGATTTGAATTATATAGCTGAATTATATGGTGAAAAATCAAATGTTGATATAGAAGTACAGGGGGCTTTAAAAGATACTTGTAAGAAAAACTTTAAAGGAACAATTGACTTCAAAAAAGGTTGTAAAAAAGCAACAGGAAATGAAAATGAATCTTGTATGCTACTATCTAAAAAAGCTAAATCAATTGCACTTCCAATGCTTTTATGCTCTGAAGAAGAGGTGGAAGGAAATCATTCAAGCTCAGCAGGAAAGGTAGAAGATGAAGAATTATTTTATATTATGAGTAGAGGATTTTCAGAAAAAGAAGCTATGAAATTATTAGTAAGAGCAAAGTTTAACAAGATTCTTGAAAGCATAAAAAATATAAAATTAAAAAATCAAGTATCATATGAAATTGATCAAAGATTAAAATAGAAAATAATTTACATTTATAAAAACAAAATATATAATTTAATTATTAGTATGGGAAAAAAGAAAAGGAGGTTTTTTTGTGAAGACAATTGAAGAAATAATGGATTTTGTACAAAAAGATGCTCCTAATATGCCGTATGATAAAGACTTTTTTGAATATATGAAAAAAAGATTGGACTATGAAGAGGTGGCAGCACTTGTTGTTCACTTAAAAAGTGAAGAAGAAATAAAAACAATGACTGAAATGTTTTGTTCTCGTATCATAGAAGGAATTATTAATTTAATAAATAAAGAAGAATTTACAAAGTATTGTTTAGAAAACAGTTATGAACTTGCAACGCATGCAAAAGTGGAGATCATATTAAAATTAAATGATATAGAGTATACAAAAAAATGTATTGAAGAAAACATAGCAAAATTAGGAATAATACAAAGGATAGATTTAGTACTTGCTTTAAATGATCCAGAGTATACAAAAGAATGCATTTTAGAAGATAAAGTAGATGCAGGACCCCATATTATCAAAGAATTATTCTTTGGATTGGATGATTCGGAATTTACTTTACAATGTTTAGAAGGACCAATGGCTGAAAGAATATCTTATGGAACTAAACTAGAGCTTTTGATTAATTCTAGAAATAAAGAAAAAATGCGAGAATGGGCAACAAAAGATACATCTACAAGAACTAGAGCAATACTTAAGTATTTTTTACAAGATAAATCAATCACACAAGATAAGAAAAAACTAACAATTCCAAATGATTTACATTATGGTATAGAAATTGAATCAACAGGTGGATATACAGAAGTAATACTAGATTTAGTTTTAGCACAATTTTCAAGAAGTGTAAGACAAGAAAAAGCAAAAACAAATAAAGGTGACGATCTAAATGGTTGGATAGTGACACCTGAGGAAGAAGCCGTAGAGTTTTCATCACCAATATTAGATACAAGCGAAGAATCGCTAAATGAAATATATAGAACATGCGAAATGCTACGAGATGTTGGACAAGGCATAACTAGAGAAGATGGAGGACATATACATTTTGATGCGAAATATTTTGAACATCAAGAAGGTGAACCATATTTTGATACGAAAGACGCATATGCAAATCTTATGGAGATTTATTGTAATTGTGAGAAGATATTATTAGCAATTAGTAATGCTCCAGGGCAAATTCCAAGAGCTGATTTAGAATATGCAAAACCGCTGTCTGGAAAATATGGATTTTCGATGAGAGTAGTTCAAAATGATGAAAGTGTCAAAAAACGTATTCAGGAAATGTCTAATAGTGAGTTTTACCAGTATCTAATAACATTAAATAGCGACAGAGAACAGGCAATAAATTTTGCAAATTTACGAACTGCTGAAAAACCGGACAATATTCATACAATAGAATTTAGATTCCCAAATGGAACTATTAATCCAGAAGTATGGATTGAAAATGTAAATTTACTAGGTGGGCTTATGAGAGCTTCTAAAGAGCTAGCAATAATTCAAGCAAAGTCAATAGAAGATCTTACAGAAGAGGACAAGATAAAATTAGAAATTCTTGAGAGGCTAAAAACAGAAGGAATTACCAATGAGCAAAAGGTGGAATTATTGCTTAAATTACTAGTATCAGAAGAAGAAAAACAAACTTATATAGAAAGATTTGATAAAAACTATAGTTTAATTAATGAACTAACTAAGGATAGTGAATTAGGAGCAGTGCTAGAATATAAATTAGCAAAATATCCAGTAGATTTCACAGCATGGAGACCAAATTCTAGAAATATTGGAGAATACTGTTATACAACCAATAATCCAGACCAGACGGAAGTTGATGGCTATAAATTAAGTTCAACTCAAAGAAGATTTGAATATGATTTAGATACTGTTAGAACGCAAACACAAAATCAAAAATAAAATAATTACAAAGGAGTAAAGAATATGGAAGATGTATATCCAAAAGCTTATAAAGAAGCTTATGTAATTTTAAATTATATGCCAAAAGAGGACTATGATAGAGTTCCTAAAGATGTGATAACGATGCTTGAACAAAATATGGACAAAGAATACGAATATGACTTGGATAAAACAATACCATTTGAAGAACAAAAGATGCTAAAACAGACGAAAGAGTTATTGGCAATATTCTTTAGAGATTACTGGGCAAATGAAGAACAAAAAGCAAAAATAGAAAAGAAATTTAAAGAAGATATTGCTCGTGCTGAGGAGAAGAAAAAAGAAAAGTATAATTCTAATGAAATATTTAAAAAAGAAACAAGAGGAACACAAAAAATAGAAGAAAATACAGAAAGTGGAGAAAATGTAGAAGAACCAAAAGATAAATCACTTATTGAAAACAATAAAAAGAAATGGTATAACAGAGTTTTCGATTTTATAAAGAGTATTTTTAAGAAAAAGGAGCAATAATATGAATGCAGAAGACATAAAAAAAGACTTTCCTATTTTTCAAAATAGAAAAGAAGTATACTTAGATAGTGGAGCAACAACTCAAAAACCTATTGATGTTATAAATGCAGTTGATGAGTATTATAAAAAATATAATGCAAATCCTCATAGAGGAGCATATTCTATAAGCATTGAAGCAACAGAGGCGTATGAAAATACAAGAGAAAAAGTTGCTAAATTTATCAATGCAAGGGATAAAGCGGAAATAATCTTTTCTAAGAATGCAACAGAGAGTTTAAACTTAGTAGCTTATTCTTATGGGATGGATAATCTTAAACCAGGCGATGAGGTAGTTATTTCAATAATGGAACATCATTCAAATTTAGTTCCATGGCAAAAGATTACTAAAGCAACAGGAAGTAAATTAAAGTACATGTATATAAACGATGAATTTGAATTATCAGATGAAGAAATTGAAAGCAAGATCACTGAAAAAACTAAAATAGTAGGAATTACTCAAAGCTCAAATGTATTAGGAACAGTAAATAATGTTAAAAAAATAATTGAAATAGCTCATAAAAAAGGAGCTGTAGTTTTAGTAGACGCTTCTCAAAGTATTCCTCATACAAGAATAGATGTACAAGATTTGGATGCTGATTTTTTAGCTTTTTCAGGACATAAAATGTTAGCACCACTTGGTATAGGTGTGTTATATGGAAAAAAGGAATTGCTTGATAATATGACTCCATTTTTAACTGGTGGAGATACAATAGAATATGTATATGAACAAGATACAACATTTGCTCCAATACCAAGTAAGTTTGAAGCAGGAACACAAAATGTAGGGGGAGTAATAGGACTAGGAGCTGCAATAGATTATATAGAAAAAATAGGATATGATACTATAAATAAAATTGAAGAAGAAGTTGTAAGTTACGCTAAAGAAGAACTTAAAAAACTAGATTACTTAGATTTATATTTTACTCCTAATAAAGAAAATCATTCTGCAGTAATATCTTTTAATATTAAAGGAGTTCATCCACATGATGTATCAAGTATTTTAGATAGCGAAGGAGTATGTATCCGTTCAGGAAACCATTGTGCTCAACCTTTAATGAGATTCTTAGGAATAGATTCAACATGTAGAGCAAGCTTTTATTTATACAATACAAAAGAAGATGTAGACAAGCTAGTAAGTGCTATTAAAAAGGCTTATAGCATGTTTGAAAAGTATATAAAAAAAGATGAACAATAGAGGTAACTAAATAAATACAAGAAAGGAATGCAAAAATGGAAAACCTAGATGATGTATATAATGATTTAATTATGGAACATAGCATGAATTCATATAATAAGAAAAAACTACCAGAATGTGATTGCTCTGAAATCGGACATAATCCAAACTGCGGAGATGAGATAACTTTGGAGATAAAATTTGACGGTAATGTTATAAAAGATATGGCTTTTTCAGGACATGGTTGTGCTATATCACAAGCTTCAACATCAATAATGATAGATACGTTAAAAGGTAAAACAATTGAAGAAGCAAGAGAAATTGTAAAAACATTTATAGAAATGATTAAAAGAGAAGAAACAGATGAAGACAACCTAAGAAAACTAGAAGATGCTATAGCATTTAGAAATATATCAAACATGCCAGCTAGAGTAAAATGTGCTTTACTTGCATGGCACACACTTGAGGATATGTTAGAAAAGAATAATAAATAAAATAAAAAAGATAAAACAATATAAAAAGAAAGAACACATATACTTTGACTAGTAAATGTGTTCTTTCTAAAATGACTCTTCCATAAATCCTCCTTTGACTAAAATTTTCTATTTCCTATTACACCTTCTTTTGTTGATCTCCTATCAACCCAGATATATAAATCCATGTGTTGGAATAGAAGTTAAATAATTTAATTTGAAGAGCTTTTGTAAGGGTCATGGTGGTAAACTTCTTTACCTTTCCCGACCTAAATTTATTATACCATATTTTATGTAAATATGCAATAGATTTACATAAAATAGACGATAAATTTTGTATATTTTTTTACCTTGAACATAAAAAAAATTAATGTTATCATATATACTAAGGGGGAAAGAGAAAATGAAGAATAAAGCAGTTATAATAATAGCGATAATTGTTGCTATTGCAGTAGTAATAGGAGCAGTTTTAATATATTTAAACAAAGATGGAAAGGAGAAAGAAGTGGAAGACAAGAAAGCAGAAACAACATCAACTAATACAACAAATACAACTAGTACAACAACTAACACAATCAATAATAACGATAATAATACAACAAAGAATAATACAACAACTGATAAAAAAGAAGAAAAGAAAAATACATATGAAGAGGCTGCGGAAAAACAAATGGCAGAACCAGAAGAAGGAGAAACAATAGCAGTAATTCATGTTAAAAATTATGGAGATATAACAGTTAAATTCTTTGATGATATAGCTCCAAAAGCAGTAGAAAACTTTCTTACGCATTCTAAAGAAGGATATTATGATAATGTAATATTCCATAGAGTAATAAATGAATTTATGATTCAAGGTGGAGATCCACAAGGCAATGGATATGGAGGAGAAAGCATCTGGGGAAAAGGATTTGGAGAAGAATTAGATGAAAGTATAGTACCATATAGAGGAAGTTTATGTATGGCAAGTAGCGGAGTTGGAACATCATCTTTAGGAAGCCAATTCTTTATTACACAAGCTCATTATGATGAAGATACAGCGAATTATTATAAGAGAAATGATTTACCTACAGATCTTTTAAAAATGTATAAGAAATACGGAGGAGCATTACACTTATATGGAAGCTATACAGTATTTGGACAAGTAATAGATGGTATGGATATAGTAGATAAAATTGCAACTGTTAAAACAAATGGAAAAGATAAACCATTAGAAGATGTTGTGATTGAATCAATTGAAGTTAAAGAGTATAAAAAGTAAAAAAATAGAATAGAAAATAGAAGATTAATAAAAGAAAGGAGGATTATTATATGAAATTTGAAGAATTATTAGAACATATAAAAAATGATCCTTCTTTTGATTTGTCCGATAAAATTGAAAACTATAATAATGATCAAATAAAACAATTAATTGCTGAAATACCTAAACATTATATGAAAAGTTTTATAAATCAAATAGTTTTAACCAATAATGAAGAAATAAAAAAATATCTAATTGAAAGATATGGACCAGATAGAAGTGCTGTATTTGATATGACTAAATTGATGCTTGGCATACAGGATAAAAGTTTTGTTAAGCAGCAAATAATCGAGAAGAAAGTAAAGCTTACTATTAAAGAGATAACTAATATTACAATAGGATTAAATGATACAGATTTTACTAGAAAAATATTAAATGAATATATGGGAGAATTTGAACTTCAAGGATTTGCTAAATATAATATGCAATTAATAAGGAGCTTAAATAATCCAGAAATTGCTGTAGAATGTATTAAATCGAATGATTCATTATCAGATATAGATAAAGTTGGTCTTTTATTAAAGATAAATGAAGAAGAGTTAATAAAAAAATGGCTAGAGATAGAACAAGATGAAAAGATAAGGAGATTACTAGAACACTGCCTTGGAAAAGATGAAGAATATGTACCAAAATCTGAAATATTAGAAATTTCGATTCCAGATGAACTAAATTATGGGATTGAAATTGAATGTGGAGGACAATTAGAACAAAATGTTAGGAAACTGATGGAGGCTAATAACAAATATAAAAAAGAAGATATTTGGAATGTTAAGCTTGATGGAAGTGGAGTTGAGTTTTCATCGCCTATTCTAAATACAAGCCATAAATCAATATTAAGCATTTATAGAACATGTGAATTTTTGCAAGACATGGATCTTAGAAGTAACGAAAAAGATGGTGGACACATACATTTTGGAGCAGATTATTTTGAACATAAAGCAGGAGAACCATATTTTGAGACAGAAAATGCCTATTATAATTTAATAGAGATATTTGCAAATTGTGAAAAATTATTTTTTGCAATTTCAAATGCACAGGGACAAATTCCAAGAAAGGATATGGAAGCAGACAAGCCAATTTCACGGAGTATGGCTAATTGATTCAAAGCAGGGTTTAGATAATCCAGAATGGAATTTAACAGAAGAGATGATAGAGGAATATGGTGAGATAGACCAATTAGATCTTTTGTATGCAAGATTAAGAGAAGCATGGAATGCAAATGATAAGTTTAGAGATATTAATTTTCAACATTTAAGAATTGAAGCATTTGAACGAATTGGAAGAGATGATAAACCAAAGTATCATACTATTGAGTTTAGAGCACCAAATGGTACTGTAGATCCAAATTTATGGATTGAAAATATTAACTTGTATGGTGGATTAATGAGAGCATCAAAAGAATTAGCAGTAATACAATCAAAGAATATACATGAATTAACAGAATCAGATATAAGAAAATTAGAATTATTACAGAGAATAAAATCACATAAAATACCAGAACAAGAAAAGCTATCATTATTACTAGAATTACTACTTCCAGAAGAACAAAGACAGACATATGTTGATAGATATGAAGTAAATATGCCATTAATTGAAGCGAACGAATCACTTCAAAAAGTTATGAAGAAACATATAGCTGAGGAAACAGTGGATTTAACTCATTGGAGACCAACCTCAAGAGTAATTGGAGAATACTGTTATACTAATCAAAATTCAGAAAATGAACCTGTTGATGGATCAGAAGCTAAACAAACAGAGGATAGATTTAGAAGAGATTTACACTTGGCTTTGGAAGTACGTAATAATAATGTTAGGTCATAATTAAAAATCCATTCTAAATAGACCATGATCATTACAATAAAAGAAAACTGATTCTGGTAAATCATCAATAACTTTAAAATTTATAATAGAAGAACCTTCATTGTTAAGGTTCTTTCTTTGTCCTCCTTTTTGAGTTTTTAAATAAGCCCAACATATAGAATTTGGTTTTATATATTTTCTATCAACGACGATAGAGATGGAGTCATTAGTATTCTTATCTATTCTAAAAACTTTAGATTTACTTGAAGAGGAATAATCATAGGCCTCATTAAGCAGTTGTGAAGTAAAACCTGGTATATTAGAATATTTTAATTGAGTAGGAACCAATTCTTCCATTTCTTGATTACAACATTGCATAGAAAATCCAGTATTATTAATAATTCCAACAATATTTCCACATCTATTACATTTATAAAACTTTTGCTTTCTAAACATATTAACCTCCAAAATAAAGCAGTAAATTTATTAGTATTATTATGTGTAAAAAACAAAAAAATATAACTATTAGTCAAATTGTATTTGATTTATTAAAGCAAACAATTGATAAAAGTAAACAATAAATGTTATAATCTTATATATATATAATTAAATGGAAGGAGGATCAAAATATGAATGAAAATGAAGTAGTACAATTATTAAAACATGATCCTTCTTTTGATTTGAAAGAAAAGTTTGAAAAATACAAGGAACAAATAGAGAGTATTCAAGGTGATGGAACGACTGAAGAAAAATTCTATAGTGTGGTAAGAAGATTATTTGAGGAATATATAAGCGATAATAATAAACAAGGTATTATATCCATATTAAACAGTGAAATAGTAAGCGAGAATGTAATTAGTGATTTGATTAATTTGCTAATAGAGGACTGGAGAAATAAAAAAAATAAAGACAGCAGTATAAAAGAAAATGAAGACTTAAATGAAATCACAGAAGAAATAATAGAAATAATAAACCAAATAAATGATTTAAATATAAAAGAAAAAATATTAACTGGAGTAGCTAATCATTCTAATCCTGTAATTAGTAATGATAGTATCATTTCAATTATGGATGCAAATCCAGCTTTGATAAATGTTTTTACTATTAATGAGTGTTTTGGATTCGATGTACCAGAAATTGAAATGGCACAATTAATTCTTAAATATAAAAGTATTGAAGAGATAAAAGAAATGATTGTGAGTCTAAATGTAAGATGTGTTAGAGAAATTGCTTTAACAACAGATAGTATAGAACTAAAAAAATACTGTGTTGAAAAAACAAATATACATACAGCAATTAAAACAAAAATTATATTAGCAATAAATGATCCATGGTATACAATGCGTTGCATAGAGGACATAACATACTTTGATTTAAGCGGAGAAGATCGTACAAAGTTAATAATTAGCTTAAATAAACCACAATATACAAAGCGTTGCATAGAACGCAGAGAATTCCTTGAACTAAGAGAGTCAGATTTAGTAAAACTAATAATTAGTATAAATGATCCAGAATTAACTAAAAGACATATAGAAAGAGAAAGAATTATAACTAAAGAAATTAATATTGTAAAACTTATAGAAAGTCTTAATGCCCCTGAATATGAAATGTATTGCATAGAAAACCTGGAAACACTTGGTAAAATAGGTAAATTGATATTATTAATTCATTCCCAAAATACGGATAAAATTAAAGATTGGCTTCAAACTGAAGAAAATGCCGATATTAAGAGAATATTGGAATTCTATATAGAAAATCTAGAAACATATATTCCAAAAACAGAAGATAAAAGGCAAATAACAATACCAGATGGTTTAGGATTTGGTATTGAAATTGAATGTGGTGGCCAATATAGTGATCTCTTAACAAAGTGTGCTAAACCGAAAAGCCCTGATGAAGGAACTAAAAAATTTGGTGAATGGACAACAGGCATAGATGGTAGTGGTGTAGAGTTTGCATCTCCAGTATTAGATAATAACGAAAAATCAACTACAGAGATTTATAGAATGTGCGAATTTTTACAAGACATTGGTCAAAGTGTAACAGAAGCAGATGGAGGGCATATACATTTTAGTGCAAGTTATTTTGAACATCAAGACGGAGAACCACCATTTGAAATGGAAAATGCGTATTTGAATCTTATCGAAATATATTCTAATTGTGAAAAGATTTTTTATGCAATTTCAAACAGACCAGGAGAGGCTCCTAGAACTGATGTAGTAGCAGCAGAACCAATTTCACGGCGCTTTTTATCAGAGTCAATCAAAGAGACCGGAAGACTTTCAATTAAAAATATTTGAGGAAGTAACGTTAAATAGTAAAGAAGAGTTTCTTTCAAAAATAATGGAAATTAACTATCTGAAATTATGTGCAGTTAATTTCTTACATTTAAGAATTACAGCTCACCCAGAGACACAAAATAATATTCATACGATAGAATTCAGAGTACCAAATGGAACGGTTAATCCAAATACATGGATTGAAAACATAAACTTGTATGGTGGATTGATGAGAACGTCTAAAGAATTAGCAATTATACAGTCTAAAAGTGCTAATGATTTAACACAAGAAGATATGAGAAAATTACAGATATTAGAACAACTAAAATCTAAAGGAATAAGCGAAAGTGAACAACTAAATTTTTTATTAGAATTATTGCTATCAGAAGAACAAAGACAAACATATGTAGATAGATATGAAGCAAATATGCCATTAATTGATAATAGTCAGGATTTACAAAGTGTAATGAGTGAAAAAATTGCAACTGAACCAGTTGATTATTCACTTTGGAGACCAACATCAAGAAGTGTAGGAAAATATTGTTATACAATCAATAATCCAGAAAATGAACCTGTTGATGGTGTTGGAGTACAAGAAACAGAGGAAAGATTTAGAAGGAGTTTACAACTTGTATTTTTTTTACAACAAAATGCTGATGATTTGATGAATATTATAAGAAATTAGAAATGAGTATATAAGAATAAGAACCTTAAATTGTAAGGTTCTTTCTTTATAACTAGAAAATAGAATAAGTTGAATAATATAATAAAACTAATTGATAAATATAATTTAAAAATGTTATAATCATTTTTAGATAAAGAAAGTGGTGATAATATGGAAGTATTATTTGAAAATAAAACACAGTATACAAAAGAGTTATATGATGAGTATTTAGATTTTCATACTAAAAAATATGGAATTAAGGAATTAGTTTGGTATATTGTTGGTATAATTGCCTTAATTGCTATTTCAATATTAGGATTTCCAGTATTAAAATGGAAAGTTGCAGCTATATGGATAATAGTTTTATTAATGATTTTTGTATATACTAGAGAAGGAAAACAAACAAAAAAACAATATAATATAGTAATTGGAAGAAAAAGAGATTTTATTGTATACAAATTCTATGATAGATACTTTGAAACAAATTACAATGGCGAAGAGAGCAAATTATATTATATAGAAATAAAAAAAGTATATGAATTAGAAGATAGATACTATATGTATTTAAATAAAAAATATGCTTTTATACTTATGAAAGATGGTTTTTCAAAAGGAACAGATAAAGAGTTTAGAGAATTTATAGATACAAAAGGATTATTTAGAATAGTAAATGTAAAAAATCAATAAAATCACCATAAAATCCCATAAAAAGATTGACATTTAAGGAGTATTATGTTAAAATACTTAACTGTAACCGCATAATTCAAGGTAACTAAACGATAGCGAAATAGTCTATCTGCCTAAAGTTTAAGGTTAGCGAGTATACGAATAAGGGAGGTGTACTATAGATGTACGCAATAATTGAAGCATGTGGAAGACAATACAAAGTAACAGAAGGTGATGTAGTATTCTTCGAAAAACTAGATGCTGAAGAAGGTAAAAAAGTAACATTTGATAATGTTGTTTTATTAGCTGATGGTGATAAAATCGAAGTTGGAAGTCCTTTTGTTAAAGGTGCTAAAGTTGAAGGTAAAGTAGCTGAGCACGGAAAAGGTAAAAAGATAGTTGTTTTCAAATACAAACCAAAAAAGAATTATAGAAGAAAACAAGGTCACAGACAACCATACACAAAAGTTGAAATCACATCAATCAAAAAAGCAGCTGCTAGAAAAACAACAGCTAAAGCAGAAGCTGAAGCAGAAAAAGTAGAAGCTTAATATTTATAAAGTGATTTTTATAAAAAGAGATATATAAACAAGAAACGAAAGGAGTGAAACATCATGGCTCATAAGAAAGGTCAAGGTAGCGTTAAGAATGGTAGAGACAGTGAGTCTAAACGTCTTGGTGTCAAAAGAGCAGATGGACAATTCGTTCTAGCTGGAAATATATTATTTAGACAAAGAGGAACAAAAATGCATCCAGGAACAAATGTAGGAATTGGTAGTGATGATACTTTATATGCATTAGTTGATGGAGTAGTTAAATTTGAAAGACTAGGTAAAGATAAAAAACAAATTAGTGTTTATCCAGTAGAACAATAATACTGCATATAGAAAAGATTGGAGAAATCCAATCTTTTTTTGTACCAAAAAGAAATAAATAGGAATCCAATCTAAAAGTACTACTACTTTTTGGATAGGATTTCTTTTTTTGTGTGCTCTATTTTTCTTGTTTCCGTAAGAAAATGAAAAAAATAGGTAGTTTTATGACAGAAAAAAAGTTAAAATGTAATTTAAAATTCAACAACCTGTAGAACTTGAAAATCCCTAATTATGAAGTTCGATTACGCCATTTTTAGCTTGTTGAAACCTTCAAATATATCTTTATAATAATTAATAAATAATAAGTAACAAATAAAAATTTTACTTAAAAAAGAAATCTATTATTTGAAGGGGAAAAGGATATGAAAGGAACAAAGTTTATCGCATTTAATTTAGTGGTTGTAAGTTTAATACTAATACTTGCAATCGGAACATTCAGTGTTATCAAGATTTCAAATGAAAAATTTGAATTAACACCTGAAAATCTAAGAGAAAGAGAGTATGGCCAATTAACAGATGAAGCTGTAGAGACTGCTGACACTCATGAAAGATTTGAATATGTTAATTTTGGTGCATTTTTTACAAGAGACTTAAATGGAGATAACAATGCAGAGTACATGCTAGGAACATGTAAAAGAATTGGTACAACAGATACACTGTTCTTAAAATTAGGAGTACAGAATAATGGTTATGTAAGAAATGGAATTATTACAATAACTAACCAGAATTTTACAAACAAAATGAGTGTATTGAAAGATTCTATGCTAAAACAAAACTATATTTCAGACAATGTTACAACAATAGAAATTGACAGAATAGATGCTGGAAATACAGAGTTTTTAAGTGGGATAATTTCAAGTGCGATTGCAAATCAGAATGATTACAGCAAGGTGGCTAGTATTCATTTTGAAGGATGGCATGTATCAGACCCTGACCCTGTAACAGGCGAAACAACTGAAGTGAAAGTTGAAAAAACGATTCAATTAACAGTAGATTGGTATGGAGAAGCATATGCGTATACAACTGGAGAGTATAAAAAACTTTATCTAGAAGACTATAACAAAGACTATATAGAAGGCGTTACAACATATGAAGAAAAAGATAGACCAATCACTTTTGAAATAAACACAAAAGAAACAAATAGAGAATTAATAATAAAAGAAAATGTTGTTACAGTTGAAATTCCAAATTTATATGGATATTTCCCAATATCTGTAACAGCAACAAATGGAGTTTACGATGATAATACCCATATCCTTACAATAACAAACCCTTCAAAATCATATACAAATAAGTATGAAATAACATGTATATATCCTCAAGAAGCATATAATCAACTTAGTGAAAATGATACAATTACATTTAATACAACAAGTAAGTATATATGTTATAACAATCCAAATGTGGAATTTGGAAATAAAGTGGAAGGAACAGATAATCTTTGTACTTCTAATACTGCAACTACAACAGCAAGTGTTTACTTCGAAATTTACACACCAGCACAAGATGAAGAGGGAATAAGTGTTGAAACACAAATATTAAACAAAGAAAAAATAAATGGAGAATATTATTATTCAAAACAAAAGTTACTAGATAGTTATAGCATTGAAGATGGAGAAAAGATACAAAATGTAGAATATACAGTTAAGTGGACACCAAATATCACAACAACTTCAGTTCCACAGGCGTATTCTATTGTTATAAGAAGTGATGATACTGGAAATGGAGATTTAATCAATGGAACCAGCATGAAGGATTATATTTCAACAAAAGGAATTTATTTTGACAATACAATAGAATTAGTTCCAGAAGGTTCTGAATTAATAATAATAAATAACGAAACAGATGAAGAAATAGATAGATTATCTCGTAATGACTTAAGAAGATATACAGTAAATAATCCATATATGTTTGATGAACCAATAACCGATTTAAGATTTGAAATTTTACAAACAATAAATCCAGTAGAAGATGAAGATGGAAATTTAATTGAAGATAACAATACGATCTATGATGGTGAAAATAGAAAGCATTATATTAATCATACATATGGAACAAAACAATTTATTTGGAGATCACCATTAGATGATGGAAATAGTATATACTTTAAAGACTTAGATTTAGCAGGTATTACAGAAGATAATACTGTTAAAGCATATAGTCAAGCAACTGGAGAGTTAATACATGAATTTGATTATGCTGAAATGCAATATCGTAATCAATCAGCATATAGATTTCCTCTTGGAGAACCATATACAATAGTTGTAGAAGGATACACAAGAAAAGCAGCAAGTTTTGAAGCTCCAACTGGAGTTCCACAAAATATGAGAGCAAAATTATATTATAAAGATAATGGGGAAATAATACATACATTTACAAATACAGAAATAGAACAATACATATTTGATAAAAATTGGCTTGAACTTACAAGTGAAGAACGTGATACTTTTTGGAGAGAAGGATATGAGAATATATACTACTTTACAGCAGATGCTCAAAGAAATACAAGTATAGATTTTTATTATATAGATTCAAATGGAAATACAGGAGCAAATCCAGATTATTCAAATATTATTAGTCCGATTGCACCAACAAAATATAAACTTAATATTTACAATTTAAGAGAAATTGACAGTAAAAAAGTAAAAGAAGATTATACTTTACAAGAAGTAAATGGATTTACACAACTACATACAGCAGTACTTGCTACATTTAAAGGAACAACAACCGGAATGGTTGCAAATGATGAAGCAAAATTAACAGAAGAAGAAAATCAGGCATCAATTTCAATAACAACAAATAAAATAGATGCAACAAGCACAGAACCAGTAGAGAAAAATATTTCAATTTATATACCTGGCACTGAAGTTAGTAGAAAATGGGTAAATGGAATATTCTTGGTAAAATTACCAAGTGAAATAGTATATGCGGATTTAAAAAATATAACAACATCAAGTAATCAACTTGGAATAGCAGGTAGTGATTTATATAAAGACGGTTCAAACTACTTTATTAAAATTGTTACAAATAATGAAGAACCTTTAAAAGGATTCTCAATTAATATTAAAACAGATATGATGCTTAACCCAATGGCAGGAGCAGGTCAATCATCAGTGGAATTATATGCTTATAATGATGATTATAATGTTTATAGAAGTCCAGTTAGAGATTCGTATGATGTAAATGGAAACGAAAACTTAAATGAACTAATAGGCTATGCTTCAACACCATTAACAATATTAGCACCAAGTTCATTTAGTTCAGTACAAACAATATCAGACTATGACAATAATGACAGTATAACAGTTGCTCCAAATATTGCCGAAATACAAGCTGGAGTAACAAGCGCCAAAGTAAATATAGAATTTGCAAATCATTATGGAGCAAGTGTAGATAATGTTGTAATACTTGGAAAAGTAGCAACAGAAGGAAGTCTTGGTTCTGAATTTTCAGCACAAATGACAAATGCAGGAATTGAAGTACCAGCAAGTTTAACGGACAAAGTAACAGTATATTATTCAGAAAATATAAATGCAAATAGTGATTTAACAGATAGTACAAATAATTGGAAAGAAGCTGCAAATACAAATTTTGCAAATGTTAAATCATACTTAATAGTAATAAGTGATACAGTATTTAATAATAGTAATACATATAAGTTTAGCTATAATATTACAATTCCATCAGATGTAGATATAAATGCTGTAGCATATGGAAATCATACTGTAAACTTTGATTTATATACAGATGGTGGTAAAGTTCATTTAGGAATGTCACCTAGAAAAGTAGGTTTAAGAGTTGTTAAATATTTTAATTTGGATTTAACAAAGATTAAAGAAGGAACAGATTTAGCTGTTCAAGGAGCAAAGTATCAATTAAAAGAAATAAATGATATAGAAGAAGTAGGAGAACTTAATAGAATTCTTATATCTAATAATGAAGGAAAAATTACTTTAGAGAGCTTAAGAATTAATCAAGAGTATTCATTTAAAGAAATTCAAGCTCCTAAAAACTTTGAGTTAAATGATGAAGAAATAAGATTTAAAATAATAGAAGAAAACAATACATTAAGTATAGTTTATCTAGATGATAGTGAAGGTACATTTGGAAATAATGCTACTATTATTAATAATGCCTTAGTTGCAGAAGTAGAAGATGAACCTAAAATATCAATAATATTAAACAAAATTGATAGTTCAACAAGTGATCCATTAAACAATGCAATATTCCAAATAGATGGTAAAACATATGTAACAAAAAATGGACAAATTGTTGTAGAAAACTTAAGTGCAGAACAAGAATATACAGTTAAAGAAACATATGCTGAAGGATATTTCTTGGCTCCAGAATTCACTTTTACAATTCATAAAACAGAAAATGGATACAATATAGAAAGTTCAAATGAATCTTTTGAAAGAGCAGCAATTGTAAATGATAACATAGTAGATCAAGTACAAGCTGAAGTTGTATTTCCAAATGATCCTATAGAGATATATAATGTAATAATTGAAAAAGTGGATGAATCAAATCCAAACACAAAACTTGAAGGTGCAAGATTTTTACTTAAGAGAATAGATTTAAATAATTCTGTATACTATACAACAAATGCAGAAGGACAAGCAGCAATCAATGGGTTATATGTATATGAAGCAGGAAGACCAATTACTGGAAGATATATTTTATCAGAAGTAGAATCACCAACAGGTTATGTATTAAATAGTGAAGAAATAGGATTTGTAGTATCAAAAGATGAAAATGATAAATTACAAATAACAATTGAAGATGAAAATAATCTTTCAACACTAAAAGCAACTGAAATAGATGACGAAACAAAAACAGTAACAATAAAAATACAAGATAAACCAATGTTTAAAGTTACAAAGAAAGATGTAGAAACTGAAGAATTATTAGCTAATGTTGGATTTGTAATTTATGAAATAAATGAAGATGGAGAAGTTATAGATTTTGCAAAAGATTCAAATGGTAACTATATAGGAGAACAAAATGAAAGAGGAAACTATGTATTATATACTAATGAACAAGGAACATTAACAGCAGCTTTAGGAAATGGTACATATAGAATAATGGAAGTAGAATTCCTAGAAGGTTATAAACAAGTAGATAATAGTGAAATGTTCAAAATATCTGGAAACACTATAATTGATAATTATTATCCTGTAGAATTTCCAGAGTATCCACATGCTGTAGAGCCTGTTCATGAAACAACAGAAACTTTAGAAATTAATTCAGTTGAAGATTGGGTAAGATTTGCAAATGACGCAAATGATATAGATTATAATAACAACGGAATTGGAAATGATTATGCTACAACAAAAGTAATTCTAAAAACAAACTTAGACTTTGCAGATGATAGTTCGTACGAGAATCCAAATGATACAGAAGAATTTGGAGATATAAATGGAGATGGAATAACAGAGGGAATTAAAGCTGAACTTAATAATGTAAATGGTACAGGATGTCCAGTTGTAGCAAAATATGAATCAAACTGTTTTAAAGGTGTATTTGATGGAAAAAATCATAGAATTGATAATATTTATATAAACAATACTGGATTTGCTGCTTTATTTGGATATGTTGCAGATACAACAATTAAAAACTTAACAGTATCAGGTACAATTAATGGTACTGGTTATTGTGGAGGATTTGTTGGAAAAGTAAACAAGAATGAAGGAGAAAGTTACTTTGAAAATCTTCATAATGAAGCAGAATTACATGGAGCTTATTCTATAGGAGGAATAATAGCTTATGTAAATTCGGATAATGAAAGACTTACAATAATAAAAAATTGTTCTAATTCAGTAAATATATCTGGAACATCTAATGGCTATGGCGGAATATGTGGTATTGATTATTCAGGAACTTTGTTAGAAGATTGTTATAATACAGGAGATATAATAAGTACAAATTCAAGTATAGCAGGACTTTGTGGACAAATGGGAGCAGGTAGCAATAATAATTATTATATTATTAATTGCTATAATACAGGTGATATAAATGGTCGTAGTTACACAGCAGGACTTGCTGGAGAAGTATACGGACAGTTAATTATTGCTGATTCATATAATTCCGGAGATGTAGAAGGTACATTTATGACAGGAGGATTAATAAGTCGTCAATATACACGTGCTAATAACACAGTAGGTATAAAAAATAGTTATAATATTGGTACTATTAAAGGAGAAGATACTGTAGGTGGATTAGTTGCGGAATACAATACAGGAAATATAATTATAACAGATTCGCATAATAGTGGAGATATTATAAGTACTTACACATCTGGTGATATAGGTGGAATTCTAGGAAGAAGTACATATTATAATATTACTATTGCAAATTCATACAATGAGGGAAACATACAGGCTAAAAACAATTACGTAGGTGGAATAGTAGGTGAAGCACAACCTAATATATATAATTGTTATAATACAGGAAATATTTCAACAGGTGGGTATTATAATGGGGGAATTTTAGGATCTGAGTATAATGGAGGAGGAAAAATACAGGATTGTTACAACACAGGATATATAGAGTTTAAAGATGGAATGCATAGCTCACCACGTATTGGAGGTATAGTTGGTAGTGCGGATTATAGTAGTGAGATTACAAAATGCTACAATATGGGAGATATCTATGCAGAAAATACTAATCCATATATTGGAGGAATAGTTGCAAATACAGGCTCAACAAGTAAAATAATAAGACAATGTTATAATACAGGAAATATAACAGCCAAAACACGTGGAGAAACTATTTATGGAATAATAGGAGGCTATACAGAAATTGAAGAAATAAGTGACTGTTATAATACTGGAAATATTACATATGAACAAACAGGTGGCCATGAAAATACATACATTGGTGCAATAGGACGTGCTAAAAAAATTGAAAACTGTTATAATACAGGAAATATTAATGTTGATAAATTATGCTATGGATATGTAAGTGGTGTTGGTGTAGCAACTAATATGATTAATTGTTATAACAATGGAAATATAGACATAAACTCAGATTGTACATATGATTCATGTTGGTTTTCAGGAGTTAATATAGGTAAAAATACAGAATCTTGTTATAATACGGGAAATATAAAGTTTAGATATGATTCTGAAGATACAAGTGATGATAAAGTTGTATATATTTCTGGTATTGCGCAATATGCTGGTGGTTTAAAAATCAAGGATTGCTATAGTACAGGAGATATAGAGATAAGTGATACACATGATGGTGTAAAGGGACGTTACAGTATAGGTGGAATTGGTGTAGAAGTACTAAACCCATCTAATCCGGAAATATCAAGATGTTATTTTACAGGAAATATATATAATAAAGCAACAAGTGAAAATAACACTTATTACATAGGAGCAATAGGCGGAGGAATATCAGACACTATGGATATAAATGATAGTTATTATTTGGGTAGTTCCTTAATTGCTTCAATTGATCAAATAGATCAATCAGAACATGCTATAAGTAGAGATGAATTAAAATCAAACGAAATATTTAATACACTTAATGAAGAAGGAGCATGGATTCAGGTAGATAATCAGTACCCAAGACTTAATATTGGTAGTGCAAAATTAAGTAAAGTAGTTTCTGAACTTACATTTACAAATGAGAAAGAAAAATATGATATAACAACAGAAATAGGAAAAAATCCAAAAGGCTTTGCAGGAGGAGGAACAATTACAGGAGAATATACAGAAGAATATCCTCAAGGTATGGGAGTAAAATTTGTAGAGAGATTAAACTATGGAGAAAACTTATCTCAAGACAAAGATATAGTTATAATACCTGAAGAAGAATATCAAATTTTATCATTAAAAATAGATGGAGAAGATGAACCATTTATTGCTGAAACTGATGGAAGTTATACAATTCCTGCAAGTAGATTTGCAAATGTTCAAGAAAATCATCATATTAAAGTTATTTTTGTAGAAAAAGAATATACATTAACAGTAAATAAAACAGATGAAAATGAAAATCCATTAGAGGGAGTTGAATTCTCATTAAATCAAATAGAAGATAGAGACCCTATTGGATCAGAAATAAAATCTAAAGTAGATACAACAAATACTACAATACCAAATTATAATCAAGATGAAACATCAACCACTCTAGGCATATTAACTAATAATGATGTATTTACATTCGTAAATGATGGAACAGGAAAATATGTTTCAAATAATAATCTAAGAAATTCAGAAGCATATTCATACTTTATTGTTGATTTAACAGGAAAAACAGGTAATTATCAATTATCAGTTAATGCTGAATTATACGGACAAAGTGGAGATAAAGCAAGTATTTATGTTACAAACTCTACAAGTAAACCAAGTGGAACAACAGACCAAATTGCAAATATAAGTGCAAATTATTCACTAGGAACAGTGGCAGCAAGAGATTATACTAGCAAGACTTTGCCAGGTGGAAGTATATATTATATTCATGTAATTTTTAACGCTGGTGCAAGTTCAAGCTCTGGAAGCAAATTAACAATAAATAATATAGGAATTAGAGAATTAGAACAAGTAGGTTCAGATATGGGTAGTATGACAGCAAATGGAACATACAGCGGTAATAGCTACACATACAACGCAACCTATAAAAATCTTGATTTAAGTAATAGTCAATATGCAGGAAATAAATATATGTTATCTGTAACTGCATCTAATGCAGCATATAGCAGATCAGATAAAGGATATGTTATTATAACTCCATCATCAACTGCAACAATTCCGATGTATACTACAACAAATGGAAGAGTTGCCATAATGGAAGGTACACAAAGTGCTGCTGAATACCAATATGTTATTGATGGTGGTACAAATTACAAGTTATGGCTTGGATATTATAGGTCTTCTAATTATGCAAGTTATTGTAAAGCAACTGTATCATCAATCAAATTATTTAAATTGACAGAGATAAATGATGTAGCAATTACTCAAGTAACACCAAATCCAGGATATAGCTTCGTAGTTAATGGAAATGGAATATATAGTGCAAATATATTGTCTAGTGGAGCATCACATCCTAGAGCATATATACCAATAAATCTAGAGGGTAAAACAGGTAAATATAGAGTTGTAATGGAGGCAGATGTATATAATACAAGTTCTAAAATAGCATATGCTGTAATAGATGAATCTGCAACAAGTATACCTAATTACACTACTAACGATTTTATGTATCAAACAGGCAATGTTAATGGAAAATATATATCAGAAGAGTTAGAAGGTGGAAGTACATATTACTTACACTTAGGTTACTATGCTAATGGAAATGGTAATGGTAATAGTAGATTTAATATTAATAGCTTAAAAGTTTATCAAACAGAAGAAGCTACTTTAGGATTTGACGAAACAATTGTAAATGGGACTACAAAATATACATCAAATAATCAAGGATATGGAAGAACAATAGCTCATACATATGTACCAATTGATTTGAGTAATACATATGGAAAATACAATTTATCAATTAAGGCAGAGATTTCAAGTGAAACAAATAAAGATTATGGATATATATATGTAAATAAGAGTACAGAACTTCCAACTCTATATACATATGGTAGTTCTAACGGAAGAATAACAAGTATGTCAGGTGAACAAGGAGAAACCGAGTATACTCTAATATTAGATGCAGACGAAGAAAATCCAATTTACTACGTTCATATGATTTATGAAAAAGATATAACTGGAGATTCTGGAAGTGATACATTTACAGTTAATAGTATAACTTTAAGTTATAACACTGATGATTTCTATCATGAAAGTAATATTATTACAGATATTCATGGTAGATTCATGAGAATGCTTAAATATGGTACTTATGAAATACTAGAAACAAAAGCAAGAGAAGGGTATGAATTGCTAACAACAGCAACAATTCACAAAATTGGTAATGGAACTAATAATGAGATAACAATAGTTAATAAAAAATATAAAACACTTACAATTAATAAAGTAAACGAAGAAAATGAACCTCTTAAAGGAGCAAAATTTTCGGTTCATCAAAAGAATGTTAGACCAGAAATTGAAAATGAAATGAAAAATAAAGTTGATGATACTTTAATTGAAAATGCAACTTATACAAGAGATTTATATGGAAATATACTTGATGGAATGATTTCAGATGGCCAATATGGATTTAATGAAGTTAATGGATATTATGTATCAAATAATAATGGTGTTGGCGGTTCAACAGCATATGCATATAAGATTATAGATTTGGAAGGAAAAACAGGAAGTTATAAATTAAGGGTTAATGCAGAAGTATCAAGTGAGGGAGGTTATGATTATGGATTTGCAACAATAACAGATGGATCAGTTACAACATGTCCGGCATATTCTGATTCTACAAATAGATTTATATACATATCAGGAGTAGTAGCAAGTACAAATTATGAAATAAATCTAACAGGAGGAAGTAAATACAAATTATGGATTGGATACAGAAAAGATGGTGGTGGAAATAGGAATGATGATAATTTCATTGTTAATTCAGTAAATATAATAGAAGATGTAACGGTTGATAAAGCACTATGTTTTGAAGAAGATCAGGATGGAAAATATGTATCAAATAATACAGGTTACGGAAATACAGTAGCTCATTCATATATTCCAGTAGATTTAAGTAATACATTTGGATTATATAATTTAACAATTAATGCTGAAATATCAAGTGCAGAAGATAGAGATTATGGTTATGTATATGTAACAAATTCACCTGATATGCCAGATATTACTTCAGAAGAAGGAAGAAAAATTGCAATATCAGGAGAGCAAGAAGCGGCTGATTATGTAACAATATTAAATGCAGATGAAGAAAATCCAGTATATTATGTACATATGATTTACAATAAAGTAGTACAAGATGTCGTAGGAACGGATAGCTTTACCATAAATAGTATAGATTTAGATTATAATTTAGATGGATATTTTATAGCTGATAATCTAGTAACAGATGAAAATGGACAAATTACAATAGATGTGCCAAGAGGTCAATATGATATTATAGAAACTAAAGCACCAGAAGGATATGAACTTGCAGCAACAATTAATACAACTGTTACAGATGATTCAGAAGATGTGTTTAACATTACAGATTACAGAAAGAAAGATATAGTAACTCACTACCTAGTAAATGGTACAGGTCCTGAGTTTAATAATGATGCGCAAGTTTTAGCACCTGAAGAAATGCAACATAAGAGTATAGGTGAAGAATATACAACAACAGTACAACTTGTAATTGATGGATATAGCTTACATAAAGATGACCAAGATAATTATGTAATACCAACAAATGCAAGAGGTGTTGTTGAAGGTCAAAATATTGATGTTTACTACTATTATGATTTAATTGAATATCCTTATGAAATTCATTACTTCTATGATGGAGTAGAAGATACTTCATTAGCAGTAACAAATGTTAAAGCAGCACCTGGAACGGTTATAAATTATGAAGGTAAGCCAAAAACTGGATATGCATTTGATAAAGATGAAAATGCACCATTAACAGTTTCAGAGTATGCAGATGAAAACATTATTAAGGTATATTATGCAACTATACTTCATGTAACAACTGATGTTGTTGAAAAAGACGAAATATTCCATGATGGAACAACAACTGAAAATGTAAAAGGTGGAACAATAAGTGGTGATGGTCAAGCTGTTTATGAAACAGTACAAATCGGACATACAAACTTACTTCCAATAGAAATAGAAGCGGATGAAGGATATGAAATAGACTTTATTAAGATAAATGGAGAAAACTTTGATTATTCTGAATTAGTAATGAGAGGCGCCCATAAAGTAGTTATTCCAGATCATTACTTTATGAATATGCAAGAAAGCAAGAATATAACAGTTGGATTTAAGAAACCATCAGATGTAAAAGTAAAATACATGATAAAAGATACAGAAACATCATTATATACAGATGATACAACAGGAAATAACTACATAGAATTTACAGGATTTGTTGGAGATGAATTTACAGCTGAACCAAAATCATTCTTAGGATATAAACCAGCAGATGTATTTATAACAGATCAAGATGGAACAGCTTTAACAGGAACAAATAATGTAATAGAAGGAAATATGTATGCTGACGAATTAGTAATTACATATTGGTACGATATTGATAATTCAACAATAGTAGCAGAACATATATTAGTAAATGAGGATTATTCAACTCAAGTCTTAGATACAACACCATATGAAGGACAAGTAGGAACCACTAAGACAGTAAATAGAAATA
>JAEEGL013415803.1_pt1 | contig 24399 bp, 22 predicted proteins | sample 9134231 | NCBI WGS metagenome assembly JAEEGL01 (sample SAMN16246548, study PRJNA631951) | gut metagenome | biome: gut microbiome; feature: rumen; material: fiber-attached | host: Bos | place: Iran: Karaj | collected 2018-10
AGCATGTTGCTCCACTGGTCATCTCCGCCGAACTCAAGATTACAATTGTACTTCTGGAACATGTAATAGAAGTCATAAGACTGCATTATCATGTAGTTGAACTCAAGGAAAGAAAGACCCTTTTCCATTCTCTGCTTATAGCATTCTGCTCTGAGCATGTTATTTACGGAAAAGCATGCACCAACCTCACGAAGAAGTTCGATGTAGTTAAGGTTCATGAGCCAGTCAGCGTTGTTGACCATAATGGCTTTGCCTTCACCGAAATCTATGAATTTCTCCATCTGCTTCTTAAAGCATTCCGCATTATGATCGATATCTTCCCGGGTAAGCATCTTTCTCATGTCGGATCTTCCGGAAGGATCGCCGATCATGGTAGTTCCGCCGCCGATAAGAGCAATAGGCTTATTACCGGCTTCCTGAAGTCTCTTCATAAGAGTAAGAGCCATGAAATGACCTGCGGTAAGAGAATCGGCAGTACAGTCAAAGCCGATATAGAAAGTAGCTTTTCCGTTATTAACAAGATCTCTGATCTCTTTTTCGTCAGTAGTCTGAGCAATAAGGCCTCTTGCCTGCAGCTCTTCATAAATACCCATTTTAAAAAATCTCCTTTATCAAAATATATCTTATTATACTAAAATCCGAGCGGATTACCATTATTCTTACGGTATAATTTTATCTGTTTTCCATAAGTTTGCTCATTGCTTTGTCCAGACCGCTCACAGAAAGCTTATACATGGGAAACATCTGCTTAAGTACGGTTTCGATCTCTCGCCAGGGAGCGGCACCGGGAGCCATCTTGGGATTAAGCCATACTACCTTCTTATAGTGCCTTTTCAATGACTTAAGCCACTCTTCTCCGCTTAATCCGTCATTAGGTCCGCGGTAATTACCCGTATCTGAATAGAATTCCTCAGGTGCCATTGCGGCATCACCGACTATTATAACCTTATAATCCTTATCTGTGTTACGGAAAAGCCAGTTTGTCTCTACCCAGTCTCCGTTTTCGCATTCCGGAGTCTTATATACATGGGAATAAATGCAATTATGGAAATAATAGCACTTAACCTCTTTATAATGATTGCTTTTATTAACTGCCTGGAATAATTCGTTCAAAAGGGATGAATAGGGAATCATGGTTCCGCCCGAATCCATCAAAAGAAGGAGTTTTACGGAATTTTTCCTGGGCTTTCTCATCTCTATCTTAAGAACGCCGCCCTGATTACAGGTTTCATCCACAGTCTTATCGATATCCAGTTCTCTTTCATTGGTATCGAGCCTTGAAGAAAATTGTCTGAGACGTCTGAAGGCCAGCTGGAACTGTCTGTTGGTCATTACCCTGTCGTCTCTGAAGTCACGGTACTTTCTGGCACCCATGACGGCAAATGCAGACTGGTATCCTGTCATTCCGCCTACTCTGACACCTCCGATATTACCGCCGGTATTACCGAAAGATGTCTTGCCCATGGTTCCTATCCAGAAAGATCCTCCGTTATGTTCGGAATCCTGATCCTTAAGACGCTGTTTAAACTTCTGCTCCACATCTTCCTTGTCGATTATGATGCCTTCACCTTCCATTTTGTTAAGGTGGTCTTTGGCTTCCATCTCGGCAAGCTGCATCATATCGGATTTATCAAGCCATCTGAGCATCTCTGCTCCGACTTCGGGGTCACTTTGTGCAGCTTTAAAGCATTCGTCAAAAGCTTCATCATACTTGTCAAAATCTGTCTCGCTCTTAACAAGTATCATTTTTGCACCATAATAGAACCTCGAAAGCGAACCTCCTATCAGTCCGCTGTCCAGAGCATTCATAAGATCAAGCCACTCACCGAGAGTAACGTTGATGCCATGTTTTCTTAAGCATTCAAAAAAGTTCAAAAACATAATTAAAAATTCTGATGTGTAGCAAGTTCCATGTCTTCGTCTTTTTTGACGACAACACCTATAAACGGAAGCTTAGCCTTGATCTGTCCGTAAGGAATGCCACCGATCTGAAGCGCATTGATCCAGTCAATGAGTTCTGAAGTGGAAGGCTTCTTGCGGATGTCCCTGATATCTCTGATCTGATAGAATACGTCCATTGCCTCGTTTAAAAGATTCTCCTCAACGTCGGGGAAATGTACCTTAACAATCTCGGTCATGAGTTCTTTTCCGGGAAATTCGATATAGTGGAAAATACATCTTCTTAAGAATGCATCGGGAAGTTCCTTCTCTGCATTCGAAGTGATGATAACGATGGGTCTGGTCTTAGCTTTAACAGTTCTCTTAGTCTCGTTAATGTAAAACTCCATCTGATCAAGTTCCCAGAGAAGGTCATTGGGGAATTCAAGATCCGCTTTATCGATCTCATCGATCAGGAGTACTACCTGTTCATCGGATTCGAAAGCTTCACCAAGCTTTCCGAGCTTGATGTAATGAGCAATATCATCAACGCCGCCTTCTCCGAACTGTCCGTCATAAAGTCTTTGGATGGTGTCATACATATAAAGACCGTCCTGAGCCTTGGTTGTGGACTTTATATTCCATATGATCAGCTTCTTGCCAAGTGCATCGGCAACCGACTGGGCAAGCATGGTCTTACCTGTTCCGGGTTCTCCTTTTACCAGAAGAGGTTTCTGAAGTGCTATGGATATATTTACAGCATCCATAAGTTCGGGGCTTGCTACATATCCTTTGGTTCCGTCGAATTTACTCATGTCAAACTTTCTCCGTTAAAAAATTTTTCAAGCTCACTTCTGAGAACTGCCATATTAATGGATTTCAGAAGATATCCTTCGGGTTTAAGAGGCATTACGGATTTAACCGTTTCCTTATCCGACTTACAGGTAAGGAAAATAACGGGAATATCCTTGGAAAACTCTTCGCTCCTAAGCATCTCAAGTATCTCTTTTCCCGTGGTTACGGGCATCATATAATCAAGAAGGATCAGATCAGCATGGTTCTTGGCAAGCCAGGTAAGTGCCTGTATGCCCGAATTGGCCATATAGACTTTGTATATATCCTTAAGCCAGTCGCGAACAGTCCTTAAGTAAACCGCATCATCGTCTACTATCAGGATGCTCTTTTTATCCTCTTCCACCACATTCGTGGATTGAACACCTATAAGTATAGCGATCAGGTCGTTTATATCGATGGGTCTTTCCAGTTTTCCTGCCAGGTAATTATCGGAAATATAGCCCGAAATACCGTTAAAGTCTGAAGGCGACCCTATCAGGATAAGCTTTTTGTCATCATCATTGCATTTATCTTTAAGATAGATGAGAAGGTCCGGCTTTTCGAAGATGGAATCATCCACATATAAAACTATGACTCTTTTTTCATCAATACTTTTATTGATAGTAGGTGAATCCGTGGATTCAAATTCGCAATTAAAACCGGACGATTCAAGCTTAACCTTGATCGCATTTACCATAAAGCTGTCTACTTTACTGATTATAAGAATGGAATCGGTCATAGTGACTCCTTTACAGCTTTTAATACGCCGTCCCAATTCAGATCATCCATTGCATTTCTGATGCGTTCAAGTTTGAGACGGTCTTTATCTTTAAAAGAATACTCTTTAAGCGAATCAAATATTAATTCCAGGCTGTCATAATCCATCATCAAAGCAAGTTCATAAATGGTATTATACGCATCCTGTAGTTTCTCGGCAGGGATCATTTCACCTGCTTCCGCACTCTCTTCGGTAAAGGCTGAAGAAAGCTTTGTGCCGAGATCTTTAAAATCTCTTATAAGAAGATCGTTGTTTTGTTTAATATACGATCTGTCTTTATTCTTACCTGCTTCTTCAAGAAGTCTTGCTTTCTCGGAAAGGCCGGTTGCACCTATTATTCTCGCGGAACTCTTAAGAGCATGAACCCTAATGGTATATCCTTCAAGATCATCTGATTTATAGAAACTGTCGATCTCATCAGCTTTGGAAATTGCATTTCCCGCAAAGATCTTGAGCGCCCTGATAAGCCCTTCCACAGAACCGCAATTATCTGTTCCAAGATCCGAATCGATCTCATCCATATCGGAAACCGCATCCGGTAGAACAGCCTCCTGCTCATCAGCGGAGTTTACATTTACCGTATCCGAGATCGTAACAATATTCTCGGAAGAATTTTGGGACATATCATCAAATGATTTGTTCGAATCTTCCGAACCGATAACGCTGACCTTGCTCTTGGGAAGATATAGAAGCAGCAATGCGTCTATGATCTCGGGGCCGGCATTAAGATCCATATAATCGGTATAACTTTCGTATATGACTACGGGATCGTGAGCTTTTGATATATCGGTTATAAGAATTGCCGGCACATCCGCATGATTCCAGATAAAGGTCTTTATCAGTCTTCCCGACGAATCCGCAAGACCGTCTTCTATGAATATGATATCATACTCATTTTCTGTAATATACCTTATGCATTCATCGCCGTCATAAGTGACATCCGCTTTTCCCATGGTGGTGGAAAAAAGTCTTGCAATTCTGTTTATATTATCAGAATCCGAGCCCGAAATCAAAAATCTGGCGCTCGGGCAAAGGAGGGGTCTTGAGAATGTGGAAGCCAGCATGAACCTGGAAATTCCGGCCTTATCATTGACCCTTACCAGAGTGTCCATATTGGCGATTGGTAGGAACTTACCGATAACCCTCAAAATAGAACCGTTGGAAAACGGTTTGGGAATATAGGAATCAAATCCCTCCCTGAGATATTTTTCCTTCTCTCCTCTTACGGCATTGGCAGTGACCACAATGATGGGAGTAAAATCGCATAAGCCGTCGTCTCTCATAATATGCATGGCTTCAACTCCGTCCACAATGGGCATCATATGATCCATGAATATCATGTCGTATGAGGTCTTTTTAACCATATCCAGTGCTTCTTTACCGTTAACTGCACTGTCCACGGAAAAACCGAAAGAAGCGACTATCCTTACAAGAAGATCCAGATTCAATTCATTATCATCAACACAAAGAATCTTATATTGTGCGGAATCACGTCTGAAGCTGTATCTTCTGTTTTCATGTATGATCCTCTCTGCAGTTCTCAGATCCGAAGGATCAAGCTCGTCAAATTTATCGCTGCCAGCTTTATCATATTCAACGTAATAAGGCATCATGGTTTCGGACAAACGGTTTCTGTCCGAGGCATAATCGGTCAGCTCGTTCATGAACTGATTAAGTCTCTTGGCTCCCTTAAATACATTGGCCGCATTATCCCTTACTTCATCGGACACATCAGATTTAATAATGGCGTCGCTGTACCCGAGAATGGCATTTACGGGAGTTTTCATTTCATGGGACAGATGTACAAGAAGTTTGGAATTTGCTTCATCGGCTTCTTTGATCTTATCCAGAGCTTTCTTTTCACCGATTCTTACCTTCTCAAGTTCCTCCACGGTTTTAAGAAGCCTGAGATGGTCGGGGGATTCAAGAGTCAGGAAAAGCATGAGCATTCCGATAGATCCTATATAAAAGATCATCAAAGTGCTTTCGCTTCTTCCGGACTGAGCCAGGAAAATTGCTATAATTGCAATTAGTCCGATGGACATGAATGTGCGCTGTACTTTTGTAAATCTCTTTTTTTGGAAAAACACGAGTAAGGTTCCCATAACAACATAGAAAAGAGGAACCATATATACAACGGGCACAAACAGATCTCCGTGGACCGCATTACCGGCTTCATCGTAGGAATATGCTATTCCGGTAAACAGATTAAGACACAGTATGATGATATATATGATATTAACCAGATAGCTTAAGATAAGAAGGCCTTTACGCCTTGTGAACTTGGAAAAAGCGCACAAATACAGATAATATGCCATACCTGCACATGTTGCCATGAAATTCACATAAGTATAGAAAAACATTCTGAACCAGTTAGGAATATTATCCATACTGCACAGGATTGCCGTGACTATATCAAGGACACAACCCACAGTAACAAATGATGCAAATATCTTAAATCTGAAATTGGGCTCTTCTTCATTTTTATAATTTCCCAGCACAAAGAAAAGCACTATCAGATCAACGGGAAGTGCAGCCAGTTCAAAATATATGTTGTAATCAAGATGTTGAAGCATATGTTCACCGATTATAATAATCTATTCTTTATATGCTTTGGATCTCTTGTAAATCTTGACGGCATTTTCGTAAAGATCTTCATACCCTTCGGAATATTTCCTTATGTCTTCAACGCTTCTTATTCCGGGGAACATTCCGGGTCCGGAAACAACCTCAATCTTGGATGCAGGAAGCAGATCCGTAAATGCTTTTTCAAGTTCATCGGGATCGATGGGATTAAGAAGAAACGAATCAAATTTCTTATGGCTTTCTGATTCGGAAATGGAAAATTTAATATCTGAGGTGACGGCAATGCAGGGAATATGGGAATTCGCCATGCTTATTCCGCCATCCCTTATTTTATCGATAAGGTATGCTCCCTCATCGCATTTTATCGCATCATTTAACATGATCAGATCATACTCATTTTTTACAAGTTTTGAAGATGCCTCATCGACAGTTGAGGCGTAATCTATATTGACACCCGTATCCTTCATAAGATCCCGAACATAAGAAACAGATGATTCTTTCTCATCGATAAAGATCACTTTGACTCCGGGTGCTTTAAAATTCAAAACAAAATCATCTCTTCGAAGATTTCCCTTTCTGAACGAACTTCTGATATCACCTATAACTTCGGTATCCGCTGTCTTTGTTTTCAATGTAAAAGAAATATCAAAAACATCTTTATCGGCATTTACAATCTCAAGATCGATACCCAGAATACTCAGATATCTTGCAGCAAGATAGATATCCAGCAGATCAAGATCATTGTGCTGGAAAATCATATCATTTACGGATGACTCATATGAAAACAGATAATCAATCTTACTCAGGCTGATATCAAGTCCGGTTACATGAAGATTAAAACGAATCTCCCGCCTTTCACCTTCGTTTTTATCCTGATTCACAGACAGTTTAACACTTCCGTCATTATTTTTTTTGCATACAAAATAAAGAAGATAGATAAGACATCTCCTTAGTTTGTATGAATCTCCGAATATTTTCCTGGGAAGGTTTTGATCTACGGACAGATCAAGAACAAGATCGTTAGCCTTATATAAAGGCGCAGTTCTGCTGACCGAATCGATCAGGAGCGTTGCAAGATCGAATTCATCGGTGACTACGTCTATAAGGTTTCTTTCAAGTATGGAATAGTCCTGAACACCCTGCATAAGAGCCAGGATATCATCGACTGAACTTCTTATTTCCGAAGTTCTTTCTCTTGTGATATTATCCGTACTTTCGCGGAAAATAAGTTCATTCATTCCCACGACACGGATCATACGATTTCTGATCAAACGGGAAACATTTGACAGAACCAGATTTTTATTTTCCCGGGCAAGTCTTGCCTCTTCACGCGCTTTGAAGAGATTAGCCGAGTATTTATTCTTATATTTGACAAAGATATAGCAAGAGGCGATCAAAAGATTAACCGCAATCAGCAGAAAGGCCGACAGTATGATAATGTATACAGATATATCACCACTGAGTATCGGATACTTCATCCTTCTTTTCCCTAAGCATTAATTCCTTGACAGCTGTGCCGGCATCTTTGCCTTCAAAAAGGATCAAATTAACCTGTTCGATAATGGGAAGTGAAACATCATATTTCTTGCCGAGTTCTATGGCTGCTTTAGCCGAGTAGATACCTTCAACAACCATTCCGACTTCTTTCTGGGCTTCTTCAAGGCTCTTGCCCTGACCAAGAAGTATTCCGCATCTTCTGTTTCTGGAATGCATGCTGGCGCATGTAACGATTAGATCTCCCATTCCGGTAAGTCCGCTGAAGGTTTCGGGTCTGCATCCCATCTTAACTCCCAGTCTGGAGATCTCGGCGATACCTCTTGTGATGAGAGCTGCTTTTGCATTGTCTCCGTATCCCAATCCGTCTGCGATACCTGCTGCAAGAGCAACGACATTCTTAAGGGATCCGCCAAGCTCTACGCCTTTGATATCCGAACTGGTATATACTCTCAGGGTATCAGTCATAAATACATCCTGAATGTACATGGCGACTTCCTTGTCCGGAGATGAAGCAACTATTGTGGTGGGCATGTATCTGCTTACTTCCTCGGCATGTGTAGGTCCGGACAAAGCACAGACTTTAGCGGTAGGAATCTCGTCCAGTATCTGCTCGGAAAGAGTTTTAAGAGTTCCCTCTTCGATACCCTTTGCAACGTCTACTATTATCTGGCCTTCTTTTACCAACGGAGCAAGTCTTTTGGCTGTTTTTCTGGTGAATGAACTTGCGACGGCCATTACCAGAATATCCTTATCGGTAACAGCCTCTTTATCATCGAGAGTATATTTGACAGAATCAGGGATTGTTGCCCCGGGAAGATTCTTATGAGCATGCGTAGAAGAAAGCATTTCAATCTCAGAATCAAGTGCGGACCATACCGTTACATCATGTCCTGCGGACGCAAGCTGAATAGTAAGTCCGATTGCCCAAGTACCGCCGCCAAGAACTGAAATCTTTGCCATATCAAATACCTCACAGAATTTTTTACTTGTTTACGTTTGAAAGATTCTCCGAACTCTTTTTGCCCAGATAAGTCTTTCTCTCTTCGCCCTTGATAAGTCTCATTATATTGGATTTATGCTGCCAATAAGCAAGAATCATAAGGCAAACAGCAATGATGTACATCTCGTTTAAATAGCCCTGGGGAATATTCTCAAAAATCCCGAAGGGATGACACTGACCGGATATGATCAGCTGAATAACAAATCCTGCATAAAGGATGAGAGATCCGAGACTTACGTAATGTGTTATGAAAAACGGAATGAAGAAACAACACAATCCACCGACAAAAAAGGAGGGATGAAAGCAAAGAACCGTTCCTCCGGTAGCCGCAATACCTTTACCGCCCTTAAAGTGCATGTAAAAAGGAAAGTCATGGGAAAGTACACATCCCGCACCGCCCCAAAGAAGAAGCAGATACTTCATTTCGGGATACATATTGCCGAAAGTGAATCTGATTATAAGTGAAGTAGCTATCGCCTTAAGCATATCTCCGGCAAATACGATAAGTCCGTATTTTTTGCCGAGAACTCTTAATGCATTCGTTGTTCCCGAATTACCGCTTCCGTAGTTTCTGATATCTATGCCCTTATGCTTGCCGACGATAAATGCTGTCTGAACAAGTCCGAAAGCATATCCTATCAAAAAACACCATAACCTGGCCATATTACTCCCCTTTTCTCTCCCTTACTATAAACTTGAGAGGTGTGCCTTTAAAACCGAAAGTTTCCCTGACCTGATTTTCGATATATCTGATATACGAAAAATGAGCCAGCTCTTTATCATTAACAAATATAACGAACGTCGGAGGCCTGTTAGCCACCTGGGTAATATAATAGAGCTTAAGGAATCTTCCTTTATCATTGGGCGGCTGTTGCATTGCAATAGCTTCTGCCAGGATTTCGTTAAGCGCACCGGTTCCGACTCTTCTGTCCTGACTTTCTCTGACTATATCTATAGTCTCGAAAAGCTTATTAAGTCTTTGTCCCGTAAGTGCCGATATATAAACGATCTCGGCATAAGGCATGAAGGAAAGTATATTTCTTACATTCTCGGTAAATTTATAGATGGTCTTGTCGTCTTTTTCCACGGCATCCCATTTATTTACCGCGATAACTACAGCTTTTCCTCTGTCATGAGCGATACCTGCGATCTTGGCATCCTGCTCCGTGACACCTTCCTTGGCATCAATGACGAGAACTGCTATGTCGGCTCTCTCAACGGCGCCAACGGTTCTGACGATCATGAAATGCTCAAGTTCATCTTTGATCTTATTCTTCCTGCGAAGACCTGCAGTGTCGATAAAGATATATTCTTTCTCGCCGAACTTGACTCTGGTATCTACAGCATCTCTGGTGGTGCCGGCTATATCGGATACAATAAGTCTGTTCTCTCCGAGAAGCTTATTGATAAGGGATGATTTTCCCGTATTGGGCTTACCTATAACCGCAACCTTGGGAATATCTTCCTCTTCAGGTGATTCGGTCTCTTCGGGGAAATAACTGACTACCTTATCAAGGAGTTCTCCGAAGCCCAGCATACCTACAGCAGATACAGCGAAAGGTTCACCAATACCCAGATTGTAGAATTCAAAAACATCAGCCTGCTGCTTTTCGAAATTGTCGACTTTATTGACACACAAAACAACGGGCTTCTTGGATTTTCTGAGCATAGAAGCAACACCGGCATCAGCATCCTGAAGTCCGGCCTTAACATCACACACGAATATAATAACATCAGCGGTATCGATAGCTATCTGAGCCTGCTCTCTCATGGAAGAAAGGATCAGGTCCTTGGATTCGGGTTCGATTCCGCCTGTATCTATCAATATAAAATTGTAATTAAGCCATGTGACGTCTGCGTAGATCCTGTCTCTTGTGATTCCGGGAGTATCCTTGACAATGGATATTCTCTCACCTGCAAGAGCATTAAAAAGTGTGGATTTTCCGACATTGGGACGTCCCACAACAGCCACTATAGGTCTGCTCATATTTATTCCATTCCGATCAACGAATCGACAAAGTCGTATCCGTTTGATTTTATCGTAACTACGCGTACTTGTAAAGTTTCCGAGACCTGAGGAATCGTGTAATCATCGAGGAAAACATCGGTTCCTGCCCTCACAACACTCTCGGGTAATTTGACTTCCGAACCCAGATCTTTGCCCTTAAGCTGAGCTACGATATCCCGGCCGGTCAAAAGTCCGGATACGGTAATTCTTTCTCCGAAAAAGTCATTTCTGATCTCTATTACGTCGATGCGGACATGAGGCATCTCGGACATGATCCTGTCAGCAGTTGACTTAATGACAGGATACGCAAGTTTCCCGGTAACCAGGGTAAAATGTCTGTCATGATCATATTTAGCAAAGGAGCCGTCCGATTTTCTCTTGGAGATCTGTTCATCTATCTCATCCATGAAAGATCTCATCATTCCTACGCCGTTATCAAGCTGTAGATACCCGTCATAGCGTTCGGCCTCGGGCATATCCCTTCCGGCAACCAGATACCATTCATCACTTGCATGTACGAAATGAATACCGTATTTTTCGTAACAGATCTTCTGATATTTCTCGATAATATCTATTACTTCCGCAGAGCTTTCGGCATCATAGGGCTCAAGAGGGTACAAACCGTCTCTGTATTTGGATAAACCAACGGGAACAACGGAAAGAGATTTAAAAGAAGGAATATATTTCATAAGTTCGGTTATGGTATATTCCAGTTCCTTACCGTCGTTAATACCTTTACAGGATACAACCTGACCGTTCATCTCTATTCCCGCATCAGCAAGTACTTTCAGTTTCTCCAGAGATTTTCCGGCAAAACGATTACCGAGCATCTTACATCTGAGCTCGGGGTTCATGGTATGTATGGACACGTTGACTGGGGAAAGATTATAGCGGATGATTCTGTCCAGATCTTTCTGGGAAAGATTGGTAAGAGTAATGTAATTACCCTGCAGGAAAGAAAGTCTTGAATCGTCATCTTTGAAATACAGAGTGTCTCTCATCCCGGGAGGCATTTGGTCTATAAAGCAGAAAATACAGTTATTGCTGCATCTCCTGTAATCACCCATCATTCCGTTCTCAAAGACAAGACCGAGATCTTCGTTATCACCCTTTTCTATCTCATATTCCCATTCTTCGCCGTCCCTTAATACGGTAAGAACAAGGTAATCCGTAAGGGTAAAAAACTGATAATCGAAGATATCTTCAATTTCATTATCGTCTATCTTAATTACAACATCGCCGGGCAAAATGCCCAGCGAGTCAGCTATGGAACCTTTATTTACACTTTTAACAATATGACCCTTGTTCAAAGGAGTCTCCCGGTAATTATAATTCTATATTTCTGCGAGCATTGTAGTTCTCAAGAACCGCATGCATCTTGCTGGTGTTATCCATTACATTGGTCATGGATGAATCGTGGTTCATGAAGTCGATGATCGAAGCAATGAATTTACACATATCAGCCTCAATAAAGTAAGGCTTATCATAAATTTCGGGAGGCAGATAGGTAAGATTGGTGGTTATTACTCTGTCAAAATATCCCTTCTCATAAGCCTCATCGAAAATCTTAAGACCTTCGGTGAAAAGACCGAATGTAGTACAGATGAATACTCTTCTTGCATTCATCTCCTTAAGCTGTCTTGCGGTATCAACCATACTTCCGCCTGATGAGATCATATCATCAATAATGACTACATCCTTGCTGTCGATATTGTCACCCAGGAATTCATGAGCAACGATGGGATTCTTACCGTTTACGATCTTGGTATAATCCCTTCTCTTATAGAAAGTACCGGTATTGAGACCGAGAACGTTGGCAAAATAAATAGCTCTGTCGAGAGCACCTTCATCGGGAGAAATAACTACCATATGATCCTCATCTACGATCAGATCATCTTCATTGGTAAGAAGCGCCTTAATGAACTGGTAGGGAGGCATAAAGTTATCGAATCCGTTAAGAGGGATTGAATTGGATACACGGGGATCATGGGCATCAAATGTAATGAAATTATACATGCCCATATCATGAAGCTCTTTGAGCATATAAGCACAGTCCATGGATTCTCTTCCGGTTCTTCTGTGCTGTCTTCCCTCATACATGAAAGGCATGATGACGTTGATCCTGGATGCCTTACCGTCTATGGAAGCAATGATCCTCTTGAGATCCTGGTAAATATCATCGGGAGACATGTGGTTCTCATATCCGTTCATGTTGTATGTAATGGAGTGATTACATACATCTACAAGGATATATATATCCATACCTCTGGTGGACTCATTAAGCTTACACTTGGCCTCTCCGCTTCCGAATCTGGGAATCTCAAAAGAAAGCCTGTAATCATCCATCTGGTATCCCTGGAATGCGGGATCGTTCTTAACAAGATCGTTATGGATATCCTTACGGAAAAGAGCCAGATAAGAATTGATCTTATCTCCCTTGGTTCCGAAAGAGGGATGAACTATAAGTTTAAGTTTGCCAACAGGCATTGAATTTTCAAGTTCTACGATATTAGGCATAAATATATTCCTGTCCTGTAAAATTTTTAAAGCGATTTATTATAACACCGCTTTTCGATTACGACAAATCGTCTCCGTAAATATAATCCCAATCGGTAGTATCATAGCCCAGTTCCTTCATGGTAATTATGGTCGTAAACTGGTCTCCGTCCACAACTACCTCAAATTTACCGTTATGGGCCTCAATAAGGCTCTTTGCAATGAAAAGTCCGAGACCGGAACCTTCACCGGACCTGCTCTGATCACCTCTGATGAACCTTTCCGTAAGCTCATACCCCTGGAATTCGGGCTTGGCTCTGGAAACGTTCTTGACCTTGATCTCAACTTCTCCGTTGAAGGCTATGAGTTCAAAGTAAACTCTGGTTCCGCTCATGGCATATTTACAGATATTTTCAAACAGATTATCGAGGACTCTCCACATACATGCGGCATCCGCGAATACCAGAACCCTGGGGAATACGTTGGTAACAACATCCAGATTCTTTTCCTTGAATCTTCCCTCATATTCTCCGAGAGCCTGATTTATGAGCTCTGTAAGATTGGTACGGGCTTTGATGATCTCTATCTTACCGGAGGACAGCTTAGATGCTTCGAGAAGGTCTTCTAGAAGCTTCTTAAGTTTAATGGATTTATCGGTAATGACCTTGAGATATTCTTTTTTCTGCTTTTCAGTCAGATTTTCTCTCTTGAGAAGATCCGAGTAATTGATAATTGAAGTAAGAGGCGTCTTAAGGTCGTGAGAAACGTTTGTGATAAGCTCGGTTCTCAGATGCTCTTCCACGATGGAATCCTCAACGGCCTGTTTTATACCTTCACCTATATTATTGATGCTTTCGGCAAGATTTCTGTTCTCAGCCCTCAGGTTCTTAACATTGATCTTATAATCGGTCTCGCCGCCTCTTATCCTGGCAATACCGTCAAGAAGCTGTTTTTTCTCGGCGGTGACCAAAAACATGGTAATACCGACTGATACATCCAGGAAAAGAAGAAGTCCGCCAACAAGAATTGCCGAAACATAAATCTTGGAATTGACCAGATGGATTATAAGGAACATGCCTCCGAAGTTCGCTCCGAGGAACAGAACATAAGGCAAAAGAACCGTCGCAGCGGCTCCCGTTCCACCCGAAAGGGAAAGTGCAAACCACTCAAAGAGCTGTCTTACCTTTCTGGTAAAAGAATACTCGTATAGAACGCCGGCTCTGATCCTTCTTACAATGGAGAAGATAATGAACGACAGAGCCATACTTACGGATAATCCGAAGAGTCCGAATACTACATAAGAAGAAATACCGGAATCCTTGAGTAATTTATCACTCAGAGATGAAAACTCCGAGAAATTATCATTCAAAAGGTCACCGAGATACTTAGTATAGTACCTGAAAAGAACAAAGAATGCATAAGTCAGCAGGATTAGCAGTTCAAGCCATACCCTATCCTGAGGAAGAAGCATGTACTCTTCTCTGCCGTCCCTTTCAACAACTCCGGTAATAAATACCAGATATGAGAACGAAAGGAGCCATAAAAGAGCAAATATCGTAATGAGAAGTGCATAAAGCCTGGAAAGCTGTTTAACATCATTATATTTGAAGCTGACATTATAATAGATGTCCTCAGCCTTGGAGAAATTGTCATCCAGATACATCCACACGCATGTCTCATCGGGATAGACTGTGGGGAATGCCTTTATCACATCCGTGATAACCGATTCGTTGATGTCTGAAAGTGTGGAATATTCCAGTTCGTCATAATAACAGATCAGGTAATGCTTATGGCCGGAATAGATGTCCGTAAGCTCCGTATCATCGTACTTTTTGGATTCCTGATCATTGGTATATACATGGGAAATGCCGAGTGAATCGGTAGTCTTGATATGGTATAAAAGATTCATCTTGTCTGAATCGTAAATAGTCTGACCCTCACGATATATGTCATAACAGGATGAAAATAAAGTAGCTGCTGTTTTCAGTTCGTCGATGACAATAAAATATGAATCCCAGTTCTTGATAACGTCTTCATCGGCGATATCGGATCTTGAATCACCTTCGAGATTGGGCTCACGAACGGTCACATATACCATACCGTCATCCCAGACCGTCATGCTGACGTCATCGGGATAATGTCTGATACAGTATTCTGCAACCAGATGCATCAGATCTGCAGGTTCCATCTCGGACATGGCATTCATTATCTTCTTGTCGCCATCCCCCAGGATAATGTCATCTTCCTCGGTATTATATGACTCGGAATTTCTGTTTCTGTTTACGGTATCAAATCCCTTAAAATAGAGATTTCCATACTCATCGAGATCGAAATTTTGAACAAACATGGGATCTCCGTAGTGATATACGAAATCCGTGATGCTGTAATTTTTCTCAACATAAGAAACACCGCGCCTTCCGTAATTGATAAGATCGGATACTGAATATCTTATCTTGATCTTGGAGGGACCGGTATAGTAATCGGATATATCGACAAGTCTGTCGACTTCGATGCCGTTTGATACTCTCAGGATTCTGCAGGCTGCAGTATATCTCATGATATCCCCTGCCTGATGAGCGAAAATATCGGTTACTATCTTGTCCAATTCATCTTCTGACATGGGAAAAGGATCGAGGATATATTTTTCCGTATCCCCGATATAGTTAACCGAAACATAACTGCCGAATAAAATATCGGCAGCCAGAATAAAGGCCATAAACGCACATAAATGGACGCTTATATGTAATAATATTTTTCTGACGAATACTCTGTTCATTTAGATATCTTCTATCTTATAACCTACACCCCAGACAACTTTAAGGAATTTGGGCTGACCGGGATTGATCTCAATCTTTTCTCTGATATGTCTTATATGAACCGCAACGGTGTTATCGGTTGCAATGGGAGTTTCATTCCAAATGGACTGGAAAATCTTATCCGTTGAAAATACAGTGCCCTTATTCTTGAGCAGCAGAAGAAGGATATTATATTCAATGGGAGTAAGCTTAACCGGTTCGCCGTCCACGGTAACGCTCTTGCTTTCATCATTGATGCAAAGAGCACCTGCAGAATAAACATGGCTGTTGGCATTCTCATTATTGTTACCGAACTGTGTATAACGTCTAAGGTTAGATCTTACTCTTGCAGTAAGTTCCGCAGGAGAAAAAGGCTTGGTTACATAGTCATCTCCGCCCGCATTAAGACCTTCAACCTTATCTGATTCCTCGGATTTGGCGGAAAGGAATATAATGGGAACCTCACTCTTCTCCCTGATCTTCTCGGCAACTTCTATTCCGCTCATTTCAGGCATCATAATATCAAGGATTACAAGCTGAATGTCTTCTTTTTCAAGAATACTGAGAGCCTGGAATCCGTCGAATGCTTTAAATATATTATGCCCGTCTTCGAGAAGATATATCTCTATTGCGGAAACGATATCTTTGTCATCATCACATACGAGAATATTAGCCATGATCAAACCTCATAATAAAACGCGTTTTCTATATGCTTTATCTGTCCGTTTTCATATATGCCTATCACATCATATCTAACCTGTAAATCCGAGTATTCACTGTGATATCTTAAATAGGCGGCCGATGCTTTACATATTTTATGTATCTTGCGCCTGTCCACAGCTTCAAGCGGGTCACCCGCTTTGGATGAGCTTCGGAATTTAACTTCCGCAAAAACCAGCTCGTTCCTCTCCGATACACATATTATATCTATCTCACCGCATTTGTTTAGAACATTTCTGTCAATTATCTTATAACCTTTTTGGGCGAGATATTCTATTGCAATGCTTTCGTGATATGAACCGCTCTCTCTGTTATTCATCCTTTAAGCTTATTCTTGATCTTATCCATGGAGTCAACGAAAATCAGGATCTCTGCAACAACTTCGTACAGTTCCGGAGGTATCATCTCTCCTATCTCAAGTTTAGAGAGTGTCTGAGCCAGTTTATCATCCTGATGAATGGGCACATTACTCTCTTTGGCTTTTTCAATGATCTTATCTGCAAGAACTCCGGTACCGGATGCTATAACTCTGGGGGCATCATCCGAAGGATCGTACTCGAGAGCAACGGCTGTTTTTACTTTTTTATTCTTATCTTCCGCCATTTATGCCCTCACATCAAAGGATCTCATTGAGCCCTGATAAGAAGAAGTTCCTCCCGCATGTAACAGGAGAAGATTTACTCCGCCTTTATCCAGAGCATTTTCTTCCAAATCCTCATCCTCGCCTTTAACTTTCATGGAAGCCTGAAGATCATAGCCTCTTTTCTGAAGCCGTTCAGTAAGAAGATGCATGTTCTTCTCAAGAAAATCCAATGTGTCATCGTCTGCAACGGTAAAGTTGGTAGATACTTTACCCCCCGCATTAACATCCATGGATACATATACGTCCACAGGTCCCAGATTATCCATATCAAGATGCATAAACGCTGTTACGATCGAATCATCGGAGCTCATGTTCTTCTTGTTGGAAAAAACATACAGATCTCCGTGAGCCGAATCACCGCCGGATAATTTAAGCGGAAGTTGAATATATGCATACATCTGATTGATCTGCTGCAGGAAATCAATATTGGAGCTCATATTACCCGCGGCATTCATTGCAGGAGTATTCTGAGCTCCCGCATTTGCAAGCCCTTCCTTCAGCATATTGAGCTGCGACGAAAGTCTCTTATATAAGGATTCCACCTTTTCCTTATCGGCAACTTCCGAAGGTGAAATACTCCACATATCCTTAAGCGTTCCCAAAGCAAGCTTCTTAAGAGGATCGGACGTTACAAGCTTTTTGAGAGTTTCTATATCGCCCTCTGAAACCGCCTTTTGAAGGCTTCCGGATATCTTGGAAAAAAGATCTTTCATATCCGAGGGAACATAGTCCTTATTTCCGCTGACTTCCCTGTAAAGGGATAATGCTTTATCAAAACTTTCGATCAGATCAGCATCAGATTGAACAGACACTGTAACCGCATTCGAATTAACAGGATTACCGGTAACTTCCTGTTTTGACGATGCAGAGATCTGCTCTTCCGCCGGCTTATTAGCACTTTCTCCGGCATTCAGATTTTTCAAAAGTTCCAAAGCTCTTGATGCAGCATCAGACTTGATTTCCGAGGAAACTTTAGCTGCTGTATCTTCAGATGCAGTCTGAACGGCATCCTCAGGAATCTGACCTTTAGTATCCGCAGGAACTTTATCAGTATTTTCCGAACCTTCTACGGATTCTGCAAGGGTACTTATGACTTCCGTATTTTCAGCCAGAAGCGGGTTTTCAGGCATCTTAACGAACTCTTCGATGGAAATACCATCTTCAATAAAAGTAACCGATGCATCAATAACGGAACTCATTAGCTTGGCAGCATTTGACGCATCTCCGCCCTTAACCATATCCATAAGGGCCTGATCGGACTTCTCAGCAAGTTCCTGAAGTCCCGAATCAATCTGATAAGAAAGATTCTTGTAATTTTCTATATTTCCGATGTTCTCTTCATTAACGGGAAGCCCCAGTTTGGTCAGATCAACTATATTAGGCACATTCGCGGAAGGATTATTCATAACCTTCTCATACATACCGAGGAGGGATGATCTGTCAATGGAAAGTCCCGCTTTCATCATCTCCGTAGTCATGGAGACAGTGGAATCCGTAACAGGCAAAGATGCCTGATTAAGAGCCTTTAATACACTGACATCAGCTGATGTATTGGTCAAAATAGGTGTTATAGAAACGGTTGATCCTCCGTTTTTGACTTCAAAAGAAATCGTCTGCCCTTCCGTTATATTCATCTCGGAAGACAGCTTTGCATTTACAGTTCCTCCGGTGGGAAGCTTTAAAGTCACATCGGATCCGGATACGTCCACAACTTTGGCTGTAAAAGTATCACCGTTTTTAAGAGATGACAGGTAAGCTGAACCCTCTCCCGAAACATTGGAAGAAGGAACATCCGTAACAGGTCTTATTCCGTTTAAGAATATATCGCTTATACCCGTCATTTATCTTTTGCCAATCATCAAATATAACTGTGAATAAAGCTTCTTCTGTGTATCGGACAAGGACCGTACTTCTTAAGTGCTTCTATATGAGCAGCGGTCCCGTATCCTACATTTGCCGCAAAACCATACTCGGGATAGATTGCATCATATTCCTTCATCATTCTGTCTCTTGTAACCTTGGCATAGATGCTGGCAGCACCTATTGAGATACTCTTGGCATCACCTTTAATGATGGGAACCTGCTTTATATCGACTCCGGGAATGGTAACCGCATCGTTAAGCAAAAGCTCAGGCTGCGGAGACAATTTTCCGATTGCCTGTCTCATGGCTTCATATGTAGCCTGAAGGATATTTATCTCATCGATCCTTGCGGCATCGACTATTCCTACCGCCGCAGATACAGCCTTTTCGCTTATTTCATCATAAAGTCTGTCTCTTACTTTTTCGGATAGCTTTTTTGAATCGTTTATATATAAGATTTCACAGTCCTTGGGAAGTATAACCGCACCCGCAACAACAGGTCCGGCAAAAGGTCCTCTTCCGACTTCATCTATTCCGCAGATAAACTGAAGATCAGGAAACTGTCTTTCAAACGATCTGAGCTCGTAAATCCTTTTTTTCTCGGCAAGGAGCTTGTCATATCTCTTCCTGGCTCCATCAACCAGTTTTATGACTCCGCCTCTTTCATCGGCCGAATAAATCTCAATGATCCCGGGGAGTTCTTCATCCGGTGTATTCGCTATCTTGATCTTGATTTCTCCGATGCTTTCCATCAGTCAATGCCTCCGAAAGATTTTAAAGGGAAGAGCCTGAATACGGCTTTTCCGATGATCTTCTCGCGGGGAATATTTCCTACATTGTTATATCTGGAATCCATGGAGTTATTCCTGTTGTCTCCCATAACAAAGTATTCGTTTTCTCCCACCAGAATCTCCGTAGCGGCAAGTCCTCTGCAGTCAGGCTTAATTACTTCATATCCGTAGTTCTCTTCCAGAAGTTCCCCGTTAATGTAAATATTGCCCTCTTCATCGATATAAACGGTCTCACCGGGAAGACCGATTATTCTTTTGATAAAATACGTATCTGCCTGATATTCATAAGGGAAAACAATGATATCAAATCTCTCGGGATCGGATATTCTGTAGGTGAACTTATTTACCCATACGCTTTCTCCGTCATAAAGTGTTCCGAACATAGAATCGCCTTCCACCACGGATCTCTGACCAACGTATTTAAGTACCAGTGCCGTAACGGCAAAAACAAAGAGAAAATATAATGCGGTATTAAACGATTCCTTAAGTACCTTATTTTTGCTTTTCTTATCCATTACAAAGAAGGCTCCTCTAATGTAATCCTCCCGAGTTTTCCGCTCCTGAGGTCTGTAAGTATAAGATCTGCGGCTCTCTGAATATCAGGTTCGCCGCCCTTTAATAATATTCCGTTTTTATGAGCAGCCGCCTTGAAAACTTCTTCAGGCTTGGACAGATCATCTATATCGTACTTTTCTATAACCCGGTCAGGATAAAGATCATTCATAAGTGTTATGACCTCTCCCGCAAGCTGCATGGTGTTAATAACCTGATCGTTAACGGAACCGATGGACGCAAGTTTAAAACCTACGGATTTATCTTCGAATTTAGGCCACAGTAATCCGGGAGTATCGAGAAGATCGATGCCGGCATTGGTTTTAACCCACTGATTGCTTCTGGTGACACCGGGTTTATTGCCTGTCTGAGCCTTTGATTTACCCGTAATGGTATTTATAAGGGTGGATTTACCTACATTGGGAATACCGCACACCATTGCTCTTATGGGCCTGTTTAAAATGCCCCTCTTCTTATCTCTTTCGATCTTCTCACGGCACACGTTCAATGCCGCTTTTTTAACAAGATCCGAAGCTTTTCTTTCTTTGGCACAAAGCTGAAGAGTTTCAATTCCTATGGATTTAAAATACTCGGCCCACGCCAAAGATTTCTTTTCATCGGCCAGGTCGGATTTGTTCAGTATTATGAGCCTGAACTTATCCTTGGCCAATTCGTCGATATCGGGATTTCTGCTTGAAAGAGGTATCCTTGCATCTATAACCTCAATGCAAAGATCCACAAGTCCAAGCTCACCTCTGATCGCTCTTATTGATTTTGTCATATGGCCGGGATACCAGCCGTAATCATTTCCTGCCATTTAATCTACCAGATGCATTTTCGAATCATCTTTGGAAAATGCAAACCATACTTTTCCTTCTATAAATCTGTTCTCCACGGGACCGATATTGGGATTACGTGAATCATCGGCATCCAGCGGATCATCGCTCATAACAAAATACGTTCCCTGAGAAATGGTTATCTCATTGGACAATATACCCGGATCAACAATCTTGCCGGTCACAACATCCGAGATAACATCGTTGACGTAGAGATTTCCGTCTGCAACATATACCCGGTCCCCGGGTACAGCCACAACCCTTTTGACATAATAATTCAGGTTGGTATTGCCGTTGGGAAGAAAAACAATGACATCCCCGGGCTTGGGCTGAGAAAACTTATATACCAGGCTGTTGACCAGCACCTTCTGGCCGTCATTAAGTCCCGGTGACATTGAATCCCCCGAAACGATAAAACTTATTCCCAGGAAATACACAAGCACTATGGCCAATATCAGGCTGATTGCAATCCCGAGCATCCAGTGAACGATTTCATGGATCAGATCGTCGGAATATCTTTTTCTTTTTTTGTAAAAATAATACCCGTCCTGTTTCACTTTAAATACCGATCTTGCAGGCCTGTTTTACCCGCCGTATTTTTATACGCATAGCCTTAAATATTATAGCATTTATAAGGCTTTTAGACCACAAAAAATAACCGGTGCAAATGCACCGGTTATCGGTTAATACAGGAAAATTATTTAACAGCTTCCTTAACCTTGGCAGCCTTACCGACTCTGTCTCTAAGGTAGTTGAGCTTAGCTCTTCTGACTTTACCTTTTCTGACGATCTCGATCTTCTCAACATTGGGAGAATGAAGGGGCCAGGTCTTTTCAACACCAACACCGTTGGAAATCTTACGAACGGTAAAGGTCTCGCGGTTAGAACCATTCTGTCTCTTGATAACGGTTCCCTCAAAGATCTGAATTCTGGACTTCTCGCCCTCTACGATACGGTTGTGAACCTTAACGGTATCACCTACGTTGAACTCGGGAACTTCGCTCTTAAGCTGCTCTTTTTCAATTTCCTTAATAATGTCTGACATATTCTACTCCTTTTCGAAAGGATGTTCTTAATACCTCTAACGGGTAACAGAGGACCACCTTTTTAACGCAACATTGGTAATTTAACATAATGCAATGTAAAATGCAAGTTTTTTCTTCAAATAAATGTATTCTATTTCCTGAAAACCTTGATCTTGATATAAGACATGTAAAAGCCCATTGCTTTGGCCATTTTTACATGTTCCTTGTCCTTGGCTTCTACAAAGACATAATAGGTCTTTCCTAAAAGAAGTGCTTTGGCCACATTTTCCTTGAGGTATTCCCCGAATTCCCCGTATTCTTTGACTCTCTGAGTAGACAGAGGCGTTCTTTCGGTGAAAACAAGGAGATAACCGTCTTTGTAATCCTTATCCGTTATGATATCCGGAAGATTCAGCTGGACAACTTTATCCCCTGGTTTGGCATGCTTTTTGATCTCATTATTTATGACTCTTGATTCATAGCCGTCAATAAGCAGGTTCTTTTTTTCAAAACAGCCGGCAAAAAACGACTTAACATCATTGTCATATAATAGATAATAGGAATTACCGGAAAAGATGATATCCGTATCATCAAAAGAAAGCGCTTCTGAAGCAGGAATGTTCTGAATCTTGGCTTTCTTCATCTTATTGATAAGCGCGGTCTTTTCCGTATAGATCCTGAACAGATCGGATCTGTTCTTTCTGGTTCTTTCGACAGACTTTTCCAGTCTCCAGTCTTCGATATCCTTATGGTTGCCCGTAAGCAAAACGGGAGGCACTTCTTTGTCGTGCCATACCTCAGGTCTGGTATATTGAGGATATTCAAGAAGATCACGGTAAAAAGTCTCGATATCCGGGGACGAATCATTACCGAGAACCCCGGGGAGCAGTCTGGATACGGCATCCATGACCATAAGTGCGGGAAGTTCTCCGCCGGTAAGTATATAATCACCAGCAGAGACAAAATCCGTTACGATCTCATCAAGGACTCTCTCATCGACTCCCTCATAATGTCCGCACAAAAAGACCAGCTCTTCATCATCGGCAAATTCTTTGGCCATTCTCTGGTCAAACTTTCTTCCCTGGGGAGACAGATATATAACCCTTCTCTTAACTCCGTCATCCGAATCGGGAACAACGGATCTGAAAGCATCATAAACCGGCTGAGCCTGAATAACCTGACCCGCACCGCCGCCATAGGGATAATCATCTACCTGGGCTCTGTTATTGTCAGCAAAATCCCTTATATTTACAGTCTGCACACTGATTTTCTCATTTTTAATCGCTCTTCCGATTATTCCGGTTTCCATTACGGAATTTATCATCTCGGGAAAAAGCGTCAGCACTTTAAAGATCAATCCAACAATCCCTCCAGGATATGAATCAGCATTTTGTTTTCTGCCACATCAACATTAATGATACAATCCTTTATCGCAGGAAGCAAAAATGAAGTTCCGTCTTCTGCGGTTATCTCATAAACATCATTTGCTCCCGTCTGAAGGATATCTGTGATCTTGCCTCTGTAACCCCCTGTATCGTCAGTGACATCCATTCCGATAATATCCGCAAAATAATACTCTCCTTCTTCAAGAGGGGATGCATCTTCCCTGAGGATATAAATATCTCTCTGTCTGAAGGTACGGATCTCTTCGGGGGTGTCTATCCCCTTAAACTTAAGGATTACAAGAGGAAGTGCCATACGGGCGCTCTCCACCTCATATTCCTCATAGGTCCCGTTTTTCTCCATAAAGACTTTCTTGATCTTCTTAAAGATTGCCGGATCATCGGTGTGCGGATAAACTTTGGTGTCACCTTTAATGCCGAAAGGCTGTGTGATTGTTCCTGCTTTAAGATAATTTTTCATTGTATCTGAACAAGTTTAAAAATACGGACCACCTTCAGGGTGGTCCGTTCGATTTTTAGTCGGTTATTTCAACATCGGCTCTTGCATTTTCCCTTGATGCCGCTGCTTTAACTACGGAACGGATCGATTTTGCTATCCTTCCCTGCTTACCTATAACTTTTCCTATGTCGGCAGAAGCTACACAAAGTTTGACAACATAATCATTGCCTTCCTTGGTTTCGGTTACGACAACCTC
>JAEEGL015939073.1_pt1 | contig 24399 bp, 17 predicted proteins | sample 9134231 | NCBI WGS metagenome assembly JAEEGL01 (sample SAMN16246548, study PRJNA631951) | gut metagenome | biome: gut microbiome; feature: rumen; material: fiber-attached | host: Bos | place: Iran: Karaj | collected 2018-10
TGCTCTCACAAGGAGTTCCATTGGCTCTGACGAACGAACAGTATGAAAACATCATGCGGGAGTATGCCGCGATCCGGGAAAGGAACTCAGCCCTTCAGCGCGAACGCCGGGAGGAGGTCTGCGCGGCATCTCCGGAATTCCGCGCGCTGGACAGGAATACCGGCGCCGCTTTTTTGCGCGCGCTGAAAACGCGTCTGTCCGGCGGGAATGACGACGGCACGGATGCCGCCCGCATCGTTGCCCGCAAGCGGGCCCTCCTTGAGGAGAACGGTTTTCCTCCCGACTATCTGGACGACATCCTGACCTGCCCGGACTGCCGGGACACAGGATATATCGGGACGCAGAAATGCCATTGCTTCCGCCGCCGCGAGATCGCGATCCTGTACGACCAGTCCCACCTGTCACAGCTCGTCCGGACCGAGAATTTCGGGATGCTGCGGGATGACCTTTTCACAGGCGAAGACCGGCAGAGATTTCTGAATGCGGCCGGCATTTCACGGAAGTTCGCGGAGCATTTCGGCGAGACATACGAGAACCTGTATTTCTACGGGAGCGTGGGCACCGGGAAAAGCTTTCTCTCCGTCTGTGCCGCAAACGAAATTTTGCAAAGAGGATTTGCTGTGATATACTTTTCCGCGGCAGATCTCTTTGACAGGCTGGCGGCCGTCTCCTTCGATTATTCCAGAAAGGCGGACCTCGCCGCACTGACGGATGATCTGTGCGGATGCGACCTGCTTGTCATCGACGATCTCGGCACGGAGCTCGGCGGAACCTTCGTCGCGGCAAAGCTGTTTTCGCTGCTGAACGAGCGGATCCTCCGGCGCAAACCGACCATCATCTCCACCAACCTGACGATCGAGGATGTGCGTTCGCGCTATTCGGACCGGGTCTTCTCACGCATCGTCAGTTCTTTTACCATCTGTAAGCTGTCCGGGCCGGATCTCAGGCTCGTACTGAAAAGAGTACGCAGAAGCGAAAACGCGCCGGTATGATCCCGGCAGGAAGGAACGCATGCCTATGCAGTCCATGAAGCATCAGGAAGTCAGAAATCTGGAAAGTATCCCGGTCGGCAGTCTCGGTCTGGTTGCCCTTCCGGGCTACAGGGAGATGGTGGAAAAGGTCGATGAGTACCTGATCCGCTGGCGCACCGAGAGAGAGAACAAGCACAAGAGCAGCCTTGCCTTCGCGGGCTATATCCGTCCGTCCTACATCGTCAGGTCGGAGGTGCCGCGCTTCGGCACCGGAGAAGGCAAGGGTGTCCTGAAGGACTCCGTCCGGGGCATGGATCTCTATTTCCTCGTCGACGTCGCCAACTACAGCATGACTTACAAGCTCTTCGGCCGGGAAAACCACATGTCCCCCGACGACCATTTCGCCGACTTAAAGCGTGTGATCGCCGCCGTGGGCGGCAAGGCGCGCCGCATCACCGTGATCATGCCCTACCTCTATGAGGGCAGGCAGTACAAGCGTGCCATGCGGGAATCCCTGGATTGCGCGATCGCGCTGCAGGAGCTCGTCAAGATGGGCGTCGACAACATCATTACCTTCGACGCGCACGACCCCCGCGTGGAAAACGCGATCCCGCTGAACGGATTCGACACGATCCAGCCGGCCTACCAGTTTATCAAAGGCCTGCTCAGCCACGTGGAAGGCCTCACTTTCGACAGCGATCATATGATGGTCATCAGCCCGGATGAAGGCGGCACCAAGCGCGCGATCTATTTCGCAAACGTCCTCGGGCTCGACATGGGCATGTTTTACAAGAGGCGTGACTTCACCACGTACGAGAACGGGATGCACCCGGTCCTCGCGCATGAGTTCCTGGGTTCCTCCGTCGAGGGCAAGGACATGCTGGTCATCGACGACATGCTCTCCTCCGGCGACAGTGCATTGGAAGTGTCGAGAGCCCTGAAGAAGAGAAAAGCAGGCCGTGTCTTCATTCTCTCGACGTTCGGCCTGTTCACGCAGGGGCTCGGGAAGTTTGACGCAGCCTATGAGGAAGGCGTATTCGACCACCTGCTCACGACGGACCTGATCTACCAGCCGCCGGAACTGCTGGGCAGGGAGTGGTACATCAGCTGCGGAATGAGCAAGTACATCGCCTATATCATCGACACACTAAACCACGACAGCTCGATCAGCGACCTGCTGAACCCGGTGGACCGCATCACGAGCCTCGTCGCCCGCTATAACGAGAACGGGAAGCACGTGGTCGAGTAAATAACTGATACTGCGCATCACAAAAGCGGGAAGCTTCGAGGGCTTCCCGCTTTTCTTATCCCGTTTATCTGAGATAGGACAGATATTTGTTTCCGCCGAGGCTGAAGGCCTGCTCCGCTTCCGCCCGCGGCACGAAATAGATCTCCTCGTGATCCGCGTCAGCTATGACCACCTCGTTCTCGTTGTAGCCTGTGATGAGCGCCGCCCCGTCTTCATAAGTCGCGATCACAGGGAAGCCTCTGCTCACATAAAACAGGGTATCCTGCAGCGTGCATCCGGAGAGATCGAGGATCCTCGCATCCGGAAGGCACTGCGCAAGGACTCCCTCGGCGTCCTGTCCGCCGGCGATCAGCCGGCCGACGTCCGAAGCGGCGTCCTCCAGTTCCAGGATCGCGGTGAGGCACCTCACCAGATCGCTCCCTTCCGTCTGCGGCAGCGCGCGGATCGACATGATCTGCTCCCTCGCCGGTTTGTTCGCGTAGATCCAGATATAGTTCCCCTCCGGATCCGTCACGATCCCATGTTCGTCAGCAGCGTTCCTGATCGCGTCCGCCGCGCGGCGGAATTCCTGAACGCCCATGCCCGGCGAGTAGACCAGGAAGGCTTCTTCTTCCCGGGCATCCTCCGGAGTCTCCGGCGGATCGATGACACTTTCCGCGTCCGGGATCATCTCCTTCGGGCGGATATAGCGGATCACGTCGCTCCCGAAATTCTTCATCCGGATCAGGGAGATCATTCCCCGGTATCCCTGCTGTGATCTCTCCAGACGGCTTCCCTCACTGTCCGTTTCCCCGGTCGACAGGATCTGGTCGTCCTGCGCCTGGACGAATCCGCTCCCGTCCTCCTGTCTGGCGAGCCGGTGAAGGACCACCCGGTCCTCGAGGAAATCGCAGCTCTCAATGACATAACCGTTTTTCTCGTATTCCGTCAGCACTTTTCCGGAGGGATCCGTGATCACGATGCGGCGCATGGGATGATAGGTATTCCCGAGTGCGTCCGTCATCACATCCTCTCCGCCCGTGACACCATAGACAAAGTCTTCCCTGATGAACCCGAGCGGGACTGCTCCCCTCTCTCCTGTCCGGACGGACTCCATACTGCCGAGGTCCAGAAGCGTGATGCCGGAACCCGCGTCTTCCCCGCTGTAAGCCATCATGCGCCCGCTGCCGGAGATCACGCAGTTCTCCCGTCCGAGGCCGGAGACGACAGTGTCCACTTTCTTTTCCTTCAGATCAAACCGGCACAGGCCGGTACCGATCATCAGCGTCAGCTCATCTCCGTCAGAGACCGAAGCCGCGTTTCCGATCCTGCTGCACAGCAGCTCATCCGCCAGGGAAAAAGGTATGAACGCTCTCTCCTCAATCGTCCGGTAGACGCTGTTGAACCTGTAGATGCAGATCCCGGTCTCTCCCTCGTGCCTGCCGCGGTTCATGTAGCCGCACACCATGAAGTCCGCGTCCCCGCTCTCGCTGACTTTCAGGATCTGGATGAGATGGTGGCGGTAGAGCTCGCGCCGGTCTGTGCTGTCCGCGTCGGCAAATCCGAAGATATAGGAAACGGAGCGGTCGGCGCTGTGCCCGCTGAAGAGGCTGTCCGCCTGCACGAAGACCGCGGTCCCGGCGTCCTCGCTCTCCCGGTAATCCTGCCCGGGTTCCCGGATCCCCAGCAGGATCTGCCCCTCCGGATAGGCTTTCCCTTCGGGATCGAACACCGCGGAAGCCCTGCGGTCATAGTCAAGCAGGTAATTCCGCTCGGCTCCCTTCTGGACCTGGATCTCCTCCGTACAGATGAGGTACCACGGCTCATCGTCCGCGTCCACGCGCAGCTTGTAGTCAAACCGGCAGACTGCGGTGCTGCTCTGAATATCCTTTACCGTGACGACAGGAGCCACGACCTCTGTGGGCTCAAGATTTCCCCAGGTGACCTGATCCACGCTGCTATGGATCGTCACATGCCCGAAATCCGTCTGCGCAGCACTGTCATCCGTTTCCAGATACTGTGCCCACTGCGCGGCTTCCGTCTTCCGGTAAGTCATCTCGTGGAGCCGCGACGCAAAGCGGATCCGCTCCGCGATCGAAGGGTCTTCCGTGCACAGGATGCGGGTGTAGTAGAAGATCTCCTTCTGCTGCGACGTCCGCACGATAAGAGTCAGAAGATATTCCGTATCTTTCTCTATCAGGTTGTTCAAGGTTGCTTTCGCCGCGATCGTCTCATCGGATCGATCTGCGTCCGTCACGGTTTCTTTCTGGATGAGCCTGGAGCCGTCCACGCTGCTGACCTCGAAGCGGATCTCCTCCACCGCTCCGCCGCAGAGGCTGACCGTAAACGGCACGTCCCTGTCCTCCCCGACGGGGGTGACCGGCGCACGGAGGCCGCACGCGTCTATCCTCCCGGCATTTCCGTGCAGCTCATTGATATTCATGCTGCCCGTCTGCATCGTGATGAGAGGGAACGACGCCTCCGGCATGACCGTGCTCTCGCCCTGTCCGCCCTGCTCCATTCCGGATTCCAGAAGGAATACCGTCAGGAAGAAGACGGCGACGGTATAGATAAGTCGGATGATGGTCTGCTTCAAGCTCTCTGCCTTTCGCTCCTCGCTGCTCTATGGAATCCTCGCTGCTTAACGGGATCCTCGTTTCTTAGCGGGATCCTCGTTTCTTAGTGAAATCCTCGTTTCTTAGTGAAATCCTCGCTGCAGAAAAGTATCTGCGGATATGCAGGCATATCCGCAGATACCACTTTACATCAAACCTGATGATCAGTAAAAAATATGGCCGCCAATGGTATAACGCGGGGTGACCTGCGGGATCGGCGTGCGGAAGAAGATACAGTCCGCAACCGTCGTCTGTCCTGCCATCGCCGCCTGCGCCGCCTGATAGCAGGCGGGCGTCGCGTCATCGCGGGAGAGCGCGAGCGCGAGCCGTCCCGTGCTGACCGGCTCAAACTGCCCCCGCTGGTAGATCACGCCGACGATCGTATCCGGGAAAGCGCCCGACATCACGCGGTTCAGGACGACGGCGCCGACCGCCACCTGTCCTTCATACGGCTGGTTTCCCGCCTCGCAGTAGATCAGGTTCGCGAGCAGATACTCATCGCCCTCCGCGAAAGTGACCTCTCCGATCGAGCGCCAGACAGATCTTCTCGACAGTTCTTCCAGGCGTCGCTCTTCGGCGAGCTTTGCCTCCAGCGCCTTGATCTCCTGGTTCTTGACGTCCAGTTCCGCCTGCAGCGCATCGGCAGTCCGCTCCGCGTCCGCGATCTGGCCTTCGTAAGAGCTGATGCTGCTGCTCGTCTGCGACACGAGTCCGGAGACTCTGCCCTGCTCGCTGAGCGCCTCATCCTTCAGACCCTGAAGATCCGCCTCTTCCTGCTCGAGCACGACCTTTTTCTCCGCGATCGATTCCTTTGTCTCGATGTACTGCTCGAGCATTTTTCTGTCATACGCGGAGAGCGCCTCGATGTAGTCCTGCCGGTTCAGGAAATCCCCGAAGGACGTGCTGTCAAAGAACGCCTCCACCGGCAGTGACCGGCTGTTGAAGTACATGAACTGCACGCGCTTCTTCATCGCCTCATACTGGGCGTCCTGCACGCGCTGCGCCTCCTCGAGGTCCGCCGTCGTGTCGGCGATCTCCTGCTGCTTGTCCTTGATATTGCTCTCGATCTGGCTGAGATTGTCGCTGATCTCGCTGAGCTGCCCGTTCAGGTTGTTCAGCTCGCCCTGCAGAGTCGACTTGGTGCTGTTCATGCTGTCGATGTTCTGCTGGTTGTTCTCGATTGCGTTCTCGGTCTGCTCCTTCTCCTCTTTTGCCTTCCTGATCTTCTCTTCCGTCTCTTTGGACGCAAACACAGAAAGCGGCAGAGCTGCCGTGAGGACAGCCGCCGCTAAAAATACAGTCAATAAACGTTTCTTCTTCGCGATGCAGCTCGCGAAGAACCTTTTCATACCACTCATACAGCCAGCGCGGTCACAGGTCGATGTCGATGTGGCGCCCCGTCCGCCGGTACTGCTCATACACGACTCCCGCCGCGTCGAACATCCGCTTGCTCGCGATCGTCATGTCGGAATCCGCGTACTTGTCGCTGTCATAGACGACTTTCCGGATGCCTGCCTGAATGATCGCCTTCGCGCACTCATTGCAGGGAAACAGGCTGACGTAGATCGTCGCGCCTTCCAGGTTCCCGCCGCGGAAATTGAGGATCGCGTTGAGCTCGCTGTGCGTCACGTACGGGTACTTCGTCATGAGCGGGACACCGTCCCTCTCCCACGGGAACTCTTCATCCGACACGCCGTTCGGAAAACCGTTGTACCCGATGGAGAGGATCTTGTTCCGGTCGCTCACGATGCATGACCCGACCTGCGTATTGGGATCCTTGGAGCGCATGCCCGCCAGCATGGCAACTCCCATAAAATACTCGTCCCAGGATATGTAATCAGTCCGTTTGCCCGCCATAGAAGCCTCCGTGCGGTCTTACTTGGTGCCGAAGATCCTGTCGCCCGCGTCGCCGAGGCCGGGCACGATGTACTTGATCTCGTTCAGGTGATCGTCCAGCGCGCCGATAAACAGGTCAACGTCCGGATGGTTCTCCTGCATGACCTTCACGCCTTCCGGCGCCGCGATGATGCAGAGGAAGTGGATCTTTTTGCAGCCTTTTTCCTTCAGCATGGTGATCGCCGCCGCTGCCGAGCCGCCGGTCGCGAGCATCGGATCGACCACGAACACTTCTCTCTCCGCGACGTCCGCCGGGAGCTTGCAGTAATACTCGACCGGGAGTGCGGTCTCCGGATCTCTGTAAAGGCCGATGTGGCCGACCTTCGCCGCCGGGATCAGTGTGAGCATGCCGTCGACCATGCCGAGGCCTGCGCGCAGGATCGGGACGATCGCCAGTTTCTTGCCCTTCAGTTCCTTTGCCTTTGTCTTTGCGATCGGGGTCTCGATCTCGACTTCGGTGAGTTCCAGGTCTCTCGTCGCCTCATAGCAGATGAGCGTCGCGATCTCGGCGATCGCCTCGCGGAAGGCCTTCGTGCCGGTCGTCTTGCGGCGGATGATTCCGATCTTGTGCTGGATCAGCGGGTGATCCATGATAACGAGTTTAGCCATATTGCATTACCCCTCCATGTGCAGATTTATGTAATTATACCATAACCTTGAGCCGTGCAGGATTGTGGACTCGAAAACCCGACGAATGCTTGCATTCAGGAGGGTTTTTGAGGACGCAAGACTATGGGGCGAATGCCCCGGGTCCGCGAAAAGCGGAGCGTTCGCGGACCGCACGGCTCATTCTATTCCTCCGCCCTCACGACCTTCTGCCCCGCCGCCTTCATCAGCCGGTTCATGATTGCCTGCCCGATCCCTTTTCCGGAAAAAGACTCCGAATAGATCACATCGACCTCTTCATCGTCAAATTCCCTCAGGATCCGGAACAGTTCCCTTGCTGCGGCTGCTTCGTCCGTCCGCTTTCCGGTGCTGCGGATCACGTCCGCGTCATAGCCGGCCAGCGTCTCGTCCGTGCAGATGACTCCCGTCCGCTTTCCTTCCGCGCGCTGCGTCCGCACGAGCTCGTTGATCAGTTTCACCACGGCCTCGGTACCGCCTTCCACGACGGTCAGTTCGCCATTCGGCGCATAGTGGCGGTACTTCATGCCCGGCGCCTTCGGCCTTACATCACTGTTCGCATCGATCAGCGCGGTGTCGGTCCGCACGTCACCCAGCACCTGCCTGAGCATCTCTTCCGTGATATATCCCGGCCGCAGGATCTCCGGCGCATCGCCGGTCAGATCGATGATCGTGGACTCCAGCCCGATGCCGACCTGTCCTCCGTCGATGATCATGTCTACGCGGCCGTCCAGATCCTCCCGGCAGTACTTCGCGAGCGTCGGGCTCGGACGCCCGGACCGGTTGGCGCTCGGCGCCGCAATGAACCCTCCGCCGGCGCGGATCATCTCCATGGCGATCTTGTTCGAAGGGAACCGGACCGCAACCGTGTCCAGCCCTCCGGTCGTCTCTGCCGGCACGATCTCCGTCTTCCGGAAGATCATGGTGAGCGGTCCCGGCCAGAAGGCCTCAGCCAGTTTCCACGCGCTCTCCGGTATATCGGCCGCGATGGCCGGCAGATCGTCCAGCCTCCAGATGTGTACGATCAGGGGATTGTCGGATGGACGCCCTTTTGCGGCGTAGATCTTTCTGGACGACGACGGGTTCAGGCCGTCTCCGCCCAGACCATACACCGTCTCCGTCGGAAAAGCAACGAGCCCGCCCCTCTTAAGGATCTCTCCCGCTTCTTCGATCGCTCTATAGTCGATCTCGTCTTCCGTCATGGTGACATATCTGGTTTTCAGTGAAAAACCGGACTCACTCATTCATGTACTCTCCGATCACGTCCCAGATATCCGCTGTCTCGTAGCCGAGCCGCCACGAAGCAACGCCGGCCAGCCCGTTCGCCTGCATCACGCTGAGCTTCATGCGGATCGACTGCGCGTCCTCGACCCAGACTCTCGCATAGACGCCGTCGTTGGCGACGCCCTCCGCATAGTTCTGGCCGTCGGTCTCGTTCCAGATGACCGGGAGGTTGTTGTTCCGGATATATTCCTGCACCTCCGCCATGCCGATCGCGATCGAGCTGAGGTTGCCGTCCGTCCCTTTCCAGACCCTGGTGTAGAACGGCACGCCGTTGATCAGCCTGTCCGCCGATACCATCGTCAGCGCGCGCTCGATGCCGCTCCTTACGTAGCCTAAAGAGGCGACGCTTCCGGCCTCCTGGCTGCCGCCGAAGTGTTCGTCGTATCCCATGATCACGACATAGTCGGCAAACACGCCCTGCTCTTCCATGTCATAGTGATTATTGAAATTGTACGGCACGTAATTGTCCACCGACAGCACAAGTCCCGCTGCCCTGCAGGCGATGGACAGCTCGCGGATGAACTCGATATAGTCTCTGCCGTACGGATCCTCGATCAGCTCCAGGTCGGCATTGATCCCGTCCGCGCCGATCGCTTTCGCGTCAGCGACGACCGTATCGATGACCCGCTGCCTGCGCGCTGCCGTCGTGAGAAATGTCTGCATGGAACCCGCTTCCGAGAAATTCATCAGTGTCGCCCACACCTGATAGCCGCTCTCATGGAGCCGGGAGACGATATCCGCCGACGCGATGCTCGTGACGCTGCCCTCCTCGTCCGTGATCCGGTACCACGTCGGAGAGACGACGGTAACTCCGTGCGTGCGCGCCAGATAGTCAAACACGAGGCTGTTGGAATCGAAATACTCGACGTTGAACCACGCGAGGTTGACTTTGTTTCCCGTCCGGAGCGAAGGGTATTCGGGTTCTGTGTAAAGGTTCTGCGGCCCCCTCGCGATCTGCGTGAAGTCCTTCAGCTTCCTGTTCTCGGCGTAGCCGATCAGGCCGTCGACCGTCATCACTCTGGACCAGGTCTCCATCTGGTCGAGGACGACCAGCGCCTGATCCTTCCCAAGATCCGCAACGATATCGCTCCTTATGCCGCCCGAGACGCGGAGCGCCGTCTTTCCGCTCACGGCGGCGGTATTCTCCGGAGAAAAGTCCGTCGTGAGCACGATCCTCGCAGGTTCCTCACTGAAGCGGTAGTCGAACGTCGTATAGCGCTGCACGAAATCAAGCGCATAATACAGCGTGTCCCCGATCATCATCGTCAGGGCATAGTCTTCCGTGTGCCGGCCGGACGCGTCCGTCCACTCGCTGCTCCCGACCGCGGTCTCGATGATGTCATCCGGGAGGCAGTAGCGCACCGTGCCGTCGGCCGCACTGTAATAAAATCTTCTGTTCAGCATCGTGCTGACCTGGTCCGCGCTGAAGTACAGCCTTCCGTCCGCCATCTTCGCGTATTCCGTCAGCAGCGTATGGTTCAGGATGATCGCCGCGTCGTCCGGCGCCGTGATCCCGAGATACTCCGCGAGGTTCGCCCTCTTCTTCGAGTACCGCAGATCCTCCATGTATAAACGGAACAGGCCGAATCCCGCAGCCGCGATAAGCGCGATGACGATCAGCACCACGGGCAGGATGCTCCTTCTTCTGTTTCTTGCTCTTCTCCTTCTGTCCACGAATGTCCTCCGTTCTGGTGAATGTTTTCTTAGTATACCATAACCTCGTATCGTGTCCATTCGTGCACAGAAGCACCTGAAAAACAGCGAGACAAGGCCGCCTTCCGGTGTCATAAGCGAAACCCTGTCGTCGGAATCGCCCGCAAAGCGGCCTTACAGAATCGCTATTAGATTTTTCAGACGTGCATTAAGACGCGGCCCGTCAATCGCTGTCATTGCGTCTGCGATACGGCAGGAACGCGAAGAACAGATTTTGCTGCGGCAAGACCACGAATTCGGCTGGTACTTCATGGGAAAACTGGAGATCTATCCCATCCCCGCAGCTGCAGTGAACCGGACGGTATATGACCGGCAGATGGAATTGTGACAAATTGGTTCTGTCTGACTCAATTTGCCGGCAGAGCGCCGGCTGTGAGCGCTGTTTTTCCCCGGGCCGCAAAGGCCGGGCGATCCGCAGCGCAGACATGGATGCGAATCCACTTATAGATATTTAGAACACTTGTTGTCTCCGGAACTGTTCCGCCCTCCTTTCGATACGGATTATCCGTTCCGCTGCAGGAACATTTTATCCGCGCCGGAGACTGCGAATCAATGCTTCCGGCGTCCTTAACTGCGAAACTCCGGAATTTAGTAACTTTCGTACAATGCGTAAGCAGGAGCATCCGAAGATCCCGGCATGCATGCCGCCCCGGTGGGTCCGTGTGCGTCCCGTACCGCGCAGAAACAGGGGGTTCGCGGACTTGCGCGCCTTCCCGCCGCAGTTTATACTTTTCATATGAAGATAGAAAAGATCAGCGACAACCAGATCCGCTGCATCCTTACGGCGGACGACCTCGCGAAGCGGCAGCTCAAGCTCTCGGAACTTGCTTACGGCTCGGAAAAAGCCAAGCGCCTGTTCCGCGACATGATGCAGCAGGCCGCGTTTCAGTATGGCTTTGAGGCGGAGAACATTCCGCTCATGATCGAAGCCGTCCCTCTGAGCGCGGGCAGTATCGCCGTGATCGTGACGAAGGTGGATAATCCGGAGGAACTCGACACGCGTTTTTCGAGTTTTGCTCCCTCCGTCGGGCGGGAGAAGACTCCCGAGGAGAACGGGGCGGCCGGCGTCTTCGAGCAGCTCCTCTCCGCGATCCGCTCGGGTTCCGGCGGGGAGAAGTCCGCGCCTTCCTCCGGCGAGAACACGGAGGACGCGCAGATCAGCCGGATGAAGCGCTATTACTTCACGCACCGGCTCTATCTCTTTGCCGACATGGAACACGCGATCCTCGCTGCCAAGGCAGCTGCCGGCCGCTACGAAGGGGAGAGCTCCCTCTACTATGACGGCGCCGCGGAGAAATACGCGCTGTGCCTCGAGATGAAGAATGTCGAGTCCGCAGGGAAACAGCTCGCCGTGCTGTCCGCCATCTCCGAATTCGGTGAGACTTCGAAGATCTCGCTCGCGCGCGAAGAATATCTGCGCGAGCACTGCCGCACGATCCTTGCGGATCACGCGCTGGAGTCGCTTGCACAGCTGTGATTTTATGCCGGCCGGATCTCAAAGATCCGGCCCGGGAATCAGGACAGAAAAGGGCAGGATCCCTGCCTTTTTTTATTTCCGCTTTTTCAGTTTCCCGATCGCGATATGCGCGAGAACGCTGAGCGCGATGCCCGAGGCCGTAAGAAGTATGCTGCCGGAGACGACGGACGCCGGTGCCGGATCTTCGTACTTCAGAGGAAAACCGGCGAGCCTGCTTAAGATCCATGCGATGAACATGTGGAAGAGATAGATGGAGATCGAAGCGGCAGCCGCGACCAGCGGGTAATACTTTTTCCCGGAATATCTGTCCGAAAGGGCGTAAAACAGGACCGACGCGAACATCATGGCCGGCAGGAACCAGAAATCCGCCAGGAACGGATACCGGCTTCCCAGCGAACAGTACTCCCACCCGAACAGATTCTGGATCGCCCGGTTCCAGATGCATCCTCCATAGAAATTCCGCAGGCAGCAAAGCGCCTCGATGAAAGGGACGGATCCATCGGCCGCCATCCAGGCCGTCCCGATCCCCCAGAACAGGAACGACCAGCCGAAGAACGGCTTAAGAAGTGCCTTTGCCCGCCTTCCCGTGTTCTGTGCGAAACTCCTTTTCCCTGGAATATAGAAGTATCCGGAATAGAAGAAAAACGTGATGAGCGCGGCATCGATGATGTGATTCACCGGGCCTTTGAACCGGCACGGTGCCATCAGATGATAGACCACGACGACGATGACGGCGACCCCCTTCATCATATCTGCGTAATTCAGCCGTCTGTTCTCACTTCCCATTACGGCATCTCCTCCTGTATGGCAGCTTTTATTATATATGAGCCGGCGCCGGCGGTCGATGGCGAAACCATAGATTATCAGTGCAGAAAATCATTGGTCATATATAAGTACAATCACGCAGTATCGTTGCATTTCAGGCGCTTCAATGCTATATTTAGAGTCGGGAAATACGCCGGTTCAGCTGACATCTGAGTGGATCCATTCCGCCTCTCAAAAGGGAGCTTCTTCGGCATATCTGCCTATCGTTTCGTCAATAAAAACAGGAGGTAATCTAATGGCAAGAAAAATGTTGACCATGGATGGTAACGAAGCGGCCGCTCATGTAGCATACGCTTATACCGAAGTCGCTACCATCTACCCCATCACGCCCTCTTCCGTTATGCCCGAGCATATCGACGAGTGGGCTACCGCCGGAAGAAAGAACATCTTCGGCCAGACTGTGCAGGTGACTGAGATGCAGTCCGAAGCAGGCGCGGCAGGTGCTGTTCACGGATCCATCACCGCCGGTGCGATGACATCCACCTTCACGGCTTCCCAGGGTCTTCTTCTGATGATCCCGGTTCTGTACAAGGTCGCAGGCGAGAGACTCCCTGCAGTCTTCAACGTCGCCGCACGTGCGCTGGCTTCCCACGCGCTCTCCATCTTCGGCGATCACTCTGACGTCTATGCATGCCGCCAGGCAGGCGTTCCGATGCTCTGCGCCTCCAGCGTGCAGGAAGTCATGGACCTCACGCCCGTCGCTTACTGCGCGGCCGTCAAGGGCAGACTTCCGTTCATCAACTTCTTCGATGGTTTCCGGACCTCTCACGAGATCCAGAAGATCGAGACCTGGGATTATGAAGATCTCAAGGATCTCATCGACATGGACGCGATCGACGCGTTCCGTGCGGCCTGCCTGAATCCGACACATCCCCGCCAGATGGGCTCCGCTCAGAACCCTGACATCTTCTTCCAGACCAGAGAAGCCTGCAACGTCGCTTACGACGAGCTGCCGGCGATCGTCCAGGATGTCATGGACAAGATCAACGCGAAGATCGGCACGGATTACAAGCTGTTCAACTATCACGGCGCAGCGGATGCGGAAGACGTCATCGTCGCCATGGGCAGCGTCTGCGACACGATCGAAGAGACTGTCGACTACCTGAACGGCCTCGGCCGCAAAGTCGGTGTCGTCAAGGTCCGCCTGTACAGGCCTTTCAGCGCGGAAGCACTCATCGACGCGATCCCGGATACGGTGAAGAAGATCTCCGTTCTCGACAGGACGAAAGAGCCCGGCTCCATCGGCGAGCCTCTGGCACTCGACGTCATCGCAGCACTCAAGGGTTCCAAGTTCAACGATATCCCGGTCTTCTCCGGACGTTACGGCCTTGGTTCCAAAGACACCACGCCCGCTCAGATCATCGCTGTCTATGACAACACTGAGAAGGCGAGATTCACGATCGGCATCGTCGACGATGTGACGAACCTCTCCCTTCCTACCGGCAAGGAGATCGTTACTACTCCTGAGGGAACTTACTGCTGCAAGTTCTGGGGCCTCGGCGCGGACGGCACGGTCGGTGCGAACAAGAACTCCATCAAGATCATCGGCGACAACACCGATATGTATGCGCAGGCTTACTTCGATTATGACTCCAAGAAGTCCGGCGGTGTCACAATGTCTCACCTCCGCTTCGGCAAGAGCCCGATCAAGTCCACCTACCTGATCCATCAGGCGAACTTCGTCGCATGCCACAACCCGGCATACATCCGCAAGTTCAACATGTCCCAGGAACTCGTGGACGGCGGCACGTTCCTCCTGAACTGCTCCTGGACACCGGAACAGCTCGAAGAGCATCTGCCCGGCCAGGTCAAGAAGTTCATCCATGACCACAACATCAAGTTCTACACCATCGACGGCGTGAAGCTCGGTATCGAGACCGGCATGGGCCCGACCAGGATCAACACCATCCTGCAGTCCGCATTCTTCACCCTGACGAAGATCATCCCTGAAGAGGATGCGATCCGCCTGATGAAGGAAGCTGCTGCGAAGACCTACGGCAACAAGGGTCAGGATGTCGTCGACAAGAACTGGGCAGCGATCGACGCCGGCGCGAAGAACTTCGTCGAGATCCAGGTCCCCGAGAGCTGGGCGAACGCGGAAGACGAAGGCCTCGATGTCGTCCACGCCGAAGGCAGCCGTCAGGACGTCGTTGATTTCGTCAATAACATTCAGGCGAAGGTCAACTCCCAGGAAGGCAATACGCTGAAGGTCTCCGAAGTCGCTGTTTACGCGGACGGCTCCACACCTTCCGGCGCTGCTGCATTTGAGAAGCGCGGTATCGCGGTCAATGTCCCTGTATGGAACAGCGCGAACTGCATCCAGTGTACGTTCTGCTCTTATGTCTGCCCGCATGCGGCGATCCGTCCGGTCGCTCTGACCGACGAGGAAGCTGCTGCCGTTCCGGCAGGCACGGTGACCGTCCCGCTGACCGGCATGCCCGGCTATCAGTTCGCGATCGTCGTTTCTTCCATGGACTGCACGGGCTGCGGCTCCTGCGCGAATATCTGCCCCGGCATGAAGGGCGAGAAGGCTCTGAACATGACCAGGCTCGCAGAGGCTCTGCCGATGGCGAACCAGCAGGAAGCGTTCAACTACGCAGTCGAGCTTCCGGCGAAGCCCGAAGTTATCGAGAAGTTCAAAGAGACCACGGTCAAGGGCAGCCAGTTCAAGCAGCCGCTGCTTGAGTTCTCAGGCGCATGCGCAGGCTGCGGCGAGACTCCTTATGCGAAGCTCGTCACACAGCTGTTCGGCGACAGAATGTACATCGCGAACGCGACAGGATGCTCCTCCATCTGGGGCAACTCCTCTCCGTCCACTCCTTATACCGTCAACAAGAAGGGCTATGGCCCGGCATGGTCGAACTCCCTGTTCGAAGATGCCGCCGAGTTCGGTTACGGCATGCTGCTCGCGCAGAATGCGGTCCGCGGCGGTCTGAAGAGCAAGGTCGAGGCGATCGCCGAGAACGCCGGTGAAGAGCTGAAGGCAGCCGCTCAGGGCTGGCTGGATACCTACACGCAGGGCGTCGAGAACGGCATGGCTACCGACACGCTCGTTGCAGCTCTCGAGGCTGACGGCAGCGAGGCGGCGAAGGAGATCGTGAAAGACAAGCAGTTCCTTGCCAAGAAGTCCCAGTGGATCTTCGGCGGCGACGGCTGGGCATTCGATATCGGCTACGGCGGTGTCGACCACGTCCTCGCAAGCGGCAAAGACATCAACATCATGGTCTTCAACACCGAGGTGTATTCCAACACCGGCGGCCAGTCCTCCAAGGCAACTCCGGAAGGCGCTGTCGCGCAGTTCGCAGCGGCCGGCAAGGACATCAAGCAGAAAGACCTTGCAAGCATGGCAATGAGCTACGGCTACGTCTACGTCGCACAGATCTCCATGGGCGCTGACAGGAATCAGTGCATCAAGGCGATCGCTGAGGCTGAGGCTTATCCGGGACCGTCCCTGATCATCGCTTACGCACCGTGCATCAACCACGGCGTCCGCGCAGGCATGGCCAAGGTCCAGGATGAGGAGAAGCTCGCTGTGACGACCGGCTACTGGAATCTCTTCCGCTTCAACCCGAACGGCGGCGACAAGAAGTTCGTTCTTGACTCCAAGCCGGCGACCGAAGCTTATGAGACATTCCTTGCAGGCGAAGTCCGCTACACATCGCTGAAGCGCAAGAATCCGGAGAGAGCTGCGAGACTGTTCGCGGAAGCTGCGGAGAACGCGAAGAAGCATTACGATTATCTGTCCAAGCTGGGCGATCTGTACAACAACTGATCCGCTCCCGGACGGGAAAGGCTCCTCTCGGGGCCGCGCGCCGGACACCGGCGTAAGATCACGGTACGACCTGCCGGGGCAGGAAACTGCTCCGGCGGCAGTACATAAAGTAAAGTGTGTTGATTGTCCAACACTTAGGGGAAAGGAGGACAAGTAGTATGGCACGTGTTATTGGTGATGATTGCATCAGCTGCGGCGGCTGCGCTGCACAGTGCCCGGTAGAAGCGATTTCTCTGGGTGACGCTCATTATCAGATCGATCCTGATACCTGCATCGATTGCGGTGCATGCGAGGCTCAGTGCCCTGTGGGCGCGATCTCCGAGGCTTGATCGAACAGTCTGAGACAATAATATCGTACGGCAACGCACGATACGATGGGCAAAAAGAAACCCGTCCGGGCAACCGGGCGGGTTTCTTTTTCTGTCTGCGGACACGCCGCAGGGTTCCATTCTGAATCAGGATCAGCGAAACAGTTCCTGCATCTCTTCCTGGGAAACGGTGTGAAGGCCGTTCTCCGAGAGTACGCGGATCGCCTCGTCGTTGTCCTCGACGCGGAATACGACAAATGCGCTGTTCGCTTTCTTTGCCAGGAATGCGTACATGTATTCCAGGTTGATCTTCTTTTCGCCGAGTACGTTCAGGATGCCGACGAGCGCGCCGGGCTTATCCTCGATCTCGACGGCGAGGACTTTGGTCATGGAGCAGACGTACCCTTCGTCCTTGAGCACCTGGACAGACTTCAGCGGATCGTCGACGATCACCCGGACGATACCGAAGTCCTCGCTCTCCGCGAGAGAAAGGGCGCGCAGATCAATGTTGTTTGCTTCCAGGAGCTTCGTGAATTCATACAGGGCGCCGGGACGGTTTTCCAGAAATACTGAGATCTGACGGACTGTCATCTTGTGCCTCCTTACTTAAACGTACAGGTTTCTCTTGTCAATGACACGCTTTGCCTTGCCCTCGCTCCGCTCGATCGTCTTAGGCGCAACGAGCTTCACTTCGCAGAAGATGCCGAGCATCGCCTTGAGGGCGGAGACCAGTACCTTTTCCTTCGCGGAGACGGCGGACAGGGAGTCCGAGAACATCTCCGGCGTCATCTCGACCTGGACCTCGATCCGGTCGCTGTTGTTCTCTCTCGTCACCACGATCTGGTAGTTCGCCGGGTAGCCCTCGTTCAGGAGCACGGTCTCGATCTGGGACGGGAATACGTTGACACCCTTGACGATCAGCATGTCGTCGCTGCGGCCCATCGGCTTTCTCATACGGACGCTCGTCCTTCCGCAGGCGCAAGGCTCGCTGTTTAAGATCGTGATGTCTTTCGTGCGGTAGCGGATCAGAGGAAACGCCTCTTTCGTGATGCTTGTAAAGACGAGTTCTCCTTTTTCTCCCGCCGGGAGCACCTCCCCGGTATGAGGATCGATGATCTCCGCAATGAAATGATCTTCGTTGATGTGCATTCCATCCTGTTCGGAACATTCATAGGCAACGCCCGGGCCGGAGATCTCTGTCAGGCCATAGATGTCGTATGCCTTGATACCGAGCTTTTCCTCAATATCATGGCGCATCTCCTCGGTCCACGCCTCCGCGCCGAAGATGCCCGCTTTCAGTCTGATCTTGTTCCGGAATCCTCTCTCATTGATCGTCTCCGCGAGATACGCCGCATAGGACGGCGTACAGCACAGGACCGTAGCGCCGAGGTCCGTCATGAACTGGATCTGCCTGTCCGTATTGCCGGAAGACATCGGAAGCGTGAGGGAACCCAGCTTGTGGGAACCGCCGTGGAGGCCGGCACCGCCCGTGAAAAGGCCGTACCCGTAGCAGACCTGTACCACATCGCTTTTCGTAGCTCCTGCCGCCGCGAGCGCGCGGGCGCATAAGCCCTCCCACATGTCGACGTCGTTCTGGGTATAAAAAGCGACGACGCGGCGCCCGGTCGTGCCGCTCGTCGAATGAATGCGGACGCAGTCCTCCATCGGCGCTGCCATCAGTCCGTACGGATAGGCGTCCCGAAGATCATCCTTTGTCAGGAACGGAAGCAGGTGAAGATCCTCCAGCCCGTGAATATGGTCCGGACGCACGCCCGCATCGACCATCTTTTTCCGGTAATACGGCACGTTCTGATAGACGCGTTCCACGGTCTTTACAAGGAGCTCACTCTGGCGCGCACGGAGTTCTTCCCGTGAAGCGCACTCCCACTTCGGATCAAAATAATTACCCATTGGCGTTTACTCTTCCTCCAGTTATTTTTGCCGGATACCCTTATTCCGGCGCGCCGCCCCGGTTCCCGAAAGAGGATGACGCGACGCTCGCGAATTTGGTCAGCTGCGGCAGCCATCTGAGCTCCACCGTGCCGATCGGGCCGTTTCTCTGTTTGGCGACGATGACTTCCGCGATGCCCCTTTTCTCGGAGTCCTCATGGTAGTAGTCATCTCTGTATATGAACATGACGAGGTCGGCGTCCTGCTCGATCGCGCCGGATTCTCTGAGGTCCGACAGCATCGGCCTGTGGTTCGGCCGCTGCTCCACCGCTCTTGAGAGCTGGGACAGGGCGATGATCGGGACGTTCAGTTCTCTTGCGAGGCTCTTTAAGGACCGGGAGATATCGGAGATCTCCTGCTGCCTGGAGTCGTTCCCGCGCGCGCTGCCGCTCATCAGCTGCAGATAGTCGATCACGACGAGGTCAAGACCCTTTTCCAGCTTGAATTTCCTGCATTTGCTGCGCACTTCAGGCACGCTGATCGCCGGCGTGTCGTCGATGATCAGGTTGCTCTCACCGATCTGCCCGGCACTCTCCATGAGGTCCGACCACTCCTGGTCGTTCAGGTCGCCGGTGCGGATCTTCTGCGCTTCCACGTGCGATTCCATGGCGAACAGTCTGTTCATCAGCTGTTCCTTCGACATCTCGAGCGAGAAGATCGCCACGGTCTTTCCGCTCCGCATCGTCACATATTCCGCGATATTCAGCGCGAGCGCCGTCTTGCCCATTGAAGGGCGCGCAGCGATCAGGATCAGGTCCGCGGGCTGCAGTCCGGCCGTCCGGCTGTCGAGGTCCTGGAAGCCGGTCGCGACTCCCGTGACGCTGCCTTTGGTCCTGGCTGCGAGTTCTATCTTTGCCATCGCGTCGATGACGATCTGGCTGACCGGGACAAAGTCGCTGCTGCCACGCTTCTGCGAGATATCGAAAATGTTTTTCTCCGCGCGATCCAGGATCGTCTCGAGGCTGTCCTTCTCGGTGTAACAGTCCGTACCGATCGCTTCCGCCGCCCGGATCATCCTGCGCAGAGTGGATTTCTGCGCGACGATATCCGCGTACGCGCGAACGTTCGCGGAAGTCGGCACCGTCGCGATGAGCGTTCCGATCATCTCCGCGCTGTAGGTCTCCGGAGGGAGGTTTTTCTCCTTCAGGCGCGTCTGCAGCGTCACCGGATCCACCGGGATGCGCTTCGCGTACAGCTCCGTAATGGCCTCAAAAATAACGCCATACTGGCGGGAATAGAAATCCTCCGCCGTGACATATTCCGTCGCGATCTCGATGGCGTCCTGATCCAGGATCATCGATCCGATCACGGATTGCTCCGCCTCCAGCGAGTGCGGCATGATTCTGGTTATCGTCTGTTCCTCGGGCATGGTCCTGCGATCCTTACTTTTCCTTGACGATGACGTACAGACGTCCTGTCACCTGCGTGTGCAGACGGATCGGCACTTCGTGCGTCCCGAAGGAGCGGATCGGCTCTTCCATCTGGATCTTCTTCTTGTCAAGCTCCAGGCCGTGCTGTGCCTTGGCCGCCTCCGCGATCTCCTTCGCGGAAATGGAGCCGAATACCCGGTCTCCTTCTCCCTTCTTCATCGCGACGACGATCTGCTTCTGTTCCAGGACTGATGCCAGTTCCTGCGCCTGTGCAAGCTTCTCCTGCGCCTCTTTCTCCTCGCGTTTCTTCTGCTGCTTCAGCGCGTTCTGGTTCTGCGCGTTGGCTTCCACGCCGAGTTTTTTCGGCAGGACGAAATTCCTCGCGTAACCGTCGCTGACGTTTACGATCTCGCCTTTTTTCCCAAGTGATTTTACGTCTTCCAGAAGAATGACCTTCATAATGATTCCTCCTCTTATCAGAAAAGCGTTTTACAGCTCGCCCTCTTCCATCATCTGGTCCAGTGTGTGCTTGAGGACCCCGATCGCCTCCGGGATCGTCATCTCTTCCATCTGGCAGCCGGCGATATTCATGTGACCGCCGCCTCCCATCCGTTCCATGACGACCTGCACGTTGACTTCGTCAATGGACCTCGCGCTGACAAAGATCTGTCCCGCATACTCGGTCAGCACGAAGCTGGCCCGCACACCGATGATATTCAGCAGTTCGTTGGCCGCCTGCGCGCCGATCACGGTCGGGCTCTGCACGCCTGCGCCGCTGCAGACGGAGATCGCATAGGCGCCGCGGTAGATCTCCGCCTGGGAGACGGCGTCCGCCTTTGCCTTGTATTCCGTAGCTTCCTCGCGGAAGAGTTTGCGGACCCGCGTGACGTCGGCGCCGTTTCTCCTCAGGAAAGCAGCCGCCTCAAAGGTGCGCACGCCGGTCTTGCTGACGAAATTGTTGGTATCGATCACGATGCCCGCGTACATGGCGTCCGCCTCCTCCGTACGGATGCGGATGTCAAGGTCGATGTACTGCAGGATCTCCGAGACCATCTCGCAGGCGGATGAAGCATATGCCTCGATGTAGGAGAGCGTCGCGTCTTCGATCGTCTCCGTGCCCTGCCTGTGGTGGTCCAGAACGACGACGGATTTGCAGAGCCGGAGCAGTTCCGGGCACTCGGTGATGCTGGGGCGGTTGACGTCCACGACGACGAGGGCTGCGTTCTCTCCGACCCGCTCCGTTGCCTGCGCGCTCGTCAGGATCATGTCGTCGTCATATTCCGGGTTGTCCCGGAACAGGGCAGCGATCGGCCGCAGGGACGTCGTCATCTCGTTGAGGACGATGTGCGCCTCGCGGTTCATCTCCTTCGCGATGCGGTAGATACCGACCGCCGAGCCGAAGGAGTCGATGTCACCCAGCCTGTGGCCCATGATGAAGACCTGCTCCCTGGTAGAGAGGATCTCCTTCAGTGCCTGCGCTTTGACGCGGGCGCGCACGCGCGTGCTCTTCTCTATCTGCTGCGATTTTCCGCCGTAGTATGCGGTGTTGTCCGGCGTCCGGACGACCGCCTGGTCGCCGCCTCTGCCGAGTGCCATGTCTATCGCGTTCTTCGCGAACTCAAAGTTCTGTGTGTAGCTCAGGCCGTCCAGGCCGATGCCGATACTGAGCGTGATCGCCATCTCGTTTCCGATATTGACGGTCTTGACGTCGGAGAGCAGGTCGAAATGGTTTTCCTCCAGCAGCTGGAGAGCCTGCTTGCGCAGGATGATCAGGTATTTATCCTTTTCTATCTTGCTGCAGATGCCGTCGACCGCAGCGATGTACTTGTTGACTTTCCGGTCGATCAGGGCGATGAGGAGGGAGCGGCGCACGTCCTCGACGGACTCCAGCGCCTCTTCGTAGTTATCCAGATAGATGAATCCGACCACCAGGCTCTGGTTGTCGACCTCCCGGATTGCGAGCTTTACAGCCGTCTCATCAAACAGATAGATCGCGATAAGAGCACTGGAAAAGCCGGTGTCGCTGACCATCTCGCTGTCGCCGGAGATCGTCTCCAGCTCGACGCGCTTCATATGAACGGAATAGTTACTGTCCTCGTAGTCGATCTCGAGACGGATCTCCGTCTCTTCTTCCGTCGGGAGGACACTTCTCGTAAGTGACGGGAAAATGGAGGTGATGCTCTTGTTGTAGCCCTTTTCCTTGTGGATCACCTTCTCGAACGCGGCGTTCGTCCAGATGATCCTGCCGTCCTCATCCAGAATGCCGTAGGGAAGGTCCAGTTCCCGGAGCAGTCCTCTCTGGATCTGGCCGTATTCCGTAGCAAAGCTGACCATCTCGTTCATCAGGATGGAGCGGTTGTTGAAATACAGCATCAGGATGAAGATGAAGTAGATGACGAGCGCACCCGTCAGGACGATGCCGGAGGGCCAGTTGACAAAATAGATCAGGATGTTTGTCAGTACCAGGACCAGGCCGAGGTAGATCGGCGCATTGAAGTATCTGGAAAGCCTGCCTTTCAAGTTGACGCGTCTTCTCATGGTGTAACCTCATGGCCCGCTTCTGCGGGCATTCTTGGAGTATTATACCATACTCTTGAGCCGTGCACAGACACCCGTTCGAGAGCCCGTTGAATGCTTGCATTCATAAGGGCTCTTGAAGGGGTGGATGTATGGGGCGAATGCCCCGGGTCCGCGATAAGCGGCAGCGTTCGCGGACCGCACGGTTCAGAGTGCTCCTGCCCAACATCCCGACGAATGCTTGCATTCAGGAGGGTTTTTGAGGGCGCAAGACTATGGGGCGAATGCCCCGGGTCCGCGATAAGCGAAGCGTTCGCGAACCGCACGGCTCATAAGTGTATGTACTCGGCGAATGCCCCGGGTCCGCGAAAAGCGAAGCGTTCGCGGACCGCACGGCTCAGACCTCTGCCCCTCCACGGCGTTTGCATACCTTCCCACCTCCGTCCTATAATTATTCCTGACAACGATATTACGAGGACTTCCATACCATAATGAAACAAGGCATCAACTTCGGAAGCGAAAAGATCTTCCGCAATATCCTCCGGACCGCGTTCCCCATGCTGGTCGCCCAGGTCCTGAACCTGCTCTACAGCATCGTGGACCGCATTTACATCGGACGGATCCCCGGCGAAGGCACGGCAGCCCTGGCCGGCATCGGCCTCGCGTTCCCGCTGATCATCATCATCACGGCGTTCACGAACCTGTACGGCAGCGGTGGCGCGCCGCTCTTCTCCATGGAGCGCGGGCGGGGAGACGACCGCAAGGCTGCCGAATTCCTGAATACCTCCTTCCGCCTCGAAGTCCTGACGGGCATCATCCTCATGATCGCGGGGCAGATCTTCGCGCGCCCGCTCCTCGTCCTTTTCGGCGCGGACGAAGCCTCGCTCGTCTACTCCATCCCGTACCTGAGGATCTATCTGCTCGGCACGGTCTTCTCCATGATCGCGACGGGCATGAATCCTTACGTCAATGCGGAAGGTTTCCCAGGCTTCGGCATGATCTCGGTCGTGATCGGCGCCGTCGCCAATATTCTTCTGGATCCGGTCTTTATCTTCGTGTTCGGTATGGGTGTCCGCGGCGCCGCCCTGGCGACGATCCTCTCCCAGTTCCTCTCGATGCTGTTCGTGCTGTGGTTCTTCCGGAAGAAGTCCATCTATCCGGTATCCCTCCTGCCGACCGGCGGGAAGAGGTATCTCCCGCACGCCATGAACATCATCAGCCTCGGGACCGCGTCATTCATCATGCAGTTCACGAACTCCCTAGTCTCCATCTTCTGCAACAGCATGCTGATGAAGTACGGCGGCGCGCTCTATGTCTCCGTCATGACGATCATTTCCTCGGTCCGCCAGATCCTGGATACTCCGGTGCACGCGATCACCGAGGGCACTTCGCCCATTCTCAGTTTCAACTACGGCGCAAAAAAGCCTTCCAATGTGCGGCGCGCCACCCTCATCATGACCCTGTTCTGCTTTGCATACACATTCATCATCTGGGGTCTGATCCTCGCGTCGCCGCAGTCCTTCGTCGCGATCTTCAGCCCGGACCCGTCGCTGCAGAGGGACGCGGCACCGGCGCTGCACCTTTATTTCTCAGCCTTCATCTTCCAGACTTTCCAGTTCTCCGGCCAGTCGGTCTTCAAGTCGCTCGGAAAGCGGAATAAGGCGATCTTCTTCTCTCTGTTCCGCAAAGTCGTCATGGTCGTCCCGCTGACGCTCATTCTGCCGCGGCTGTTCGGTCTCGGCGTGAACGGCGTCTTCCTCGCGGAGCCGATCTCCAACGTGATCGGAGGCCTGGCCTGCTACATCACGATGCTTCTCACCATCCTTCCGGAGCTGAAGCAGATGGACAA
>JAEEGL013414654.1_pt1 | contig 24398 bp, 18 predicted proteins | sample 9134231 | NCBI WGS metagenome assembly JAEEGL01 (sample SAMN16246548, study PRJNA631951) | gut metagenome | biome: gut microbiome; feature: rumen; material: fiber-attached | host: Bos | place: Iran: Karaj | collected 2018-10
GTCCGGCTTTTCCGCTTCAGTCTTCCGCTGTCCAGAAAGTATATTTTCCCTTTTCCACCCGGCGCTTTTCCCCGTTCAGGCAAACCAGGGTCCGGACCGGGGTTTCCAGTTCATACCGGATCCCGTTCTCCAGGCAGGCCCAGTACGCGCGGACGGGGCCGAAACGCGTATCCAGCCGGGCCTGCAGCCATCCCAGGCGCCTGTCGGGATGCGGCGCATAGATCAGTTCCGCGAAGCCGGGCTGATCTTCCGCATGGAAGATTCCGGCCGCCTTTTCAAAAACCCAGTCCGCCACGGCCCCATAGGCATAGTGGTTGAAGGAATTCATATTCTTTGACCAGAAAGAGCCGTCCTCCCGGATACCGTCCCAGTGCTCCCACACCGTGGTCGCTCCTTTTGTGACGGGATAGAGCCAGGAAGGATATTCCCGCCGCAGCAGCAGGGACCAGGCCAGATCCGCATGGCCGTAATCACTCAGCACATGCAGAATATGCGGGGTTCCCATGAAGCCGGTACGCAGCTGAACACCGTCACGCTTTACCAGCTCCGCGAGGTCGTCGGCTGTTTTCTGCACATCCTCCGCCAGGCGGAAACGCACGGCCAGCACATGCTCGGTCTGGGTTTCACAGACGGGGAAGGCCTTCCGGAAGGCGGAAACGGTACGCTGATACTGTGCTTCATACTTCGAAACATCCCGGCTCAGAAGTTTTCCGGTTCTGACGACCAGGGCGAGTGAATTGGCGTAAAACGCGCTGGCGCAGAAATCGTCCCGGCTGGAGCCCTTGTAGCTGCCGGAGGGCGCATCCAGTCCCAGCCAGTCCCCGAAGTGTTTGCCTCCCGTCCACAGGTCCGGCGTACCGGTGACGGACGGGATGTAATCCACCCATTTTGCCATGCTATCAAACTGATCTTCCAGGACGGAAACCGTCCCGTAGGTCTGATAAATCTGCCAGGGAATGATGACTGCCGCGTCTCCCCAGGCCGCCGCCGGCGGATCATCCGGAAGCACATTCGGAATGACGCTGCCGACACCGCCGTCCGGGTACTGATCCGCGGCCAGATCCCGAAGCCATTTCCGGAAGAAGCGTTCCACATCATAGAAATAGCTTCCGGCTTTGATGAAAGCTTCCGCGTCTCCGGTCCAGCCAAGACGTTCGTCGCGCTGCGGACAGTCGGTGGGAACATCCAGATAATTGCCCCGCTGCCCCCAAACGATGTTGGAGAAAAGCCGGTTCAGCAGTTCATCCCCGGATTTCAGCCACCCGATGCGCTTCATGTCGGAATGCACGACGACCGCGGAAAACTGTTCCGGCAAGGCTTCGCCCGGCCATGCAATCAGCCGGATATAGCGGAATCCGAAGAAGGTCAGGCGCGGGTGCCAGGTCTGCAGCCCTTCCCGGCAGATATATGTGACCGCTGCTTTCGCGCTGCGGTAGTTTTCATTGTACCAGTTTCCGTCTTTATCCTGCACTTCCGCGTGATCGAAACGGATTTCCTCTCCCGCCTTCGCATTCACGGTGAATTCCACATAACCGGTGATTTCCTGGCCGAAATCCACCACGGTTTCCCCGGCGGGAGTCCGGAAAACTTTCAGCGCGGCGATCCGTTCCATTTCCCGGACGATCTCGCCCTCCTGGGGAATCAGGATTTCCTTCGGCCAGTCCAGGACTGCCGCCGGCAGCCAGTTTTCCGTCGTGAAGCCTGCGTCAAAGATCTCGCCGTCGTAGATCTCACTGAAACGGACGGCGCTTTCGCCCCACTGCCATTGTCCGTCTGTCCGGATGCATTCCACGGTTCCGTCCGCATACTGAATACGAAGGGAAGCAATCAGGCCGCACGGCTGTTCATAACGGCGGCGCTTTTCCGCACTTTCGATCCACCCGGGCATCGGGGAACGGAACCATCCCCGGCCGACCCTGACGCAAAGCGTATTTTCCCGGTCCAGGAGACGGGTAACATCGTAGCACTGCACCTGCAGGCGGCTGCCGTAGCTTGTCCAGCCGGGAGCCATGACAAAATCTCCCACGCGGCAGCCGTTCAGCTCCGCCTCATAGGTCCCGAGAGCCGTGATTTCCAGCTCCGCCTTTTCAATGCTTTTTCCTGCGCTGAAACAACGGCGGAATACCGGAACGACGTCTCCTGTATCCCGGGAAACGGTGATCCATTGACTCTGACAGATGTTCATGATACAGCTCCTCCTTTATTTCCTTCTTCCGGCAGGGACCGTGCCTGGAATTTACTGCAGGAAAACGGTGAAGTGATTCCGGCTTTCCACATTTTCCCCGATCCAGGGCTGCCGGATGATTCTACCAGCATGCGATATTTGAATCGGTCCGGGATTCTGTACCGCCTACCAGGACCCCGTTGTCCAGCCGTACAATCATCTGACCGCGGCCGAAGGAAGCGGTATTCAGGTCCATCCGGATCTGATGTCCCATCCGGCTGAGCGCGCGGGCGAGCTCCGGATCAAAACGGCTTTCCACGGTTACGCTGCCGTCCCGCATCCACTGCCACCGGGGAGCGTCCAGCGCCTGCTGGGGATCCATGGAGAAGTCAATAAAATTCATCAGGACCTGCACATGCCCCTGAGGCTGCATATAGCCGCCCATGACCCCGAAGGGCCCGACAGGAGCTCCGTCCTTCATCAGGAACCCCAGAATGATGGTGTGATAGCTGCGCTTGCCGGGCTCCAGGCAATTGGCGGCCGCGGGATCCAGAGAGAAATCGGCCCCGCGGTTCTGCAGGGCGATGCCGGTGCCTTCCACCACGATGCCGGATCCAAATCCGTGGTAATTCGACTGAATATAGGACACCATATTACCTTCGCCGTCCGCACAGCACAGATAGACCGTGCCGGAGGAGGGCGGCAGACTGCCGGTCCAGACCTGCGCGGTCTTTGTCATTTCAGCCGCGCGGCGCGCGCCGTATTCCGGATCCAGCAGAAGCCGGTAATCCGTTTTCATGCGGTCCGGATCCGTCACATTGTCCAGCACGTCGGCAAAAGCCATCTTCATGGCTTCAATCTGCCGGTGAAGCGTCAGCGGGCTGTCCTTCTGCCCAAAGGAAAACTCTTTCAGGATATTCAGCGCGGCCAGCGCCGCGACTCCCTGGCCGTTGGGAGGAATTTCACATACCCGGAAGCCGCGGTATTCCAGTCCGACGGGATCCACCCACCGGGGCCGGTAAGCGGCCAGGTCCTCATAGCGAAGATAACCCCCGAACCTGCGGCTGCATGCATCCATCCTGCGGGCGAGGCTTCCGGAATAAAAGGCTTCAGCGCCTGTTTCCCCGATCTGCTGCAGGGTATCGGCATGATCCGGCAGGCGGACCATTTCGCCTGCCGCAGGCGCGCGGCCATGGGGCGCAAAGGTGTCAAACCAGGCGTCAAAGCAGGGACCGGACAGAATCTTCCTGTACCGCTCAAAGGACAGCTGCCACATGCGGGCAATCGTGGGCGAACACGGATATCCTTCCCGGGCATAGCGCACCGCGGGCGCCAGGCTCTGCGACAGGGACAGCGCACCGAAACGGCGGGATATTTCGGCCCAGGCCGCGGGAACTCCCGGAACCGTGACCGGCGTCCAGCCCAGGACGGGCATTTTTCCCCGTTGATCGTTTCCGTCCGCCAGAACCCGTCCGATCTCCGCCAGCGCGGGGGCCGGCCCGCTGGCATTGAGACCGTAAAGGCGCCGGTTCTTTTCACTCCAGATCAAAGCGAAAGCGTCGCCGCCGATTCCCTTGGCGGTCGGCTCCGTGACGGTCAGCGCGGCAGCCGCGGCCACCGCGGCATCCATGGCATTTCCGCCTTCGCGGAGAATCTCAAGCCCCGCGGAAGCCGCCTGCGGACAGGAGCAGTTTACCATCCCGTTCCGGGCATAGACAGGATACCGCTGGGAGGCATAACGCTGGGCCAGCGGATCAAAACACGGTGTCATCAGGAACTCCTTTCTCTACCAGTCTGCACAATATTCTGCTGTAGCGGTCTCTGAATCCGTATCATCATACACCTTTACGTTCACTTCATGTCAAGGAATGCGCAAAAGAAAATTCCTCCGGAATTTCAGCGCGCAGAAGCACGGCAAAGATGAAGAAAACCCTTGAAAAAAGAAGCGCAATGTGATAGTCCTATATTCAGAAACAGCATCGGAGCTCAAAAGAAGAAAAGAAAGGGAGAGACAAATGAACAGGAAAGCCATGTATGCCATTTCCTACGGGCTGTTTGTCGTCACAGCCCGCGCCGGAGGGAAAGACAACGGCTGTATTACCAATACCGTCGCACAGGTTACCTCCGAGCCCAACCGGATTTCCGTCGCGGTCAACAAAAGCAATTACACCTGCGGCATGATTCAGGAAAGCGGGTGCTTTACCGCATCCGTGATCGCGCAGAACGCGTCCTTTGACCTGTTCAAACGATTCGGCTTCCAGAGCGGCAGGGATACGGACAAGTTTGCCGGCTACGGACCGGTTCAGCGCGCGGAGAACGGTACCCTTATTGTTACAGAAGGCACCAATGCCTGGATTTCAGCCAGGGTGGAGCAGGCGGTCGACCTGGGCAGCCATATGCTGTTTATTGCTGCCGTAACCGATATGGAGGTTCTCAGCGACATACCTTCCGCCACCTACAGTTATTACCAGGAAAACATCAAACCCAAGCCGGAAGCCGTCGCGAAGACGCCGGACGGAAAGACTGTCTGGCGCTGCAAAATCTGCGGGTACGAATATATCAGGGAAGAGCTCCCGGACGACTTTATCTGTCCGATCTGCAAGCATCCCGCCTCAGACTTCGAGAAAGTAACCTGACGGGCAGCCCTGAGCGGGAACGGATCCGAAACCAGCAAATACGGAAAGAGGGAAACATGATGACAAAGCTAAGCATCCGCCGGGACCAGTCCGCCGGCACGATTTCCAGGTATATCTACGGGCACTTTGCGGAACATCTGGGCCACTGCATTTACGGCGGCATTTTTGTGGGGAAGGACAGCCCGATCCCCAATGAGAACGGGATCCGTACGGACGTCGTGGAGGCCATGAAAGCCATTCATCTGCCGGTTCTGCGCTGGCCGGGCGGATGCTTCGCGGATGAATACCACTGGCGGGACGGGATCGGCCCTCAGGAAAAGCGCCGAAACATGGTGAACACCAACTGGGGAGGCGTTACGGAGGACAATTCCTTCGGAACGCATGAATTCATGGAACTCTGCCGCCAGGCCGGGTGCGAGCCGTACATTACGGGAAACGTCGGAAGCGGTACCGCGCAGGAAATGAGCGAATGGGTGGAATACCTGAATTCGGACGGGGATTCCACCGTCGTGCGCGAGCGCCGGGAAAACGGCCGGCAGGACAGCTGGGGCGTGCGTTTCTGGGGCGTCGGGAATGAAAGCTGGGGCTGCGGCGGAATCATGCGGCCGGAATATTACGCGGATGTATACCGCCGTTACCAGAATTTCTGCCGCCAGTACGGAAACCACAAGCTGTACAAGATCGCCTGCGGCCCCACCGGCGGGGATACGAACTGGACCGAGGTGCTGATGAAGAACGCCGCGTTCTGCATGGACGGACTGAGCCTGCATTACTATACGGTTCCGGGCGGATGGGACCATAAAAACCGGGCAACCGAGTTTTCGGCGGCGGATTACTGGGAGACCCTGGCCGGGGCGGCGGAGATGGAACAGAAAGTGCGGATGCACGCGGAGATCATGGACAAATATGATCCGGAGAAGCGCGTCGGACTGATTGTGGACGAATGGGGCAACTGGTTTGAGGTGGAACCCGGCACGAATCCGGGTTTCCTTTACCAGCAGAACACCATGCGGGACGCGATGTCCGCGGCGCTTACCCTGGATATCTTCAACCGGCACTGCGACCGTGTATTCATGGCCAACATCGCCCAGACGGTCAACGTACTGCAGTCCATCATCCTGACGAAGGATGAACAGATGATCCTGACTCCGACCTACTATGTCTTCGACCTGTATCAGCATCATATGGACGCGAAGGAACTGGGATGCATCATTGAAACCGGGAAGCTGGGCACGGAGAAGTACTCCGTGGACGGCGTCACCGCTTCCGCCTCGGAAAAGGACGGGATCGTTACGGTTACCCTGAGCAACCTGAATCCGGAGCAGCCGGAGGAGGTTGCGATATCCCTGCAGGACACGGCGGCCGGAGCGGAAGGGCGGATTCTTCAGGGAAAGATGGACGCTTACAACGACTTCGGCAGCGCTCCGCTGAAAACAGAACCGTTTGCGGATTATGAGATCCGCGGGAATGAGGTCCGCGTACGGATGCCCGCGTGCTCCGTGGCGGAACTCCGGCTTCGGGTCTGATCCCGGCACAGACCGGATTTTTCCGGGAAAGGAAGATTCCGGAACAAAAGGAAAAATATCCGCCGGTATTCCGCGGCTGTTGTCCTGTTCATCCTCTTCAGATTCTCTTATATTATGGACGTACCGGATGACCGGTACCTGCGCAAAGAGGAGAACCGGGAGGTGAACGCGATGATCTTTGCTTTCATTCTGGCCCTGTACGGCATGGCGGCGATTTTTGAAGCGATGGAAGAAATCAGCGCCGCGTTTGCCCCAGTGGTCAACAGCGGGAGCGGCGTGCTGGCAGTTGCCTTTATCACGGCGGTGTTTGTTTACCGCCGGATCCGGGCGCGCCAGGGCGCATAACTGTTTTCTGCTGACAGGCTGCCGCGGAAATGAACTTTCCGCGGCAGCTGATTTTTTTATCTTCTCCGGCCGGTGCTGTGGCAGGCGTCACAGAGGCGGTACGGCCAGTTCCAGGGAAGACGGCGCCGGCAGGAAGGGCAGATCCGCTGCTGCAGCTTCTGCGTGGAAAGAATATGGATGATCCCCTGGGAAATCAGATCTTTCCGGCGCTGGATTTCCTGCAGCAGGGGATCCGGATCGTCCAGGAAAAGCCGGGTATAGTTGTAATACAGGTCACACCGCCGGTAATCCGCTTCCAGGGTATCCAGCATCCCGACCGTGCAGCCTTCCGGATCCAGCATCTCAGGCAGTTCCGGCAGCACACTGATGTGCTGGCCGTGGCTTTCGGCATGGTACATGGCTTTCCAGCGGGTCAGCAGATCCGGCTCTTTTTCATCAAAGGGAATACAGAGGAACCGGTACAGAAGGTGCCGGTCTGTTTTCGGGGTTTCCATCAGGGCGGCCAGTTCCGCCATGCGGACCGTGGAGGCTTTGGAGAAGCATCCTTTATCCTGCATGCGCAGCCACTGCTCCAGGATGCGTGTCAGGGGCAGGGGAATGCCCAGAAGCGAATCCGGGAAACTGATGACGCCTTCCGTCAGGGGAAGCAGGGGGCGGGAGAGGGCCCGCGCAACCTCCTTTTTAAACCCGAAGGCGTTCACATATCCGATTTCATATTTTCCGTAACGGCCGGCCCGGCCGGCGATCTGTTTGATTTCAGCGTCAGTAAGGGCTCGGGTGACGTCGCCGTCATACTTTTCCGATTCCAGAAAGACCACCCGCTGGATCGGCAGATTCATGCCCATGGCGATGGCGTCGGTGGAGACCACCACTTCCGTAACACCGCGCATAAACCGGTCCGCCTGATTCCGCCGCACATCCGGCGGCAGCGCGCCGTAGATCAGGGAGACCTTATAGCCGCGGGACCTGAGTTCCGCGGCGACCGCGTGGACCCGGGCCTTGGAAAACACGATCAGCGCGTCGCCCGGACGCACGGAGACCGGGAACTGAAAACCATCCTTTTCCACTTCCAGCGGTGTCATGCGCTCGTGCCGGATCACCGTCAGCTCATCTCCGCAGTCCTGGATGATCCGGGTCAGGAGCCCTTCCGCGTCCGGAGAGGCACAGGCGTGGATCTCATCCGCGCACAGCCCGAGGACCGCCGCGGTCCAGGCACCGCCCCGGTTCCGGTCCGCAATCATCTGACACTCGTCGATCACCGCCACGTCATAGCGGGTTTTCAGATCCGCCATTTCGACGGTGGAAGACTGCACCCGGCTGAAAGGCACCCGGATCTGCTCCTCTCCCGTCACCAGGGAGCAGGGAATGTCGTCCAGATTCAGCGCTTCAAACTGTTCGGCGGCCAGCAGCCGCAGCGGACCCAGATACAATCCGTTTTCCGCGCCGTGAAGACGCTGGATGCCCTCATAGGTTTTGCCGGAATTGGTCGGTCCCAGGTGGAGAAAGAAATGGCGCTTCATCTGCCGCGCCAGGGGATACAGGTCCCGGTAGTGCTCCGGAACGGCATCCAGCAGGGAGGCGCGGATCCGCTTCTCGCGCCGCTCCGCAGCATCCGCCGCTTTCTGAAGCCGGATCAGCTCCGGGTTCTTCTCCAGCAGACGCCGGATCCTTTCCCGGGAGAACCTGCGGTTGAGGGAACTGATGACCAGCCGTTCCCCGCGTTCCGCTTCCCGGCGGACCGCCGCGGCGACGGTTTCCCCGGAAGGGAGACGGATATTCCGGCATACCGAAAGCTCGGGGAATTCCTTTCCAGCTTCCGCCCGCAGGAAGGAATCCAGGGTTCCCGGCCGGAACGCCGGGGAGATATTTTTCGCGGTCAGTCCGCCGGGGAAGGAGATTTCCATCACCCGGCGAACGACGGAAGGAACGGTTTCTTCACTCCGGAGACAGGCGGCCGCATCCCCGGTTCTCATCCAGACGACAATTTTGTTTTCCGCCCGGACGGTCAGCCGGCCGATATTTCCGTCAACCCAGCTTCGCAGGGTCCCGTCCCGGACAACCGCGATGGCACGATATGCTTTTTCCAGAGAGACATGGCTTTTTTCCACGGTCCGGAGGAAGGGAAGGTCCGGCTTCCGACCGGCCTGCAGTTCTGCGGCAATGAGGCGGCTGAGCCGGTCAAACTCGCCTTTGGCGCCGGGCTGCACCAGTTCATTGTGAAGCAGTCCCTGATAGATCCGGTCCCGCCGCTGCAGCTGGCGGAGTGTATTCCGGAAGGAATCGCTCTTCAGGTATTCATCCTTTTCGGCGGGTTTCATGCTGCGCGTGATGACGCGGACCTTATTCAGCGCGCTCTGGTACAGCCATTTTTCACGCTCGGACAGGACGGCCTGAATATAGGCCTCCAGTGCTTTCCTGTCTTCCCGGTTCATGGCATGTTTCCTCCAGACGCGCAGAAATTCAAATGCTGACCGATTATAGCATGACTGCCCGGAGACGGACAATGGCCGGCGGAGCCAAAACCTGCAGCCGGAAACTTCCGGCGGATTCCGGTGAAATCCCCGCAACCGGCTTTTATCAGCGGAAAAAGTGTGGTAGTATCTATCATAAAAGAGACCGAAAGAACAAAAAAAGCAAAACAGAGGAGGAACGGCACATGTCTGACATCGGAAATTCCAACCGCATCACCCGCGCGTATCTGGATCAGCTGATGATTGAAACCCGTTACATGGATTCAGAAACCCCGGATCTGACCTTCCGGCTGTTCGGCGAGACTTTTCCGTCGCCGATTATGACGGCAGCCCTGTCGCATCTGGACCATTTTATGTTCCCCGGCGCAGCGCTGGCTCTGGCTGAGGGCGCGCGCGACGCCGGCGCCCTGCTCTGGTACGGCATGGCGCATGAAGAGGAGATTGACCGGCTCGCCGCCACCGGCGCACGGATGATTGAGATTATCAAGCCCTATACAGACCGGCAGGTCATTGCCCGCAAGATTGCCCACGCGGAACAGAAAGGCCTGCTGGCGGTGGGAATCGACATCGATCACGCATTCGGAGACGGCGGAGAAAAGGATCTGGTCAGCGGAGAGGAAATGACCCCGCTCCGGACAGCGGAACTGGAGGAGATCTGCCGGAGCACGAAGCTTCCGGTCATCATCAAGGGCGTGCTGAGCCTGAAAGACGCGGAGAAGTGCCTGGGCGCCGGCGCGGCAGGCCTGGTACTGTCCCACCACAACAACCGGATCGAATACGCGGTGCCGCCGGCGGCAATCCTGCCGGAAATCGCAAATCTGGTTCACGGACAGGTTCCCATTTTTGCGGACTGTGAAATCCAGACGGGAATGGACGCGTTCAAGATGCTGGCGCTGGGCGCTTCCGGCGTATGCATCGGGCGTCCGCTGATGACAGCCATCAGGCAGAACGGCGCGGAAGGCGTCCGGGATTATCTGCTGAAAGCAAACCGGGATCTGGGAAAAGCGATGGCGTTTACGGGCTGCACAACGCTGCAGAAGATGGATCCGACCGTGATCCGCAGAATCTGAGGAAATGGTTTTCCGGCCGAAAAAAAGAAGCAGGGAAAAGACACCGGAGGGATTGACTTCAGCGTGATAAAGTGATAATGTGCCTTCATCAACTGAAACGGGAAAGAACGTTTTCAGCAAGGAGGATTTGAAGAATGAAAAAACTGATCACGCTGGTTCTGGCTCTTGCGCTTCTGATGACCGTTTCCCTGGCCGCGGCGGAAGAATTCAAGATGGGCATTGACGCGGAATATCCGCCTTTCAGCTATCTGGATGACAACGGCGAATACGCCGGCTTCGATGTGGAAATGTGCAAGGCGGTCTGCGACATCTACGGATGGGAACTGAAGATTGTTCCCGTAAACTGGGATACCAAACTGATCTCCCTGGACAATCAGGAACACGACTGCGTCTGGTCCGGAATGACCATTCTGGATTCCATGAAGGATGCCGGATATGTTGTTTCCTTCCCTTACTATGACAACACCCAGGTGGTGCTGACCAAGGAAGGCAACGGAATCGCCACGCTGGAAGATCTGGCCGGAAAACGGGTGGCTGTACAGCTGGGAACCTCCGGACAGGAACTGCTGGAGGATGAGGAAGGCCAGCTGGAGCTGTCCAAAACCTTTGACGGCGGCGCGGCGATCACCATGGAAAACTTCAACATCTGTGCCACGGAGCTGGATGCCGGCGGTGTGGACGCGGTGGTGATCGACCTGCCTGTGGCGCAGAGCCTAGCTGCCAAGTTCGAAGGATTCGTGATTCTTGAGGAATCCCTGGGCAGCGAACAGTACGGGATCTGCTTCCGCAACGGAGACGACGAGCTCTGCAAGCAGGTGGAAGACGGAATCATGAAACTGGTTGAGGACGGAACCTATCTGGCTCTTGCCGAGAAATACGGCCTGGACGCCAACGTTCTGTGCCTGCTGAACAATGCAGAATAATACCTGAGCCAACGGAGAGGCTTTTGCAGGGACTTCGCATCGCGGGGCCCCTGCAAATTGTTTGAAAAGAGGTGCCCGCACGGATGACAATCGCGACAATGATCAGCAAAATGAGCGAAGGCCTGGGAAGAACCTGCGCGATATTCTTCCTGACCCTGCTGTTCGCACTGCCGCTGGGCCTGCTGGTTTCCCTGCTGCGGATGAGCAGGAAAAAAGCGGTTTCCGCCATCATGAAAGCCTATATATCCGTCCTTCGCGGAACCCCCCTGATGCTGCAGCTGCTGGCCGTAACTTACGGACCGTACTATATTTCCAAGGCGCTCAGGGACCTGCTCCTGCCTGCCGGAATCAGCATCCCGGTGATCAACGTGGCAAGGGAAAAACTGATTCCTGTCGTGATCGCGTTCGCCCTGAACTACGCGGCTTATTTCGCGGAAATCTACCGGGGCGGGATTGAGTCCATGCACCGGGGCCAGTATGAAGCGGCGGAAGTGCTGGGCTACAGCAGGTTCCAGTGCTTTACGAGGATCATCCTGCCGCAGGTCATCAAACGGATTATACCGGCGGTGACCAACGAAGTGGTCACGCTGGTAAAAGATACGTCCATGGCTTTTACCGTCGCCTACCAGGAAATGTTCACCATCGGAAAACAGATCGCAAACTCCCAGACCAGCTTCATGCCGTTTGTCATCGCCGGCGTTTTCTACTTTGTGTTCAACGCGATTGTCGGATGGGTAATGGGACGGTTTGAGAAGCGTCTCAGCTATTACCGGTGAGGAGTGATACGAAATGAGCAAACTGCTGGAAATCAACCACTGCCGGAAACAGTTTGACGGTACGGAGGTACTGACCGATCTGAGCCTTTCCGTGGAGGAAGGACAGGTACTGTCCATTATCGGCCCCAGCGGCAGCGGCAAGTCGACGCTGCTGCGCTGCGCGACGCTGCTGGAAACCATGGACGGCGGAGACCTGATTTATCTGGGCAACTACGCGGCCAGGGATCAGAACGGAACGGCCGTATACGCCCCGCATACGGAACTGCAGAAGATCCGCGGGATGTTCGGGCTGGTGTTCCAGAACTTCAATCTTTTTCCCCATTATTCCGTGCTGAAAAATGTGATGGAAGCGCCCATGCTTGTGCAGAAACGGGAAGAGGCGGAAGTCCGGGCAAAAGCCGAGGACCTGCTGGAACAGATGGGCCTCTCGGAAAAGGCGAACGCCTATCCGTACCAGCTGTCCGGCGGACAGCAGCAGCGGGTTTCCATTGCCCGGGCGCTGGCCATGAATCCGAAGATCCTTTTTTTCGACGAACCGACCTCCGCGCTGGATCCGGAACTGACCGGAGAAATCCTGCGGGTCATCCGGAGACTGGCGGAAAAGAAAATGACCATGGTGATCGTAACCCATGAGATGGCGTTTGCCCGGGATGTTTCGGACTGGGTGGTTTTCATGAACGGCGGCGTGATCGTCGAACAGGGGGATCCCCGGGAAGTGATTGATCATCCGACCCAGGCGCGGACGATTCAGTTTCTCAGGAGGCTGCAGGAAACATGAACCCCGTACGATATGTGATTCTGAATCCGACCGGCAATCTGACAGCACTGGTGACCGAATGGGGCGGGAAAGAGGACGAAGCGGAGATTACAGCCCGCCTGATGCAGGAGAGCGAACAGGTGGCCTATCTGGAGCCGCCGGCAGAACCCGGCGCGCTGGCGCGTATCCGCCTGATGGGCGGAGAATTCTGCGGGAATGCCGCGATGGCCGCGGCCGGTTGGCTGGTCCGGGACTGTCTGCGGAACGGGCAGGAAATGACGGTGCCTGGCGAGGTTTCCGGAGCCAAAGGAGTTCTGTTCTGCCGGATCCGGGGAACTGAAAACGGATTCGAGGGCACGGTGGACATGCCGCGGGTTCTGGGAATCCGTCCGGCGGTTCTTTCCGGGATCCCTGTGACAGAAGTGAGAATGGAAGGAATCGTTCACCTGATCCGGGAAAGCAGCGAACCGCTGGAAAAAGAAAAAGCGGAAGCAATGCTGAAACGCTTTGCCGAAGAGGCAAAGGAAGAAGCCGCAGGCCTGCTGGACCGGAATCCGGACACAGGCGAACTGCGGCCGCTGGTGTATGTCAGCGGCAGCGGCACCCTGGTATGGGAGTCCGCCTGCGGCAGCGGCTCTGCCGCCGTCGGGGCCCTGGAAGCCTGGCGAAAAGGAAACGGAACCGTTGCAGCGCAGGTGATACAGCCCGGCGGGACAATCCGCGCGGAAGCAACGGCGAGCCACGGAACCGTGACGGAGGTGCGGATTACAGGAACCGTCCGGGCCGGGGAGGAGAAATGGATTGGATGAAGAAAAGCCTCTGAACAGCAGCCGGATTCACCGGACGATCTTGAAACCTGTCACGACGGCCTGGGCAACATCAACGCCCAGGTCGTCTGTTACATTGACCTGATAGATACAGCTGGTTTTTCCGTCCTTCCGGCAGACGGACCGCGCGGTCAGCCGGGTTCCGCGGGGCGGATTGAGGAAATTCATGCTGATCTGCTGCGCCACGGTAGGACGGTGGACATTGCAGGCGGCGGTCGCAAAGGAAAAATCGATCAGCGTCAGCATGACCCCGCCCATGACGCCGCCCTCCGCATTCCGGTGGTGACCGGTCAGCTCCACACTGCAGACAGAGCCGGTCTCCGTGTATTCCTCCAGAACCATACCGTTCTCCGTCGCATAAAGATCCTGCCGGAAGAAAGCCCTCGCTTCCTCCATATTCTGAAACTGTGACATCCGGAACCTCCTTTGCCCTCCGCCGGAAGGCAAGAGAATATAAACAGCGGTATTATACAGAAAAGAACGGCGGATTGGAATACTTCTTCCGAAAGAAACGGATCCATGATAGAATAATCAGGAAAACAAAAAACCTGACAGAGAGGATCATAAAAATGAAAAGGATTCAGCTGTCCCCGTGCGCAACACGGATCCGCCTGACTCCGGAAGACGCGGAAAGCTTCGAACCGGTCGTGTTTTCCGACGATTCCGGCGATTTTCTGATTCAGACCCGGTTTGAGTGTTCTCCGAGACCGGTCTGGCGCTTGTGCCCGGACGCAGGGAAAACGAACGTCCTGCAGACCGCGAACGGAGAAGTCAGTACGTTTGACGGCCGGGAAACCGAGCTGCTGCGGACCGCCGCTTCCGTGCGGGCCGGTTTTTCCTGCCCTGAAGGACAGATCCTGACGGGACTGGGTCAGCATGAGGACGGGATTTTTGATTACGCGCGCCGGAAAGAACGCCTCTATCAGCATAATATGAAAATCGCCGTTCCCTTCCTGCTGAGCAGCGCGGGCTGGGGCCTGCTGGTTGAGGCGGGCTGCGCCATGCGCTATGAAGGAAAGGGAAACGGCTTTGTGTTTGAACTGGACGCGGTTCAGGAGCTGTCTTATGTGGTGATCCGGGCCCGAAACTGCGCGGAAGTGCTGAAAAACCTTCTGACGATCACGGGAAAACCGGTTCTGCTCCCGAAATGGGCGTACGGCTATATCCAGTCCAAAGAACGCTATAAAACCGCTGCGGAGCTGACGGATACGGCAGGAGAATTCCGGTGCAGGAAGCTGGGCCTGGACTGCATCGTTCTGGACTGGTGCAGCTGGCGCGAGGGATGCTGGGGAGACAAGACGCCGGATCCCGGGCGGTTCCCGGATGTACGGGAACTGACGGATGCGCTGCATGCGATGAACGTTCATCTGATGGTTTCCGTCTGGCCGAACATGGAACGGGGACGGGACAGCGAGGAATTTGAAAAAGCAGGGCATTTTCTGCCGGGAAGCCGGATCTACGACGCTTTCAGTCCGGAAGCCAGGGATTTATACTGGCAGCAGTGCCGCCGGTACTGGATGGACGGGGGAACGGACGCACTGTGGTGCGACAGCTGTGAGCCGATTACGGATCCGGACTGGTGCGGGGAGGAAAAAAGGGATGAGGACGAACGCATGCGGCTGCTGACGGAGGCTTCCGCACTGCGGATGGATCCGGAAACCATGAATGAGTACGGGGACGTCCATCTCCGGGGACTGTACGAACACTGGCGGAGGGATTTCCCGGACCGGCGGCCGGTGCTGCTTTCCCGGAGCGGCGGCCTGGGCTCCGGAAGCGCCGGGGCCATCCTGTGGTCCGGAGATATTTCCGCCCGGTGGGACGTGCTGGAAAAGCAGGTGACGGAGGGGATCCGCACAGCCTGCAGCGGGATCTGCTGGTGGACGCTGGATATCGGGGCGTTCTTTACCGGCCGGAAGGGCCCCTGGTTCTGGCGGGGAGATTATCCCGACGGCGTGAAGGATCCGGGGTACCGGGAACTGTATATCCGCTGGTTCCAGTTCGGAGCCATGCTGCCGGTGTTCCGGTCCCACGGGACAGACACGCCGCGGGAACCGTGGCAGTTCGGCACGGAAGAAAGCGAGGAATACACCTGCATCCGGGAAATGATTGAACTGCGGTACCGGCTGCTTCCGTATCTGTATTCCGCCGCGGCGCAGACCTGCAGGGAAGGCCTGCCCATGATCCGGGCGATGATGACGGCATTTCCGGATCAGCCGGAACTGGCCGGGATTCACGACCAGTATATGCTGGGAGACGCGCTGCTGGTCAAGCCCGTTACAAAACCGCTGAAGGCAGGCGGAAATGAAACAGAAGTCCTTCTTCCGCAGGGAAGGTGGTACGACCTGTTCAGCATGGCCTGCTTTGAAGGCGGAAGAACGGTCCGGATTCCGACGCCGCTGAACCGGATCCCGGCTTTTGTCCGGGCAGGCAGCATTCTTCCGCTGGCGGAGAACGCGCAATGCGCCGCGGATGTGCCGGCGCCGGCCCGGAATTTCCTGGTGTTCGGAGGAGCGGACGGAGCGCTGACGCTTTATGACGACGAAGGGGACGGATACGGATCCGGCATGACGATCCCGATGAACTACCGGGGAACGGAAAAAACGCTTCAGGCAGACAATCTGACGGGAACGCTGAAAGCGCCGGTCCGGATGGACTTCCGGCTCCGGGAACCGGACGGAAAAGAGGTTTTCCGCGTGATTTCCTATAACGGGGAGGCTGTCACGGTTTCCTTCTGAACCCGACAGAAGATACAGGAGTGAAAAGTATGAAGAAACAGGCATTTTCGCACCGCGGGTTTATGCTGGATTCATCGCGCCATTTTATTCCGGCGGAGGATCTCCGGAAGCTGATTTCCGCTGCCCGTCTCTGCGGGATGAACCGGATGCACTGGCACCTGACAGACGATCAGGGCTGGCGGATCGAGATCCGGAAGTATCCGCGCCTGACCGAAACCGGCGCGGTCCGGGGCCGGTCTTTTTTCGGAGGCGTTTCCGGAACGGAAAACAACAGCGGATATTACACACAGGAGGAAGTGCGTGAAATCGTCCGTTTCGCCGGGGAAAACGGGATCGAAATCATTCCGGAAATTGAGCTGCCGGGCCATGCCAGCGCCATGCTGGCGGCTTTTCCGGAATACGGATGCCGCCGGATCGCGTTCGGGGAAGACGGGGCGGAACAGGAAACCGAACCGTGGGAATATACCGTGGAGAGATCCGGCGGAATTTTTCCGAACCTGATCTGCGCCGGAAAGGACAGCACGCTTCGCTTTGTGGAAGACATCCTGGACGAAATCACGGATCTTTTTCCTTTCAGAATGGTTCATATCGGCGGAGACGAAGCGCTGAAACTGCATTGGCGGAGATGCCCTGACTGCAGGAGAAAAATGCGTGAACGCGGGCTGAACAGCGCAGACGAGCTTCAGCGGGATCTGGTGCTGCAGGCCGGCGCGTATCTGGCGCAAAAGAGCCGGGAGACGATTGTCTGGAACGACGTGCTGGACGGGGGACTGCTGCCGTCCTACTTCATTGTGCAGCAGTGGCTGAACGGCGAGGAACAGACCCGGAAGTTTATGGAAAAAGGCGGAAGGGTTATCTGCTCAGACACCCGCGCGTTTTATCTGGACTATCCCTACGGCAGCATCGATGTGAAGAAAATCTGGCAGTATCCGCGGATTCCGGCCTGGGCGGAAGGATATGAGGAGCAGCTGCTGGGAACCGAATGCCCGCTCTGGACCGAACGCGTGACGAACCTGGGCCGGGCATCCTACCTGCTGTTTCCTCGGCTGGCTGCCGCAGGACTGAAGGCGCGGCAGGCGGAGGAACTGCCCTGGGAGGATTTCCTGGGACAGGTGAAAGGTATTCAGCGGGAGATTCAGGCGATGGGCCTGAACGGCGCGCCGGAAGAATGCTGGGATATGCCGGAAGACCGGGCAAAAGAAGACAGGCAGGCGGAACACGACCGGATCTTTGCTCCGGATGCACTGCCCTATGAGATGAAGGAGCGGAGGCTGACCCTGCTGGAAAAAACAGAACGCCTGATGCTTCAGATCGGGATTCCGGAATCCTTCGCTCTGCGCGCCGGAGACCGGGAGATGGCGGAACTGTCCGGGAAAAAGACGGCGGGGAACGACGACGGCGCGGGGATCCTGATCCGGCAGCTGGCCGAAGCGGCTGAAAGCCGGGAATACGGCGCATGGAAACGGATTCCGGAGGAGATCTGGCTGGATACCATGCGATGCTTTCCCCGCTTCATTGCCGAATATCGCAGATCCTACGGGCGGGACGGTTTCGACCGGGGCGGCTGGACGGTCCGCCAGGCCGGATGCAGACTGTTCCGGATCGGAGAACTGGAATACGAGCTGCTGGAAACAGACGGAAAACGGGCGGTCAGTATCCATATTCCTTCCGACACGCGGCTGGAAGCAGACCGCCTGAACGATTCCGTCCGGAGAGCAAAAGATTTTCTCAGTGAGTATTATCCGGAATGGCAGGGAGTGCCAATGATCTGCGAATCCTGGCTGCTTTCGCCCGCGCTGAAGCAAATGCTTCCGCCGGAATCAAGAATCCGCCGGTTCCAGGATGCCTTTGACCTTACAGGGGAAGATCCGGAGGATTGTGCCGCGCTGGAATGGGTCTTTTACGTTGCCGGGGGGCAGCGGGATTCCGTGAAGACGGAAGACCTGCCGGAGAAAACTTCCCTCCAGCGGAAGATGAAGGCGATGCTGCTGTCCGGGAAAAAACCCGGAAGCGCCCGGGGCACGCTGGCACACGCGTTCCAGTGAACAGACTCCGCAGCCGTATCAGGGCCGGAAACTGTCTTTCCCGACAACTTCATAAAGATCCCGGTTCATCCTGCTTTCAAAGAAGGATTTCAGCTCCAGATTCCGGTTCCATTTTCCCGGGTCATAGCCTCCGTAGCGCCGCCGTACATCGGACATCCGGTCCACGATATCCAGGACGCCTTCCGGACTGGAGATGGCGTCGCACAGCTGGATCAGCCGGTCGTAATCGTCCGGAACGGTGTCCCGCAGCCCGGAACGGATCAGTTCCGTTTCTTCTTCCGTTGTGTCGAAATCACCGGTATATCCGTCCATTTTCATTTCATTGAAGGAATGGGTCAGACAGATCCGGGCCGCATCCGGATAACCCAGCTCCGTCATATAGGTATATCCGTCGGAAACATGACCGAGATGCCGTTTTCCGAATTTCCGCCCGATATCATGAAGCAGTCCCAGGACATAAGCCTTTTCCGGACACAGTCCGGAATAAAGGGCAATCCTTTCCGCACAATGCGCAGCTGTCCGGCTGTGATTGCCCCAGGGCCCGGGATTGCACAACTCCGCTTCGGCCAGGAGCTTTTCCGCTTCCGCGGCGGACGGATACCGGCCTTTTCCCGGATTCGCAATCCGGACATAGTACTTGTTTTCATCTTCGGAAACAATGCGGCCGCCGTTCCGGAGCATGACCTTCAGAGAAGCGGGGTTATCCCGGTTTACCCGAAGCCAGATCTCCTCTTCCGGAACGATGCGGCGGGCTTCCTCCAGTGTCAGGCGCAGGCCTTCCGTCCCGTATCCTTTGCCCCGGAAAGGCTTCGCGACAAAATAACCGATATGGCCGGCACCTTTCCGGAGGGATTCGCAGAGCCAGTGCCGGATCCGGAACTGGCCGACGACCGTATCATCGTCCCAGAGGAAAAAGAAGGTTTCCGGGACATATCCTTCCGGCAGATCCCTTCCTTCCGAAAAGGCGAAGTACTCCGGCAGCACCCTGCGCTGAAAATCTTCCCGGGTGACTCCGTGATACGGGTTCGTCAGTCCGTTCTCATCCTCCGGCATTTCCCGGACAAACCTCCACTCTTTTTCAATGTCTTCCGGGTTTGCTTTCCTCAGATCAATCATTTCAGCATCTCCTGCCAGAAATTTATTTCCGCTTCCGGGATGAACGCAATCATAACGCAATTATACCATGACTCCGGAGGAACTGACAGCCCGGGAGGCGGGCCGGGCCTGAAATTGACAAAGAAAAACGCAAAAGCTATAATGTAGCAAAAGCAGCGCGGAAAAGCTGCAAAAAAATTATATGGAGGTTTATACCATGAAGAAAGTCCTTTCCGTTATTCTGGCCCTGGCATTGTTCCTGTCCCTGGGCATGGTTTCCGCCGGCGCGGAAGACATCACGCTGGATGTCATCATTGCGCAGTACGGCCCCAACACACAGGAATGGTTCCTGGGCAAAGGGATGGACGGCTCCAACTTTGTTGAGAAGTTCGAAGCGGCCAACCCCGGCATCAAACTGAACCTGGAAGTGGTTTCCTGGAATGACCTGTATACGGTTGTTTCCACCAAGATCAGCAATAACAACGCTCCTGACATCCTGAACATCGACGTGTTCGCAGATTATGCCAATGAAGGCCTGCTGATGCCCGTGGCTGATTATTGCCCGGACGAGCTGTTCCAGGATTTCTTCCCCTCCTTCATTGACCAGTCCGTGATCGACGGAACCGTCTGGGCTGTGCCGGACCTGGCTTCCGCCCGCGCGCTGTTCTACAACGTGGATCTGCTGAATGAAGCAGGCGTCGAAGTGCCGACCACCTGGGCTGAACTGGAAGACGCCTCCCAGGCGATCATCGACGCGTTCGGCGGCGAAGTGTACCCCTGGGGTATCGATATGACCACAGACGAAGGCCAGGCGGCGTTCGCCTACTACACCTGGGGCAACAACGGCGGCTTTGTGGACGAGAACGGCGAGTGGGTCCTGAACAGCGATGCCAATGTTGAAGCCATTGAATACGCGATCGGCCTGGTGAACAAGGGCTTTACCAATCCGAATCCCGCCACCCAGACCCGCTATGACCTGCAGGATATGTTCGCAGCCGGAAAACTGGCCATGATTATCGCGCCGAACCAGCTGCCGACCTACGTTGCCGACAAGGAAGGCAATGTGAACCTCGCCACCGCCGCGCTGCCGCACAACGAGGGCGCGACTTCCAGCTCCGTCGGCGTTATGGACCGGATCATGGCTTTCAAGGATGACGCGGCTCCCGACCAGGCGGCCCGGAATGAAGCGATCGGCAAGTTCCTGACCTTCTTCTACGATCCCGCGAACTATGTCGGCTGGGTTTCCATGGAAGGCTTCCTGCCCGCTGTGAACTCCGCTGTCGGCGCTCTGGTTGAGGCGGATCCGTCCTTCCAGGCCTGGCTGGATGTTCTGGGCGGCGCAAAGTTCTATCCGACCACCAAGGCGGAATGGAACGATGTGAAGCAGGGCGTGATCGATGTTGAACAGCAGGCGCTGACCGGAGGCAACGTGAAAGAGCTGCTGGACGCGCTGCAGACAAAGATTGCCGGTAAATAATCCATCTTTTCAGGGAGGCCGGGCAGTCCCGGCCTCCCTTTTTGGGTATGAGGTGAGTCCATGCGCTCTGTCTTTGTCCGCCATCGGTGGGAACCGTATCTCTGGATTCTTCCCAGCATCCTGCTGATGCTGGTTTTTGTCGTGTTTCCGATCGGCATCGTATTCCGCCTGGCGTTCAGCAATATCAGCCGGGCGGGCGTGGTCGGAGACTTTGCGGGATTCAGAAATTTCCGGGATGCCGTATCGTCCGCCGCCTTTCCCCAGGTCATGCTGAACACCCTGATCTGGGTCGTTTCGGTGGTCGGACTTTCCACGCTGATCGGCTTTATCTGCGCCATGGTGCTGAATCAGGATTTCAGGGGGAAAAAGATCGCCCGTTCCATCATGGTGCTCCCCTGGGCGGCTTCCCTGGTGATTCAGGCTTCCGTCTGGAATTACATTATCAAAATGGAATACGGAAACCTGAATAATATTCTCCTGAATCTTGGTTTCCTCCAGGATCCGGTCAACTGGCGCATCAGCTACCAGGTGGAGTTTGTCTGGGAGTGCGCGATCGGCATTATTGTGACAATTCCCTTTGTGACTTTCACGGTGCTTTCCGGGCTCCAGTCCATTGACAGCGCCTTCTATGAGGCCGCGACTGTGGACGGGGCGGGGTTCTGGAACAAGCTCCGCCATGTGACGATTCCTCTGGTAAAACCGTCGCTTACGGTTTCCACGGTGCTGAACATTATCTATGTATTCAATTCCTTCCCGATTATCTATACCATTACCAAAGGCGCTCCGGCCAATAAAACGGATACCATGGTCACCTACCTGTATATGCTGGCCTTCTATGATCAGCGCAAGGGGCCGGCCACCGCGCTGTCCGTGATCGGGTTTGTGATTCTCTGCATTGCCTCCGGCGCATATATGTTCATCACGATGCGGAAGGAGGATGCCGGCCTATGAACAGAAAAACGGGAAACCGCTCCTTCCGGATCCGGATTGCGCTGCTGACAGCCGCAGCGCTGATTCTGGCGGCCGCCCTCTGCATGCTGCCCTTTCTGCAGTTCTCCTCCCAGCTGTATGTGAAACGTTCCCCCAACACTTTTGCGGGGGACGAAAAGTACGAAGCTGTCCGCAAAGAGGTTGAGGAACAGCTGGAAGCTTTCCGCGCCCAGGGAATTGACGGCAAAATCAACGAGCAGGTGATCGAACGGGTCAACAGCAAAAAAGAAAAGACTTCCATGGCCATCTTCACCATCAGCGCCGAAAGCAGACGGAGCGGCTGGGATATCCTGACCGCCGGCCTTCCGGCTTCGGGACTGCTGGCCCTTGCTTTACTGCTGGGAACGGCCGCCTGTATCTGTACACTGACGCTTCTTCTGAAAACAGGCGAAGGAAAGGCGGGAAAGGTTTCAGGAATTCTTTCCTTTATCTTTGCGCTGGCGTTCTTTTTCCTGATTCCGGCCGTTTACCTTCAGCTGAATATGAATCTTTCCCGTTCAGTGGATCTGTACCTGGCCGGAGAAGAAGTCCGGGGAGCGGACCGCCTGCTGCCTGCGCTGGACCGGTTCCTGTTCGGCGGGGAAGCGGGGGACCAGCTCAATACGATGCTTTCCGCCCTGAACTATTCCATCCGGCCGGCGCTGTTCCTTCTGCTGATTCCGGCGCTGATGACGATCTGCGCCTCCATTCTTGCCTCCCGTAAACCGCTGAAAAAGACATTGCTCCGGGTTCTCCTCTATGTCAGCGTTATTCTGTTCTCGCTGTTCATTCTGTATCCGTTTTTCGTGATGTTCATTACCGCCTTCCGCAGCAACGCAGAAACCACGGATATGTTTTTTCTGCGCATCCTGCCGGCAAAATGGGTCTTCAGCAACCTGAAGGACACGCTGGACCGGGGGGTTCTGCGCTATCTGATCAACAGCCTGATGATTGCCGGCGGCGCAACGGCCATTGCGATGCTCTGCGGCATTCCCGCGGCTTATGCCATGGCGCGGATGGATTTCAGGGGGCGCAAGGTTTACCTGGGATTCGTGATCATGAGCCAGATGTTTTCCCCTGTGGTCCTGCTGGTCGGGATTTCCAGGCTGATGAATACGCTGCATCTGAACGATACGCTGCTGGGGCTGATGTTTATCAATGCCGCCTTCAATCAGGCCTTTGCCATCTGGCTTCTTCGCGGTACTTTTGTTTCCATTTCCTCAGAAATGGAGCAGGCTGCGTGCATTGACGGCTGCAACGTAGTCGGCGCCATGCTCCGCATTCTGCTGCCGATGGCTGCCCCGGGCATCGTCACAACGCTGATTTTTGTGTTCATCAATGCCTGGAATGAATATACCATTTCCACCGTGCTGATTTCCACGACGACGAACCGTCCGATTACCGTGGGTATTACACAGTTTTCATCCTTCAATATGATCGAATGGCAGTATCTGTTCGCTGCGGCGCTTCTGGCGACGGTGCCTGTGGTGATCCTGTTTATGCTGATTGAAAAACACCTGGCAAGCGGGCTGACGGCCGGCGGCGTCAAAGGATGAACCGCTTCTGACACAGGAAGAAAACCGGTTTTTAACCGAAAAAGGGGACTTTGTGATGGACGGGATTCTGCAATTGCTGGAAAGATTTGCCCTTCCGGACGGGAAGCGTACGGCTGAACCCTTCGGAAACGGCCATATCAACAATACCTTTCTGGTCACCGTTGAGGGAACGGCAGAACAGTATATTCTTCAGCGCATCAACAGTTATGTGTTTGTAAAGCCCCGGGAAGTGATGGAGAACATGCTGCATGTCACGGAATACCTGCAGGAGCGGATCCGGGAGGAAGGCGGGGATCCGGACCGGGAAACGATCCGGCTGATTCCTTCAAGATCCGGAGAACCCTGGGTGGAAGACGGGGACGGCGAAGTTTGGCGGGTTATGCTGCGTGTTCCGGATACCGTCAGCCCGCAGCTGCCGGACGACCTGAATGTCCTTGAGGAGTGCGGAAAGGCGTTTGGCTGCTTTACCCGCCGCCTGAAGGATTATCCGGCGGAGACGCTGCACGAGACCATTCACGCTTTTCACGATACGCCGGTACGGCTTCGCCAGCTGGAGGACGCGGCAGCCGCGGATTCCTGCGGAAGGCTGAAGGACGTCACGGAAGAACTGGCGTTTGTGCGGGAGCGGGAAGCGTTGACACGGATCCTGACGGACGGCCTGGCAGCCGGCAGGCTGCCGCTCCGGGTCACGCATAACGATACGAAGGTCAATAACGTGCTGCTGGACCGGAAGACAGGAAAATCCGTGTGCGTCGTGGATCTGGATACCGTGATGCCGGGACTGCTGGCTTATGATTTCGGCGACGCGATCCGGGTCGGCGCCTGCAGCGCGGAGGAAGACGAGCGGGATCTCAGCAAAATCCGCCTGGAACTGCCCAAATTTGAAGCGTTTGCCCGCGGCTTTCTGGGAGAACTGAAAGGAATGCTGTCGGAAGAGGAGCTTCTGTCCATGGAAGCCGGATCCCGCATGATGACTTTTGAGAACGGCATGCGTTTTCTCGCGGATTATCTGAACGGCGACAAGTA
>JAEEGL012110920.1_pt1 | contig 24397 bp, 15 predicted proteins | sample 9134231 | NCBI WGS metagenome assembly JAEEGL01 (sample SAMN16246548, study PRJNA631951) | gut metagenome | biome: gut microbiome; feature: rumen; material: fiber-attached | host: Bos | place: Iran: Karaj | collected 2018-10
CCGGAAAGGAATGGACCGTGACGGCGAGCGTTCTGACCTACGCAAGATCCTCCATCAGCAAGGAGGCAGAGGATCCCAACCATGCGAACCTGGGTCGTGCGCTGTACCTGTACTACCAGGCGGCAAAGGCATATTTTTAAAAGGACTGACACGAGGAGTAATAAAATCTAGGAAAACTGCTTTGGAGCATTTGCTCTAAGGTGGTTTTTCTTTATGAGAGAATCTAGGAAACTAAGCCTGTGATATCGAGTTTATGTATTGCTTCATGCTTGACATTATGATAGAATGAAAATAGATTGAAAATTTGCACGCAAAAGACAAATTATGCATACAATTCAAGAGGAGGGAACAAAAAATGAAGCGAAATTGGAGGAGGTACTTAGCGCTTTTGTTGGCTTTTGTATTGGCCTTTTCGGATGTGAGCTTTGTCAAGGCGGATTCCATCGATGGCGGTGAAGGACAGGTCGGTGGTGAAACGTCTGGCAATGGCGGTTCAAATGGAAACGCTGCCGTGTATCGAATTTGGGGAAATCTGATGCAGGGCAGCGAGGAGCCTGATCCAGACACCCTTGAAATTGCGGATGCCCGTCCAGAAGGCAAGATGCTGGTTGCAAAGTATGTCACGGGTGGAACCTATGTGCCAAAGCTCACGATAGAGGATCACACGGATGCGGATATAGCGCTTCTCATGAACAATGTGACAATCGACCTGAGGGACACTGGGGAAAACCGCATTAAGCGATTCTGGAACTGGCGCATGGCTGGCAACAGCACGATTATTTTTGACAATATGACGGCAAGCACCCGGAATGGCAGTAGCCTATCCGACCTGGATAGTTTCCCAGAGTATACGGGTGAGATTACTGCTGAGGGTTTGAAGGCATTCTATATGGTATATCCCTATGATGCCGTTATGGATAAAAATCAGCAGAATGTTTTGGCATATCGCAAGGAGCCCCGCTATGACGTGACTGGGGAGCAAGCGGTGGATGGTGCCATTTTTGCAGGACGCGTGGTGATTGATGAAGGCGCGAACCTGATCATGAATGCGATTGAAAATGGTGAGAATCAGCCGACGCAGGGTGGCCAAATTGAGGCAACGCAGCTTGAGATCAACGGAACGCTGACCATGAAGAAGCCTACGCAGGAAGATGCACCGCCTCAGATTCGCGTGTATGCAGGCGGATCCCTGACGCTTGGTGAGAATGGCGTTTTGGACATATGCGACGGAACGGAGCTGATCCTTCATGACAAAGCAACCGTAAGCGGTTCTTTAACGTTATACGAGAAGTCCGCAGATGAGAGCTTGGTTTCTCATACGCTGGAGGAAAACCATGGTACGGAAACCTTTATTTATTCTGCAGCGAAGCAGAAATGGATCAAGAAGATTCCGATACTGCACGTATATTTTGAGGATTGGCGTGATGAAGAGGACGAGCCTAGGGCGACCCTGTCCGTAAATGGCGTGCAAGTTCAGCCAGGAGAGGGCGTTCCCGTTCAGGCAAACGAGCAAATTAAAATTTCCTTTACCGTACCTGATGAGAGGGCAAATTGTGAACCCGCTGCAGCCATTTGGCTGTGGGATGGCGATATTACGACTTGGGCAGAGGATCCTGATCATAAACTCACGATCACAAACAATTCCTTTACCTATACGCCTACGAGCGAAGAAGACATTTGGATGAACGTATGGTGGTCGGAATATGATCGTTTTGGCGCAAGCCGGAGAGATGGGGAGCTCCTTGTCGAGACCAATGGGGATGGCGGCAGCGTGGTTCTGAACATGAACGTATCAGATGAGAATATCATGTATGAGCCGAATGGAAATCGCGTCAAGAAGCGCATTCAGATCAGTGATCTGGCGAACGATTCCTTTACCATTACCATGACGCCAGATGAGGGCAGGAGACTTTGCAACGTCAGCATTTGGATGCAGGATCATGAAGAGCGATATACGATCAAGCAAGATATGAATCCAGAGGATGGCTGGCAGCTCATTAGTGAGTGCGATGCCTTTACGGAAAAGGATGGTGTTTATACTTATACCTTTAGCAATGTATCCGAGTATCAGAAGGATCACGTTAGTTTTGGCGTATGGTTCGAGGATCTGAATGACGTATGGCCTGCGGACGGAACCTACAACATGAATTATTGGTTCTTCGGTTCCGAGGAAGAGCATTACGGTAAGGTGTACGTTAAGAATAACAATCAGTGGGTTTTGGAGGAGAGCAAGGATTATGACTTCACCGTTGGTAAGCAGCTTCAGTTCCAGGTGGAGGTTCCTTTGCAGCGCACGGGCTGTGAACCAGTGATCGAGGTTCGGACGAATGTTGGAGAGTATTTCTCGACCTTTGACAACATGGATAATGCGCACAAGATTGCACTGACCAAGGTAGATGACGATCTCTATACTTTTAACTTTACGCCTGCCACAAACCTTGGATTTGAAGTAAAGGTTCACTGGTCTGAGTATGATCATGCCTGGTACGACAAGGGAGATTTCATTCTGTATACGGGACATTGGGGAGACGGTACCGTAGAACTTGTTGGAAATGGATTTTATAGGCTCAAAGATGAACCTGTTTCGGATGCACATGGTGCAAAGCATTGGTATCACAACGACGATCTGACAAAAGGGGAAGGTGTTTCCGTTGTGATGACGCCTGCCCAGGGTTGGCACGTTAACGCCGTAAGATTAGTGGTTAGCCATCTCGATGAAGACGGTGAGGATTGGGAAGATTATATTAATCAAGAAGATGGTACGGGGCGGTATCTCTTTGAGGAAGGCAGTCCGTTTACGGAGAAGGATGGAGTCTTAACCTTGAAGCTTCCCAAGACGGCAGCGAATTCCTTCTTCCGCGTAGAGGTGACCTTCGGTGAAGATGCGGATGCGGGAATCGACTTTCATACGAATGGTGCAAAGATCGAGTATCGCTTTGACGAAACGGAAGACTTCACGGAGCTTTCGGGGCATTATATTGACAGCGTGACATTGGCTGATAACGATAAGATTCAGATGCGCTTTACGAGTCAGGGTGATGAGGTAATTCAGGGCATCCAGCTGGTGACGCGTGCAGAGGGCTTGGAAGACATTTGTCAGATGCTTCCCATTGGTTCCGATGGGTTATTTACCTTGAAAAAGGTTGGTTCCTGGAAGAATTATGAGATCGACGTGATTACTTGGGATACCGTATTTGACGGCAAGTATCGCTTTACGTATGATGGCAATGAGACCATTGGCATTTCTGGCGGAAGAAACTTTAACGAGAATTATACTTTCGCTGAGAATCAACCTATTATCTTCTCCTTCAATAAGGAGGTCTATGGAGTCGTTGCATGGCCGAATTGGCGGGGCGCCGAGGATGTTGAAAAGGTAGAAGGCGAATATCGGTATACGCCAGACTCTAAAGCGGCGCTGACCTTCTATGTATTCCAGACGAAGGAAGCGTATGAGGAATTTTGGAAGCCAAAGTTCCGCGTGGAATATGATGAATGGCGGGATGATGAGCAGCAACCGCAAGCTTTCGTTTACGTTGACGGAGATGTCGTGGAGAATTGCGAGGAATTATCCTATGAAGTAGATGACGAAAACGATGATAATAATATAATCAACTTTGGATTATCCTGTCCTGAGGAAAGAACCGGCGAGATGCCCATTGTGGAGATTGAATACTATGATGGTGAGGTTTATTCCTCTGAGACGCAGGATACGGAACATAAGATTACGATTAAAAACAAGAAGAGCTTCAACTTCAAGCATACGAAAGACTGCGGCTTTGTCGTTCGCATATGGTGGTCAGCATTCGATAAGATAGGAGTGGAATGGGATCAGGACGAGCTTCTCATAGAAAAGGAAGTCGAAAATGGAAGCATTGAGGCGAACGTGACCGTACTTAGATCAGAGTCGGAGCCCCGTGGCATTCGCGAGAAGCAGATTATAGACCGAAGTGCCCTGGATCAGGATTCTATCTTCTTTACGATTACTCCTGACAAGGGCTGGAGACTTCGCGAGCTTACTATTTGGAGTCCTGATCAAGAGGAAGAAAGATATACGATTCGGAAGGATGAAGATCCGGATATTTGGAAGCCCATCAATAAAGAGAATGGATTTACGGAGAAGGATGGCGTATATACTTATACGTTGCAGAATGTTTCCAGGTTTGGAGACAGACACGTCAAGATCATAGCACGGTTTGATAAGATCGGCGAAGACTGGATCGAGGATGGTCAGTACTACGTAAATTACAGTGACTATGGGTATGAGAATGGCCAGACCAGGGCCAAGGTGCTGGTAAATAATACCCCGGTTCTTCCTGGAGATCAGAATAAGCAAGACTTTACGGTGGGTGTTCCTTTGACCTTTAGCCTGCAACCTAGCTGGGAGCGGGCAGGATGTCAACCCATCGTGGAGATTAAGACGAACCTTGGAGAGTTTTTCTCTTCTCTGCAGGGAATGACGGATGATAAGCATTATATTAAGATTAATTCTCAAAATGCTTTTACCTTTACGCCTGCAACGGAAGAAGGCTTTGAGGTGAACATATGGTGGTCTGATTATGACCGGATCGAGTATAATGAGGGCGAATTCCTGTTGGCACTGGATTGCAGAGAGGAAGGAAGCATTGGCGTTAGTAAAGAAGTTGCCAAGGACAAGCTTTTCTACGAGCCGAACCAGCTTCCGGGAACCAAGCGTATTTATGATAATTCCGTTTTGGATGAGACCGACGGACTCAAGATCACGATTACGCCAAACGATGGATATCATGTTTCCAAGGTTTGGTATCATCTCGGAGGATACGGCGCAGACGAACACATTCAGTACGTGAATAGGACGCCTGAGGAAGGGGAAACTGATCTGTTCTCACAGGGCAGTGGATTCTCAGAGCATAATGGCGTTGTGACTTATTACGTTCCGAAGAGCGTAAAGGGTCATGACTTAAGTATCAGCGTGGAGTTCGAGCAGGATCCCAGCGGTATTGAGATCAATACTTGGGGCGGAACGGCGGAATATCGTGTTGGTACCTCAGGAGCATTTACGGCAGTGCCGGAGGATGGTACGATTCCACGCTCTGCATTTGTCAAGGCAAATGTCGTACAGATTCGGTTGACGCCGGAGCAAGGACAGGAGTTTAAGGGCGTGAACTATGTGCGCCGTGAGGAGGGCAAGCAAGACGATGCAAGGGTGATTCAACCTGGCACGGCTGATGTTTTGACCACGGATGGGCTCCTTACGATCAACAAGGAAGGCAGCACTTGGCCGAGCATTAGCATTGAGGTGATTACCTGGGACGTTACCTATGACGGTCAGTATTGCTTTGATAATAAGGGACTCAGCGACATACATATCTCTGATAACCGCGAGCCTTGGGTAAATTATTCCTTTACCGTAAACAAGCCCATCACCTTCTCCTTTGAGGAGAGCGTGTATAAGGTTCTTGTATCACCGAACTATAGAGAGAGATTTGAATTAACGGCAGTAAATGGAATCTACAGCTATACGCCGACGGAAAATAGGGCGCTTCGATTTGAGGTTTACTTAACGAAGGACGATTATGATTATGAAATGTTCCAGCCCGTCCATGACGAAGGTGAGTTTAGCCTGAATTATAACTTTAGCGTGGATGATGACGTCATCGTTGGAACAACACAGATCTTATCCTACGGCGTAGAACCGCTGAGAACGAAGACCCACGGAAATCAGACGAGAGTCATCCTGAAGGACGTGGAGGAGTTCTCATTTATCATCAACGTACCTGTAGGCGCGGACTATCGCATTCACATGGACGGAATGAATGATGACGAAGCAACGGCGGCAGTGAAGGCAAATAAGAACACGCTGGTAATTAACGTCAGCGAACCTTGGAACATTCCACATATAGAGATTCATGTGTTTGCAATCATGTTAGCACCTGCAGAGTATCGAGCAATCATTCGTTCCTGTCAGGCCGGATTTGAAGGTGATTTGCACTTGTACTTTAACATGATGTTCTCGGAGGAGCTTTTGGCAAAAGAAGGTGCATATGTTGAGATCATTGGCGAGCAGTACGTAAAGTATTTCCTCAAGGATGGCATCCCGACGAAGTCAGACGACGGAACCGAGGACAGATTAACCTTCCCTTACCGGACCTACGCGAACGAACTCCGGAAGGAGATTGTTCTTAGGATATATGATGGAGACGGCAACGTGGTCACCTTCAAGAACAAGATGGGGGACAAGGATTTCACGGGATCCGGATTTTCCTATTCCCTGATGACCTATGCAACGAAGATGCTGAGTTCAACGGAGCCCGGCATGGCAGATCTGGCGCAGGCTCTGATCGACTACGGCACGGCAGCGCAGTATTACTTTGACTTTGAAACGGAAGGCTTAGAGCCGCTTCGTGACGAAGTGCTGGGGGTAAAGTATGCTGATCTTGCAGCATTCGCACCCGTCAGTACGGGAACGACATTCCCCATCATTTCAAAGAGAACCCTGACTGGTTCCTTCGAGGCGGACAACGCGGTTTATATTTCCTACTATATGCCCGTGGGAACAGATATATCCGGCTACGAGTTCAAAGTCTTCGACACCGATGGCAAGCTCGTGTCTTCGAAAGCATACTGCGAGAAGGTGACACTTGACGAGGAAAGCGGGAAAAACATGTATGACGTGTACCGCCTAAGCGTGCAGGGACTTGCTGCAGATGAGCTTGATGACCCTTATGTGTTCAAGATGATCCCGAAGTACGGCGGAGAGGAATGGACCGTGACGGCAAGCGTTCTGACCTATGCAAGATCCTCCATCAGCAAGGCAACCGAGGATCCAGACCGCGCAAACCTTGGTCGTGCGCTGTATCTTTACAACCAGGCGGCAATTGCATATTTTACACAAAGATAATAATGCTCATGGAGCTGGATTTAAAAGAAAGAGAACTTGATTTTTTCGGATGGATATGGTATTCTTAGTGTAATTTATGATATATTATGCGTGTTAAGAAAGGAAGCGATTATCATGAAAGAGTTTTTTGAAGAGGTAAAGGTTGAAATTATCGTATTTGAGGATACGCAGGATATTATTACTACTTCTCCTGGTGTTTGCACATTGGTCAAATGTGGTGGAGAGGACGAAATTTAATCTTTTCCCATATAATAAATAGAGAAAGAAGTTTCAAAAGCCTGCGGGAGGTGACTCTTACAGGCTTTTTGAGGTACATGTGAGAAACTGAAAAACAAAAAAGATGAAAAAGATTGTTGATGGTTTGTGAGCTAAAAGAGATTTACTAGAGTTTGGTTATGCGGTCTTTTTGACATTGGCACTACCGCTTTATATGAGAAATGGCTTTGTTATGATTGGAGATGCCAAATATGATTGCTTCTTTCAGGGTACTATTTTGCTCGCAGGAATCAGTTCATAGTTTTTCCTGATAGGTTATCTGTATTACCTTGCAGCCATACGACTATTTAAATAAATAATGATTCATGGAGAGATTAGAAAAGGATGACCAAGAGGGATTGTTTGCGTCAACGGAAGAAGTTTGTGATTGCGGTATTTATCATGCTTCTTATCATGATTTTTGGGGGTAATCAAGTACATGCTGAAACAGTAAATCAACAAATGCAATCCATTTTGGTGCCACATGAGTGGAGCCCAAGTGCGGGTAGTCGTGAAGTTAAATTTTCGGTATCAGAACGAAGTATTTCATTAGCGTTAGTCACGGACGGATTTCAAGAATGCTATTCCATTGGCGGTGGAAATTCTTATGTCATATGGATGGTGAATTTTCGGGACGGGAAACATGAATACCAGTTGCAATGTCGGACACCATACGGTCAAGCTGGATCTTATGACATGGACGGCATGAACTATCAATTGAAAGTTAAGACAAGTTCCAATTGGAACGTGGTGACGTGGGTGGGCGTTTCCTGTGATCATTCCATTCATGAAAATGAATTGATCTGGTCAGCAACCTTACCTGACTCTGACCCTGCCTTTCAGGACTCTTTTGACGTGACGCAAATGACGATCACGAGCTATTCCATTCGAGAATATCAGGATCCGAATGCGCCGGATCCTAATGTCGGCGAAGGAAGCGCCATTATTCGATCCGTTCAAACTGGTTTTGAGGGGAACTTACGGTTATATTTTAACCTCATGTTTTCTGAAGAGATTTTGACGGATGAGAATGCGTATTTGGAGATCGACGGAGAGCAACACGTCAGGGTGCTCGTGAAGGATGGCGTTCCCACACAGTCAACAGATGGTACGGAAGAGAGACTGCAGTTTTGTTATCCGACATTTGCAGATGAGATTCGTGAAAATGTAGTACTAAGGGTTTATGACGGACATGGCAATGTTGTCAAGCTGACGAATAAGAACGGAGATAAGGATTTTACACAAACGGGGTTTACCTACTCTCTCATGACCTATTTGAAGAACATGATGGAATCATCTGATCTGGAAATGGCAGCCTTGGCACGGGCGACAATTGATTATTGTACTGCAGCACAGCTCTATTTTGACTATAAGGTGACAGAGGAGTGCGTTTTGAACTCTGACGTTACGGCAGTGACGGAGGATAGTCTCGCTGCTTACGCCCCCGTAAGTGACGGAGAAAGGTTTGAATGCGTTGTAAAGCGTACATTGACGGGTTCCTTTGAGGCTGATAATGCGATTTATGTTTCCTTTTATCTTGATAACCCTGAGCTTGCAGCGGATTATTTGTTTAGGGTTATGGATGACAAAGGAAATATTGTCTCTGAAAGTGTATCATATGATGGGGGGGCTTATCGCCTTTCGGTACAGGGATTGGCAGCGGACATGCTTGGACAATCCTACTTATTTCAGATGATTCGAAAATCGGATGAGGTAGCGTGGAATGTGAAGGCGAGCGTACTGACATATGCGAGATCCTGCATTGGCAAGGCAGAAGAGCATCCGAAGCGGGCAGATCTGGGAAGGGCATTGTATTTATACAGTCAAGCAGCCAATGCGTTTTTTGGCAAATAGGAGGTGACGAAAATAAAAAAGAGCGGTACGGTATTGGCATATCTGTTATTGGTTTTGATTAGCGCTTTGTTTTTGAAGTATGAGGTGCATGCTGAAACAACGGAAGAGCTTGTCACAGACTCTTGTGAATGGACGGAATGGGTAAATCCACCGGAACCAGTGGGTATTCTTCAAAAAGGACAATTATTCCCAACGTCGGAAACAGTTCATTCGCCAGAGAAGCAAAGGCAACTGGCTTCAATTGATTCGGAAGCGATGGAAAGTCTGAAACAGACCTTGTATCTCGGGATGAAGGAACGAAAGAAAACGATTAACGTTTCAAAATATAAAATTTCGTTTGAGGAGTTGTGGGACGTTTTTAATCAAGTGTTTTATACGCACGCGGATTTGTTTTTTGTAGATTGGACGAGCGGTGGTAATTACGCTCCTGGCGGTAGTTATGCAGGAACGATTGATATTGTCTATGATAGTCGTTATACTGTAGAGGATGAGGCCAGTTTTGCTCAGACCTGTGACCGCATTATTGCTGAGATGCCGAGCGAACTGACGCAGGAGCAAAAGATTTTATATCTCCATGATTATCTTGTTACACATTGTCAATATGACATAGCGACGCTAAGTAACATTGAGAACGGAAAGTTTAACGCATATAATGCTTTGGTAGAAGGAAGTGCCGTCTGTCAGGGGTATGCCTTGGCATATGCGCATCTGTGTAAATTAGCTGGCATACAAGCATATCACGTTACTAGCGTGGAAAATGAACATGCATGGAATATGGTTGTCATCGATGGGGTATACTATTATGTGGATTGCACATGGGATGATCCTTTTGACGACGATAACAACCAGTATTATTATGATGCATTTTGCAAACATGAGTATTTTTTGTTAAGCCGCGACAGCATGGTGAAAAAAGGTCATGAAATTTCAAAAGCTGATTGGACGGAATATCTATTGGGAAATGTTCATGGCTATGCGATCAATTCCACAAAATATGAAGATGCATATTGGACAAACGTCATTACGCCAATTTCTTTTGCGGGCAATGTATGTGCCTATACTTATAAAGATGACCGCGATCATGTTTATCTAAGAGATGTGTCCGAAAATGAGGTGGCGTATGCATTGCCCGTGACCGCAAGCTGGTATGTATGGGGGAAACCGCGCTATTACACTACTTCCTATATGACGGTTGTTGCCGTTAATGGAAATTATTACGCTAGTGCCCCTGACAGAATCTACCGTATTACTTCGGAAGGAGTGATTACGGAGTTTTATCATCTCACTGTTGAGGAAGCAACTCAGGGATATATCTATGGCATCATAAGTGACGGAGATGAAATTACGTATTCTTTAGGAACATATTATAAAACGGCTGACGGCTTCTTGAAAAAGACAATTAAGGTACAGGAGGAAAAGGCGGCTGTCATTCGTTCCGGGCAGGCTGGATTTGAAGGGAGACTGGAACTGTTTTTCAACCTGGTTTTCTCTGATGCTTTGCTAGAAGATCCGGGAGCTTTTGTGGAACTGGCGGGAGAGCAAAACCTTAGAATTCCCTTGTCGCAAGGAGCTTCACAGGTGACAGCTGATGGAGAACAGAGATATCAATTCGGTTATCCTTTATATGCGAATGAGATTCGTGAAAACATTACGCTCAAAGTATACGACGGAGACGGACATGTGGTTTCTCTTAAGAATAAGGCGGGCGATAAGGACTTTACGGAGAATGGATTCACATATTCGCTTTATACCTATGCAACGAATATGCTGTCATCATCGGATCCTGCAATGGCAGCATTGGCGCTGGCAACCATAGATTATTGTACGGCAGCACAGATTTATTTTGGATATGAAGCAGAGGGACTCATTTCCGACGTGAGAGTGACCAACATCAAACCAGAGACTTTGGAACCATATGCACCCGTTAGCGTTGGAGACAAACTAAGTGGGGTTGAAAAGAGAACCTTAGCAGGGTCCTTTGAGGCAGATAACATGGTTTGCGTATCCTACTATTTTATGGAGAATGTTGACGTGAAGAATTATGTTTTCCTACTCGATGGTATAGAGGTTACGCCTATCGTGGAAAACAATGCATACAGAATCATGGTAAAAGGCGTTGACAGTGACCAGTTAGACGAGAGCCACGAGTTTACGTTGAGACTGGGAGAGCAGGATTGGAGCGTTTCAGCAAGCGTGATGAGTTATGCGAGAACTTCAGTGAATCAGGTAGAAGATTCCAATCGCGTGAATTTGGGGAAAGCCTTATATTTATATAATGTTGCTGCGAAGGCTTTCTTTAGTTCGAAAGCTAAATAGTAGAAAAGTGGAAAGAATGGAGGCAAGAAATGAAACTGAAGGAAGGCATTCTTATGCAGGAAATTGATGGACAATATATGGTGGTTGACGGCGGAGAAAATGGGGAGCGATTCCAAGGGCTCATCAAGATGAATGGAACGGCAGCATTTGTAACAAAGCAACTGATGGCAAAGAATGTTAGCCTAGATGACATCGTGAAGGCGATGGTAGAGAAGTATGACGTTACGGCAGACAAGGCCAAAGCAAGCGCAGAAAGAGTCATTGATCAATTACGTACGGTTCATTTGCTTGTTGAGACGGGTGATAATGACTGAAAATAATGCGCCACATCGATGCTCTTTAATTCCTGACAGTATATAGGACGGTGGGGACAGACATTTGCCCAAAATGGGGTACAGAGGGGCAAATATGGGCATTTCTTACACTTGTCTTGTGTTGGCAAAGCGGCTTTGGGTGAAGCAAAATGCGCAGGTTTTTCCGTGAGGCTTCCGATGATGGAATCATCTGTCAGCGAATCACAGCAATAGAGTGTTCCGTCTGGTGCAATAACAGTTCCATTGCCACCGTCAGCGTCGCAATATCCCGTTCTGAAGAGAGGAGGGTTTACAAGATGGCGATAATGGAGACCACTTTCTTCTAGATATTCTCTGAGCTCATAAGCCTTTTGGAATAATTCGATACAGGATTCATAAGCATAGCACTGAAAAAGCATACGGAAATACAGAAACAGGTGATCGGAATTATGAAATTCCCTTCGTATGTCTTCAAGGAAAGCCTTCATGCCAGGGAGATTCTCGGCATCATAATTACAACGCAGAATTACCTCAAGGTCTGCTTTCAAAAGGGTATGAATTGCCTGCATCATACGGTTGTAATTATGTGAAGAGGGATTTAAATATGCTTTTCGCACTTCATAATCTTTTTGGGTACCATCAACAGAGACTTGAACTTTTTTGAGTTTCCAAGTCTCTTTTGCTTCGTGAGCAAGCTCTTCCGTTATGAGCATGGCGTTCGTAATAATTTCGGAAGTAAAAGGAACGTCATTCTGTGAAAGACGACGACAGATATGTGAAATAATGTTATTTGCAATTAATGGTTCACCGCCAAACCATGTGATCTCAATGCCGCTTCGATCATATGTCTGAAGAATAAAGTCGACCGTTTGATCTGCCGTAGCAATATCCATGTTTTTGATCGGCATTCCTTCCTCAAAACAATAAATGCATCGTGCATTACATCCAGTGGTTGGCAGTATGACATACCTTTTTAGACTGTCCTTTCTTTTTTTCAAGTTTTTTAGCAGCATGGAAGTCAGCGTATAAAGTTGATATTCGTCTGTCTCAGCTTCAACAACCATGCGTACCTGGATCAGGAAATCGAGGCCATGCTCCTTCAACCATTGACCAGATGCTCCTTTTTCACTTAAAATGGTGATCGCCTTCCATTCTTGATCATTTAGGGACAGAGTCATTCTCGTAAGAAGGTCAAGAAGGAAATGTCCTCCGTCACGTGATGGTAGTGTGTATCTGGACAGACGATATGTTGCGGTTGGAACAAAATCCTTTTTTTCTATGATTTTTCTTACACGGTCATCACCGACACGAACAATTTCCATGGGATCCCCTTTGTGGTTGCTAAAAACAATAAGTATTTTTTTACATTGTAACCATTTTGACTGTTAAATGCAACGTTTTTGTTGAAGAAATGGTGGTAATATGATAATATACACGGGGGCGTTGTGTTCCTGGGACACGGGGGAAAGGAGTATATGGATGAATGAAGTAGAAGGGCTTATTTATCTATGTAAACAAGCCATTATGAGAGAAGTTCCAGATGTAACGCTTTGCCTCAGCGTTGACATGGATCAGCTATACATGCTTGCAAAGAAACATATGCTTTCTGCAATTACAGGTATTTCTTTGGAAAAAGCAGGAATCATTCATCCTAAATTCCACAAGGCTATAGATCAAAATTATTATAAAAATATTCTTTTTGAGAAAGAAAGAAAAAGAATATTTTATGAATTAGATAAAAAACAGATTTGGCACGTGGCTCTCAAGGGGGAGGAGTTGAAAAAATGGTATCCCCAACATGTCATGAGAGAATGTGCTGATATCGATATTTTGTTTGATAATCAGCAGGAAGAAGATGTGAAAGATTTAATGCTCGCTCTGGGATATCAGTTAGAAAGTTATGGATGTGGTCATCATGATATCTATCAATTGCGGTCAGGTGTCTGCGCAGAGATGCATTTAGCCTTGTTTGGCGTGGAATATGAGAGACGGCTAAATCAATATTTTATGAATGTTAAAGATCGACTAGTGCGAGGTGAAGGATGGGAGTATTATTTTTTGCCCGAGGACTTTTACATTTATTTTCTTGCACATAATCACGATCATTACGCAAATGGTGGGGTGGGGATTCGGGCATTAGTGGATGAAATTGTCTTTTTGAATCGGTTTGAGGAAACCTTAAATTGGAAATATGTTTATGAAGAATTAATAAAGCTTGAAATAGATGCATTTGAAAAGAAGCTAAAAACACTTGCGAAAAAGCTTTTTTTAGATGATTTCAAAATAGATAATCTTCAATCAGATGAAAGAAAAATGTTAGAATACATGATTAATTCAGGATCCCATGGAACTGTGGAAAATAAGGTTGAAAATTGGATACAGGCAGGAGGAGGTGGCTTTCGCGGAAAGCTGGCATTTGTGAGAAGAAGAGTATTTCTTCCAATGGATGTCGTAAAGCACTCATTCCCATTTTTTTATAAACATAAGTGGTTACTCCCTTTCCTCCCTGCCTATAGGACGATAAAGGGAATTACGGGTAATAAAGATAAGCTAAAAAAGGAATGGATGACTTTTATAAAATAAAAGTATTCAGGTGAAATTGAGTAATGCAAGAGAAGTTCGCAATTAATAGAGCAATACCATTTAGTCCGCCTGACATATCTGATCTGGAAATCAACGAGGTGATAGAAACACTAAAATCAGGATGGATTACCACTGGACCCAAAACAAAGGAATTGGAAAAAAGACTGGCGGAGTATTGCCACGTAAAGAGGGCGGTTTGCTTAAATTCCGCGACTGCCGCAGAGGAATTGAATTTCAGAATTTGCGGGATTGGCGAGGGCGACGAGGTGATCATGCCGGCTTATACCTATACGGCAACGGCCTCCGCGGCGATCCATTGCGGAGCCACCGTTAAATTTATTGACATACAAAGAGATGGTGCCAAAGATACGCATATGCCGGAAATGGACTATGATCAAGTGGCAGGGGCCATTACGGATAAGACGAAAGCAATTCTGGGTGTAGATCTGGGCGGGATCGTTGCGTATTATGATAAGCTGTTTAAGATTGCCGAAGAAAAAAGGAATGTTTTTGTACCAGGAGGAAAGACCGAATTAGGCAAGCGCATTCAGACATCAATAGGAAGGGTTCTGATATTCTCTGATGCGGCACATGCCTTGGGAGCGAGCCGAGACGGGAAAATGGCTGGCAACATTGCTGATTTCACGGATTTTTCCTTTCATGCGGTAAAGAATTTTACAACAGCTGAAGGTGGTGCATCCATGTGGAAGAGCATATCGGGAATTGACGATGAAGAGATGTATCGTCAATATCAGCTACTAAGCAATCATGGGCAGAGCAAGGATGCGCTCACGAAAGCTATGGCTGGAGGATGGGAATATGACATCCTAGGTCCTTGGTATAAGTGCAACATGACGGACATTATGGCAGCGATCGGATTGAAGCAGTTAGAGCGCTATGAGACTTTGTTAGCCAGAAGAAAAGAGATCATTGCGAGGTATGATGCTTTATGCGATGCGCTGGGTATTTTTCACTTAAATCATTATACAAAGGATCAGATTTCTTCGGGACATTTATATATCACCAGAATCTCCGGGATCAACGACGAGACGAGAAGAAAGATCATGGTGGAGTTGGCTGAGCGCGGAGTTAGTACGAATGTTCATTATAAACCGTTGCCAATGATGACGGCATATAAGGAGTTAGGGTGGAATATCAAGGATTTTCCGAACTCGTACGATTACTATGCGAATCTGATCACCTTGCCATTACATACGAAACTTACGGATGAGGATGTTGATTACATTGTTTCAAACTATAAGGCCGTCGTAAGAAAATATATCTAGGAAGGACGCTATCGGAATGAGATTCCGCAAGTGGGAAGCATTGCCGGACTTCATGAAAACCGAAGAGGTTCGGGTATACTATGACATCTTGAATAAAAAACGAGGATCCCTTGCGCTAAAAAGAGCATTGGATATTTTAATGGCGTTTGTTTTACTCTTGGTGCTTCTGATCCCGATGCTGATCATAGCCATTTTGATCAAAGTGGATTCCAAAGGCCCCGTACTTTTTAGACAGGAACGGATCACGTGCTATGGAAAAAAGTTTCGGATTCACAAATTTCGAACGATGGTTTCCAATGCGGGCGAGTTTGGTACGGCACTTACCGTTGACGAGGATCGCAGAATCACGAAAATTGGAAAAAAGCTAAGGGATCTTAGATTGGATGAATTGCCTCAATTGATCGATGTCCTCAAAGGCGACATGGCTTTTGTGGGAACCAGACCGGAATCCCCCAAATATGTTGAGGCATATTCCAGTGAAATGTATGCGACATTGCTCCTGCCGGCGGGGATCACTTCTGAAGCCAGCATCCGGTACAAGGACGAAGCCAAATTATTAAGCAACGTAGAAGACGTTGACAGGACCTATATAGAAGAGATTCTGCCTGAAAAAATGAAATACAATTTGCAAAGCATTAGGAGATTTAGTGTTTTAGATGAGCTCGGCATTATGATCCGGACGGTCGGGGCCGTTTTAAAATAGGCATATGTTGTAAGGAGTAGAAAGTGAGTGGAGAAGTATTCCGTATTAATGACAGTATATAAGGATGATAACCCCGAATACTTTTCGGTTGCCCTTGACAGCATGGTGAAACAAACCTATCCGGCGGACGAGATCGTATTGGTTAAGGATGGACCGATCAGGGAAGAACTGCAAAAGGTGATCGATGAGCAAATTAAAAAGGGAGCACCGATCGTTCAGGTCCAGTTGCCGAACAACGTAGGGTTAGGAGAGGCCTTGAATGAGGGGATCCGAGTCGTGAAAAATGAATTGATCGTCAGAATGGATTCAGATGATTATTCTTTGCCAACGCGCTGTGAAAAGCAGATCAGGCAGTTTGAGGAGAAGAAAGAGTTGGACATTGTCGGGTGTCCGGTCAAGGAATTCATTGGATCGATCGGGAATGTCGTTGGGGAGAGAAAGGTTCCCTTAACGAATCAAGAGATTTACCAGTTTGCAAAGACGCGCGACCCATTCAATCATCCGGCAGTAGTCTATCGGAAGTCTTTTCTGGAAAAGGTGGGTGGGTATTCAAATTACAGAAAGAATCAAGACACGGATCTGTGGGTGAAGATGCTGACCAATCAGGCGGTGGGAATGAATCTGCCGGAAGCCTTATTGTATTTCCGCTTTGATGAGAATACCTATGCAAAAAGAAAGTCCTGGCTCAATACGAAAACGCTGATCCAGATCCGTCACAAAGCATGGAAACTTGGATTTAATACCTTTGGCGAATTTCTTGGCGTGATGGTGCTACAAGTGGGATTGTTTATTCTGCCGGCGGGTTTTCAAAGGTTAATATATAAAAGAGTTTTGAGGAGATAGTAATTTCGTGGGCATTGAACAGACGATCAATTATCAATTGAATAAATTCCCTATGGTGAAGAAAGTGGTGAAGGCGGTTTATCAAAGGACCATGTATGCTTTGTCGCCAAAGATGAAAAGCAGGGGAGACATTACGCGTATCTCCCCGAATGATTCGGAACATGAATATTTCTTTGGTTATTATGATAAATCTCCGTGGGACGCAACGGATCGGTACGTGATTTGCCTAAAAGCTATGGATACGTGGTCTGACGTAAGTCCCAAAGAACCCGCGGACATTTTACTGATCGATACGTCATTAGACGAAAATGATCCTGCAAGGGTAAGAATGATCGCGAAGACGCATTCTTGGAACGGACAGCAGGCCTGCATGCTTCAGTGGTTAGGACCGGATTTTTCCTCGCGTATACTCTATAATGATTTCCGTGATGGAAAGTATGTATCCGTGATATATGAGTTGGAGACAGGCGCGGAGAGAGTTTTATCAATGCCGGTATATACGGTGTCAGCAGATGGAAAAACGGCGCTGACGCTTGATTTTTCGAGACTGTATAATCTAAGTCCCGGCTATGGATATCGCAATGTCCCTGAGACGACAAAAGGGATGGCGCTTCCTGAAACAACGGCGATATGGAAGATGGATTTGGAGAGCGGAGAGGTTACGCCGCTTTTGAGTTATCGGGATTTCGCTTCATTTGAACCAAGACCAGAGATGCAGGATCCCGGAGCTGTCCATAAGGTGAACCACCTGATGCTGAATCCCGAGGGAGACCGTTTTATGGTTCTTTACCGTTGGTTTAACGGGCAGAGGAAGTACACCCGTCTAATCACTTGCAATGTGGATGGTACGGGCATGTATGTGCTTTCCGATGATGACATGGTAAGTCATTGCTATTGGAAGGATCATGATACGATCCTGGCTTTTGAAAATAAGAAAAAGAGCGGGCAGGGATATTACCTCATGAAGGATCTGACGAGGCGATATCAGCATTGCTGGCCGCAACTTTCTAATGACGGACATCCCAGCTATAGTCCGGATGGCACGTTGATCGTAACGGATACTTATCCTGATCGTGCGCGCGTAGCGGAGATAAGACTAATGAATGGCATCGACGAAAAGGATGAGAACATAAGGGTGATTGCGCGTGTGTTTGCACCCTTTAAGTATGATAATGAGACGCGCTGTGATCTGCATCCTAGATGGAATCGAAAAGGGGATAGGATCGCTTTTGATGCGGTTTTTGAAGGCCATAGAGGGCTCTATGAAGTACGCGTGCCCATGAGGAAGGATGACATATGGAATGAGAATAAAAAGATCAGCGTCATTATTCCTGTGTATAACGTTGAAAAGTATCTGAAGCGCTGTTTGAACTCTATTGCATCGCAAACCTATCGAAATTTGGAAATCATTCTGGTGAATGATGGCTCTACGGACGGAAGCCTCGAGCTTTGCAGAGAGTTTCAGAAAGAACACCCAGATACCATTGTGATCGATCAAAAAAATGGTGGGCTGAGTGCGGCGAGAAATGCCGGACTGAAAGCGTCAAGCGGTGATTATATTGCTTTTTTGGACAGCGATGATTGGGTGACGTCAGATGCATATGAGTATATGCTGAAACTGGCGATTTCCCATAAGGCGGATATCGCGGACATTATGATCCGACAAGTCAAGAGTGAGAAAGATTTCATACCCGTAGCAGAGGATGAGATTGTTACATATGCTGGAAAGGATATCCTCGAGCACTATCTATACCGAGGCATGAGTGAAACAAACGGCGCGCCCTATTCGGCCTGCAGAAAGCTTTTTAAGCGAGAACTATTTATGGGTGACACGGCGGAGTTTAAGGTCGGCACGGTTAACGAAGATATCTGTTTTAATTATCTGATATTAAGAAAATGTTCCCGGATCGTCGTTAGTAATCAAGTGAAGTATTTTTATTTCCAAGGGGATGACAGCATCACAAATGGTGCCGTAAAGAAAAAGGATCTGGCCTTGATCAAGGTATCCCGGGAATTGGTCGGCTTAGCGGAAGGATCGGGTGATGCAAGGATCGTTGAACTCGCTAAGATGAAGGAAGCAAGAGCGTACTTTTCGTTGTTGGCCAGAATTGCAAGGGATGGTGTGGATGACATATCCATTTCAGATCCGGGTGGACTGATCAGAAAACTCAGAAAAAATCTAAAGAAGAATTTGGGGTTGTTGTTGAGATCGCCAATGTCTTTCATGCGGAAAACATTGGCCGTAGCATTTATCATTAGTTTTCCAATTAGTAAGAAACTGGTTGGGATGTTGCATCTGTAGGGATGATTACATGAGAATTGTTTTTTTTGCATATTTACACGGCTTTGGCGGGGCGGAAAAACAGATCATCATGCTCGCGAATGCGATGGCAAAACGAGGACATGATGTTTGGCTTGTATCTATTAATGAAGATAATTGCTGTTTTGAGATCGATTCTGATGTTCGACACGTGTTTCTTAAGGATAAGGCATTTGGTGGTTTACGCATTCTGTCTCGGTATTTGAACATACGAAAACAGCTTGGCATAATAGAGCCAGACATTACGGTGCACTTTTGGTATCAATCCATTTACTTAGCCGCTTTGATGAAAAAAAGACTGACCGGGAAAATCATATACTCAGAACGCGGCGATCCGGGTGACAAGGAATATCAGGGTTTATTAGGTTTGATACGGAAATGGACATTGCCTCGGATCGACTGGTTTGTTTTTCAATCAAAGGGTGCAAGAGATTATTTCTGCGCGGACGTGATAAAACGGAGTGACATTATCGCCAATCCGATATCAGAGAGGCTCAGCGAATATCCGAGCGTATCAGAGAGACGAAAGGTAATCGTTAATGTTGGACGCTTAAATCCGCAGAAGAACCAAAAACTCTTGATCGATGCCTTTGGTGAAATATCAGAGAGATTTCCTGAGTATTCCCTGGAAATCTTTGGCGAAGGAACACTCAGAAATGCTCTTCAAGATCAGATCGATGCGATGGGTTTGAGTGATCGTGTATTTCTCATGGGAAATAGTAATCGGATTCACGATGCCATACGTGACGCGGCTCTTTTTGTGTTGAGCTCTGACTATGAAGGTTTACCAAATGCTTTGCTCGAAGCGATGGCTTTAGGCATCCCTTGTATTTCGACGGATTGTAGGCCGGGAGGAGCGCGCGAAATTATTGAGGATCACATAAATGGCTTGATCGTTCCGACTGAGAATAAAAATATACTGGCAGAAGCTATGGCTTGTGTTTTGGATGACCATGATCTGGCAAATACTATGTCTGAAAATGCCTGCAAAATAGCAAAGAGATATTTGCCTTGGATCATATATGACCAATGGGATTCTGTCATGAGGAAGTTTGAATGAAAATAGTTGTAAGACGGGACAAAATTCCATATTTTTCTCTGCTTCTTGGTATACTACTGTTTACCATGACTTGTTTGTATACAACCAGGGATTCGAATATTTTCTATTTGATCCTTGTGGCGCTATTCTTTTTGACTGGGATAGAGTTTATTCAAAAGCCGGATCGGTTACGTGAACTGTGCTCCATGAAATATGTCTGGTGGCTGATCTTTTTGTTCCTGATCTATGGCGCAACAGCTTACCTAAGAACGGTGTACGTAAGGTATTCGCATTTTTATGTGGGGACGCATTTACTCATAACGTTGATGTTTGCCTTTTGGTTTTTTGACATGAAGCAAGATGATGTTTTAGAGTGCGTTATTCAGGGAGCAATGTTGGGCTCGGTTTTGTCGATGATCTTTGTAGCGATCAATGAGTTAATAGAGATCGACAAATATTTTACCAGACTGGGAACCTCGACGACGGGTAATCCCGACGTATTCGGCATGTATCTGGGGATCATGTCTATTTTTACCCTTTTCGCGATCATGTTCCGAAATCATAAAACATACATAGTTGTCTATGGACTTCAATTGGCGTTTATGCTGCTTACGGGTTCAAAGCAGACATTTATCTACATTATCGTCCCTTTTGCATTATTTCAGCTATACAAAAATAAGAAAAAAGCTTGGAAAAACATCTTACCGCTTGTTGCAGGCTTGGTATTGTTTTGGCTGATATTCAACATCCCGATACTATATGATGTGTTGGGATATCGAGTCGCGAGCATGTTCGTATCTTTTGGATTTCACATAGAAGGCGTTGAGACTTCGTTTTCACAGGATAGAAGAAATGACTTGATCATGACGGCGCTCAAAATGTTTCCGGATCATCCGATCATGGGAGGTGGATGGGGATATTTTACGGAGTTTTCAGGATATGAGGAGTACTCGCATTGCAATTACACGGAGATTTTGGTCACTTATGGTATTTTGGCATTGTTATATTACTATTATCCTTTTTGTAGTATGTTGGCAAAATTCTTACGCGTAAGGAAAAAGAGAACCACGGATGTTTTATTCTTATCTTTGCTGATATCCATGTTGCTGGGAGACTTTGTCCGCATCACGTTTTATCAAACAGCCTTGAATTATTGCATGTTATTCTTATGTATCAAAGCATTTTCGGCAAGAAGGTCAATGGCTGAATCACAGGAAACTTAAAAGTGGGTGATCTAGATTAAAAAGTCTATATTTAGGAATTCAATCTATAATGTTGCGTATAAAGGATTAAATGTATTATTCCCGCTCATTACAACGATGTATGTAAGCAGAGTCCTTTTTGCTGACGGAATCGGGCGGGTTTCATCCGCAAAGAATTTTGCGGCTTATTTTGTGTTGATCGCTGCGCTGGGTTTGCCGACCTATGGTACGAAAAGAATCGCAGAGGTAAACGATAACAAAATGGAGTTGGGCAAGGTGTTTGCCGAGTTGTACCTGATCAACATGATCAGTTCCATTATGTGCAGTATTGCATACCTGTCCGTGATCATGGCGCTGCCGAAATGTCGCGAAGAATTACCGTTATATCTTGTGACTGGCTTGCAGATCGTATTAAATATCTTCAATATAGATTGGTTTTATCAGGGTACGGAAGATTATGGTTACATACTCAAGAGAAGTTTGGCCGTTAAGGTGCTTAGCTTAGTATTTATTTTGGTTTTTGTGAAAAACACGGATGATTATCTTTTGTATGCATTGGCTTCTATTCTAGGAACCGCAGTTAATTACATATTTAACATGATGCATTTGCGAGGCAGGCTAACAATCCGGATGCATCATTTGGAGATCAGAAAACACTTACGAACTTTGTTTTTTCTGCTTGGGTCTACGATAGCCATTGAGATCTATACGCTGTCTGACATTACAATGCTCACATTCATGACGGATTCAACGCATGTTGGTTATTATACAAATTCCATGAATGGCGTCAAGACGATCAAGGAATTTATTGTTGCCATATGTACGGTCTTACTACCCAGGTTAAGTTATATATATGCCAGCAAGGACTTAGAGTCTTTTTGCGCCCTGGTTAGAAAGGGAATAAAGGTTCTTTTTTTCTTTGGCGTTCCGGCATTTGTGGGTTGCGTTATTCTGGCGGATTCTCTGATAATGATCTTATTTGGAGAAGATTTCAGGCCGGCAGTTACTACTACGCGGATCCTTGCAGTTTCAATAGTTACGATAGCAGTCAGCAATTTCCTTGGACATAATACGCTAATCGTTGTTGGAAAAGAAAAAACGGTCTTAAAGGTTTCGGTGATTAGTGCTGTATTGAATATCGTATTAAATGCCTTTTTGATCCAAATGATGAGCGAAAATGGCGCAGCCCTTGCATCTATTCTGTGTGAATTACTGGTATGTGTGTTGTATGTGACCTATGTAAGCAGGTACCTATGTAAGCTGCGCATGGATCGGGATGAGGTCAGTGTGATTGTTGCGAGTGCGCTGATGGCGGGCGCTGTTTGGACAATACGTCAGATTCATATGAATGTCTATCTCGACTGTTTTATTTCAGTCATGATCGGGCTGAACACATTTATGCTTTGTACATTTATCCTAAAGCACTCGGTTGCCATCGCCTTAATGAACAAGGTGAGATCAAGGTGGAAAAGGCGATCGATTAAATAGTATAGCATTACGAGGGATTTTGTACATGATATACGTTGAAATGAATGGAAGAACGGGAAATCAGCTTTTTGATTATTCCTTTGCACGTAGATTATCCGTTTTACTGGATGATAAAATGGTCTTAAATTTTCAGCACGTAATAAAACATGCAGCTGCTGATCCGTCATGGAGAAATGAGCTGGAAACATTTCAAGTCGCTTCTTTTGAGATCGAGAATCAGGAAAAATCATTGATCTATACGCATGGCAACATATTACAGATCATATTTTATGTTGTCTTTTTGCTCATTAGTAAGATTCCGTATAAGTCCAGAAGCGATCTGTTCAAAAGGCAAGAAAGATTTCAACCTTTTTTGAATCGATGTGGGATTTTTTCCTTGAACATGGATATTCAGAAATCGTCATGCCCAAAACGAAGAATGTATTTGTAAATGGAACATATGAAGATCCTAGATGGATTGATGATATTCGTGATATCTTGATTAAAGAAATCGTACCCAAGGACAAATATAGTAGATCATTGCGGTGCGATGGAAGATGTGGAAGAGATGGCGCGAACCCACGCCGGGGATGGTTATATGCCATTCTAATCTGAGAATAGATCAATTTTCACTTATAATCTATCATTCCCAAATTTCCTAAAGTGAGTTATCCTATCTATAGAAAAACGATTTACTGGTTTTATAAGTAAATGTGATGTTAGGAGGATGCTCGGACGTGAAGGTATTGAATTATACAAGACTTCCGCTGGAGGATGCAGTATACGCAAATCGCCTTGCCTACAGCATGCATCTTGCCCTGCAGGATGCCGATGGTTTTTGGCGTGCGCTGAATCATAATTCCGGCGTTTTATTTGTAAAGGCTACGGAGAATCAGAATGGATCATTGAATCCGAAGAGTATGAAAAGCCCCTGGCTGTTTTCCTTAAAGGAAGGCGGCTATGGGGTTTTTGCCGTTCGGACGCGGTCTGAGGGCGACATGGATTCGGAGGATCTTGGGACAGTGTTCTATTTCCAGACCAAGGATCTTGTGCGCTATGAGGAAAAGGGCTTTGTGAAGCTGGCGGACGGGCCGATTCAGGCAGTGCGCTGTGCGGTGACAGAGGATGGTAAGTATGCGCTTCAGTGGCAGCAGTCAAATGGGCATTGGTACGAGAAGAAATTGGACGGCCTTGATTCCTTAAAGTTCAATGATGCCAATGCAAAGCTCGTTGGTATGCCGATCCAAGATAGTGCCCTATTGCCAGCAAATATGCCGGAGATCGCTATGTTAGGCATTCAAGGCGCCGTGCCTTGTAATAGCATTGAGATCCCCGACGAGTTAGGGCAGTACCTTCTAA
>JAEEGL011348092.1_pt1 | contig 24395 bp, 18 predicted proteins | sample 9134231 | NCBI WGS metagenome assembly JAEEGL01 (sample SAMN16246548, study PRJNA631951) | gut metagenome | biome: gut microbiome; feature: rumen; material: fiber-attached | host: Bos | place: Iran: Karaj | collected 2018-10
AAACCCCTCCGATGACCGGTACGACTATAGCGCCGATCAGCCTCCCTTTTTTCTTTTTAACGAGCTTTTCCTCGTTTTTCTGATACATCTTGTTTTTTTCTTCTTTTGTCATTTCATTCTCCGGAAACAGTATTCAGTATCTTTGCACAAATTCCAGTTCTACGCCGTTGGGATCCTCGACCAGGATATTCCTGAAATGAAGCTGCGGCACGTCATCCGGCGCAGAAAGACACGTTATCCCTTTTCCTGTCAGCTTTTCATAGAGCGCATCCACATCATCGCATTGAAGAGCTAGATGTCTGTATATCCCTCTGGTCTTTACATCAGGATGCAGCTCACCATGGTCATCGTCATACTCTATAAGTTCCAGCATAAGATTTTCGGCAAGCTCAAAATAATGCAGCCTGTGATCTCCCATATCGACTATATCAAGGCGCTTAAGTCCGAGGATATCCCCATAGAACTCCTCGCTTTTTTCCATGTTTTTTACATTTATCGTTATATGGTCCGGTTTAAGTTTCATAATAAATCAAGTCAGGGAATTCCCCCAGGTCTTTATAGTCTGTTCTTCAAGTAATTGTTTCATTGGATCAAGATCCTGGGAGAAGTCCCAGGCTTCAAGGGCAGACATATACTGCGCCCTGTCCTCTTCATGGATTATGATCAGGGGATGGTCATTGCAGGCAAGGAAATAGTTCATCAGAAGCCTTCCGGTACGCCCGTTGCCGTCCGCAAAGCCATGGATATTCTCAAACTTTACATGGAAATAAGCCGCCGCGACCAGGACTTTTCCTGAAGGCACATCCTCCATCTCACCCAGAAGCTCCTTCATCTCCATCGGAACATCTTCGGGCGGGGCTCCTACTTCATATCTTCCTGTCACATAGTCGCCTATCTTATATTCACCCGGCCGCTCCCCATGGCGGTATCTCTCACCGGCATAGGTTCCGAGAGTCAGTTCAAAGTGGAATTCCTTCACGAGATCCTCGTCTATGGGACGCATGTCATTGAACGAATCAAGAAAGAGGTTCCATGCGTTTTTTGCATCCTTTATGGCAAATACTATCCTGGTATTTCCCGTAAAGTCGATGATGCAGTTTTTAGTGAACACGTCCTCCGTGTCATGATAGGTAATATCACGGTATTCGAGTTTATTGGTATGATAGGCCAGCGTTATGGCCTTATCTCCCATTACAGCGCTGAGATCCTCGCTGTTCTGAATGTCCTTTGCACGCCAGGCTTCGATTATTTCCGAGTACTTTTTGTCTCCCATGATCTTACCTCCTCATATGATATGCATGGCCTTCCGCTTTGATCGGCGCATACATACTGCACGCATGTTCCGGCACAAAAGAATATATCGTTTATTCCTGATCTTCAGGCAGAGCGTATCTCTGCTCTACCATATGCTTCTCCTTGAAGCAGTCGAATACGAAGTCTATCTCCCCCTGCTCCATCTTCGGTGAAATAAAGCTTACGACAGGAACGACCACCAGTCCCGCAATCATCGCCGCAGCGCCTGCATTGATAGGACTCTTGATGAACTGTGTCGCGGGGAACATGTTAACAACCGTTATTAATACACCTGCTGCAAAACTCGCCCATACAGCTGCTCTCGTAACTCCCTTCCAATACAGCCCGTAAAGGAAAGGCGCAAGGAACGCTCCCGCAAGGGCGCCCCATGATATTCCCATAAGCTGCGCTATGAATGTCGGAGGCTTAAGAGCCATGACAACCGACAAAACTATGAAAGCGACCAGAAGGACCCTCATTATAAGAACCTGTTTCTTCTCATCCATTTCCTTTACTATATTGTCTTTAATAAGATCTATAGTAAGTGTGGAACTGGAAGTGAGAACCAGTGAAGCAAGCGTGGACATGGATGCGGAAAGCACAAGCATTATCACTATACCTATGAGCACATCAGGCAGCGTCGACAACATCGAAGGAATAATAGCATCGTAAGCAACCGACCCGTCTTCCTTATATATGGCAGCTGTATCATACAGCCTTGCAAATCCACCAAGGAAATAGCAGCCGCCTGCAATAATAACAGCAAATATGGTAGAAATCACGGTACCGGTCTGGACCGCTTTCTCATCCCTTATAGCATAGAATTTCTGTACCATCTGCGGAAGTCCCCACGTACCTAAAGACGTAAGGATGATAACGCCAAGCAGATTCAGTGGATCCGTTCCGAAGAATGCCGTAAATGCCCCGGGCTGCCCCATGGTCACCGGCACGTCGGACGGTATTTTCGCCAGCTCACCTACAGCCGCTGTGAAACCGCCGTTTCCGTTGAGGATTGCAACCACTACGGCGCATATACCGAACACCATGATGATACCCTGTATGAAATCATTGATCGCAGTCGCCATATAGCCGCCGAGAATGACATATACGCATGTAAGCGCGGCCATGACTATGACGCATACCGTATACGGGATATTAAAAGCCATCCCGAAAAGCCTTGACAGACCGTTATAAACGGATGATGTATACGGAATAAGGAACACAAAAGATATAACAGCTGCTACGATACGGAGAGCCTTTGAATGATATCTCTTTCCGAAATAGTCCGGCATCGTCTTTGCATCAAGAAATTTTGTCATTATCCTGGTGCGTCTTCCGAGCACCACCCATGCCAGCAGAGAACCCAGGAAGGCATTTCCGAGACCTATCCAGGTAGAAGCTATTCCGTATTTATATCCGAACTGTCCCGCATATCCTACGAAAACAACAGCTGAAAAATAGGAGGTTCCATAGGCAAATGCCGTAAGCCACGGACCCACCTTTCTTCCTCCCAGTACAAAATCATTAACATTTGTTGCATTTTTTCTGGAATACAGACCGACAGCGATCATGATCGCAAAGAACACGACCAGAAGTAAAACCTTGATAAACATTGAAACCCAATTCCTCTCTAAAAAATACTATTAAGACCTTGCCCTACTGCCGGCGCTTAACCTTATGCAAAACGGCAAGTCAATAAACCACTTTATTACGTCCGGACTCTTTTCCGATATAAAGCTTCTCATCCGCTTTCTTTATAGCTTCTTCCGATCCGAACATAGGAGAATACTCTTCCACTCCGAAGGTCATGGTAATATTAAACTTGTGTGAGAAGAACTCGAAATCCATTTCTTCTATCTCATGTCTCAGATCCTCAAGCAGCGGATATGTATCATCTCCATTATAATTCTGGAAAATGAATACAAATTCCTCTCCGCCCCATCTGGAAATATAACCCTTATCCTTCATGAACTCCTGGAACTTCAAGCTGAGTGTCTTTAACACATAGTCTCCGCAGTCATGTCCTCTCGTATCATTGACCTTCTTGAAGAAATCGATATCTCCCATAGCGACAGTTATGCATTGATTATCCTCCTCCAGGAGCTCCTCAAACTTCTCTCCTATCGCCCTCCTGTTCATAAGGCCGGTAAGCGGATCGACACCTGCCATCTGCTTAAGCTTCGCATTGTACTGCATGAGCTTTCTCTCATCGGTAACATTGTCCCTGCAGAGGAAATATGCCACAACGCATATGCATGCACCGAGCATGAATGTATTGATAACAAGCATTATGACATAATCAATGTCTGAAAGACCTATATCAAGCATAGCCCCTCTGAATACAAACAGCCCGCATACTGCAGCTGTCACGACAAAGCTCTCTATCAGCTTGGCCACTATGCTTTTTGATGAATCATACCAAAGGAGCATCAACGTGACATACATGAAGCCGTACCCAGATACTATCCACCCGAGATCGGGACCCGCAAGGAAACATACACAGAAAGTGGATATCCCGAAAAGGCCTACTATCACATCACTCCTCGGCACAAAATATGACAGGGTGAAAATAACCAAAAGCACACTGGCAGACCCCAGGAAAACACGGTTAACCGGATTATATCCTTTGACACTGAGAAATACGCAGAAAAAGACATGCATGATAAAGCAAAGACAAATGACATACCTTACAAGGATCATAAGGCTGTTAGTCCTGCCTTCGCCGCTCTTATCTCTTCCGAAAAATTTTATTACACCTTCAATCAACTCTAATTGAACCTATATACAAATCTTAGGATTGCAAAAGTAATCCGAATACATTCTAACACAAAATATGGTGTTGTACAGAGAAATTTATTATGTTTCATTTTTTGTGCATAAGGGTTATACTTATCCCGTCGTATTATTGACAAAGGAGGAAAATCATGATCAACTGGACTATTTCAGAAATAAAACAGCGCGGAATGGCTACCTTTAAAGGAGCATACTGGAGATGCGTGCTTGTAGCTTTTGTAATGTCGCTTGTCAGCGGAGGCTTGAGCGTCCCTAACTTCTCTTCTTTCAATTATAAGTTTGACAGCTCCGGCTCCGAAAACAGCGGATTTAATATTGAAGGCTCGGCAGAATATTCCGATCTTTCTGAGGTCGAAGCTCTCGTCGAAGAGATAATGAACAGTCCTCAGTTCTCTCTTATAGTCGGCGCAATTATCGTGGGAATACTCATCGCGATGATCATTTCGATCGCTCTTTCAGTATTTCTTCTGACCCCGCTGATCATCGGATGCCAGAAGTTCTTCAAGGAAGCCGGCGAGAAGCGCTCATATGAGCTCGGCAGCATAGTCTTTGCCTTCAAAGGACATTACATGAATGTAGTAAAGATATCTTTTCTTATGGGACTTAAGGTATTCCTGTGGTCGCTGCTTTTTATCATCCCGGGAATAATCAAAACATATGAGTACCGCATGATACCTTATATCCTCGGTGACGATCCGAGCATATCAAGCGCGGATGCATTCCGTCGTTCAAGGGAACTTATGACCGGGCATAAATGGCATTCGTTCCTTCTCGACCTTTCATTCATAGGCTGGATATTACTCGGCGTACTGACCTGCGGCCTGCTGATCCTTTTCTACGTAAATCCGTATATTGCAGCTACAGATGCAGAGCTTTATCTCACGCTTAAAGGAGCGGCAAGGGATTTCAATACGAATAACGGGCCATATAACGGCCAGCCATACTACGGGCAGCAATACAATGCCCAGCCTCCGTACGGACAGCAGCCCTATTCCCAGCAGCCGCCTTATGGAGCACCGCAGCAGCCGTATAATAACATGCAGGATCCCAGCTCTCAGCAAAACTATACCGATGCCGAATACAGGGAAGTAAATGCCGGCGGTACTGACGAAAAGAATGACACCCCTGCTTTCGGGGATGAAAGGAACCGTACCTCGGGAAATGACAAGCCCTTTAACACTCCATACTAATATTTAATGCGGAGCCCTTTGGGGTAATGATTTTTCAAAATACCGTTTGACACCTTGACCCAGCCCGCGGAAATACCGGATATAGTGGCTAATGTCCATCCGTTTTCCGATGCGGCCGGGTCTTTTATTGTCTGTCCGTTAAGGTAGGCCAAAGCCTTCTCACTGTCTTCATCCGATAAAGATAAGACATCCGACAATTCCGCCGCCCGCATTGCATCCTCCTCTTTCATGGATGCAGCAAGTGAATGCGCAGGGATAAATCTCCCCTTTACCGTTTCTCCGAGTTCGAGTCCCGCCCTTATGACCTTAAGCCCTGAAAGGACCGGCAGACCTCCTTCAGGAAAGGCGCACAGCGTTTTTCCGAAAATAAAAAGGTTCGACGCATCCGATATGTACTGCCGTATGCCTCCGATTTTCATAACATCTGATACGAATTCACGATAGAGCTTAAGATCCTGCTTCTGCCTGTTGTTCAGCGACGGTTCCCCGGCTCCATGGTATCCGTACATGCTTTGAGTGAGCTCACCGTCTCTTTCAAGAACCGCAATAAAGTGTCCTTCACCATAACCGTCCATCGGCCAAATCCTTAGCATTGACCGATCTGAGCGCATGCCGGGGTATGGTTTTGCTTCAACTATACTGAAATCCGCGTGTCTTTCAAGAAATCTCTCTATCTGTATTTCATTCTCGTCTTTTGAGAACGTGCACGTAGAGTATACCAGCCTGCCTCCCGGCTTAAGCATAATAGATGCGGCATCTAATATCCGGGACTGTCTTAAAGCGCACATTTCCACATTTTCCGCCGACCACTCTTCCACAGCGGTCTCATCACGTCTCATCATCCCCTCCCCGGAGCAGGGAGCATCCACAAGGATCCTGTCAAAGGATGCGGGAAATCTGACCTTCAGTTCATCCGGATCGTGCGAGATAACAAGAGCGTTCCTTATCCCAAGCCGTTCTATGTTTTGTGAAAGTATCTTTGCCCGGTCACGCACAGGCTCATTTGCTGCCAGCAGTCCCGTCCCTCCAAGAAATGAGGCGATCTGCGTGCTCTTGCCGCCCGGAGCAGCACAAAGATCCAGCACGCACATGCCCGGCTTTACATCGAGAAAAATAACAGGTGCCATCGCCGACGGTTCCTGTATATAAAAAGCCCCCGCCGCATGCAGCGCCGACCTGCCGGGTCTTATATCCTCATAATAATAACCATGCTCTTCCCAGGGGACATGCTTAAACTCCTTCGCCAGAGCAACTTCCTTGTCAGGATCCAGCTTAAGGGGGTTAAACCTTATGCCCTTTTTCGCAGCATCAAAACAGGATCTCAGGAATGAGTCCGCATCTTTCCCGAGATCCCGTCTTATTCTGTTTTCAAATTCCTTCGGCAGTCCTGTGCTCAAGGCTCACATCTGTCCTGCCGCAAGAAGTATGACACCTATGATGATCAATGCAACTCCAGCCAGCTTTCTTGCAGTAATATTTTCTTTTAATAGCCATCTGGAGATCAGCATTGTCCATACATATGTTATTGATCCTAAGGGAAGGACTACTGCATATGGCAGGAACTGCAGCAGCACAATGCTGAGACATGACGATACGACATAGAGCATGCCGCCCAGATAGAAGTACGGAGACTTGATTATATCTATCTTGCTCTCCCCTCCGGAGGATTTCTTCAAAAAGAAGCTCGCAAATGATGCCACAAGCGTCTCTACAAGGAGTATTCCCGCTATAAGGAAAAATGAACCGACTATCATTTACTCGCACCTCCTATAGTGATAACACCAGCTATTATTACTACTATGCCGGCGATCGACAGAGGTGTAATCGGCTCTGTCAGGAAGAGCGATGAAATTATCAGCGCAAATACATAGCTCATGCAGTTCATCGGCTGCAGGACCGAAAGCTCTCCATAGCCCAAAGCTATAGTCATTACCGCGGCTCCTATTACATATACGATAAAGCCGGGAAGGATCTTAATAAATATCCCCCAAAGCCCCTGTATGCTCGTTACCGCAGTTGCTATGTCACTCAGATCAGCCATCTTCCAGAGGAAAGATCCTATGGCCAGCGTCAGCGCCGATATCAGCATCAGCACCATGCCCTTCCAGTTTCGTTTCAGCGATTCTATCATCAGCTTAACTCCTTTTAAGTTTCATTTGCCCAATAAAGCGCAGCTTTCACGGCTCTGTTCCATCCCTTCAGGAGTTCTTCCCTCTTTTCCGGAGCCATATCATGCTCAAATCTGCGTCCCAGCTGCCAGTTTTCTCTGATTTCATCTTTATCTCTGTAGTATCCTACGGCAAGCCCGGCTAAATAAGCCGCACCTAAAGCCGTTGTCTCTACACATTCCGGTCTTTTAACATCACATCCTGCGATATCGGCCTGGAACTTCATAAGGAAATCATTGGCCGAGGCTCCGCCGTCCACCTTCAGTTCGGTTATATTTATACCGGCATCCTCCTCCATGGCACGGAATACATCATACGACTGATATGCTATAGATTCAAGTGTCGCCCTTATGAAGTGCTCCTTTTTGCAGCCTCTGGTCAATCCGAAGATGCTTCCTCTCGCATACTGTTCCCAGTACGGGGCACCAAGCCCGGTAAATGCCGGCACTATATATACTCCCTCGCACCCCTCGGACGCTTCGCCTGCATATTCTTCAGACTGCGGTGCGTTTCTTATCATCCTGAGGGAATCCCTGAGCCATTGAATGGCAGCCCCTGCCACAAAAACCGATCCTTCAAGGGCGTAGTCGGGCTTTTCTTCCGCTCCCGCCGCTATCGTCGTAACAAGACCGTTTTTCGATTCCACGGCCTCCCCGCCTGTATTCATCAAAATAAAAGAGCCAGTGCCGTAGGTATTCTTCACATCGCCCCTGTCAAAACAGCACTGTCCGAAAAGCGCAGCCTGCTGGTCTCCCGCAGCTCCCGCTATAGGTATGCGTCCTCCGAGGATGCTCTCATCCGTGTATCCGTATATCATGCTGGACGGAAGAACCTTGGGAAGCAGGTTTTCAGGGATGTCAAAAAGCTCCAGCAGATCCTTGTCCCAGCAAAGCTCATGTATATTATACAGCATCGTCCTTGACGCATTGGTGTAATCGGTCACATGTATCTGTCCGTTGGTCAGCTTCCAGATAAGCCACGTATCCACAGTACCGAAAAGAAGCTCTCCTCTTTCCGCCCTTTTGCGTACCCCGTCGACATTATCAAGTATCCATTTTATCTTTCCTGCAGAAAAGTAAGCGTCAGGGACAAGTCCCGTCTTTTTCCTTATAGTATCGGAATGTCCCTCCTTCACGATCCTGTCTATGATCGGAGCTGTCCTGCGGCATTGCCATACAATGGCATTGTATACGGGTTCGCCTGTTATTTTATCCCATATTATGGTGGTCTCTCTCTGATTAGTTATGCCTATGCCCGCTATGTCATCGGGTTTTGCTCCGATAAGAGCCATCGCCTCTGTGGTGACAGAAAGCTCCGAAGACCATATCTCCATGGGGTTATGCTCTACCCATCCGGGTTTGGGGTAATACTGCTCAAATTCCTTCTGAGCAACTGATCTTATTGTTCCCCTTTTGTCAAACAATATGCATCTGGAACGGGTGGTGCCCTGATCCAGAGCCATTACGTATTCAGCCATATTATTCCTTTCTGCCGTTTCTGCGGCTCCTCCGGAAGAGATCCCGGATCAAGAAACCTAAAGCCCACTGTAATGCTTTGAGAGGTATACTGACAGCAAAAACAACCCTAAGGTCTCAGTCAGGTGAAAGATTACAGATGTCCAGACAATGCCTACATCCTTCCCGGAAAAGTTCAATGTCTGCATCTGAAATATCCCGAAGGAGAGCAAAAAGAAAACAGCTATTATTAAAGCAGCTATCTCCAGATGCCTGTCCTTCAAAAGGATACCTGTCATCACTATACCGAAAAGTATAGCCGTAAGGATCTCAAGATACTTGAATCCGTGCGTCATATTGTAAACCGGAGCAAAATAAGCATACTGCCCTCCGCTCATGACCAGCAGCATAAGGTGCATGATGAATTTCCTGTAGATCGACGATGTAACACAGTATATGCTCTCTGCGCCTATAAGAATAACCCCCCACATCTGCAGAAGCTGTCCGACCTCCGATGCTGTAAGCGTCGGCAGATGCCCTCCCAGGTATTCCTTCTGAAGCCTTCCCAGCTCCTCGTGTTCTTCTTCCGGCAGCAGGCCTTCATACCTCCTCAGTTTTTTCTGGAAATGGATGAAGATCAGTGATATTGCAATGATCTCCGATATGGAAATGCCCAGCTGGATACGCCACAGTACTGTGTCCATCATGCCGGGAACAAAAATATTGCTGCTTTTTATAACGGTCCTTAATATCCCCTCTGTCAGGGCTCCCACAAGCCTGACTAACGCAGATGCCATTATTGAATAAGATAACAGGTGGGTTCTTTTTCCGAAATACATATTAAAGCCCTATCTCCATGTTTAATGATACAGAGTATATCACTTTTTCAACTTCCGAAACATCCATAAGCTGGCAGAGCGCCTTTCCATAGTAATCAAGCTGGGATTGATACCTGTCTTTTAGTTTCTGTCCGTTGTTTACGCTGTCAGTCTTATAATCAACTACCACGACTTTTCCGTCTTCCATAAAGAAGGCATCTATTATTCCCTGGACCATGATCCTGTCCACCTGCGGATATGCCTTATCGATATCCGATGCCGGCACGGATATGATAAAAGGCTGTTCTCTGTAAAGCTCGTGTCTTTCAGCCGCTCTTTGCATCCGGGCGCAGATATCCGTATTCAGGAAATTAATAATATCGTCAGTTTTTATATATTCTCTCTCTTCCTGTTTAAGCTTTCTAGCCGTGACCAGACTGTCAAGATATCGCTCTGCTTCCTTTTCATCCTTTTTCATGTCAAGAGGCAGGTTTTCATAGGCAGTATGAACAGCCGTTCCGCGCAAAGCGCCTGCCGTGGGTATGACCCTGTCGCCTCTGGGATCGGAAACTATAGACACCCCCTTCTCTTCCATTGCCTCATGCTTGATGAAGGATACCGAGACTTTTTGAGGCACGTTCACGGACTTCTCATAAGGATAGACATACCGGACATCTTCGAGTATCCTCTTCACTTCTTCCGGATCAACGCTTTCCTTCAGCTTTAGTACTTGCTTTATCGCGGATCCATCCTTCACTTCAAGACCGGCAGTATCCGTATGCTCCTGCGGCTCATAGGAAAGGACCTGCGTTTCATATTCACTGTTATTATGTGTGATCTCTGCTGAAATATTCACAAGATCAGCCAGCGAACCTGCCTCCGCAGGGTCTGTTTTCACGGAAGCTTTATCATCCATTTTGGACGTTAATATCAGCTTATTCTCTGCCCTTGTCATGGCGACATACAGGATCCTCATTTCTTCACTGATCGCAGCAGCCTTCTTCTTTTTTGAAATGACTTTTTTTATCAGGGTGCGTATCTTGAGATTCCGCTCCCTTATGATAAGGTCACACCCCACCCCCAAATTGTCGTCAAAAAGCATCTGAGCTCTGCTGTCTGCCGGATTCATCCCTCGTCCCAAAGTACTTACGAAGACTACGGGAAATTCCAATCCTTTCGAATGGTGTATGCTCATTATGCGCACCGCGTCCGTTGATACGCTGCCTGCCGCTTCACCGAAATCCATTTCATATTTTTTCATGTTTTCTATGTATCTCAGGAATTTAAAAAGACCGTGAAAGCTCGTCTGCTCATAATCAGCCGCGCGCTTTTTCAAAAGCCACAGATTTCCTTCTCTTCTTATCCCATCAGGAAGAGCCCTTACATAATGATCGTAATTAAAATCCGATATGATCCCATCCACGAGCTCATGTATAGGAGTATATACTGCTTTCATCCTGTATGAATCAAGCATGGTAAGAAAGCCCCTGCATTTTTCCCGGATCATGTCTTGATCCTCTCCCATTTTCTCCGCAGCAGCCTTAAGACTGTCATATAGAGCCCCTTCACGGGCACATGCCCTCACATATACCATATCAGACGGACTGAAGCCTCCGAAATATCCCATCATGACACCGGCAAGCGGTATGTCCTGACGCGGATTATCTATTATTGTCATCAGGTTCATTATTTCCCTGACCTCAAAAGACAGCAGATACCCGCTCTGCGAATCAAAAACCAAGGGTATGCCCTCTGCTGCGAACACCTCGGAAAACACATCACTGACGCCCTTTACCGACCGCAGGAGGATCACAATATCCCCATAAGAGCAGTCATGCACGCTGTGATCCTTCCGGTTTTCAATCTTTATCGGACCGCCTGTTATTTCTTCTCCTTTGCCGACAAGTCTTTTGATATATGATGCTATAGCTCTCGCTTCTGTATTCAATGCATCTTCATTACCGTCAGGATCACACTCAACCTTCAGGTATTCGCCCTTCCAGCCGGGAAAGTCATTTTCATATGTTCCGCCGTAATGCAGGCTCTGGCTTTCGTCATACAGAACGCCTCCGCACTGCTTCGACATGATCGGCGCAAAAACACCGTTTACCGTTTCGGTCACGGGAACACTGCTCCTGAAATTCTTTGAAAGCGTGATAAGACGTGAGCTGTCATCTGTGCCTTCGTTGTATCTTACATATTTTTCCATGAAAAGATCCGGGCAGGCATCCCTGAAGCTGTAGATGCTCTGCTTTACATCTCCTACGGCTACATAGTTGCGTCCGTTCGCGATCGCTGAAAAAACAGCTTCCTGAACACGGTTACAGTCCTGATATTCATCAATGATAAGCTCTTTATACCTGCCGCTGATACGCTCTCTGGTCTCGGGATCCTTAAGTATCTCAAGCGCCATATGCTCAAGGTCTGAAAAATCAGCAACTCCTCGGTCCTGCTTCGCCTCTTTATAACGGCCCATATAATCCAGGGTAAGATCTGAAAGCATTGCTGCATAAGGCCGACAGCCTTTCAGCTCAAATAAGATATCGGTTGTGTCTTTTGCGAAGATATCTCCCGCCAGCTCATCCTTTATGATCTTCTTTGCCCTTTCCCGGAGTTTTCTTACCTTCTCCCTGAGCTCGGGATCCACAGTGTCATCCTTCTTTCTTGAAAGCGTCGTGTAGGATAAATCCTGCAAGGCTGCGCGATATCCTGAATATGAATCAAGACCTTCCAGGGACTGCACCAATTCCATGTCCTTTTCCAGGGCCTCCCTGTAAAAATACGGACCTCCGGGCGCATCACATACAGACAAGGCATGCACGAGTATCTTTCGGGCAAGAGATAATCTCTCCCGGGCAGTATTAAGAAGCTCTTTCATGAATAATGTCTTTTCAAGCCCTGCATCGTCTTCCGCATTATATTCATTCACAATGGATGCTATGAAACCTGCAGGATCAGGACGGGCCGAGGCAAATCTGTACACGCTTCGTATGGCTTCCATGACGGCAGCGTCATCCCTGCCTGTTGATACGTAATCCACAAAATCCAAAAAAGCCTTGTCACCTGACTCATACCTGTCATTAATAAGTCCATCCATCACTTCTTCCGCAATAAGCTTTAATTCTCCCTCGTCAGCAACGCGGAAGGACGGATCTATGCGGCAGATGTTAAAATGCTCCCTGGCAAGATTAAGACAGAAGCTGTCTATGGTGTTGATATCAGCGGTATAGATGAGCGTAAGCTGCGCAGACAGATGCTCTCTTTTTTCTTCGCTAAGGTCTCCGGACATAAGCTTATCGGAAATCGCATTCCTGATACGATCCCGCATCTCTGCCGCTGCAGCCTTCGTAAAGGTAACTATCAAAAGCTCTGACACGGAATACCCGTCCTCCGTGATAAGCCTTATAACACGTTCTACGATAACAGCCGTTTTCCCAGATCCTGCAGCTGCGGATACCAGTATATTATGCCCTCTGTCTTCTATGAAACTTTTCTGTTCATCGGTAAAATTCATTTTTTTTCAAAGCCCGCTCTTATCAGTTTCTTTAATTGTCCATGTTTCCGGGAAGCTGTGTCCGACAAGCTTTCTCAGGCGGCCCCCGTCGCATATCTCCTTATAGGCGCAGTAATCGCAGCCGGTACTGCCGTTAAGCATATAAGGACTTTTAGAGACAATCCCCCCGGTTATCTGTTTTTTCAGATCATCCGTAAGTTTCAAAGTATGGTCCATAAGACCGCTAAGCTCGTCCTCGGTATAAAGCTTCGCAGATGCCTCCGGCGTCCCATCCTTTTTATATCCCGCAGGAATGACTATCGACTTCCCCCTGTCTTTTATATCTCTGTCAAATGCTTTGACAGCCTCTATGTCGGAATTGACCACTCCGCGAAGACGCAGTTCCTTACGCACGGCTTCCGTTATCTCCTCCTCCGTGCTTCCCGGTCCTCCCTCTATCACGGGATCATCAACATGATAATAAAAAAGTCCCGCCGGATGAACCGCACTTCCCTTTGCAGAATCCGAACGCATTTTCAGCGCTGCATTCATATAGAGTGGAAGCTGAATATCAAGTCCGTAGAATATACGGTCAGGATCGAAGACCTTGTTGCCGGTCTTGTAATCAATCACATCCACAAATATTCCGGAAGGAGTCACAGCTTCATCGCATCTGTCAATGGTTCCCTTAAGACCTGCATGCTCAAATCTTTTTTCAAAATATACATTTTCAAACGCTCCCTTTTTAGCCTGAAAACGTAAAGTATCTATGCTCCTGGCCGCATAACCTCTGAGTCTTTCCAAAGCATGCGCATATCTTGTGCCCGATGAAATAATAGATGTTATCCTTGCGAGGGAATCCGTCTCTGCAGCTTCTTTCAATGCAATATCAAGCAGTCTAAGCGCCATATCGTCACCGACATTTTTGTATGTCAAAGACTCCCGGGCAAGCTTCCCGGAAAAGAGTTCCAGGACTTTGTGCAACAGCGTGCCTATATCCCGCATTTCAAATTCAAATCCGCGCCTCTCCTGAAGATTAAGACCGTATCCAAGAAAGTGTCCATAGGGACAAGCCGCAAACCTTTCGAGTTCGGTCGGGCTTTCTATGAAGCTTGTGCCGAAGAGTATCTTTCCGGCTTCCTCAGTAAGCTTTTCTTCTGTTTCATCCCGTCTGATCAGGGCATTTGTCAGTTTCGCAATACTTTTTTCAGTATCCGAAAGCTTTTCCATAACCTCCAGGCTGAGCGCCGCATCCTTATGAACATCTGCAAGGTTTTCAGAAAAGAATCCCATCAGATCAGCTTCTGAATAAAAACGCCTGCTTGTTAAATCCGATCCGCTTTCCTTCTCGTCGTTTTGTCCGGTCTTATTACCCGGAAATACAGTCACATTCAGGCAGCGCCTTGCCTCTTTCATAAAATACGATTCCCTGTTAGCAGCTCCTTCCAATGAATTCATAGGATACGAGAAACTCACCAGCTGCTCGGGCTTCATAAGGTTCATATAGAAATAGAATTTTTCTTTCTCGGCATTTTCGGCTGCCGTCGGCGCCACCTCGATCCCCAATGACTGCAGCACCCTTCTGTCATTATCGGATATCAGACCGCCCTTGCTTCCCGATGCCGGGATCGCGCCCTCAGTCATTCCGATAAAGAATAAAGCCTTAAGGTGACTGAAACGGCTTCGTGTAAGATCTCCCGCCATCACCACGTCCGCCTTCGGCGGGATGACACCGACCCTTATCTCTGACAGAGCGTCTTCATACAGCTCGGAAAATTCCTGTATGCTCACTTTCTGATCCCCTATAAGGGAGTCCATATTCTCAAACTGCCGGTTCAGGATGTCATATATCTGTGAATACTCGATCTCTCGTTCCGGATCATCATTTTCCTTAAATTGCACAGTGTATTCTGCCAGCTTCTCCTCAATCCTCAGAAGACCGCAAAGCTCTCTGATCGCCTCTATCATATCTTTTATCATCAGGCTTCCCTTATTCTTTGCAGCCTCCCGTACGGGTTTCAGGAGCTCGCACAATCCGATGCGCACTCTTTCAGCTGTGTCCTTTTCCTCATTCGATGCCCCCCTGAACACAGCTGAAAAAGGTTTATCATAAGCAGAACTGCCCTTGATGCCCGTGGCCAGTATATAATTTTCCGCGATATCAATATCGTCTGTTTTTATATCGGTTAGCCCTGTGCGGAGCAGATGAAATACGGAAGTATATGAGTAATCTTCCTTCAGCACCGAGATCACAGCCCTGATCAGTTCCGTAAAGGGGTTCAGGCCGATATGACGCGTCTGATCTACATACACAGGTATCTTGTACCTTGCCGATTCGCTTCTTACAATATCCGCATAAAGAGCCGTATCCCCCATAAGTATGCCGCAGTCCCTGTAGTGATATCCGTTGTCGCGCACAAGATCCGCGATGTTCTTCAGCGCCAGTCTCACCTCAGTATAAGGATCATCTGAAACGCTGAATGATACCGAACCGTCATGAGAAGCTGTTTCCGAGCCGGTAATATTAAAGATCCTATCGCCGGCTTTATGTATATCTGACGTTATTTTATGTCTTACATCCTTCTCCAGTTTTATCTCATGTATTCCTCCATGCCGCTCTGCTATCGCTTCAAGTCTTTGCTTTGTCGTATCTCCCAAAGAAAAAAGCGTCCCCCTGCCTCCCATGTTCCCACCGTCACTGTCGGATCTTGTAAGGCAGACAAATATATCGTCGCATCTTGCAAGCAGCGCCTGAATAAACATGTACTGTACGGGTGTAAAACCTGTGAATGAATCAAAAAAGAGGGTTGAGTCTTTCAGGAATGAGGCATTTTTCATTTCAGCAGAGGCTTTAACGAGAAGCTCTTCTCTGGTCATGAAGTCATTGCCCATATATTCTTTGAATTTCTTGTATATATTAGCTACATCTTTCAGCTTACGTGACAGATACGGAGATACTGAGGCCGCATTCTCCGCTATATCCGGAATATCTTCAGGACTGATCCCGTATTGCATGAATTCCGATATAACGGAACGGATTTCAGCCACATATCCGCTCTTTTTCAGCTCTCCTTTTATAACTGACAGATCTTCAATAATATCATCTGCTATGTGTCTTATTATGAGATTTTTTCCGGAATCATCTATCAGTTCGCAGGCTTCTCCGCCGGCTGCTGCAAAGATCCTGTGGGCAAGCCGGTTAAAGCTCAGAATATCAATGTTTAAAATCCCGCTATGGGGACTCATATCTATGATGTCTTTCTGTGCAGAAATCGAAGATTGTTCGGGAATAACAAGGATATATGTCTTGTCCTTATGTTTTGCCGCCTGATCAAGCAGCAATTCATATGCTTTTGTGGTCTTTCCGCTTCCTGCGGGTCCCTCAATGATGTGCAGCATTTTATCCTCTCCTGACCCACCATCCTACCACAAAATATTACTTTTTTCTCAATGGATGTTTACGGCTCCCGGGCTAAGATATTGCTTTGATTTATCTGCATTTGCGTCCTTTGCATCTATTATTGACATTATACTTCTATAGAAGTATAATGCTATAAATTACTTCTATAGAAGTAGTTCAAATGTCAGGAATAACAAATGAAGCTATATCATGGATCAAAAAAAATCGTTTCTATGCCGATATGCGATCATAAAGATGATAAAAAGGACTTTGGTGAGGGTTTCTACGCGACTGAGAGCGAAGAACTCGCAAGAGAGTGGGCATCTGCTGACGAAAACGGCGGTATTATCAATGTTTACGAGCTTGATACCGACGATCTTAGCATCATAGATCTTTGCAGTGATGAACAGGATATCTTAAAGTGGCTGGCTATCATATTATCAAACCGCATTATCCCTCTCCTCTCTCCTTCCGAGACGAAAAGGCGTGACAAGATCATACGGGAATACCTGCCTGATATTACAGAAGCCGATATGATAAAAGGATACCGGGCAGACGATTCCGTCTTTACTTTATGCAGAAGCTTTGTTTCCGGGGACATATCATCGGAAGAGCTCATAAATATTATCAAAGCCGAATATCCCGGAGAACAGGTGCTTTTAAGAACAGAAAAAGCCCTCTCACAACTTGATCATGAGACTTATGACATCGTTGACGGAAGCTTTTACTATCCTGCCAGGATAAAACGCGATCATTCCTTCAGAAGATCCGTCTTGAATCTCTCTGATACCACATTCATATCTTCATATCCCGAAATCTATCTCAAAGATGCAATGAGATGCATGGGGGAGCTTATGGCATACTCTTCGTCAGAAAATACCGAAATGACAGAAGATACGCTCCTCAAAATGTTTATTGTAAGCGGTTATGCCTCCCGGTTTGAAAGCGGCGATCCTTTTATAATCAGCGGTATGTCCGGAGCTGAGCTTTTTTACAGTATAATCGAAACATGTGGAGAAGAAAGATACTATAGAAATACAAATGAAATACTCCCGGAAAACGATAATTCATATAAATGCGGCCGGCTGCTTGCTTATTTTCAATGGAAAAGCAAAATGTCTTTTTCAGATATCTTAACCTCCATATCATTTGCCCGGCTTTTATCATTATCCGACGAGCTTCTCCCTCTTCCAATTAGCGAAGCGTGCGTTATTATTGATCAAAAGATCCGTGAAAGAGCCTCCGGCGCAACCAAACTTCAGGCATACAGAAAGCGGCTCGGTCTTTCCCAGAAAGACCTTGCCGCTTATTCCGGTGTCAATATCAGGACTCTGCAACAGTATGAGATCGGTGACAAGAATATAAACCGCGCCGCCGCAGATAAAGTCTATGCCCTCTCCCGCGCTCTGCACTGCAGCAATTCATGTATACTGGAAAACAGCATTAATCCTACTTAAATCTGTTCATAAAGGTGGCAAACGGTCCTACTGCATCCTGAAGGTCCTGTATCGCCTGATTCAGCCCTTTAAAATCAATACTGTTCATCTTCTCTACCGCACCCGTAAGAGCCTGTGAATTATCCGTGAGCATTGAATTCATATTATCGGACGTTTCTGTGATGGAACTCGTCATTTCATTAATTCCTTTCAAAGCTCCGTTAGCATTTTGAATGGTTACGTTTGCCGCTGTTATTGTTGTATTGATCGTATCAAGCGTTGATATTACCTTCGGCACTAAGATAACAGCCGCTGCGAGAACCACTACAAACAATGCGAATGAGAAAAATGCGGCCCTTCTCGCATATTTTACTTCCTTTTTGTCAGCTTCCAGGATCTGGCGCAAAAGCTCCTCTACGCTTTCTTCGCCTTTATCCCCTTTCTTTGATTTCCGGCTCTCTTTCTTTTTCTCTTCACGAACCTCTTCCTTAACCGTTTCCTGAAGCTCCTGCTTTTCCTCTTTCTTAGCCTCTTCCTGATTCACTTCCGGAGCCTTTTCCTGGCTCTCTTCCAATTTTGTTTCCTGATCTGATCCCATAATCACCCTCTCTTTCTTTCTAAATATACCAGGCAAAATGTACGACTGCCCGACTGTCAACTCTATTTCTTTACAACCCTGAATTTAGGTCCATCCGGCTTTTCATATCCGTCAGACTTATCATCATCTTCTTCCTCTTCTTCGTCTTCTTCCTCCTGCTCCCTGCTCTTCAGGAGATTGGTGATAGAAGTGAGGAAGCCGGTTCCGTCTTCGGAATCTTCATCCTCGTCTTCCTCATATTCATCATCATCTTCATCATCTTCATCATCTTCATCTTCATCTTCGTCGTACTCATAATCATCATCAGCGTCATAAGCACCATCAGCCATGCGGCTTATGATGCGCATGTTCCTTTTATGTATCAAAGCTTTCAGTATCAGACAGAATATGCATGCAATAATGATAAAGAACGTATAAAAAAATATTATCCCGACCATATCTGCCACTGTCTGCGGATCTGCATAAACAAATTTTATAAATAAAAAAGAATTCAGTATTATGCCGGCAACGCTTGCAGCGCCAAGGTTTATATCCAGAAGGAAAAGCTTGGTCGTATTTCTGGTATTAAAATAATTCACCGCAAGAAAAACAATCGTTATCGGGATCATGATCTTTGCCGACTGCTTATTTCCCATCACGGAAAAAACAGCCCATATAGGCACTATCAGATAATCCAGGAAGAACATATTTAAGGATTCTGCCATTTTTCTCATAGTTACTTCTATCTGCCCCGTTCTATAAGACTTTATGCTGTCTGTACATCAAACTCCTGCTTCCTTCAAAAGATCATCCTCCGAGATGATCGGTATTCCCAGTTCTTTGGCCTTTTTGTTCTTGCCGGATGATGAGTTGACGTCATTATTTATCAAGGCGTAGGTCTTGCCTGACACAGAGCCTGCCGTCTTGCCGCCCCGCGCCTCAATGAAATCAACAAGCTCGTTTCTGTTGGCAAAATGCGTGAGATCGCCGGTTATCACATATGTCCTTCCCGCAAATGCATCTCCTGCCGATTCTGTCACATCAGCTTCCATGGTGAGACCAAGTTCTTTTAAGTCCTCCATCAGTCTGAATATGCTTTCATCATGGAAGAAATCATATATTGAAACAGCTGTTATCCCGCCTACATCCGGTACGTCCGTAAGCTCTTCTACGGAAGCATTCATAAGCTTCTCAAAAGAGCCAAAATGCCTCATGATGGTCTTCGCCGAGGTTTTGCCTACATTACCTACCGAAAGCCCGCACAAAAGCCGGTCAGGTGGATTCTTCTTTGATTCTTCAATAATCTTGAGAAGCTTGTCAGTATTTTTTTCCTTTCCGATGATCCCGTCGGAAACAAGCTCATCCCTGTGATCCTTCAATCTGAAAATATCTGCTATATCAGCAATATATTTCCGGTCTATAAGGGCTTTGATATATTCATCTCCAAATCCCTTGATATCATATGCATCACGGCCCACAAAATTGATTATGCGTTTTGTAAGCTTTGCCTTGCAAGCAGGATTGGTACATCTTATATCCGCAGTATCTTCCTCCCGCGAAGCTTCATGTCCGCACACGGGACATACATGGGGGATCTCATACGTCTTTGATTCCGGCGGATTTTTTTCAGTAACAACCGCTTTTATTTTAGGGATTATCTCCCCCGATTTATAGACTATCACTGTCCTGCCTATGCCGATGCCCAGCTCTGAGATAAAGTCCTGATTATGAAGCGTCGCTCTTGAGACAGAGGTTCCGCAGAGCCTTATCGGATCGAATACCGCTGTCGGATTGATGCGGCCGGTCATGCCTACAGAAAGCTCTATGTCCCTTATAACGCTTTCTTTTTCTTCAGGCGGATATTTATAGGCTATATGGCCTGCACTGTACTTACTGCCGGCAGGGAAGTCCTCTCTGTAAGCTATATTGTCGATCTTAACTACAGCTCCGTCTATGTCATACGGATAATCCCCTCGTTTCTCCCCTATTTCATCAATCGCATCGATTATCTCCTCATCAGTGGCGCAAAGGAAGGAAGGCACTGTTTTGACGCCTGCCTTTGCAAGCCTTTCAAGCGCATCATGATGTGATGTCATAAAGGACGGGTCTTCCGCCTTCTGAACGTTGAAAATGAACATTGAAAGTCCCCGCTCGCTTACCACGGACGAATCAAGCTGACGTAATGTACCCGCGGCACAGTTCCTTGGATTTGCAAAAGGACGCTTTCCGGAAAGCTCCATTCTTTCATTTACCTTGTCAAATGCCTCATGAGACATGTATACTTCGCCTCGAAGCTCTATATCACTGTCTATCCCCTTAAGGACCGATACCACATCCGGGATGACAAGAGCATTTGCCGTGACATCCTCTCCTGTATGTCCGTCCCCCCTGGTCTCTGCCAGAGCAAGCTTTCCTGACTTATATCTGATGCTCATGGAAAGCCCGTCTATCTTATGCTCGACGCTGAAACGCGCATCCGGATGCATTTCCCGTACCTCTCTGACCCATGAAAGGACTTCTTCTTTTGAAAAAACATCTTCTATCGAGAGCATCGGTACGTCATGTTCAACATTGATACCAGCCGTTCTTTTTGTCTTGCCGCCTATAATCTGACTCGGTGAATCCTTTGCTGCGAGAAAAGGATGTTCCTTCTCCATGCTCTTAAGTTCCCTCATCATAGCGTCGTATTCCGCATCCGTGATCTCGGGAGCATCATCATTATAGTACCTGTCCATATGGTACTTTATCTTATCCGTAAGAGCCTTATACTTTTCCTGTAATTCCTTATCCGTCATCTGATACTCCATGTCTGCTGTTTAAGGTTTTTGCTTTCATCTGTCCGGTCTCCGTCTCTGTCAGTTCACGGCAGTCACCGGGACGCAGTCCGTCAAGGGTTATGTTCATGAACCTTGTCCTGCAAAGCTTCTTTACCCTGATCCCGTATTTTTCAAATATGCGCCTTATCTCACGGTTCATACCCTCTGTGAGCGTGATAATAAGCTCATCCGGAGAGATAAGTTCAACAGCGCACGATTTTGTACGCCTGCTCTCTCCTATATCAAGCCCTCCGGCTTCTATCTCATTTATGATATCGCCCGTTACCGGCCGGTCGAGTTTTACCCTGTATTCCTTTTCATGGCCGTATCTCGAACGGAGCACCTTATCCATAAGTTCTCCGTCATCCGTCAGTATTATCAACCCTTCGGAATCCTTATCAAGCCTCCCCATCGGAAACAGTCTTATACGGCTTTGCTCCGGAGCCAGATCCGTAACCAGAAGATCTTCCTTATCCTGCCTTACCGTGGATGAAATATAACCCTCAGGCTTATAAACCGCATAATAGTGTCGGATAACATCCGGCACTATGAGTTTATCACCTATATAGACTTTCGACGTTTCATCGTCTATTATCTGTCCCAAAACAGCTGTTTTGCCATCAACAATGACCCTGCCTGCCTCGATCATCCTGTCGGCTTCGCGCCTTGATACTCCCGCATATCTTGCAAGGTATTTATTAAGCCGCATCCTATCCTGCCTCAGCCACGGACATGACTATCTTATCATCAGGGAGATAATCAAGGAGCACTCTTTCCAGCTCCTTCTCCTTAACAGGCTTTGCCAGATAGTCATTAAACCCTCCGCTCAATACCTTTTCTCTTATATCTCCGCCCGAATCTGCAGTCATGCAGACGATCGGCATACGTCTGGCTCCCCTTATGACCAGGCTGCTCCTTATCAGTCTCATCGTTTCAAAACCGTCCATTCCCGGCATTACCTGATCCATCAGGACGATATCAAAACCCTCGCTTTTCATCATTTCTATGGCAGCTGGTCCGTTTTCGCATAATCTGACGATAACCTTATATTTGAGCAGCAGGGATTCTGCAACCTTCAGGTTGACCATATTGTCGTCGACCACGAGAACCTTTGCATCGGGAGCAATAAACCTGTCACCGATCTTAACTCCCGTATAATCCATCTCCTCCCATCTTTCAAAAAAGATATCGGAAAGATTTAGTGAAGAAAGAGGCCTCCTCACTATCTTCATATTGTCAAAGTCCGCAGGAGTACCCATCCTGTCAGTAATAACGAAGACCTTTTCCTTATCCTGTTCCTTGATGTTATCAGCCACATCAATATATCCCTCTTCGGAAAGGAATATGTATCTGTAAACCCCTTCCGAATAGAGCTTTGCAAAAACATCGGGAGAATAAGCCACATCCAGCAATACCCCAAACGGCGCGAAGGATTTCTCCAGATACATGGAGCCCTTCTCCCCATATGCGTAAAGCAGCACCCGGCTTCCCACAGTAAACGCTTTATCCGCCAGCACTATACGCTCCACGGTGAACACCTCAAAGGATACGATAACAGTCGTTCCGACATCCTGCAGGCTTCTTATTTCAAAATCACCGTTCATAAGCTTTAATATCCCGCGGAATACCGAATACTTCAGACCCAGTCTCTTTATCCTGCTGTCCTGCCTTGAATCATAGGTCTCATAGCTGGAATATATGCGCTTCAGATCCTCATCGGATATTCCGGCTCCAGTATCTGATATTTCCGCAGTAAATCTCGCCCTGCTCTTATCCTTTGAAAAAGCTCCCTGTATCCTTAGATGAACCCTTCCGTCTGATACTGAATCAATGGCATCATGTATCAGATCCTGAAGTATCATTTCAAGCTGTATATGGTCTCCGTACAGCACGTTAGGACTGTCAGGGTCTATATCTATGAAAAGATCTATCCCCTTCTCCTCTGACCTTATAGAGGCCTCTGATACGATCTCTCTCATCATTGTATCAAACTCAAACTGATCATATGAAAGCGTCAGCTTATCAGACTCCAGCCTTGAATAATCCAGTATGCTGTTTATCGTCGACAGAAGATCCCTTGCATTATGCATGATTATGGATATCTCCTCCGTAAGCTCACCGTCCACATCTGAATTCTGGATAATGCCGCTCATACCTATAACGGCGTTCATCGGGGTGCGAAGCTCATGGGAAACATTTGACAGGAACCGGCTCTTCGTTTCTGCGCTTAACGTGCTCTGTTTTACGGATTCTTCCACATTACGTCTTTTAGACTGAAGAAGGTATCTCTCGTAATCCATGATCAGGAGGAATATCATCGTGCTGAATATGATGCACATGGCCATGCTGAATACTGTCCCGAAGCCTTGAGGAATATTATGCACGACCTCAGGATTAAAGCCTGTATAAAGGATCAGCGAAATATACCAGATGATATAAACCGATTCTGATATTATCCTTACTATCCCCTCAAGCAGGAAAATACCGTTTACCATGCCGCAAAGGAATAAAAACTCTATGCCGCCGTTTATTCCTCCTGCATACATGAAAAACAGAGGTATTACGACAATATTAAGAACTGAACAGAAAACAAGAGATATCAGCTTAACATCCTTCTGAAGCCAGGACAGGCCGTAAATAGCTAATAAAAGCAGCAACGAAACCACAGCTATCACATAAGCCGACATATCGTATTTTGCGATCACGAAACACGGGACAGCAAAAATAACGGCAGCTATGCTGTAGATCCCCAGCAGTTTTAGCAGTCTCTTTTCAAGCTCAATGCTTTCATCATAATAGAAATCATTGAAAAGCTTCTTTTTAAGCGCTTCCATCAGATCAGTCTGTCCTCCGGCAGGTATTTCTTTACCATATATTCCATCTCTTTCATATCGATCGGCTTAGCAAGATAATCATCAAAACCTGCGTTTATCAGCATCTGCTTCGCCCCCTCATGC
>JAEEGL011509726.1_pt1 | contig 24395 bp, 10 predicted proteins | sample 9134231 | NCBI WGS metagenome assembly JAEEGL01 (sample SAMN16246548, study PRJNA631951) | gut metagenome | biome: gut microbiome; feature: rumen; material: fiber-attached | host: Bos | place: Iran: Karaj | collected 2018-10
CAGCAGTAGTTCCTTTTCTTTCCTACACACTGGGACTTAATTATGTAGAAGCAAGTAAGGCAGGAATTCTTGCAACAATAGAACCTATGGTTGCAACGGTTATCGGAGTTGTTGTTTTTTCTGAACCCCTTACTCTTTTTTCAGGACTCGGAATTCTTTTGATTCTTGGCGCCGTAATAATTCTAAATGTAAAGAAAAAAGACATGCATTAAACAGGAAAATTCATTGCGAATTATTTAAAGCTGTTGTAAAATTAAAGAATACAAATTTATATTGCAACTTTTAGGAGGAAATTATGAAAAAATTTGTAAAGCCTGCAGGGCTTGCGCTGGCTTTTGCAATCGTTTCTATTTCATTTCTTGCCTGCGGTAAGGAAAAAAACGATAGCCTTAAACTGCGTAATGTAGGTAAATATGAGCAGTCAATGACTAAAGATGCAGCTGCTCAGATGGAAAAAGAGCTCGGTGCATTTGAAATTACTGCTGAACAGAGGGAACTGGCAAAAGAAAATATCGCCGGTTATAAAGTTATTGATGCAGGCCGCGGTAATCCAAACTGGATTAACACAAAGGCTCGTTTTGCTTTTACCCGCTTTATGAACTTTGCACTTTCTGAATGTCAGCGTACTTTGAATAACGGTGATATGGCAGGTCATGCAGACAAAAATGGTATTGGAGAACGCTTTGACAAGAGCATGAATCCTTCCGACAAGACAGATGCTTTTCGTATTAAGGCAATTGACTATTGTGTTAAGAATCTTAACATGAACAAAGATGAAATTGTCTATGAACTTTTAAACGGAATTATTGGTGATTTTTATCCAAGTCCCAGCCGCTGTCTTAAAAATACAGAAGTCATTTTAAATCATTATCTTGAGTCAGTTCTTTATAACGGAAATAAACTTGCAGACCAGACTTTAGTTCTTCCTACAGAAGGCGGTTCTGCTGCCATGTGCTATATTTTCCATACTCTCAGCCACAACAAGCTTTTAAGGCCCGGAGATAAAATTGCAATTGCAACTCCAATCTTTACACCCTATCTTCAGATTCCAAGCGTAAACAACTATGGTCTTGTTTCAATCAATGGTTCAAGTGAAGATAAAAATAACTGGGACATTTCCGAAAAAGAACTGGAAAAACTTGAATCTAAAGAAATCAAAGCCTTCTTCCTGGTAAACCCTTCAAACCCTGCCTCACATGCACTTTCAGATGCAACACTTAAAAGACTGGAAGAAGTTGTAAAAAAGAATCCCAATCTCATTATCCTGACAGATGATGTTTATGGAACTTTTGTTGATTCTTTTGAAACTGTTTATTCCCGCATTCCTCATAACACAATTCTTGTTTATTCCTTCTCTAAACTTTACGGAGCAACAGGCTGGCGCATCGGTTTGATTGCAACAAATAAAGATAATGTAATGGATGAATTGCTTTCAAAACTTCCTAAAAAAGATATGGATGCATTGAACAAAGAATATTCAATCGTTACCACAGAGCCTGAGTCAATGAAATTCATCGACAGGGTTGCCGCAGACAGCCGTTCTATTGGACTTTATCATACCAGCGGTTTAAGCACACCTTCCCAGATCTTTATGGATTTGATTGCCCTTACAAATCTTGTGGAAGGAGAAAAGGATCCCTACATTGAACAGTCTAATGAACTTGTCCGCCAGAGATACCTTACCCTGATGAATGAACTTCATCTTCCTGCAGATGCATCTAATGAAAACGCAAGATATTATACTCTTATTGACGTCAATGAAGTAATTAAAAAGAATTATGATGAAAACTTTGCAAACTGGAAAATTGCAAACAAAACTGATATTCAGTTCCTGAATGACCTTGCAAAAAAGAAGGGTGTCGTACTTATGTATGGACCTGGCTTTGATGCACAGCAGGGAACTGTAAGAATTTCTCTTGCCAATAACAATGCAGAAGACTACAAGGAACTTGCCCGAAGACTTTTTGAACTGCTTGATGAATATCATGCAGAGTATAGTGCTGAATAAAAACAATTAAAAACTTAAATAGGGGTGTCCGTAAAATACTAAGCGGGCACCCCTTTAATTTTACTGATAATCTACTACAGTCCATCCGGTGGGAATGCCATCTTCTCCGGTGGCCCAATTTGTTGCTGCCACTTTTGTGAAGGTGCCGTTTTCTGCAGTCCCAACAAGCCAAAATCCGGTACAATATGTTTCTGATATATCTTTTGCAAGACAGGTTATGCTGTTAAGATTTGTGCAGCCGTAAAACATTTTCCAATAGCAGTATTCTTGTAAGTTTTCTGCAGGAAGAAGCGGTGCTGCAGTAAGACTTTTGCATTCGTTAAACATTTCGTAGTAACAGCCGCCTTCAAGTTCTTTTGCAGGAAGTTCAGGTGCTTTTGAAAGTTTTTCGCAGCCATTAAATATACCGTGGTAACAATGGGAAGCCAGTTTTGTTGCGGGGAGGTCAGGAGCTTCTGTAAGTTTTTTGCACCAGGCAAACATGCTTCCATAACAATCTTCTGTCATAGTAACTGCCGGTAAAAGAGGTGCTTTAACAAGACCATAACAGCTGTTGAACATTCCGCTGTAGCAGTATGGTTTTAACGTAGTTGCAGGAAGGGCGGGGGCTTCTGTAAGACCGTCACAGCCTTCAAACATATACTCATAGCAGTTGTCTGCTAAATCCATTGCAGGAAGCTCAGGTGCTCTTGTAAGGTTTTCGCAGTTAATAAACATATATTTATAGCAGCGGTCTGAAAGTTTTTCCGCAGGCAGCCAGAGAGACTCTGTACTGTGATTTTTTAAATTACTTTCATAGTAGAACAAATTCAAAAAAGCATCTGGGGGAACTTCCTTACTGTCAGGATTCCATTTACCATTCTGAGTATGTGTAAGAAGACTCATTATATTTCCATAAACATAGCATTCGGCTGTTGTGTTAAGGGTCATATAACCAGTATCACCGGGCATCTCAGGGTTCGTATAGCTTTCACTTCCAGATGCATACAGGCAGAGTGTGTCTCCTGCTTTAACCTCTATGACAGAGTAAGGTGTATCGGGTCTGATAGAATTTTCTTCATCATCACCAATACCAAGACTTTCTTTAAGGACCTCAGCGGTAATTGTTTGAGGCAGGTCTGAGACGGCTGATTCATTAAGCTTATACTTTACTGTAGACCAGGGATCCCCAATGAGAAACTTTCCGTTTTGAGTAAACTCAAAAGTAAGCGGCTTAAAATAACTGGTATCTTCAGCCGTATCATTATTACAGCCAGTTACAGAAAGAGAAATAAAAAGTAGAAGTATACTGGAAATAACTCCCGCTTTTACTCTCATACGTTTGTTTGATTCTTTCATATACAAGTCTCCTTAAAGAAGTATGTATATATTTTAAGGGTGCCTTGGCCTACTGTCAATGAAATAAAAGAGAGCTTTTGTGTTTACCCTATCATAATGTATTAAATTTTGTTATAATATTCTCATGGTCTTTAGGGGCCATGGGAGAAGTTTATGAAAAAGTCTGGTTCACTGCGCATTATTTATTTTTGTTTACTTTCTTTATTTTCAACTACATTTTTTTCCTGCGAAGGTTTTTTAGAGAATAATACTTTTGTTGATCAGCTTAAATCAGATATTGAGTATGCAAATGCCAGTGAGTGCAGGCTGATTGTTTATTCTGACCCTGCAATGGGCTCTTTCATTTCTTCCGGTGAAAAATCCTGTAAGTTAAAATACACTACAGACCTTCAGTTCACCGTAAATTCCAGCAATTATGTTTTTAAAAGCCTTGAAGCGGTTAATTACAAAAACAATTCCGTGAGCATGGCAGATTACGTTGAGTTTACAACCCTTGAAGCAGACAGCAAAAACGGTATTTATAAAATCCAGGTTAAACTTTTAAAAGAATCAGATGAAATTTTAATCCGTCCTGCCTGTATTCTTCTTCCAAAGATTACAGAAATTACACCGAACTTTGAGTCTTCTGGCTGTGACCAGGACACTTCAATTAAAATTGCTTTTAATAAAGCCATGAACGCAGAAACATTCGGAAATTTTTCCTGCATTTCTGTTTTTGCAGACGGAGTTTATGTAAGCGACTATTTTGCCACTCCTGAATTTTCAAGTGACAGTAAAAATCTTTACCTGCGTCCTCTTGGTGCTCAAGACAATTCAAAACTTCTTCTTGCACCTGACGGAAACCTTGAGACAAAAAATATTACGGTTAAAGTAAATCTTTTAGGGGAGCAGAAAGACTGTGACGGAATTTCTGTCATACAAAATTTAGAGCATATTTATAAAATCAACAGAAATTACGGCAACCTTAAAAAAGTGAATATTAACCTCCAGGCAGATGAGAACACTGGAACTTTCCTTACAAGTACGCCTCTTTCTTGTGTGGTGGGATTTTCTGTTGAAGTTCAGTTTAAGGTAAAAAAAGACCTGTATGTTTTTAAAGGCCTCGAGACTACTGAAGCCCTTGAAGAAAAAGTAAAGTTTACTTATGAAAGTGAGGCAGACAGCGAGGTTCAGAAAGTAAAAATCACGGTTCTTGAAGACTCTGGTGACCTTACCGTGCGTCCTGACTGTATTGAACTTCCTAAAGTTACATCCTGTACACCCGCAGCCGGTACACAACCCTATGCCTTTGAACCAATCACAATCACATTTAATCAGCCTGTAGAAAATGAAAATCTTACTTCCGGCCAGTCGTTATTTATATATGGTGCAGATAACATTTCACTCTCTTACGGAAGCCTTGATGTTTCAGATTGTTTTACAGCGCCAGTATTTAATGAAAATAAAACCCGCCTTACCATGAAGCCTCTTTACGAAAAAGTTTCTACCTTTATGGACGAATACAATTTGCCGTTTATAGACATAACCATAAAGTTTGGAAAAAATACTGTAGTAGAAAAAGAAGGTATAACTTTTACCCTGAATGAATCTGCATCAGATTTGCTTGTTACATACAAACAGGGAAAAGAAAACGAAGCTCCTGTCCTGCGTGATTTTTATGCTGCCCGTGAAGAAGTTTCACCAGATTTAGAAAATCCGGATATTATAAAATTCTCCCCCAAAACATATACCGGCCCTGACAGTTTTGAAAAAGAAGATGTTGTAAAAAATTATTTGTATGAGGGAAAGTTTTATATCTACGGCAAAGCCTATGACTCTGGCACTGGTGTAAAAAGAGTTACTGTAACAAAAACAAGAACTCATTTTGCAGAAGGAGACAACAGTGAAGTAGTTTCTCTTCAGAGCCAAAGCACAACTTACACTGCAGAAAGTGAGGCTGCAGAGTTTATAGATGATGGCAAAGGAAACTGTTCTTTCCGTATTAAAGAAGAACTGAATGAAAGTGGCATTTATCGTTATGAAGTTACTGTAGAAGATATTTGTGAAAACTCAGTGTCTGTAACACCATTTTCCGTAATTTATAAAAAGAACTTTGTTGCAGAACAGACTTGTGAATTTAATGCGCAAAATCACGGCTTACATTTTTTTCCCTATAATTATAATAACTGGAGTGATAGAAATAACCTTAAAACAATAAAGTTAAAATATTATCCCTATAGAGACGGACCTTCAAGTACGAAAGTCTGCAGCAAACATATCTATTACCAGGACTGTAATTTTTACATCACTTATAAAAATAAGAATAATGAACTTGTGACGGAGAAGTTTGAAAATAAGCGTGATGATTATGCAGACCATACACTGGATGTAAATTCTATAAACAGCCTGTCTTTTATAATAACTTTTAAATATCTTTTAGATGATAAAGAAGTTCTTCTGGATAAAGTAAACTATACCATTCCCGGTAAAGCAATTTATGATAGAACGGAAGACGGCTACATTTATTTTAAAAGTTCTCAGGATGGGGAGACAGAGTTTTCTGCAACAAAATATGAAATTGAAAGTTTAAGAAATGAAAATCTTAGTGAGCCGGATAAACTCTATTATCCATATTCCTTTTACCAGATAGATGACTTTAATTCTCAGCGTTCTTATCTGACAAGTGAAGATTCTGGGCCCTACACCTATGAAGAACTTATGGCTCTTGCAAGCGGCAATGAAAGTGCTGAAATAGAAATAGACAATTATCGGATTGAAAAATCTCAAAAAGAAGGATGCCTTGATATAAAAGTTTCTCTGCCTGACAACTGGAAGGAACAATACGACAGCGTAAGTCTTATTTGTGACTGTTCAGTTTTAAAAACAGATGATGATCTTGGAAATGAAAATGCAGAAATGAAAACTTATATGAGAAGCAGTACTGTAACTGGTGGAAATGAAATTACAGTTACGCTTCCTACAAAAATGTTTTACTGGTATCCAAAAGATTTTTATACAAATGCAAACGGAGTAATCCTTACCTTAAATTGCGAAAAAGGAAATGCCCTTTATTCTTCGTCTCCAGTGCAGGTGGAAATTCCTGATTATGAAAAAAGTTATTTGGACAATCTTGCTCCTGAAACCTGTAACTTGCTCTATGATTCAGAAACAGAAATGCTTGTAACCTGTACAGATTTTGAAAGCGGAATGCAGTCTGCAAAAGCGGTAATAAATGGAAAAGAATATAATTTGTCTCCCAGTCAGAGAACTGGTGCATCAGGATATTATGATGCCCTTATACCTTTTGATGTTTTGTATTTTGGAAAAAATAAATTAAATGTTTACTTTGAAGATAAGGCTGGAAATAAAGGTGAAAAAGAATTTGTCTTTACCTATAATTATATGACAATTTCTGAGAAGGGATTTCTCAAAAAGGATGAGTCTAACTGGAAACTGCAGATTGACAATGGTTATCACACTTATTTCCTAAACATGAATCTTGTGGGACTGATTTATATAGAAAAGGCAAAATTAATAATTGAGGATTATGCTGGTACAAGCTGGGGAAACAGGCGGACTGTTACAAATACAGAGTTAGTAGAAGGAAAAATTCAATATGGCTATTACTATCAGAACCTCTTTCACATTACAGATGAATATCTTGCTACGAATGAAGCAAAGTTTGTAAAGTATTCTCTTGTAACTGACTTTAGTAAGAATCCAAAGCCGGAAGAGATATACCTGAACTACGAGATTTATTATACACAAAGTGATAAGTCAAGCGGAAACTATGATGTTATGTATAACAATGGTACTTCAAAAACTTCTATGGTAATTGGAAGTGATGGACCGGTGCTTGTTCAGACTCTTGCAACCAGTCATAGTTATGAAGAAGCAAAAGATTTTACCCTCGCCCAATGGCAAAGTACTGCCCGTGAAGTTGACGTAAAACAGATAAACTTTACAAAGGAAAATTTTACTCCCCGTCGTTACAACATTCCACTTGACAACGAAAAAATCAAAAGCGGAGAGTGCTACATAGTGATTGCCTATTATGCAAACAATACTTGTTTAATGAGTGAAGTAATGGAGAAATAAAAGGCCACCCTAGACAGAAAAACTAAAAGTCCGTAAACTTCAAAGCATGACAAGTGCTACAAGGGAAAGGCTTATTGAGCTGGCTGAACGTTATGAGACAAAAGATTTTTTGAAAAAAGATCCGTCTCAGTTTATGCACCGTTATCAGGAAAAAAAGGATCAGGAAGTGATGGCTTTTATTGCGGCAAATCTTGCTTTTGGCAAAAGGGAGCAGATTCTTTCACACCTGGAACTTATCTGCGGGTCAATTGAAAAAGACGGAAAGGCTAGTCCCTGTGAATGGCTTTACTCCGGCGGTTACTTAAAGTTTTTTAAAAAATCAGACAAGTCTTTTTACCGCATGATGAGCCACAATACAATGCTTCTTTTTTGTACGACAATAAAAAATCTTTTGGAAAAACACGGCACTTTTGGAGAGGCGGTTCGCAGGGCCCATGAGGCTTCTGACAGAGAATTTCTTCATCAGACTATTGCTTCTCTTTTCCCCGCGGAATGTTCAATTGTGAGTCACGGAAAAACTTCTTCTTCAAAACGCCTGCAGATGTTTCTCCGCTGGATGGTGAGGGATTCTTCTCCGGTAGATCTTGGTTTGTGGAGCGACTGGTATTCTAAAGACAAACTGCTTATGCCTTTGGACACGCATGTAATGCAGGAGGCAGTTAAACTTAATCTGATTGCCCTTACTCCGGCCGGAAAAATTCCTTCTCCTACTCTTAAACTGGCAGTCTCCCTTACCAAAGAGATGGCAAAAGTCTTCCCCGGAGATCCTGTTCGTGCAGATTATGCTCTCTTTGGACTGGGGGTAGATGAGACTTCTTAGGGCGAATAAAACTATTCTGCAAATCTGGCAAGCGGAGTGTTTTCCAGCATGAGGAATCGGCTTGCATAAAGTTTGTAGTAGTCGTCTTCTGTCATGGTGTAACTTTTAATGTTGCGCCGTGAAGTGTCTGCTTCTTCTGTTTTACCGCTCTTTAGGGCAACTTGTGTTCCGTATTCACGAATGCCGGTTTTTGCATTGCCGCGGGGGTAAATGTTCAGCATCATGTCGTCATCCCAGATGAGTTCCGGGTTATAGTTTTCACTTACAGTGCATTTTATAAAGGCTATGCTGTCCCAGAACTTTGGCATGAGAACGCTGCCTTTTCCCTGAGTGCGGGCTAAATAGACAGAACTTTTTTTGCGTTTGTCGCAGGTAAAGCTGCAGTTGGAAAAAAGAAAGCCCGGTCTGTTTGCAAGGGCAAGGCTCTTTACTGCGTATCCGTTAAAGTCGCCCCTGTTGTCTTCGCGTACATGAATGCTGCAGTCTTCAAAAAGTGAAGTGTCCACGTCTCCGTAGATAAAATCTATGTCGCCGGTGATTGAGCAGGATTTAAAACAGGTAAAGCCCTTGAGGTTAACGGTGTTCTGTCTTCCTTCAAAACTCATGTTTTCTGCAAGAAGGGTGCCGCTGGTGTTGTTCCAGAAAAAGGCTTCTCCTGCGTCAGGGAGGGTGCTTCCTTCTTCTATGCTCTTTTTATGTTCATTGATGATGGAAAAACCACGCAGGGTTATGCTTGTGCAGTTGGGGCCGAATACACAGACACTTCTGTTTTCTGCACCAGAATGGAAGGACTCACAGTTGTCGGCAAGAACAAGGCAGTCTTCCTTTTTTACGTTTGGTGCGCTTTCCATGACAAGGGGATTTGACATGTTGTAACGGACAAGCTCACGGTACTGGCCTGCTTCGAGAACGAGATGCACGGTCTCTGTTTTTGGCACAGCGCCGGTAGAGACCATTTCCTTAATCTTTTTAAAAGCCGCAGTAATTGCTGCCGGTGATTTTGAATTAACACTAAGCTCTAACATCGCATACTATTATAGCATACTTTTTGAGAAAGTGGAATTTTTTTTTGAGTGTAGTGTCAGCCCTTGAGCATGAACTTGCGCAGGATGGCAGTGACTATTTTGTAGGGGAGGGGGCGCAGGGCCTTGTCTGCCTTTTTAAGTTCTTCCCTGATGGGGATGTTCTGGGGGCAGTGTTTTTCGCACTTACCGCAGCCCACGCACTGGCTTGCAAAAGCACTAACTTTGCGAAGACCTACCATTTGGGCAAACTCTGTACGGGCTTTTCCCTTACCGTCTATTGCCATTGCATTGTAGTATCTGAAAATAGCAGGAATGTCCACGTTTTTGGGGCAGGGCATGCAGTAACGGCAGGCAGTACAGCCGACTTTTTCATTTGCGTTGATTGCCTTTTTTACCTGGGCAATGAGTTCAAAGTCCGCGGGGGTAAATTCATCTGCTTTGGCAGAAGATGCAATACGGCAGTTTTCCTGAACCATGTCCAGGGAATTCATGCCGGAGAGAACACAGGTAATTGCACTCTGGTTCCACAGCCAGCGGAAAGACCATTCTGCGGCAGACCAGCCCCTTTCGTTGTTTGCGATAAGGTTTTTTGCTTCCTGTGGCAGAAGATTTACAAGTTTACCGCCACGAAGGGGTTCCATGATCATTATAGGAATGTGACGTTCAGCGGCAAAAGCCACACCGTCTTTGCCAGCCTGTACGGTTTCGTCAAGGTAGTTGTATTGAATCAGACAGAAATCCCAGTCGTAGTCAGCAAGGATTTTTTTGAACATCTCTGTGTCGCCGTGAAAAGAAAAACCAATGTTTCTGATTTGACCGGATGCTTTTTTTTCTTTAATCCAGTCTTCAATGCCAACTTTTTTTAAGTTTTCCCACTGAACATAATCTGTAAGGTGGTGCATGAGGTAGTAGTCAATGTAATTTGTGCGCAGGCGGGATAATTCTTCGTTAAAAAAGCGGTCAAGGGCTTTTCTGGAATTGATGAGGTACTGGGGCAGTTTTGTTGCAATGTTTATTTTTTCACGAATGCCGTTTTTTTCTACGATAGTGCCAAGTGCGGCTTCACTTCCGGGGTAGATGTATGCAGTGTCAAAGTAGTTAACGCCGGAACGGTAGGCTTCCATAATTTCGGCTTCTGTTTTTTCCATATCGATTGCGCCGGCTTTTGTGGAAAAGCGCATGCAACCATAACCAAGCATTGAGATGGGGTTACCATTTTTGTCGTTTCTGTACTGCATGAAAAAGAGTATAGCACAATTGCCTGTTATAATCTATATTTACGGTAAATACTCCGGGTTTATGTTGCGCAGGGCGTTAAACATTTTTTCTTTTGCGCTTCTCTCTCCGTGAGTGAGGGCTTCAAGGCGGCTGCGGGCATCTTTTCTGCCGGAATTGTCCTGGTACATGCAGGTGCAGGTGGTACTTATGTAGCCGGCTTCTTTTGCATGAGTCTTTATCTGATTAACGTCTGCATAGCACAGGGGGCGTATTATGGAAAGGGCGTATTTCTGATAGTTGAGTCTGGGGGGCATGGTAGAAAGCTCTCCCTTTACAAGCATGTTCATGAGCAGGGTTTCAAGAATGTCGTCTAAGTGGTGACCCAGGGCAAGTTTTGTGTAGCCGTGTTCCACTGCATAATGCACAAGTTCATTGCGCCTTTGCTGGGAGCACCAGTAACAGCTCATTTTAAAACCTTCTTTTACCCGGTTTTCTACATCAACAAAAAGACTTTTTACATCTACATTCCATACCTTCATCTGTTCCCGGAGTTTAGGGCTCATGGTACAGGCTTCAAAATCTGTTTCTATGTGAATGGCAGTAAAGGAAAAATCTGCGTCTTTGCGTTTACTTCTGTTTGCCAGGTATTCTATTAGTGCAGTAGAGTCTTTTCCTCCGCTTGCACCGACTAGAATTTTGTCTCCCGGTTCAATCATTTTGTAATCGTAGATGGCTTTGTCGATTATGCTGAATAAAAGTGGCTGTGGCATAAGGGGATTATAGCGTGTTTTGACAGGCTCAACAACCAATGTTCTTGAAATGACCATAGACACTATATGAGGTGGTTTCGAGAACCTCAACCACCGCGATTTGTGTTTATTCGTGGCGGGTCCCCTCCGGGAGTGGCAGCTGGCATGGGTGTCGTTTTGTGCCGCACACAATCAGGAACGGTGGTTAGCGTTCCGCAGCTTCGCACGAGGGCCTCAACCACCGTTTTTTGAGTAAGAGTTTATCAGTTTCCGGTGAAGGTTCCTGAGTTGATATTATTTACAAGGGCAGAAATGGTTTCTTTATTGAAGAAGTTTGCCGGCTTGTTAATGTAGTAGTGGGGTTCTACACCCTGGTCTACATTGTAGTTTGAACCGTTCTTAGAAACACTGGACACATACTTGCTGGACATTCTGAACATGGTTCCATCGGCAGTGCTTGAAGGCTGAACGGAAGCAGTTCCGCCACCGGAAGTTACGCCAAGAATGGTCACTTTATCAGATGCCTTGAGGGCTGCAGGAACAAGGTTTCCGCAGGAGAAGCTTAAGGGTGAAACAAGACAGAAGAGGTTTTTGTTCTTAACGGTATCATCAAAATCATATTGTCCGTCACCGTTTACGTCTGTTTCATAAGTTGCACCGCATTTTGCACCAGTAATCGGGTTTGTAATGCTCATGTCAAACTCGCCCAGCATCCAGCAGTTAACAAAGTATGCGGCATGAATGGCACCACCGCCGTTGCAGGAAAGGTCAAGCACAACATTTTCAATTTTAGCATCTTCCTTAATCTTTTTGTTGGCATACTGAATAAGGGTAAGGGTGTCATACTTTGACTCATAAGTACTTGTATAGTTAGTGATATAGTTAGAATTGGCTTCAAGCTCGGTAATATTAGCCGCTCTTTTTTCTTTTGTGTCACCATTGTAAACAAATTCATCAAAGCGCACTATGGCTGTTTTCCCATCAGAGGAAACTTCATAACCCGGGGTTGAATTATCGCCTGATTCTTTATTGTAGGCTTTTCGTCTTGCTCCATAATAGGTTGTAGTTAAAGAATCGTAATGTCTGTCCATCTGTGATGTGGGCATAACGCCTTCAATTTTTTCGACGTTTCCGAGATAGTAGGAATTCTTAAGGTAATTTGAGTGGCCGTCACCAAAATAAAAGTCACAAACGTCACAAAGGGCGTTTGCAAATATTTTAGGGTCTGTGCTCTTAAGCTTGTCTTTTATTCCAAGACAGATAAAGTAGGTGTCAAAATCAGGAAAGTCTTCAATACCGTGAATGGCTTTGAGACCATAGTTAAAGTCCAGGTTAAGGCAGAGTTCATTGTAGCAGAAGTCTGCAAGAACCTGGCTTCTGACTCCGGTAGCTGCATCGTAGTAATCATCAGCCATGGTTTTATTGTTTTTTATGAGACTGTCAAAGTAAAGGTGTTTTCCGTTATAAAGGACTGAAGCAAGACCTTTTGCAAGGAAGATGTCGTTAAAGAACTGAAGTGGTATTGCAACAAAGTAGTTATTGGGAGCGTCTTCATCGTCCTGGCAGAGCATTACTCCAATATCCTGTGAAGACCAGTCAAGGGTTACAGGCTGACCTGCAATGTTGTAAACATTATCGATTTTCATATAATCAACATCACTGTTATTAGAGGAACCCAGGTCGTTGTAGAGTTTTTCATTTTTGCACTGGAAGAAAGCGTCGTAGTTTTCAAAAAACAGGGTGTGTTTTGAAAGATCCAGTACTGCAGAAGTATTATTTGTTTCATTTGTAATTTTAAGGCTTGTAGAATCTTTCTTAAGGTCAGGTATAGTGTATTTTGAATCCGAGTCAATAAAAGCAAGAAAATCTGAAAGGAGTGGGACATAAGGAATTTCTTCTTTCCCAGTGAAGAAAATGAGCGACATAAAAAGCAATGGGCTATCCTCGGCTTTATTTAGATCTTCGTTTAGTATGCGGAAATTGACCTTTTTAACAGTATAACTTTGGTTGTCTACAGGGGTTACGTCAAAGGTTTTTTCTTTGCTTCCGGAAAGAATTTCCCATTTTGAACCGTTCCACACATAAGAACAGCCGTCCGTGCTGTTGTAGTAGGCCCAGAGGTATTCCGGGTTTCCCAGTGCAGGATCATCTGCACTCTGGTAGGTTCCTTTCCATGTAATGGAAGTTCCGTCAACGCCGTTGGAACATGCAGTAAACATGCCAAGGGTCAGGGCTAATGTAAAAGCAATGACGATAAATGTATGTTTCTTCATATAGTAGACTTTAATCCGTTTTTTTCAAAATTCAAGCAAAAATGCCACTTATGCCAGGTAACGCCTGGTTTCAGGTCAAATTTTGTAAAATTAAGCCAAAACATAAATTCCCTCTGACAAATTCCATGGTCTATGTTAAAATAAAAAAAGGGGTTGTTTATGAAAAAAAGTATTTTCCTGTCGCTGACTTTAGTTTTTATGGCTTTCTCCCTTATTTCCTGCGAAAACTTTTTGCGGGGCGGAGACTTTCTTGAACAGCTGAATAAAGACATTGCTTATGCCAAAGCCACCCCCGTTCAGATTCGCCTTGAATGTGACGAAGGCATGGGAAGCATCAGTTCAGAGTCACATTTGACAAAAAAGCCCACGGACATTTTTACTGTAGAAGCCCGTATTTCTCCCGAAGCAGCATTTATTGCCTGGAAAGCCTACAGCGAGGATTTAAAGGAACTTTCGGCAGAAACAATCTCTTTTAGCGAAGAAACAATTACTCCCGACGGAAACTGCAAGGCCAGGGTTCATTTTAAAAGCGGAAGCCAGAACATTCTCATAAAACCCTATTGCATTCTTTCTCCAGCAGTAGCATCCTATTCTCCAAAAGATTCCGCCGAAGGTTTTTATGCCAACACTCCTATCGTCATTACATTTAATCAGTCCATGAAGGAAGAAGCGGTTTTAAAAAACATAGAACTTTCCTGGAAAGGACAGGACATTTCCTCTATGTTTGAAAAGCCTTCGTTTGATTCAGAAAAAAAATCGCTTACAATAAAACCCAAAAGTGAAGCCCTTCTTGAAAGCATAAAAGGTGAGCCTTATGCAGATGTTGATGTAAGTGTGAGTAAGGAAATATCTGTTACTGTAGAAGGAAAAGAAATTTTTCTTTACCAGAACGGCAATTCCGCTTTTACCGTGCGCTACAAGTCTCAGGTAGAAACACTCCCTCCGCAGAAATTTATTTTTGGTGCCTGCAGAAACGAAGTTCAGACTGATTCTTTTGATGAAGTGACGGAAACTTTCTGCACAGGAAAAACCCTTGAGTCTATTACAGAAGAGGAAATTTTACAGAACCGGACAAACGGGACCTTTTACATTTACGGCCGCTACTTTGACGCAGATTCCGGAGTAAAATCCGTGACAGTAACGGAAAAACGACTTAAGACTTACAGAAACACAGATGTTGAGGAAAATCCCCTTACATCAACCTTTACAGAAGAAGATGACAAGGTTTCCTTTTACCATGACGGAAAGGGAGACACATATTTTGTCATTAACTACGAATGTTTCTCTGGTGAAGGGGCAATAAGTTTTTCTGTTTATGTAAGCGACGGCAGCGGAAATGTTTCTGAAAAAGAAGACTTTATCCTCTTTAAAAAAACTTTTTCCATAAACTCTCTTATTCTCTGCAACATACCCAGAAACTTTACCGGGCAGGGAGAAAGTACGGATGAGAATTTTACGCTTGACCTGTACAATGCCCATGCCCGTAACATAAAGGTTTATGAAGGGAAAAATGCAGACAGCCTGAGCATTGATGTGTTTGGAGACATTACATTAAGCGGAAAAAACTGCAGCCTTTTCTGTGACTACACGGACAAAAACGGAAAGTTCCGCCATGAAAGTTTTTCTGAATTTGATGAAGAGAATGGATACTGGAATTTAGATCTTGACCTGGACAGTCTTGAAGGAAAAACTGTTAAAGTTATTGCCCGGGATGATATTGGAAATATGGCAGAAAAAGAATTTGCCTTTCCTTCAAAATTAAAAGCATTTTTACTTGATAAAAACTACACATGGAGTTACTTTAATTTTCTTACGACAGGAAGTGAAGACCTTTCAAGGCTTTTTGCTTACACCTATTCAGATAACGAAAATCCAGAAGAAACTTTTAAAATGAGATTTGTACTGAGTCCGCTCAATGCCCAGATTTCATCCAGATGGGAAAGTTTTTATGTCATTCCAATCTGCAACTTTTTGTGGGGAGATGTAAGCGAAGAATTTGTTTTTGAAAATCAGGAAGAGATAGATCCGGTTTCCGTAAAAAACATAAGCCTTTCTCCAAGTGAGAGTTCAGGCTATGTTGACATCATCATTACTCTGGAAGATGACCAGTGGAAAAAATACGACGCAATTACATTTGATTACTATCTGGAAAAAGAAAGTGCCGCTGGAACTACTTCAATTGGATCGTCCAATAATTTTATGAAGGCTGGAGAAAATACATTTGTTTTTAAGATAAAGTTCAATAACCTCTATGGAGCTGAAGGAAATATTACTATTTATGGCATAAAGGGACTTTCCCGTTCCAGTGGAATAACAGCTGCCATTCCAAATATTTCGCCTGAGTCTGTAAATGCATTTGACAACAGTGCGCCCAAGGTTGAAAGTTCCAAAAGATATGGTTTTGATAAATTTCGTCTCCTTTTTTCTGATGCAGGTACCGGTGTAGCCTGGTGCAGGGTAAGCTGTGCAGACGGAAGCGTTTACTATTCGGAAGATGATGGAAGCGAGGGTTATGTACCTGAGCTATTAATTCCCTTTTATTCACTTGAAAAAAGTTATACGGTTGCTCTTGCGGCAGAGGACAAAAGCGGAAACCTTTATGAAAAAGACAGCTGGAAGTTTTCTATGGAGACTTCTTCATGCTACACTCATCTGGAAAAAAATGATTCTGAAAAATGGAACCTTGTAAGTGACCCGGTGACAGACAGCAGCATTTCTAACTTTGGAAGTTATGTTTATGTAAGCCAGTTAAACTCTCTGGGAGAATGGGAAGTTTTGCTTGAGAATTATAAAAAGTCCAGCAGTAAATATAATACAGAAAACGGCCTTGTCTACAAAATTACAAATCTGGACCTTAACAATTATGGACTGAACGAAGGTTCATTCGTAAAAGTTTATACTGTCTACAGCAACGTTCCTTCAAAAACAATGTATTATTACACAGGCAGCAAAGGAAGCGGGGAATACGATCTTCTTCTTGCAAACGGAAACTCAAAGTCTTCAGTGGCAGTTTCTTCGGATGCACCCGTTTTGCTCAGAACCCTTGTTACTTCTTTTTCCTACAGTGAATGTTGTGACTGGACTGCAGAAGAATGGGAGCAGGACGTAAGAAAATGCGTGGACGAAAAATGCATGACTTTTACAGAGAGCATGACCGGCCCAAAAAAATACACAATCCCTGTAGAAAAAATTGAAGACGGAAAATGCTACTGTGTGGCTGCCCACTTCTCTGACGGCACGGTTTTATTGAGCGAGGTGTTTGCAAAGTGAAACTTAAATCAGCCTTAAAATAACTTGAAAAATGACGGTATATAACCTAAAATATTTTTTAGAAGGTATGTATAGAATCGTTAAAAAGTTTTTAAAAGGAAATGATTATGAAAAAAGTAAGTAAAAATCTCTTAGGCTTTTTATCTGTGCTGACAGTTTGCTTCTTTTTTACAAACTGTGAGAATTTTTTGAGCGGCAGTTCCTTTAAAGACCAGCTTGCAAAAGATGTGGACTATGCAAATTCCCCTCACCACAAAATTAAAGTAGAGGCAGTAAAAAATACAGGTACAATCAAAGTGCCTTCCAGCGGCGAAGTAGAAAAAAAAGTCAGTGACACTTTTACCGTAAAGTTTGACCCTTCCGACAACTGTAAGTTTATTAAATGGGAAGCCTGTTCACCCACTCTGGATTCAAAAGAAAACATCAGCGACTACATTACTTTTGAAAACGAAACTTCACTTGAAACAAAAGTTACTTTAAAAAAAGCAAAGGATGATCTTTTAATTCGTCCTGTCTGTCCTGAAAAACTTGCAGTTACAAATTTTAACTTAAGTGATGCAGATAAATCTTACCCAAAAGACAGCACAATTGTTTTAACCTTTAACAAAGAACTTAATGCAGATTCCCTTGAAAATATTCTCATTAGAATTCCAGGTCTGCCAAAAGACAAAACTTTCCGTGACTATTACAAGGAAGTAGAAGTTGACGGAAACATGATTGTTTTTTCACCAAAGATTGACTGGGACAATGTATCTGAAGAGGACTTTATTCCCCTTTCAAAAAATGAAACAAAACTCCTTTCTGTATTTGTTCCTGCCCTGACTCTTTCGTATACCAACACAAATTATTCTTTACCGATTACTTCCTGGATAGAAAATGACCTGGAGTTTTCTTTTGTAATAAATTCAGATACAGGTAAAGGTCCTGAAGCAGAAGTTATTTTAAGCGGAAACCACGGAAATTTTTCTCCCTTAAAGGGAAGCTATTCCGTTAAACAGTTTCTTGTAAACGACATTGAGTTTGAACCCGAAAGTGACTACGAGTTTATCCGCTGGCAGATTTTTAACGCCTTTACCGGAGAAGAAATAGAAAACGACACTTACTTAAGAATAAGTGACCCTGCTTCAGAAAAAACTTCCTACAAACTTATAGAAGACATTTCTCATGTAGAAAACTTACAGTTAGGAATCCGTCCGCTTGTTGCAGAACGCCCCCAGGTTATTTCCAACGCACCCCTCTACAGTTCCAATGGTGTTCTTCGAGACACAACCATCCAGGTTATGTTTGATTATGATATGGATGAGAATTCAATTTATTATTCAGATGAAGATTTAATGGAACTTTCTTTGCAGGGGGTCGATTGGGATAAAATTCTTTCAACGAGAATTGGAGAAGATGAAAAGTACTATGGTTATGTTTCAGAAGAAGGAATAACGTATTTTAAGAATATTTCTATTATTAATTCACGAAACAATGCAAATCTTATAGAAAATTTTAAAGCACCAGTTTTTGACAATCCAAGAACACTTTCTATTCCGGTAGAAGGTTCACTTGCCCCTGGAATGAATGTAATGGTCACTCTGGATAAAGGTTTTTTCAGGACCCTTGATGAAAAGAAAGTTACCATGAGTCAGTCAAAAAAATGGCTGTATCTTGTTAATGGTGATTTGGATGATACTCCGCCTTCGTTTGATTCATTCTCAATTTATGATTTATCATACACGCAGGATCAGGTAAATTCTAAGATTGATGAAAGTACAAAACCGACTCTCTCTTCTGAAAATGTAAACACCTTACACTTTATTAAGGGGAAAGATATTTATCTTGCACTCAAAGTTCGTGATAATGTGGCTCCTTCTTCCATTTTTGATATTGAAGTGACTAAAGTGTATGACTCAACTTATACTGCTCTGGCAACACCTGTTACAGAGACTATGAAGGTGTCTTATTCCATCTGCTATGGTTTGAATGCCGTTTACGGAGATGAAACAAGTGGAGATTTAGTTGCTGAACTCTGTCATCTTAAAGATTTTTCAGATGGAGTTTATGGTCTTGCCGTTAAGATAACAGACGGGAGTGGAAATGATGCATTGGCGCCCGATCCTGCTGACAGTAAACTCTATTATTTCTCTCTGGACAGTACGGTACCAGATATTCCGGCACCTTCTGTTTCAAACGGTGCTACCGCGACATCCCTTGTTTTGAATTGGAATAAGGGACTTGCTCTTGATTACAAAAATACTGTAATCAGATGGCGAAAATGGGGCAGCGAAGAAAATTATTCTTCATCAGAAGCATTGACTGGTGACACATATACAATTACAGGTTTAACGGAAGGAACTCATTATGAAATTCTTGCAGAATACTCTGACTATGCAGGAAACACAAAATATGTTTCTGTAGAAAACGGTGCATACACAAGACCCGGTCTGCCAAAAAATCTGGAACTCTCTGCTGAATATGGAACAGAAGTTACAATTGCCTGTGAATATCCTGACTTTGGAAACTGCACTAATATCAGAATCAGATATAAGAGGGAAGACAATAGTAACTGGACTGAATATTCAGACCGCATAACAGAAGAAAATCCCAGCCTGACAATTACACCGGTAAGGGGTCATAAGTATAGTTTTGAAATTTGTTCTTATGATGAAGATAGCGGTAAATACAGTTTCCCCTATTACACAAGCGGAACCTCATACCCGGAATTTACGGCAAGTCCAAATGAACCGACATTAGAATCATTTACCATTTCCCCAACTACACTGGGCCTTAGCTGGAGAAAGGCTTCTAGCGGAAATACAAGCGGTTATATTGCATACGTTTCAACAAATGCAGAATTTCCAAATACCACAGAAACAAAAACACAGACAATATCAGATTACAACATAAGAAATATAGAGTTTAGCGGTCTTACACAAGGAACCCTGTACTATGTAAAAGTTCTCTCATACTACGACAGTTTGGTTAATACTGCTTCTTCAAGAGTTGCTTCTATGTACACAAAGTGTGCAGCGGTAACAAACTTAAGAACCACACAAATTTCAAACAGCGGTATTGATTTGGGCTGGACGAAACCCGCAGGAAATTACAAGAATTATCAGCTTGATTATAAAAAGCATTCTGAATCTTCTTACATAAGTTATGGAACAATTTCAAAAGAAAAGACGAGTGTAACTGTTTCAGGACTGAATGCTGGTGAGTATTATGATTTTAAACTGTACACGATAGGAAATGGAACTGCAGACAGTAACTCTAGTGAAATAACCAATATAAATACATATCCGAATCCTGTAGAGAATCTTACAGCTGAAAAGGTTTTGAATTCAAATACCAGTTATATTCTATCCTGGAAAAAGCCTTCATCTGGTGAATATGACGGATACAAGTATTATGTTGCAAGTTCTGTGGCAGGACTTTCCTCTGCAAGTCCAACTACTGTAAATAAGTCTTCTGAAGTAAGTGGCACTATTGTCTTAAACAAGACTGCTTCAGCTAATGCTCTCCTGTATATAAAGGTTTCAACCTACAGAGGTAGCCTTGAAACAGAAAGTGATCCGATTGTATGTTCTCTTGGTCTGGATTCAGTAAAGAACCTTACGGCTTCAGCTCTTTCTAAAACAGAAATAAAACTTACCTGGACAAACCCCTTGTCGACTGGTTATGAAGGATTAAGAATATACAGGGGGTCAACTCTGCTTGCCGCAACCAATGCAAGCGGTTCCACACCTTCTATTTCAAAGACGGCTACGTCTTACACGGCAACAGGTCTTACAGTAAATACACAATATACATTTACTGTGGTTACTTATAAAAATGATACTTCAACAAGTACAGAACTTACTGCAGAAAGCATTGTGTCCCGCTATACTCTGGCAAACCCAGCAACAAGTTTTATTGCATCTGCGGCCGGTCCAACAAGTGTTAACCTTACATGGGCATATCCTGCGACAGGCACCTACAAGACATTATATATTTACAGAAATGATAACACGGATGGATATGTTGACTGGTGGAATTCAAGTTATCTTTCAACCACATCATCAACTTATACCGTTCCAACAGGCGGAACTACCTATACCTTCAGAATGGTTTCAACGAATGGTAATGATGTACAGAATACTGCTGATCAGAAAACTTATACGATTACAACACCACCATCTCCTGTAACGGGGCTTCAAACAACATCTACGGCAACAACTTCTGTAACCCTGTCATGGACCAAGCCAACAGGAAACTTTACTGGTGTAAAAGTTTATAAGAAGTTGCCTGGTGCAAGTAGCTGGACTCTCTTTAACACTTATGCAAACACAACAACTACAAGCTGCAGTGTAACAGGACTTACGGCTGGAAATACCTACGACTTTAAGGTGGAAAGTTATTTGTCAAACGTTTCTAATGTGGGGGAAACAAGTTCAGCAACTCTCCTGTCTGTGGACACAAAGCCTTATTCTGCTACCAGTTTCTCATTAAGTACAAGAACTTCAAGCAGCCTTAAGTTTACCTGGGTAAAACCAAGTGGTGCAATCTCAGGCTATGTTTTGTATTATAAGAAAAGCTCTGCGAGCAGTTATACAACGGTCAGCCTGTCAAGTTCTACGACATATCATACGATAAGCAATCTTTCACAGGGAACAATCTATAATGCTTATTTAATCTCATACTATAATTCTGAGTCAAATTATACTGCCACAAGTACTTTAACAAAAGCAACTCTTCCTGGAATTCCCGGTAGTTATTCAGTTGCAATTGATGGAGATGGTACAAAGGTAAGCTGGTCTAGTCCCACTAATGGATCTACTGGATATTATGTTTACTATAGAACGGGTAGCGGAAGTTACTCTTCTGTATATACTACGAACACTTATTATAGATTTGCTAACACATCCCTGACAAATGGTGCAAATTATTCATTCTATGTAAAGGCGTATAACACTATAAACTCTGAAACCCTTTATTCTGATGCAACCAGTACAAAAACAATTTATACACCTCCTAAGGCACTAAGCTTTACGACTAACCCCTACATCTATCAGGATGATGGAATGGGAACAGTTACTTTGAGATGGGTTAATACTACAGGAAGATCTGATGTAGACGGTATCAAAATATATCTTGATAACAGTTCAAGTTATGATAAATCTGTAAGTTTCACAAGTGGAGAAGCGTCTACTGCAACAATAAAAATTCCAAATTGCACGCGGGAAAGCAGTCATTATTTCAGATTTGAACCCTATCATAATAAAAACTCAAGTACAGCCAATGGACCTAGGTCATCATATTCTCTTGCTGTAACAAACGGAGATCTGAAGGTTAATGGAACGACAATTACTAAAACACGCCTTATAAATGTAGTAACTTCCGATTCTGGTTATACAATTAGAAATAATACTACAGAGGAAGGCGGTTCATTTACAGAAGAGCGTGTGCTGAAACTTACAAAGTATTCAATTGGTCAGTACGAAGTTACTAATGAATTGTATAATATAATAATGGGTTCAAAACCAAGCGAGTATACGAATGACAAATATCCCGTTACAAATGTAAGTTATTACCATGCCATAGCCTTCTGTAATAAGCTTAGCGTTTTGCAGGGGCTAACCCCATGTTACACTGTTTCTGGTATAACTGACTGGTTAACAATTACTCATAGTGGTGTTCCAACAAGTAATAATGTAAACTGGTCTAAGGCAACGCTTAATATGTATGCAAATGGCTACCACTTGCCAACGGAAGCTCAGTGGGAATTTGCAGGTCGTGGTGGAAGTACTTCTGCTGCTGACTGGTCATACTGGTGTGCAGGAAAACCCAGTAGTGCAGATTCATCTGATTATGCAGTAACTGGAGCTCAGTCAAAACCTCTGGCAGTTGGATCAAAGTATCCTAACAGGCTTGGCCTTTATGACATGACAGGAAATGTATGGGAATGGACTACTGACTGGAATAATAGTGTACCATCCGGAACCCTTACAGACCCTTATTGCGGTTACTCTACAGTTTTCTCTGAAACACCTGCACCTTCTACAATGGCAAGAAAGACAAGTTCTAATGTGGGTATTCTCTTGAAGGGTTCCAGTTTTAGAAATTCCTCTGACCGTGATCTTTGGTACAATTCTTATGTAGAACCGCCATATTATATAAAATGTATAGATAAGAGTGGCTGGAACGATAAGGGTTATTCAACATACGGTTTCCGTCTCTGCCGAAATGTAACTTACTAAATGCAGTAAAACAAAAAAAAGGGGATGACATGGGATATCTAATAAGTTTAATGTCAACGGTCATTAAGACATCCCGCTCATCCCCGGTTGAATTGTTTATTTATTCGTCCTTATATTCGTAAACTATGGTGTAGCTTCCTGAGGGGCTTGCGATACCTATTGTTGAGTCCCATACACCAATCTCCTTTTCTATTTTGTCCCACTGTTCTTTTGTGCCCCTGTAACAGATTTTTTCAAGATTTATGCACATATAAAAAATATCATCGTTAATGCGCTCTGGTAGTTGTTCAGGTAAAACAATGCTTTTTAAACCTGTGCAGATATAGAAAGGTCCACTATCCCAGGAAAGTTCTATATTTGGCAATACTATTTTTTCCAGTTTTGTACAGCAAGCGAAGCACTCCTCTTCCAGAGTTAAAGATGTGGAAGTCATGTTTTTTGGGAATACAATATTCTGAAGGTTTATGCATTGTTTAAATGCCCCATCTTCAATTGTTTCCAGAGTAGAAGGAAGGTAAACGGAATTAAGTTTTGTACAGCCATAGAATATACCCCACTTAAGTTCAGTTATTCCCTCTGGAATTGTTATGGTGCGTAAATTTGAACAGTCCATAAAGGCTTGATAACCAATGCTGGTGATGTTGTCTGGGAGAGAAATGTTTTCTATTAAAGTGTTTCCAGAAAAAGCATATTCGTCTATTTTAGAAATTGTTTCGGGAACAGTTACTATTTTGTCACTTCCAAAATACGAATGCAAAACAGTTTTTTCTTTATTCATCAAAAATGAATTTTCCAAAGAAAAGTTTTCATTTGAAGCACTGCTTATTTCAAGTTTAGGACAGCCAGAAAAAGCTCCCTGTTCAATTGTTTTTAAGCTTGAAGGAAGAGTGACTTTTTTTAGTTCCTTACAGTTTAAAAATGCATCTTCTCTAATTATTTCAACACTCTCTGGTATGTTTAACTGTTTAAGGCCTGAGTTACTGAAGCTGTGATAAGATATTTCTGTAAGGGCAGCAGGCAGGTTTATTCTTTCAAGACTTGTGCAGCCACTGAATGCGAAACTTTCTATAGCAGTAACTGTATTTGGAATGGTAATGCTTTTAAGTTTAGAACAATCACTAAATGTGGATTGTGCAATCTGTGTTACATTTGAAGGAATTGCAATACTTTCCAGTTCAGTACAATTAGAAAATGCATAACTACCGATGGAAGTGACCGTTTCTGGAATCTGGATGCTTTTTATTTTTGTTCCAGAAAAACAACTGTCAGAAATTTCTGTAAGGGAAGATGGCAGGTTTATGCTTTCCAGTTCAGTACAATTAGAAAATGCAGAAGTACCAATGGAAGTGACCGTTTCCGGAATCTGGATGCTTTTTATTTTTGTTCCAGAAAAACA
>JAEEGL011167071.1_pt1 | contig 24393 bp, 26 predicted proteins | sample 9134231 | NCBI WGS metagenome assembly JAEEGL01 (sample SAMN16246548, study PRJNA631951) | gut metagenome | biome: gut microbiome; feature: rumen; material: fiber-attached | host: Bos | place: Iran: Karaj | collected 2018-10
CGAGGAGGTGTTCGAGGTGTCTTCGGTCGACACGAAGATGCTCGCCGAGAAGCTGGTCGTCGACGGCTGGACGAAGAAGAAGGCCGACGAGGAGATCAAGAAGTGCCTCGAGCCCTTCATGAACGTCGGCGCGCCGAGCGTCCGCTGGACGCAGAAGCCGCCGAAGGCGAAGCAGATCGAGTCGGAGTTCTGACATGCCGTGCTTCGCGAACAAGACGTTCTGGAAATGCGTAGCCGGAGAATCGAGGAGAGGGAAGATGCCTAACGAGTACGAGCTCATGCCGCAGCACGACGCCCGCAAGTCCTTCTACGGGAAGGCGCGGGTGCGCGTGGACGACCACGGGAACAGGTTCCTGATCAGCTACGGGACGCCCGTCATGTGGTGGGACGCCAAGACGAAGACCCTGCACAGGCTGATCGCGGGCTGGAACGACCCGAACGGCAAGTACGTCACGTGGTCGAGCACCACGGGGCGCCACGTCACCGAGTTCTCCCGCCAGATGGAGGGCTGCGCCGCGGTCACGAAGAAGGAGTGGGACAAGATGGAGGTCGAGAGCCTCCCTCACCCGCTGTAAGCCAAACGATGTCTCTCCGCCCCGGGTGGGGCGGAGGACTAAACACAAGACAAAACCAAAGGAAAGAAAATGAGCAACCAGAAGAAGGCCGCCGAGGCGGCAGCAACGCAGGAAAACAACGAAGACGTCGTCGACGCCCGTGGCACGACGGCGGTGGCCACGCAGGCGGAGACGGGCGTCTCCGTCGAGGTGCAGGTGGAGGGGGCCCGTCTCGAGTTCCCGTTCATCCGCATCGGCCAGGGCATGAGCCAGTGGCGCACGAGCGAGACGAAGAACGGCAAGCCCGAGGAGGGCGCGTTCTACGTCGGCAAGAACAAGGAGACGAACGTCAAGATCGCCGACGCGGGCAAGGACGCCGGCATCTACGGCATCATCCTCGACAAGGTCGACGGGTTCAAGGAGGACCGCCCGTACTCGCCCGGCAACAACGTGGCTCCCCGCCGCTGGATCGTCGGGCAGCTCGACGCGAACGGCAAGCCCTTGACCGCCGAGGAGTGCCTCGCCGCGGCCGCCGCGGAAGGCTTCAGCCTCGCGCCGAAGCCGACCGGCGAGGTGTGGCCCGACAGCGGGCGCCCGAAGATGAGGGCGAACCTCTCGAGGTTCTGCTACCTCATGATGCTGGTGCCGGTGCCGGAGACGATGGAGTCCGACGAGTTCCGCGTGTACCCGATCGGCGACCGCCTCTACACGACGGCCCGCATGGAATGGGACAAGCAGTACTTCGCGGCGCTCGACTCGACGCTCGGGAACATCAAGTCCCGCGCCGACTTCGCCTACGCCCAGGAGCAGAAGAAGCTCCTCAAGGACGGCAAGATCAACGCCGAGGAGTACAAGGCGAACCTGGCCACGCACCGCTTCTCGGTGAACGGCCTCGTCTGCCACGTCTACTCCTTCGAGGCGCAGAACAAGCAGGGCATCGCCTACACGAGCCACGCCTTCGAGCGCGCGCTCAAGGACGGCAAGCCCTACGAGTTCACCGCCGAGGAGAAGGAGGACTTCCTCCGCTTCCTCATGGCCGCGAAGGCCGGGGCGGCGAGCCTCGACGACGTCGACGACAACGGCGAGTTCTGATGCGCAAGAGTCCGCGAGGACAGGCCCCCGGTTCCGGAAGGAATCGGGGGTTTATTTTTTTTTCTTTTTGCGCTTGACTTCGGCGTCGGGGTTATGATATACTACGCGGCCATGAGGACAGATAAGGTCAAAGGCAGGAAGGTCCGGGTGTACGAGCCCGGCGACGGAATACGGAGGCGCTTCCACGAGGCGCTCGATCCGAAGCGCTACGATTTCCCCAGGAAGGGGCTCATCCACCACGCGCGCTCGTGGTTCCTCTCCGACGCCCCGCTGAAGCGCCCCGTGTTCGGCGTCTACGCGATGGCGTCGTTCGCCGAGGACATGCTGTGGCGCGCGAAGTTCGGCAGGGGCGGGCGCATCCCGAGGGTCGAGGAGGCGATGCCGTTCTTCTCGGCGACGAGGGCGGCCTTGCAGAACGTCCTGTCGACGTACCGCATCGACTTCCGGCTGACGGCGAAGGAGGTCAGGTCGCTGCGCAAGGTGGTGGCCAAGCTGATTTCGCAGGCGAAGGCACTCGTCGAGCGCATGAACGAGGATTTCACAAACAGAAAGGAGACACACAGTGTCTGACAACAACGTCCGCCAGCGGGACGGTAAAGAGCTGGACAGGCAGGCCGTGGCGATCGACTACGAGTCGTTCTACGACGTGAAGGCGAAGTATTCCCTGTCGACGATGCCGACATGGCAGTACTGCGCGGACCCGAGGTTCGACGCGTACCTCGTCGCGATATGCGGCTGGGAGATAACCGACGACGGCATCTTCGAGCCCGGCATGACGCTGGGCGGCGGGTGCTACGAGGAAGGGTGGGAGCCCGGGAAGACGATCACGAGGAAGCGCGCCGACGGCTCGCTCTTCCGCAAGCTGCCCGACGGGCGCCAGCTCTACATCGGACGCCCCGAGAACTTCCCGGACTGGGAGAACCTGAAGGGCCGCCAGCTCGTTATGCACAACGCGTCGTTCGACGAGGTCGTCACGCTCGAGCTCGTGAAGCGCGGCCTCCTGCCGGGGTTCCTCTCCGGGAACGCGTACCGCTGCACCGCCGACCTCTCCGCCTACCTTCTCGCTCCGAGGAACCTGAAGGGCGCGATGAAGGAGCTCTACGGGAAGGAGATCTCCAAGGAGGTCCGCGCCGGCATGGACGGCCGCCACGACTACGAGCTGGGCGCGGACGAGCGCAGGGCCCTCGTCGAGTACGGCGGGTCCGACGCCGTCGAGTGCCACGACATCTGGCTCGACCACGCGTCCGAGTGGCCGTACTTCGAGCGCCGCATGTCCGAGCTGAACCGCGAGTCGACGATACGCGGCATCCGCCTCGACCTCGACTACGTGAAGGAGTCCGTGAAGGAGCTGAAGCGCTACCTCGCCGAGCTCGCCGCCGACATCCCGTGGCATCCCGAGAAGCCCATCGGCTCCCTGCCCGCCCTCCGGGCCGCGGTCGTCGCGATGGGCATCGAGCCCCCGAAGTCGTTCAAGAAGGACGACCCCGGTTTCCTCGACTGGCAGAAGGAGCACGACGACATCCCGTTCATAAAGGCGCGGCAGAAGGCCGTGTCGGTGACGATGAACCTCGCCCGCGTCGAGTCGATGCTCGAGACGGTCGACCAGGCGGGCAGGTCGCACCCGGCGTTCCTCTACTTCGGCACCCACACGGGACGCTTCTCCGGCCGGTCCGAGTCGGGCGGCAACGTGAACCTCCTCAACCTCCCGCGCAAGCCGGTCATGTCCGGCGACGAGCACGTGTTCGAGGGCAAGGGCGTCGACATCCGCGGCATGTACGTCCCCGACCCGGGGTGCAAGTTCGCCGTGTACGACTACGCCCAGGTCGAGTCGAGGTTCGCCCTGTGGCTCGTCGACGACACGCACATGATGTCGGCGATGGAGAAGGAGGGGAACCTCTACACCGCGAACGCCGTGATGATGGGCTGGTGCAAGTCCGGCGACAAGATCAAGAAGACGAACCCCGACCTCTACCGCCTCGCCAAGTGCTGCGTGCTCGGCCTCGGCTACGGCATGGGCGCGGCGAAGTTCGTCGACAACTGCAAGTCGCAGGGCCTCGAGCTCCCGTCCATGCCCGTCGAGAAGTGGCCCGAGCTCGACCGCCGCCTCACGTTCATCATCCGCAACGTGGCGAGGATCAAGGGCGACCCGTACTCCGAGCGCAACAGGGAGAAGGTCGGCCAGCTCCTCGAGTCCCTGCGCATCGTGACGGACTGGCGCAACGCGAACTCGAAGATCGTCTCCAAGTGGCGCGAGTACGAGGAGGTGTTCAAGCAGCGCATCGCGGCCGGCAAGGACACGGTCGCCATCCGCCTCCCGGGCGGGCGCATAAAGCGCTACTTCAACCCGCACCTCTGCAAGGAGGAGACGGTCGAGATCGACGAGGACGGCCGGGAGCATCCGTCGTTCCGCATCGCGATCAAGGCGTCCACGGTGCGCGGGGCTCCGCCCGTGTTCCTGAACGGCGGGGCGATCATGGAGAACATCATCCAGGCCGCGTGCCGCGACATCCTCATGAACGCCATCGTCGAGATCGCCGACACGCACCCGGAATGGAAGTACGTCTTCAACGTGTACGACGAGTGCATCTTCCAGATCCCGGAGAAGGACGCGGAGGAGGCGCAGGCCGAGATCCCGCGCATCATGACGAGGGGCGACCGCATAAAGGACTGGACCGAGGGGCTCATGCTCGAAGTGGAGGGGGATATATGCGACCGGTATCACAAGTAGAGAGGAAGGTCGGCATGAACCTCCTCATGTGCATACCGCCGGACCACATGCGCGACGACCTGCCGAGCGCGGTCAGCCTTCAGGACGTGGCCATGAAGCTGTCCTCGTTCCCGTGGAAGAACTCGGCGGCGAAGATGTACGTCCGCATCACCGACGACCTCGGGAACACGGTCACGCTGCCGTGCTGCGCGATCGAGGACTGCGAGGGCGGGTTCGCCCTCGTGGCGCACAGGACGGGGAGGCCGGTAGCATGAAGTTCTTCTGCCTTCCCAACCTCGCCACCGACCACGTGTCCGTGAGCGAGACGCCGTGGACCGAGTTCCCGGTGGCGCCGGAGGTGCTCGACCTCCCGAAGGACGAGTACAAGAAGCGCTGGTTCAGCCCGGACACGAAGCACTGCCTGTTCCTTCTGACGGAAGGGCAGAACGCCGCGTTCGCGACGTCGCAGGGCAACCAGTGCGCCGCCATCCACGGCTTCGTCGCGGACTACGACGGCGTGTTCACGCCCGACCTCATCGAGGCCATGCAGCAGAAGCCGCTCTTCCGCTACAAGCCGAGGTGGTGGAGCGTCTCGCAGTCGAGGAAGCTGCACCTCGTGTGGGAGTTCGACCGCCCGATAACGACGGCGGGGAACGCCCACGCGAACGAGCTCCTGCACGTCATCGCCGCGCACCTCAAGGCCGTCCGCTGGGGCGTCGGCTACGACCCCGACTCCGAGCTCTGCACGCAGGTGATGGACATCGGCCGCGAGTGGCACGAGTTCTCCACGTCGCGCGTGCCGACCGAGGAGATCATAATGTGGGACGCGAAGCTCTTCGAGACCAAGTCGAAGAAGCTCGTCGACGAGGTCGTCGACATCCCGTTCGACGTCGTCGCCGAGGAGATAAAGAAGCGCGAGTGGCCGATCAAGCCGCCGGAGCGCGTCGAGATCGGCGTGCGGTGCGTCCGCTTCTGGGACGCGAGCGCGGACAACGCGACGGGCGCGCAGTTCACGAAGGACGGCCTGCGCGTCTACACGCCGCACGACGGAGGTTTTTGTTCGTGGAAGCGGCTCCTCGGCTCCGAGTTCTGCGAGCAGTACACGGCGAAGTCGATGGCCCCGTTCTTCGAGGACACGTACTACTGCCACGCGAAGGACGAGTACTGGCGGTTCTTCCGCAACGACACGCCGGTCCACTTCGAGAAGCGGACGGAGAAGGTGCTGCGGCGCGACCTCATAATCGAGGCGAAGCTCGCCGCGAAGCCCGGGAAGGGCGAGGACATGTCGGAGCTCGACCGGGCGCTCTACTCCATAACGAGGAGGAACGTCGTCGACGCGGTCGCGCCCGTCATCTACAGGCCGGCGGGGAAGATACGCGTCGCCGGCCTCGGCTCCGTCCTCAACACGTCGCTCGTCACGGTGGTGAAGCCCGCGCCGCGCATCGCCGTGGTGACGCCCGAGGACATGGAGCGGTTCCCGGACTGCCCGAAGCGGTACAGGGACGACCCGTCCATCTGCGAGTGGGACAACCCGTTCGCCGTCTCCGGCTTCCCGCACATCCACCGCTACCTCACGGCCATGTTCATGAAGGGGCAGGACGGGTTCGACGCGTGGGAGAAGGCGGGCTACCCGCTCCACAGGCCGAGCGACGGCAAGCCCGTCGCGCAGCTCGAGGACCCGCAGCTCGTCCACCTCATCTCGTGGATGCACCACTTCTACTGGCACGCCGCGCGCCTCGCCGAGAACCCGCCTCCGGGCACCGTGCTGATACTGGCCGGCCCGACCGGGATAGGCAAGTCGTTCTTCGCGACCGAGCTCCTCGGCAGGCTCATGGGCGGCTGGGACTACGCCGACGAGATGTACCTCAAGGGCTCCAGGTTCAACGCGGGCATCGTGGGGAAGCCGGTGCACGTCATCGACGACAAGCTCGGCTCCAAGACGCAGCGCGACAGGCTGAAGTTCACCGAGGCCCTCAAGGTGCTCGCGGCGAACGGACGCGTCCGGTGCGAGGCGAAGTTCGGCTCGGCGGTCGAGGGGCTCCCGTGGCCGGGCCGCGTCGTCATCCTCTCGAACGTCGACGCGCAGTCGCTCTCGGTGCTCCCGGACCTCGACATGTCGACCAGGGACAAGTTCACGATGCTGAAGCTCGGGGGAGCCAAGTACACCTTCGGGTCGACGGACGAGAACCAGCGCTGGCTCGCCGAGGAGCTGCCCGCGTTCGCCCGCTTCCTCCTCGGGTGGAAGATACCCGCCGAGATACGCGACGAGCGCTTCGGCGTCCGGGCGGTGCAGCACTCCGACATGGCGCAGGCGTCCGCCGAGAACGGCCTCACGCAGATCCTCGTCGAGGTGCTCGAGACGTGCATCGAGGAGACGACCGGGCAGAAGGACCCGGCGGAGCTCTCCGACGCCGAGGGCTGGGCCGTGGAGGGCCCGGCGGTCAAGGTCTACAAGTGGATCAAGGAGGTCGACGACGCCCTGGCGCGCGAGGTGTGCGACGCGAGGACGCTGCACCAGAACCTGCTGACGCTCTACAAGAGCGGCGGCTACAACCTGAAGTACGACGAGCGGACGCACCGCTGGTCGATACCCTACGCGTTGAGGAGGGAGAAGTGAGAAAAAATCTTCTTTTTGCGCTTGACCCCGAGGTCGGAGTTATGATATACTACGGAGCAATCGGATGAATAGTGCAGTCTACATAGGGATCGACCCCGGCAAGGACGGCGCGATGGCCATTCTCGGCTACCGCGACGTGCCGATCGTCATCCCGTTCAGCGAGTCCGAGTACGCCAACCAGCTGCGCCGCGTCGCGCCGTTCTTCATCGCCACGGGCGACGGCGTGGTCGACCAGCGCGAGACGTTCGCCGTCGTCGAGCACGTGAACGCCATGCCCGGCCAGGGCGTGACGAGCTGCTTCTCGTTCGGCCAGAACTTCGGTTTCATCCTCGGGCTGCTGACGGCGTTCCGCATCCCGTACGAGCTCGTCCGCCCGCAGAAGTGGAAGAAGGAGTTCTCCTGCACGTCGGACAAGAACACGTCCATCGAGGTCGCGCAGAGGCTCTTCCCCGGCGTCGACCTGAAGAGGACGCCCAAGTGCGTCAGGCCGCACGACGGCAAGGCCGAGGCCCTGCTGATGGCGGAGTACGCGAGGAGGGCGCGGGCATGAACAACCCGAACGAGTCCATCCTGACGACGGAGCTCGGGACGCCCATCGGCGAGGTCGTGCTCGCGGACAACGCGCACGTCCCCGAGGTGACGCCGAACGAGCAGTCGGTCGAGGAGAACCGCGAGGCGGCCCTGCGCGCCCAGGCGACCGAGCTCACCGGGGACCCCGACGCCGACAAGGCGGTCGCGGAGCTCTACCCGCACTACGGCGACGCCGAGAGGCGCAAGCTCGCCATGACCGCCTATGTCGTCGAGCAGAAGACCATAGCGCAGGCGGCGGAGATCGCGGGCGTCCCGGAGCGCACGGTCTCCATGTGGTCGTACAACGGCCAGTGGGACCAGCTCGCGAAGAAGGAGTGCGCCGCGCGCGAGTCGCAGGCGAAGCTCGAGCTTGCCCGCATCCGCGCCGAGAAGCGGACGAAGATCGTGCAGGAGCAGCTCGAGCAGGCGAAGCAGCTGCGCGACAAGGCGATCGAGAAGCTGAACGAGGGCGAGGCGAGCGTCAAGCCGGCCGCGGAGGCGTGGGCGGCCGCGGCCAAGGTCGAGCACACGCTCACCGGGCTCTCCGAGGCCGGCACGGTCGCCGACATCGACGGGTCGTCCGACGACAAGAAGAAGGACGCCGGCAAGCAGCCGCTCGTCATGGTGTTCCAGGGCGGAGGGCTTCCGCCGGTGAGGAGGGCTACGTGACGGACGAGGCGACAAGGCTGCGCGTCGCGCTCTACTGCATGGGCGACTCCCGCAAGGCGCTCCTGAAGCGCTACACGGGCGGGAAGGAGCCCACGCTCGCCGACGTCGTCGCGGTCTCCCAGTTCCTCAAGGCGCTCTCCTCCACCGTGGCGGAGAGGAAGAGGACGGAGCTGCGGGGGCTCGGCGTGTTCGAGTGGCGTCCGTGGAAGGGCAGGCTCCCCACGGGGCGGAAGGTCTCCACGTGGAGGCTCGTATTCAAGTACAGGCAGAAGCACGGGTTCGTGCAGAAGGGCAGGCGGAAATGATGAAGGTCGTGGCGTGGGCCGTCGGGATCGACGTGCTGGCGCAGGTCGTGCTCGTCGTGGCGAAGCTCACGGGGCACATAGCGTGGGGATGGGCGCTGACGCTCATACCGGCCGAGGCGCTCGCGGTAGTGGTCCTCGTGTGCGTCGTCCTCGTCCTGTGGATGGCGGCGAGCTGGGGCGGCCTCGACTTCGAGGACAGCGACGGCTGCGGAAGGAGCGAGTGATGCTGGAGATACACGATGAGCTGATGACGCCGGGGTGCCCGCAGTGCGCGATCAAGCACCTGTCGGCCGCTCTGTACCACGTGGCGAGGGGAGCCGTGCAGAAGGACGTGTTCCCGGACTCGTACATGGCGTGCGTATGCACCGCCTACATAAACCTCGTCGAGGTGAGGGCGGGCTACCGCTCGCACCTCTGGTACGCCGTCGGCGCCCTGGTCAGAGCCGAGGAGCACTTCGCCGTGGGGCTGGGCTCGTGCGTGGCGCGCGAGGCGAGGCTCATGCTCGAGGAGCACGGCGAGGAGGCTCTTATCGACGCGCTCCGCTGTATCAAGGAGGGGACCGCGCCCACCCATGCGGACTGGGCCGCCGCCCACTTCGAGGAGGCCCGGCGCGAGCTCCCCGCCTACGCGGACATGATGACGATGGCCAACATCATCGAGACCATCGAGACCATCCGGTCGGACTTTTTCATTACGGATCAAGAGGTCGCCGTCGCCACCTCCACAGAAGGCGCGGGGGAAGGAGGTGAAGAAACGATGGCGACGAAGAAGGCAGCGAAGGCCAAGGTCGACCCGAAGGCCGCGCAGGCGGCGTGCAAGGGCGGCAAGGCCAAGAAGGCTTGCGGCAAGGGCGGCAAGTGCAAGAAGTAAGGACTCTTGCTTTGCGGCGGGACGGGCGTTCTTTGTACGTTTCTTCCGTCTGCCCCGCCGCGTCGAACGAAACGACGAACGGAACGTACTTTGGAGATTTCGGAATGAAGATGCAGGAAGTGATAACGGCGCTGCGCAAGGAGGTCCCCGCGCTCGCCAAGTGCAAGGACGAGGCCGGGGAGCTCCAGCGCAAGGCGTGGAACCTCTTCGACGACCTCCGCCGGTGCGAGTCGGATGAGGCGCGGAGGCTCCTCTACGACGCGTTCGGCGAGACGATGAACCGGTTCGGGCAGTCGCTCGCCGACCTGTACGTCCACGTCGAGGGCCTGCAACGGCTCAACGCGGGCTACACGCGGAAGCTGGGCGCGAAGCCGAAGAAGGCCGAGGACCCGCGGCAGATGAAGCTCGACCTCGGGGAGGTGAAGTGATGGCGGGCTACGTGCCGGAGAAGCCGAAGGACGACGTGGTGAACCACCCGTCCCACTACACGCAGGGCGGCATCGAGTGCATCGACGCGCTCGAGGCGGCGGTGCAGGGCAAGCCTCCGGAGGAGGCCATCCTCGCCGCCAACGCGATCAAGTACCTGTGGCGGTACAACCTGAAGGAGCCGGTGCGCTCGCTCAAGTCGGCGCGCTGGTACATCGACAGGCTCATCGCCAAGGTCGAGAAGAGGTGCGGGAAGTGACGGCCGACGAGGTCATGCTGCGGAACGCGCGCTCCGGGAAGGACATCGCGCCTCCCTGGATGCCGAGGCCGAGGCCGCTCACGCCCGAGGAGCTCGCGGCGTTCGGCCCGGCCCCGCGCCTCTCCCTGCCCAACCCATGCCCGTACGTGGCGGTCAGGATGATCCGCGACAGGCCGGCCATAGAGGTCGGGATAAGGGGGACGTTCTGATGGACGCCGACCGAAGGAGGGTGATGGCCTATGAGCTTGGAAGACGACGAGATACCGAAGAGGGGGCGCGGAAGGCCGATGCGCGGGATCGAGGACGGTCTCGCGCCGGTGCCGGGCGCGCGGGTCGACACGCCGAGGTGCAGGCTGTGCGAGAAGCGGGACGCGCGGAAGGCGTGGTGCCCGATACGCGCCATGCCGTGCAACCCCGACGCGCCGATGTGCAAGTGGGGGCTCGTGACGTACCGGGCCCGGAAGCTGCGGGAAAGGAGAAGCGCAAATGAATGACACGCATGGAGTGTCGGGTCAGGGCTGGTACGGCTTCGACCTCGACGGAACGCTTGCCGTGTACGACGGCTGGCACGGGATAGACCACATCGGCGCGCCGGTCGTGAAGACCGTGCGGCTCATGAAGCGGATGCACGAGGACGGGCTGCGGGTCAAGATACTCACCGCCCGCGTCTCGCCGAGGTCCGACGTGGAGACGAGGACGAACCCGTACCTCGAGAACCACTGGTGCATCGAGAGCCCGAGCGACATGCCGTGGGCCCTCAACCCGAAGGTCTGGACTGCGCGCGAGTTCGTGCAGGACTGGTGCTGGCGGGTTCTCGGCTTCGTCCCGGAGATCACGCACGAGAAGGACCACCTCATGCTGAACCTCTTCGACGACCGCGTCGTGCAGGTCGAGCCCAACTCCGGCTGGATCGTCGGACGGATGCCGCCGGAGCTCGTCAAGTACTGGGAGGACTGATGAAGCCGTTCGTCAAGGTGTGCGAGTCGAAGGTGCTGCGCCGCTCCGTCGTGGTGTGCTGCGGGACGAAGGACGAGCTCAAGAAGCTCTTCTTCGACCCGAAGACGTTCGACGGGTTCGAGCCGTCGCCGAAGGAGCACAGGGAGACCTGGGCGCAGCTGGAGGACGGCTGGCGCAAGACGGTCGACGAGCCGGACGTCGGCGCGCTCGGCTTCACGATGCGCTTCCGGGGCGACGTGTTCGTCGTCCTCCCGAAGTGGGACTCGCGCGTGTTCGTCCACGAGGCGTACCACGCCGCGCAGCGCATGTTGCAGGAGATCGGGACGGACGACGAGGAGCTCGGCGCGTACCTGGTCGAGTGGCTGTTCGAGGAGATCTGCTGGGGCGAAGGCCCCGGGGAAAGGAACACGAAATGGACGACACGAAGAACTACAACCCCTCCGCGTACTTCGCGGAGCGGTTCAAGATCAGGAAGCTGATCGGCTACCTCAAGCGGGACGACCCGCAGTACCGGGAGCAGAACGTCGCGTCGGCGGCGTCCGCGCTCGAGCTGCTCTACGGCAAGACGGAATACCTGTCCGTCGCGCAGTGGATCGGCGACGGCATGCTCGCGTCGGAACGGGCGAGGCGCAGCAGCCTCTGGCTCGGATGGTGGCGGGCGTGGCGCATCCGCCGGGACGTCCGGCGGAGCCTGCGCCGCATAGATTTCGGAAACTAACGAAAGGAGAACAGACAATGAGCAAGAAAGACATCGGGGTGTTCGGCGATCCGAGCTACCTCGTGAAGAAGTTCGACGACATCGACAGCGCCGTGCGCTCCCGCAAGTCGCGGCTGGCGAAGGACATAAAGGCCCTCGTCAAGTCGAAGTCGACGAAGAAGGACAACATGTACTGCTACGAGGTCCTCGTGACCAAGGGGCAGTTCGACGGCAAGCCGTGCGAGAGCGTGGTCGCGCACGTCGCCCTCGGCCTCAACGGGCCGGGCCGCAACAGCGACTACCTGGCGGCGCTCAAGCGCCTCACGGACACGAAGCGGTTCGTGCTGCTCGACGCGTGGATCGACGCCGTCGACGACCTGTGGGACTTCCTCTTCGTGTGGCAGAAGGAGGCGTGATGGAGTTCCTCAACATCGAAGTCTCGCACATGCAGCACGCCCTCCGGGGCATGCGCAACGCGATGAGCGGGTGGGACAAGTCCGACACGATGGACGTGGTGGACGAAGTCCTGCACAGACACGACACGGTGGTCGGCATATCCGACCGCGACCTCGCGCGCAGGCTCATAAAGGCCGGCGCGCCGCACCGGAAGTTCCTCCGGCAGATAAGCGTCATCGTCGACATCTGCAAGATGCCGTCGTACTTCATGCACGAGTTCGCGACGTACAAGGTCGGCACCACCGCCGACTCGTCGTCGACCATGCACAAGATCACGAGCCGGCCGCTGACGTTCGACGACTTCGAGGCCCCGGAGACGGACCTCGAGCGCGACCACCTGCGGCGCACGATCGAGGCGCTGAACGTCTCGAGGGACAACTATCTCCTGGCCAAGGGCGACGGCAACGTGCCGGAGGCCGAGCGCATCTTCAGGTCGATGAAGCGCATCCTGCCGCACTCGTACCTGTACGAGCGCATCACCTGGACGTGCAGCTACGAGAACCTCGTCGAGATCTGGCGCTGGCGCCGGAACCACAGGCTCCCCGCGTGGCACGAGTTCTGCGAGAAGTTCATCGCCAAGCTGCCGTACTCGGAGTTCATCACCGAATACCCGGACAAGGAGGAGAAGTGATGGGCACGCTCGACATAGGCTGGGCCATACGCGGCCTGAAGCTCGGGAAGAAGGTGCGCCGCCGCGGGTGGCGCGACAAGCGCAAGTTCCTCTGGTTCAAGCCGCCGGTCCAGATACAGGCCGACTGGTGCAAGGACCCCAAGCTGAAGAAGCTGGCGGAGGACAACGGCGGGGCCATCGACGGACTCGGGACCATCTGCATGTATCTCGTGGTCGACGACGCGCCGACGATCCTCACGGGCTGGCACCCGACCCCGTGCGACCTTCTGGCCGAGGACTGGGAGGAGGTGGAGTCATGAGCTGGGGGAAGAAGATGCACACCCCCGAGTCCGCGAAGGGCATGTTCGACGGGAGGACGAAGGCGTCCCTCCGCGCCGAGCAGTCGCGGCTGCGCGCCAAGGAGACGCGCACCGCCGCGGAGCAGAAGCGGCTCAAGAGGGTGAACTTCGCGCTCCGGGCGAAGAACAGCTTCGGGAAGGCAAAATGACGGTACGCCCGATAAAGCGGTTCGTCCTTCTCGCCGACGAGCCCGAGGAGACCGTGGAGAACGGGGTGGTCGTGAGGCGCGGCCTCTGGAGCCCGTACCTCGACTTCTACGTGGCCGCCGTCGGGGAGCGCGAGGAGTGCGACTTCGGCGCGGGCGACCGCGTCGTCCTCGCCGATCCGAACGCCGGGCGGAAGCTGCGGATAGACGGGGCGCCGTACAGGCTCGTGCGCGTCTCCGACATAATAGGGGTGCTTGAGACATGAACAACTCTACAGCGGTACTGATGATCCTGTGCTGCGTCTGCACGGCCAGCACGCTCTGGCTCGACTGGCAGCGCGACTTCGACGCGAGGTCGAGGATGGACAAGATCGAGCGGAGGATCGAGGCGACCGAGCGCCGGCTCGGCATGGCCGAGGAGTTCGCCGGGCGGATGACGCGGGCGAGGTTCGAGGACGTGGAGGCGGTGAACCGCGCCACGTCGAACCTCTGGTGCGCCGTCACGAACAGCGCGGCGGGCGTGGGGCGGGCGGCTGTGCGCGTGTGCGCGGAGCGCCTGCGCGACCACGAGGACAAGATGCTCGAGTCGCACGAGAGGCGCCTGAAGAGGCTGGAGGAGAGCTATGGCAGACGCCGTCCCCGCTGACGCACTGAAGGAGATCGAGGCCCTGTACGGCCCCGGCGTGCGGTCGCCCGACGGGAAGACCGTGACGTGGAACATAGGGGGCGGCGCGCCCGTCCCCGACCCCGTGAAGGGGCCGGCGGGAGGCTTCATGCCTCCGCCGAACCCTCCGCCGACGCAGGGGGCTCCGATAATCCTTCCGGCTCCGGCGCCCCGGCAGTCGCCCCTGGTTCCCGTGCTTCTGTCGCTGATCCTGGGGACGGAGGTTCTCCACCTGCTGCTGGAGATCCTCCGGCTGGCCGTGAGGAGCTGACGACCTTCGCGAGCATGTCGTGCGCCCGCTGGACGACCGACTGCTCCTCCGGAGTCTGCGGCACGCCCGCGCGCATCACGTCCTCCAGGAACTCCACGGCCTCCTGGAGCTGCTCGTCGGTCGGGTTCTTGACCGAGTCGTCGAACACGCAGATGCGGGCGAGGATCGTGCGCCGGAGCGCCTGCTCGTCCTCCGAGTACGCCGTGTCGGAGAAGAACTCCCGCTGCTCGTCCGTGGGCTCGGCCACCGGGTCGAACGACATCTCCTCCATGACGACGCGGAGCGCCTCGTTGTACGCGACGCACTTCGCGTCCCTGGAATCCTCGAACACCTTCGGGTTTATGACTATCCTCGCCATGTCAGTCGCACTCCATCACCTTCTTCATCGTGAACGACCCCCACACCGCCGCCGTGTCGACGACCGTGCAGGTGCCGAGTATGCGCGTCGGGCTCACGTGGCCGTAGGCGTAGCACCCGCAGCCGAGCTGCCCGGCGACGTAGCCGGAGATCTTCTTGTCGCTCGAGCCGTTGCCGCCGGCGAGCGTCACGATGAGCGTGTTGTCCTCGCCGTCCGCGAGCGCGTAGCTCGGCGTCGCCTCGATCGTGAGGAATATCGAGGGCCTCTTGAAGACGCCCGTCCTGTTGTTCCCGACCGCGTGCCACCCGCCGCTTTCGACGACCGTCGTGTACTTCACGCACAGGCCGTTCGACATCTTGTGCGACCTGTTCACCATGTCGCGGAACTCGACGGACGGCTCGCCGCCGTTTTTGTCGTGCTCGACGACGACCCGGCCCTTTATCTTCTGCACCTTGTACACGCGCTTCCCGAGCGACCGCGAGTTGTCCACGATGGCCGGGACCTTGAGGCTCATCGTGAGGTCGTAGTGGGTCGTCCTCGCGAAGAGGGCGAGCGGGAGCGGCATGGCCGCTATCACGAGCTTCTTCATGGCTTCCTCCATTTCCTTATGGCGTCGTTGCGCCGGTTGACGAGACCCTTGAGCGTCTTCCCTCCGGCCTTCACGTAGGTCGGAAGCTCGCGCCAGACTATAGAGTCCCAGTCCATGTCGGCGGACTCCATGTCGTAGTTGAGCCTGGGCGAGCGCTTCCCCGAGAGCGCGCCGGCCCCGAGGTTGTAGGCGACGTCGTAGAGGGCGGAGAGGGCTCCCTGCGAGAGGTTCCTCGTCCACGGGTTCTGCCTGTAGAGGGCGACGGCGTTCGCCCTCGCGCGCGCCTCCACGAACGCCGAGGCGTCCTTCTCCGTGACCGTGTCGCCCTCGCGGACCGGCCGGCCGCCGATCTCCGTCTGGCCGTAGCCGACCGTCCACTTGCCGACCGAGTCCCGGTACGCCTGCGCCCGGAATCCCTCGTGCTCCTTTATGAAGGGGATCGCGTCGGCGACGGCGGCGTTGACGCGCTTCACGTAGGCGTCGGCGTCGGTGTCCCCGCCCGCATCGTCCTCGCGCGCCCCGCCCTCGCCGTCCTCCATGTCGTAGTACCCCGCGGCCTCCGGGTGCTCGCGGAAGAACGCCATGTCCTCCTCGGTCCACGCGTCCTCGTCCTGGGCGACCGGTATGCCGAACACGGTGTCCGGCACGCTGTCGCCCCCGAAAAGCTCCGCGGTCCTCTTGACCTTCATGTCAGTACTCCTTCCTCTTCTCGCTCAACATGTAGGGGTTCAGCAGCGCCTCGCGCATCGTGCCGCGCATGGCCGCCTTGGTCTCCGAGGGGACCCTGCGCCAGTCGAGGCCCGCGTGCTTCGCCTGCGTCTGGAGCGAGCGGTACGCGTTCTCGAGGCGGACGCCGAGCCGGTTGAGGGCGCGCGCCGCGCGCCGCAGCCTCGTCTCGTCGAAGCCGTCATCCAGTGCCTTCGGCAGCTCCGCGTAGATGACGCGGTAGTACTTGGTCTGCACCTGGCCGACGGCCTCCTTGAACGCCTCGGAGGGCTCGATGCCGTTGAGGCGGGCGTCGCGCAGGATCTGCCGGACGAGGTCGTAGTTCCTCATCCACCCCTCGCGCCGCTGCCCGCCGTGGCTGTAGCCCCCGCCCGTCCGCTCGTTCTCCGCCCAGGCCGTGAGCGCGGCCTTGAGGTCGTTGATCGTCTTGCGGCGGGACGCGCCCATCTTCACCGGGCCGAACACGGGGAGCGCGCCGGCGTCGCCGTAGCTCGCGAGCGCGTTCGCCGAGAACGGGAGGAACGCCTTGGCGAGGTTGAAGAACGCGCCGTCGGTCGTCGGGTTCAGCCACCGCTCCATCAGCGTCATGTTGGAGAACGGGAGGTTGTACTCGCGGTTCGACGGGTTGTACCCGGCGAGGCCCTCGATGAGGCGCTGGAGCGGCATGGAGAGCTTGCTCATCGCCTGCTCCCACGGCCTGTCGAACCAGCGGAAGAACTCCCAGCCCTGCTTGCCGAAGTGCATGTAGTACCTGCGGCCGCCGGACGTGTTGTAGTCGTCCCTGCCCGTGTAGCCGGGGACGAGCCGCCCGAGGACCGGCAGGGACTTGAGGTCGTTCACGGAGTCGTTGAGCCAGCCGTACTGCCCGCGCGACAGGCCCTTGAGGAGCGGCGACAGGTCGAAGGCCGACATGCCGATCTTCTCCTCGTTGTCCCAGGTGAACCACTTGTCGTTGTCGTCCTCCCAGCCGAGGAGCTTGCCGAGCGCCTTGCAGAGGACCTGGCCCGCCGCCGGCACGCCGATCATGATCTCGCCGTACATGCGGAGCCACCGCCCGAGCATCTGCCTGCGCATCTGCGGGTTCGTCATGTGCCCGCCGAACAGCGCGTCCTCGAGGATCTCGCCGCCGCCCGCGGACCACGCGCCCTTCGTCCACTCCCAGGAGAACATGGTCTTGCCCATCAGCTCGCGGAACTTCGGGCTGGCCCACGCGTACCGCAGGGGGTCGATGCCGCCGACTTCCGCGTTGATGTACGCGGCCAGCGGCTTGAGGTCCTTCGCGATGTCGAAGTGCCTGCCCTGCCTCTGCGCCGTGAGCTCCAGCCTCTGCGCGATCTGGAGGGCGAGCGACATCTTCGTCGCGTTGAGGACGTAGGTGAACGCGCGCTCGCTGCCGCGGAAGAGGAAGCCCTCCATCACGTCGCGCAGGGCGTCCGCCGCGCCGTCGCCGAGCGTCTGGCGCGCCGCCCTCACGAGCCTGCGCACGTCGGCCTGCACGAAGGACTTGTCGCCCTCCGCCGGGTTGACGAGGCGGTCGGAGAGCTGTATGCCGAGCGCGGCGCACACGTCCTTCACGTCCTCGAGGAACGGGTCGTCGGAGTCCATCATCTCCATGATGTCCCTCATGCCGACGAAGTTCCGGTTCATGCACGCGCCGATGGTGGTGCCGAACTTCTCGTCGAAGGCGCGCATGGCGTTCCCGAACATCTCCGCCATGCGGGGGTTCGTGTTGGAGCACACCATCGTCCAGAAGCCGACGGCCGCCGTCGTGGACTCGACGCGGGTCGCGATCGGGAAGAAGAGCGAGCACTGCACGCTCATCGTCTTCGACCACGAGGAGATGCGGTTGAGGAGCTTCGAGCGGAAGTCCCCGCCGATCACCCTCGGGATCGAGAAGAGCTGGCGGGCGTAGCCGAGGGCCTCGCCGCCGTTGAGCCGGTTGCGCACGGAGCTGTGGTCGGAGTCGTCCGTGTCGTCGACGCACGCGAACTGCGCGATCGACTTCACCCCGCGGAGGTAGGACTCCTCGAGGTTCCTGAACCTGCGCCCGCCGACCTTGCCGCCGTTCGTCTTCATGATCGCGTCGTAGAGGTGCGCGGCGTTCTCGCGCCCGCTCGCGGACTCGTCGTAGGAGAGCCGCAGCTCGGGGTTCGCCTCGATCCACCAGAGCGCGAGCTCGCGCCACATCGCCTCGGGTATGCCGTCGGCGGCCGACGCGTCGCCGGTGAGCGACGGGCGGATGTACGCCGTCGGCCTGCCGTTGACGTCCCTCGCCGTGACGAACCCGAGGAGCGTGTTGCGGAACTGGAGCGTGCGCGCCAGCTCGGACACCGTCGTCATCACGTGGTGGAACACCTGCGTGTTCGCCGGGAGGACGCCGTGCTCGCGGAACATCTGGTCGGCGTTGAGGCCGGAGCCGACCATGACGGCGGACTGCGCCGCGGCCTGGTCGTACATGTCGATCATGTTGGCGATGGCCCTGCGCCCGCCCGCGGCCTTCACGAACCGCTCGTCCTCGCTCTTCTGGCGGAAGCCGAGCTCGTGGACGCGCGAGTAGATGACGGCGGCGACGCGGCGGCTGCCGCCCGCGAGGTCGGACGGCGCGAGGACGAGTCCGGAGGCGACGGCCTTGCGGCGGCCCGCCCCGTACTCGCCGCTCCACACGGCGCGCTTGAACGACGACAGGTCCTTCTCCTCCACGTTGTAGTAGGAGAAGAGCATCCGCCACTGGCCCTGCGTGACGGGCCCGGCGTCCTGGTTCAGCATCTCGGCGAAGGACTTCTCCGCGTCCGAGAGCCGCTCCGTGACCTCCTTGCGCTCGCGGCCCACGCGCTCGCACATCCACTTGTACGCGCCGGAGCCGGCGAGGAACGGGACGTGCGAGCCGAAGCCGTTGAGGAGCGCGCCGTCGCCGTCGAACATCCAGCGGTTCTTCCGGGCGTACTCCATCGCCTCGCGGTACGACTTCATCGCGCCCTCGCCGATGGCGTCGTAGGTGAGGAGCGTCTGGCGCCGCCCCGCCTCGAGCAGCTTGCGGCGGGCGGTGCAGCCCTCCCACGCGGCCTCGAGGTCGGCGACCGGCATGACGACCGCGCCGCGGCGGGCGACGGGGAGGTCCCTCGTCTCGCCGCCCTCGACGCGGACGCTCTCGGTCTCGCGGTGGGCGACGACCACGCCGGCGCGCTCGAGCGCCGTGAGCACGCGGTCGGAGATGTTGTAGTCGATGCCCTCGTCGGCGGCGAGGATGCGCTCGAGCTCGTCGGCGGAGACCGACTCCACCTCGCCGTCCGTTTCGTTCCAGCGGCGGATGGTCGCCCTGGCGTCCTGGAGCTCCTTGAACTCCCGGGCCGCCGAGTTGAGCGCGGAGACGAGCGCCTCGGTGAAGCGCTTGTAGAACCCGAAGCCCGTGCCCTCCGCGGCGTTGCCGTAGAGGATGCGGCCCGGGAGCTGCGAGCTCGCGTCGGTGTCGCCGACCATGCGGTACAGCGTGACGTCGAGGTTGGAGACCATGTTGCCCGCGGATGCCCCGGAGTACCTGGCGCGCACGGCCTCCGGCGAGAAGTACGCCTCCGTGTACGTCCGCGCGTTCCCGTTCTCGTCGAGGAGGTCCTTCGCCTCGAAGGCGAGGTCGCCGATCGAGGTGTACACGTAGCGGCAGCCGGCCATCTTCGCGTCTATCGCCTTGAGGTGCCAGTCGAGCTCCTCGTGGTCGAGCCCGTCGAGCGTCGTCTCGGAGAGGTTCCCGCGCGCCTTGCCGAAGACGCGGCGCTGGCGGGCGTGGAACGCCGTGCGCTTCGCGCCCGTGCCGCCCTCGTGGTACACGACGTGGCCGTTCTCGAACGTGACGGTGATGTCCTCCTCGATGGCGTTGAGGATGGAGCGGCCCGCCGGGACGTCGAGGCCGAGGTAGCGCGTCCACCAGTTCGAGCGGTCGCGCAGCTTCATGAGGATCCCCTGCATCCCGTTGTGCTCGTCCTGGCACATCTCGCGCAGGTTCTTCCCGTGGAACCTCGGGCGGATCGTGGAGAGCATCCAGCCCTCGGGCTCCGTCATCATCACGTCGACCGTGGCGGACGGGTCGGCGGTCATCACCTCCGACGCGAGGTCCTCGGCGCGGAGGCCGACGAGGGCCGCCGTCTCCTTCGGGGTGAGCGGCTCGCCGATCTCGGCGCGCTTCCTCCAGTTCACGTCCGGGAGCCCGCGGATCTCGCCGGGCATCGGGGTGAACGTGCGGTGCGCGAGCTCGACGGTCTTGCCGAGGGACGCCGTGATGTCGCGCCCGTTCGCGCCGACGATCGCGTCGCCCTGGAGCTTCGCGTAGTTCCGCGAGGCGACCATCATGAAGCAGGTGCGCGCGGCGAGCTTCAGCGCGGCCTGGAACGCCGGGTTGTCCTTCCACGGGTAGTTCCTGATGTTGCGGTCGGCGAGCTTGTACGCCGCGCCCTGGAGCGCCCGCAGCGCGGGCTCCTCGATGGGCACGTAGTCGTGGCGCTCGCCCGTCCCCTTCACGAAGCCCTCGTGCTTCGGCTTGAAGCCGGAGAGTATCTCGTCGAACGCGAAGCGCGAGTAGTTCGAGTTGTTGGCGAGGCGCGTGACCTGCGCCATGAGGTGCGAGATCGCGCGGACGGTGCGCCCGTGCCCCGCCGCCCGCTCCGCGACGAGCATCTCGCGCAGGCGGGCGAGCCCGTCGTTCGCGATGTCCTCGTGCGTGAGGCCGGACTGGACGAGGACGCCCGCCGCGAGGCCGATGTCGGACAAGTGCTGGCGCTTCTTCTGGCGCTCGAGCTTGTCGCCCTTCGCGAGGTTGACGACGCCCTTCGTGTCCTGGTTGAACCGGTAGTCGGCGAAGTTGCGGTACACGGCCTTGACCGCCGCGAACATGAGCTTCTTCGCCTCGCCCTCCGCGGGCAGCTCCGCGCCGAGCATCGACGCGAGCTGGCGGAGCGCGCGGTTCACGACGCCGCGCACGACGCCGTTGTGCAGCGCCATCTTCTCCGCCGACTGCACCATGCGGATCGTCTCCGCGTCGAGGGAGTCGACGCCGTTCTTGATGAGCTGCGTCAGCGCGCGGGAGATGCGGTTGTGCTGGAGCACGGAGCGCGGGCTGTCGGCGTTCACGCCCGTGCCGGACGCGAGGTCCTCGGGGAGCGCCTCCTCGGCGAGCTCCGACGTGGTCTCCTGCGACGGCGAGAGCGTCGCGGGCGTCCCCTCCGGGAGCGCCTCGTCCGCCTCGTCGAACCGTATCGTCCAGCCGGGGTCGGCGCCCTGCCTGTCGGCGTCCGTCTCCGAGTAGCCGAGCGCGTTCGTCTGCGAGACGATGGCGTCCACGATGTCGTTCGCGTCCGCCTCGGGGTCGCCGATGCGGTTGACGATGTCGCGCTTGCGGGACATCTGGTCGCGCGCCACCTCCGCCGCCTGCTGGAAGCGGGCGAGGTGCCCGTGCGCGTAGTCGACCATGCCGCGCACGACCGCCGACCTGTCCTCGACCGGGACGAACTTCTGCCGCCCCTCGTGGTCGAGGTAGTTGACGAACATCCTGACGGGCGTCTTCTCCGTCATGCCGAAGAACCCGTTGCGGACGGCGATCTCGCGGTAGAGGTTGAGCTGGAGCTCGTAGTCCCCGAACGCGGTCGCGTCGATGGAGCTCGCCGGGCCGTGGAACCCGTTGTTCCTCTTGTAGAGGTCGCGGTTCGTCTTGTGGTCGACGAGCACCACCGTGCCGTCCTTCGCCCTCGCCACGAGGTCGATCGTGCCGGCGATGCGCACCTTCGGGTCGAACACGATGGACTCGACGCCGACGATCTCGACCTCGCCGAGCTCCGACGTGCCGGCCTTGATCTGCGCGGCGACGTCCTTCGCCGTCGGGAGCATCCTGCGCTCGTCGTCGGTGAGCGGCTCGTCCTCGTTCTCGCGCCCGAGGAGCGCGGCCTCGTACGCGGAGTGGATGCGCGTGCCGAGCTCCGACGCCGTGCGCCCGCTGTCGGCCCACAGCTGCTTGATCTGCGCGTCGGACATGTGCGGGTACTTGGCGGCGCGGGTCTTCGGGCTCATCTCCCGGATCGCCTTGTCGGCGTCGAACGGCTCCGCGAACATCGAGACGAACGTGGTGCCGGACGTGTAGTCGACGCGGCCCCTGCCGGTGCGCGTCCAGTACATGTGCCCGTCCTCGCTGAACTCGATCTTCACGCCGTTGTGCTCGAGCGTCTTGGTCGGCTCGGGCAGCGCCGGCGCGCCGTCCCTGCCTATCTGGGCGAGCGCCTTCGGGAACGGGTCGTCCATGCTGGTCGCCCCGAGCTCGCGCACGCCCTTCATGGCGGACTCCTCGAGCGCGTCCTTGGCGACGCGGTTGGACTCCTCGAGCCGCTCGACCGTCGCGGACGCCGAGGTCTCCCTGGACTCCACGACCGCTCCGGAGAGCACCATGTTGAAGAGCATGTCGCGCGCCCCGATGGTGCGGTCGGTGCCGTCCACCGTGACGTCGATCGAGGTCTCGTCGTACGAGAACCCGTTGGGGAGCACGATGCCGGAGATGGCGTCGAGGAGCCCCTGGAGGACGGCGAGTATCTTGGCGAAGATGCCCTGCGTTGAGGTCGGGTTCGCCTTCACGGCCTTCGCGCTGTCGCCGGAGCGCGCGGCGAACTCGCCGAACGCGTACGCGAGCGACTCCTCGTCGTACCAGGAGCGCGGGTCGCTCGTGCGCTCGCGGCGCGTCCTGTACGCCCTTCCGAGCCTCTCGCAGTCCGCCTCGCTCACGGCGCCCATCGCGACGAGCATCGACATCGAGGCGTGGAAGTACTCGTGGTACATTGCCTTCTGGAGCTCCGCGTCCTCCTGGCCCGCGTTGAGGCGGATGCCGGAGCAGAGCGTGCGCAGCCCGTTCGAGTCCACGCACCAGGACGGCGCGTGCCCCGTGAAGCCGGAGCCGCCGCGGCGCAGCGCGGTCGGCGCGTACCGGTCGGCGAGCGCGAGGCGCACGTCGTACGGGACGGCCATCAGCCGCTCCACCGTGAGGCGGCGGAACGCGGGCTCGCGCCGCTGCATGACGGCGAGGAGCGAGCGGAGCGTCGCGGGGTTGTTGAGGTCGATCATCACCGGGTTGCCGTCGTGGTCGGAGCGGGACGACGGGGCCCAGTCGCCGAGCTCCATCCGCACGACCGTGCGCACGGCGTGCCCTGCGTGCGCGATGAACTTGTCGCCGACGACATCGCGCTCGACGACGATGGTGTTGCCCTCGACGCGGACGGTCGTGTTCGCGCCCTTCGCCTCGAACGCCTTGAGCGTGTTCTCGAGGTGGCGGGCGAGCTTGCGGGTCTTGGCCTGCGACGGCTCTTCCCTGTGGTCGGGCGCCGGGTTCATGTCGGCGGGGTGCGTGAGGTCCTCCGCCACGGCGCGCCCGGCGTACGCGGTCGCCGAGACGTCCGCCATCGCGGGGCCGTTCACCTGCGGGACGAACGTGAGGGACGCGGGGTTCGCGGCGACGTTCTCGCCGTTCACCACGCCGTACCTCGGGTAGAACCCGACGAGGCCGACGTACCGGGCGAGGTCGTCGCGCTCCGAGTCCATCGCCTTCAGCACCTCGCACAGGGCGGCCGCGTCGTCGTCCGCCCGGTGCGTGTTGGCGACCTTGCCGTCGAGCCCGTAGTGCGTGATGGCGCGGGCGAGCGTGTGGCCGGCCCACTTGCCGTTCGCGTCGTGCTGCGAGGCGCGGTCGCGGAACACCGTGAGCGTGTCGAGCCAGTCGCAGCGGTCGAGGGCGGAGCCCTGCCCGGCGCGCCCGAGCATCGACGCCATCATGCCGGCGTCGAACTTGACGTTGTGGGTGACGAGGAGCGTGCGGTCCCCGAGGAGCCCGAGGAACTCCTCCACGGCCTCGGGCGACTCGACGCCCTCCTTCGCCAGCATCTCGTCGGAGATGCCGTTGTACGACTCCGCCGTGCGGTCCTCGCCGGTGGCCCTGTCCGTCCCGGTGACGTCGGACATCGAAAGCCCGGCGGGCAGCTTCACGCGCCTGCTCATGCGTCCGGCCTCGCGCATCGTCCCGTCCTCGCCGAGGACGTACTTCACGGCGCCGATCTCGACGACGTGGCCCTTCGGGCCGACCATGCCGTAGGTCTCCGTGTCGAACACGACGACCGCGTCGTGGTCGGCGAAGAGCGTCTTGAGGTTCCCGTCGCCCCTGTGCTGCAACCCGGCCGCGGGCTTGCGGGCGGGGTCGAAGTTGCTGGCGCGGGAGTCGGCGTCGCCGACGATGCCCACGGGCTCCTCGCGCCCGAGGAGGATGTTCTCCTGCTGCGCGAAGCGGTACATGATGTACTCGCGGTTCTGGCAGATGGACTCCGCGACGCCCGCCCTGCGCCACCGCGCCACGACGTCCTGGTAGGACGGGTACGCCTTCGCGAACTCCGCCCACGCGTCGCCCTTCGCGATCTCGGGGTGCGCCTGCGCGAGGACGTCGACCGCCCACGCGCGCACCTCGGGGACGGACGCGCG